>Ga0302046_10005656_pt1 | contig 10976 bp, 12 predicted proteins | sample RVTome_11_FD_200261 | JGI IMG/M metagenome (GOLD analysis project Ga0302046, IMG submission 200261) | Soil microbial communities from uranium-contaminated site in the Upper Colorado River Basin, Wyoming, United States - RVT147D111 (version 2) ... | reverse complement strand
ACGCGAGACAATTTCAGGGTATTGTCGTCCCTCAAATAGGGCCGAATGAGTCTCCATGCCGTTGCACTAGGGACGCCGTTGATGAGATGTTCTGTTGGCACCGCGTCACGGTTATACGTGGTTCGAACCGACGAGTATCCTTCCGAAGTCACAGCCATGCTTTCGAGTTCCATCTCAGGGTCGCGACCATCGAGTAGATTGATGGAGATTTCGTAGGCGGCGATTCTGATGTCCTGCGGAACTTCGGTGTCTGTTCCGCGGGGGAACTCCAACGACTGTTCGGGGTCGGTCTTCTGACCTTTGAAGGCAAATCCATCAATGATGCGTGCCGATTGAATCAATGCGGCGTTTCGGTTTGGCGCGCTGGCGTTGAACCATACCGTCGAATGCAGCCGATTATCAAAGTACGATGTGGCCTCAAGGACTGTGCCGTAGAAGGGGAGAGTTAGCATTTAGAACACCCCCCATCGCGAGTAACTCAAGCCAGACAGGAATCGTGAGCCGCCGGCCGCTGCACCCGCACTGAGACCGGCAATCCGGGGGCTGATTGTTGAGCGAACCTGCCAGTACCGCGCGCTCGTGCCATCACCCGTGGTTTTCCACAACTCGTTCCCGTCCGGATCAAGTTTGGCAATGTTTGTCGCGACCCCGACCGCAAACATTGGGACGTAGAGATTCCCGTCTACGTCCAGTTCCAGTGCGCGGGGAGTTTCAGTTGCCGCGTAGCCCCACTGCTCAACACCTGCGGAATTGAATTTCTTGACGTTATCCGACGTGGTGTGCTGCTCAGCGATGTAAAAGTTACCGGCAGCATCAACGACAATCGCGGTGACAGTTACGGACGAGGGGCCGAATGAATTCAGCAATGTCCCATCGGTATCGAAAATCTTGACTCTGGGTTCCGCGACACTGTTTCCGACGACGTAGATTTTACCGTCGTCGCCAACATACACAGACTGCGTGTGCGTGCCGTAATCCATCGTCAGCAATACCGAAGTCAGAGCATTGTTGAATTTCTTGGTTGTGTCCGTGACGATCGTTCGGTCATAGGTCACATAGACGTTACCGGCCCCATCAACAAACACGCCTCTCGAATTCGCACCAGTGTTAGCTCGGATCACAAGGGTGCCGGTCGGGTCATACTTCGAGATTGACTGGTTGCTAAACAGAGAGTGTGCTACAAAGATGTTACCGTTGCTGTCGGTTGCAAGTCCGTGTGCTTGCGCCCCGATCGCGACCGGACCCCAGATCACGCTCCCATCAACAGGGCTGAGTTTGTAGAGGTTCGTACCAGCGACAAACAGGTTCCCGTCTTTGTCAATCGCACACGCGAAAGAATCGCCAACGTCTGCCGCCCACGTCTCGAACGTGCCGGTAGCCTCGGGTAGGGCAAATGCCCCAAAGTCATCGTTTTGGCTAACGACTAAAAGCATTTACAGGACCATCCAAGTCACGGTTTGATCGGCGGCCGTTGCGACAACGAACAGTTTGGACGGGTCGGACACGGGGATGAGAATCCCACCGGCGGGGACAAGCAGACCTGTCGCTGCGGTCACACCTACCCCGCCCACGTAAACGCTTTGCCCGGTGTCAACTGATGGAACAATCGCCACGCCATACACCGCGTGGCTCGTTTCGACAAGTTTCACCGCAGTCGCACCAACTGTGGTTTGACCGTGGCTGAAGTCCTTCACGCCGGACTTGACGACTTCGACTGCGGCAGACATCTTTGATCTCCAACTCAGCGGGGTTCACTACGTAGTGAACATTGAAAATAGACTCCCGATCGAGATCAGGAGTCGAGCCGATCGTCCATCGGCGGGGTTATTGGCCTTCGCCCCTGACCGGTTCTTTCCGATCGGGCTGTTCATCAACATTAGTCGCCGCGGCTCGTTCTTCCTCGCCCGACTTAGGATTCGGATCGGCGTCTGGATTGCCGCGGGCGGCCGGATTGTCCGGAGTCTGAGCAGCCTGAATCCGTGCGATCCGGTGAGCATGATCCTCACGCGCGGTGAGGTACTCGTCGTCCTTGAATCCAAGTGCGATAGAGCCGACCTGTTCACCAACCAACCCGCTTTTCACGGCTTCAAGAATCGTTTTCGGATCGGACGTGAGGTACGGCGATTCGTCGATCTCTTTGTTGATCTTGTTCAGGGTCTCGACCGAGATGCGACCGCTCATCAACGTGTTGATGACCGACTTGCTGATCTCTTTCTTTGCCGTCTGACTCGGGACTCGGAACATCAAGTCGGACAGCTTGTCCGCCTCTTCGATGCGATCGTTGTCGTTCTTCAGTGAGTAACGATCCGGGTATGTGATCGTTGGGATTCGACGGCGGGACACCTGCCGTTGCTCGTAGGCCGACCAGTGCTCGGCGATCTGACGCTCCGCTGTCTGCAACACAAGCCCGATGAAGGACAGTCCGGCTTCGAGTCCCTGATTGTCGATCGACTTCGACTCCGCAGACTGACGACTCGACAATGTCGCGACTGCGAGGTTGACCAGTCGTCGAATCTTCGCCTCGAATTTATCCTGCAATTCCATCGACGCCTTCAACGGGTCCGGCGACGGGTTGATGAACGCCGGCTGTGCGGCTTTCAGATCGTAATAGCGACCCTGCGTGGTGCCCACGCGGGCATCTTCATCAGCCGCGGTCTGACCGCCGGCTTCCGCAGTACCATCCGCAGTCGGGACTCGCTTCAGGTGTGAGCCAATCGCTCGCTGATCGCGTTGCTCCACGTAGAACGGGAAATTGCTTTTGAGGGCATACCAGATGTCGCTGGACGTAAGGTTCAGAAGGGCGATCTGATAGTCAGCGACGTCCTTGATGAGCGACCGTCCGAGGTCGATCAAGACGAACGGGATGCGATCGAGTTCGAGGTCGATCGGACCGCTCGGGTTGCCATCACGCCCGATCTCTTGACCGGACTTGTTGTAGAACTGAAGTCGAACGCGACCGTCTTCAAGCCAGAGCTTGCGAAAACGAGTCTCGATCCCTGATGGCATCAACGTCAGCGGATCGAAGCTGAGGCTCTGATCTCTCAGCATAATCGCTTGAAACTCTTTGGGATTCTCCGGGTCGTCCCTGCGCCAGTTAAGAATGCTCTCTAGCGGGTACGGGTACAGGTATGGTTTGGATGATCCACTGGCCATCGTCGGACCGACCACGGCGCTGTTATCGACGAACACGCCGACTTTGCCGAGGACGAGAAGGTCTGTGAGAATCTCGGTGCCGAGGAAGGCATTCATCGAGTTCCCGTTTCGATCGACCCCGCCCTTATTACCTTGGACGGCCTCTTGGTAACTCTGACTTCCATCGACGCGTGTGATGTCACGCATTCGCTGGAAGATGGAGTTTCGGATGTCGTCGATCGCCGCGCCGGCAAACCGCGGCACGGGTGTCAGTTTCTTCCGCAGTTGGAAATCAGATGCAGACTCACGAGTCGTGAACTGTTCGAGATACCGGTTTCGAAAATCGTCGCCGCCCTCGTATGTCAAACGCCATTTCGTCCAATCCAACGAGTCGCTTCTGACTGTCGGATGGATCGACTGAATGGCCGTGATGAATTCGCTCACAACTGCTTCTCGAAGTACAGTGAATCCTTCAGACCGAATTCACACCGGGGGTGATACAGTCGATAACCACACCGGATGAGGTTGTTCGCACTCGCGTAATTGTTTCGTTCAGTGTAGGTCACGATGCGATCATAACCTCGGCGAACGGCATACTGCTCTCGCACTCGGATGAATCGTCTCTGCAATCCAAAGCCGCGATGGCTCGGCAATACGCCGACTCGACAAAGAAACGCGACTTTTGGCTGCTGATAAAGGTGAAGGCCAGCGAATGCAATTGGCCTATAGTCCTCTGCGACCCACCATTCACTGTTCTCTTTGAAGCAAACGTCGCTGAACAGTTTCTCATCCAGCTTATGCAGCGTGGGCAATTCCTTTGCGAGATTCTTGACGTGCCGGATTTTCATAAGAACGCCTTAACGTCTTGCCCAGTGGTGATCGACTGCGCCAGAGGAAGGGCGATCTCAGCATACGTCAAACTATGTGCGTAATGGTCGGGGCCTGTTTCAACGTAAACAGCAACCGGAGACTCGGATTCCTTCTGTTTCTTTTCGTTCTTAGGTGACTCCGGCTTCTGATACGTTCTGACCGGAGACTTCAGGTGTTCGCGAAACTCGGCACTGATGTCTGCCGGTAAATGGATTCGTGTAGGGTCACTTTTGAAACGACTGAGCGTTGCTGACATCCACGACGTGCGATCTACCGTCACCAACGGGGCACCTGTGTCGCCATCCTGTTCACTCATTTCCTTCCCGGTCTGACCGCGACGATACCGACACAACCAGACGTAGCCGGGAAAACGCCTTGCGAAACGCCTCGCTTCATTGATCTGCGGGTCGGCGTCGATTACACAGGCGAGAATCTGAAACTCTCGCATCAACTCGTCCAAACGTCCCCAGTCGTCTTCCAGAAACTTGCCGGCGGCCAATACCTTTGCAAGGGCTGCCGAGTTTACGTCGTAACCGGGATCACCTTGGATCATCCACTCAACAATAGTCCAATAACTCCATTTCCCCTGATCGACTCCAAGAGTAATGAGACGATCGCCGCCGACTCTCGGCCGTGGGGCGTCCATCGTATGGGGACGTACCGATCGACCAATCATTTCATCCGTGACTTTGGCACCGTCGCCGATGAACGGCAGGCCGAGCTTGCTGTTGTGGAATTCTTTGTTCGCGTACTCGTCACCCAGTCCGCGGAAATGCGCTACCGCGATCTCGCCCGGTGTGACCGTGAACGAGTACAACTGGCTGATCGCGAAGCCGCGGACGTCGGTATTCGCGTTGGAGTTGTTGGCGACCCACTTGGCCGTTGACAACCACTCCGGCTTCGCCTCATGCGACAACTTGTTCTTGCATTCCTTGCACTTCAGGTATGATTCATGGCAGCGAGGGTCGCCGATAAACTCGCCGATGACTTCAATGCAGTCCGGCCAGACTAGCTCAGTCCATCGCGAGCACGACGGACATCGGAAGTTGAACGTCTCTTGAGTCGAGTCCTTATAGAGCAGGTCGATACCCCGCTCCGGAATCGTCGGCGTCGAGAGGCCGAATACGTTCTTGATCTTCTGACCGCTCAGACGTTCGAGAGCAAGCCAGATTTGTCGTTGAGCCATTTCATCGACTTCGTCGAGAATTAGCTCGCTGACGGGGATCGACTTCAGGTTCGAGTCGCCGCGACTCCCGCGGATGTAGAGGGTATTCGACCCGGCCTGCTTCAGATTGATCGCGTTGGTGTCTGTGAACAGCCCCTTGAGGTAGGGCGACTCGGCCAACGCCGTATTGAATCGTGCCTTCGAAAAGTCGCCGGCGTTCAACGTAGTCGGCAGAACGTAGAGAACATCTCGCTTCAGTTGATCGAGCGTGTAGAACGCTCGGTTGATCGCGACTTCCGTGACGCCAAGCTGCGCGCCCTTACGGGCATAGTTGAACGGTGCCTTTGAATTGTGCATCTCGGCACACCACGGGTGGTACTTCGTGGTGTACGGGCCGGGAAAAGGGTGTCCCATTACCCGGCGATAATTGGCCCATCGAAGGCAGGTCGTGAGAGTTCGGGTCTTGAGTCCGTCGATGATGCTGGCTCGAAAATCGTCGAGCAATTCGGCGGACATTGGGTTTTGGCTTCCACCCGGCTTGGTCCGTAGTTGTTGAGGATTCTGCCGGTAACGTCCTCAAAGTTCATGTCAGTCAGCGCCGACTTCGGGAGAGTCTTGCGTTTCATCCTCGTCTCGATATTTGATTGCGATCCTCGGCTGATCTTCCTCGGGCGGGGCTGGTTCACCGGGCGGCGGTCCGTCATGGTCCCCGTCATGGTCCCCGTCATGGTCCCCGTCATGGTCCCCGTCATCCTCGGGCGGGGCTGGGTCACCCGGCGGCGGCGAATGAAGCACATGGGCGTCACCCACCTGCTCACCACGAGAATCGCATTGCCATGCCGTGACCCATGCGTCTGTGACGTCACCGACTTCGAAGTCTTTGTGGTAGTGTCGGTCGATCATAGAGTTGATCGGTTCGGTAAGCGGGTACTTCACGGAGACACATACCAGTGGTCCGGGTACGTCTTTCAGATCGACTCTCATGGTTACTCCAAGTCAAAGCTGGCGGTTACCCACCCAAGGTCGAGTGTGATTTTTTCCGGCCCGGCAGTCACCGACTTCAGGTACTTACTGAGAAGGCCGCTACCGCGGTAGCACACTAGCGGCTGTTGATCGAATGTGACAATGAGTCGCTGATCCACGAACTGGTAGTGGATGGTGTTAGGGGCGAAAACGTCGATGGACAAATCGTCGTTAATCGGTATGTTGACCTTGGCGTTCTCCGCGTCTAGTCGCAGAGAACCCTTTTGACCAAACAGACCAATCGCTGCTTTGATTTTGTCGATCATGTCTCGCGGCAGCGTCCCCAGTTCTTTATTGACCAGCTTCACAAAACTGCCCCCGCGATGACTTTCAACACGGCTGTGAGCGGCACGATGATGAGGAGTGGAGCACCGAAAAATGCAGTCAAGACAACGCCCGAGACCGAGATGAGTCCGATCACGATAGTGCGCGCCCAAGGAATCGGCCCTTTCTTCAGATTCAACAGGGCCGTATATTTGGTGCGTGTGGTCTTCAACGCATCAATGATCTCGCCCCTCGGTACCCAATAGGATTTCGGCGGGGTTTTACCGATGGTGCCCCACGTGGACGACGAAAGCAGACCAATCACTTCACCGCGATCGTTCAGCAGCGGCCCCCCAGAGTTGCCGGGGATGGTCACGTGGTTTGTGACCAGAAACCCGCCTTTGTCCTGACCCAGATATCGGACTTCGGAGATCGTGTAGATGCGTCGGTGTTCACCACTACCGGCGGGGTAGCCGAGTGAGTAGACGAGATCATTGACCTTGGGCAACAGCTTGGCGAGCTTCAGATACGGGAACATGCCGGGTTCCACTGCGGCAAGAATAACCGGACCCTCACCTCTGGACTCGAAGATGCGGGCGACGCTCACGGTTTGGCCGTCGATCGTCAGCGTCGTTTTCTGGGGGACTCGGCAATGCTTGACCGTCAGGAAAATACCGGACGGGTGGATGCAGACGCCGGAGCAACCGCCGATCTGCACAACGGCACTACGCCAGTTCGCAATCGAGGTCTCACCCTTGCTCTTGTGGAACTCACCGATTTCCCATTGGTCCATGTACCCGGTGCGACGGCTGATCTCTTTGCCATCCACGGTCAAGATGAACGTCGGCAGGACGCGAATGTCGTACTTGTCGAACGTGGCCTCGTCGGAAACCTCGCGGATGTGCTTCTCGGTCCAACCCGCTTTGCGAAGCAGTGCGAGCGGGCCGTTTTTGAACCTCTGGCAGGCTTGGCACCAACCCGCAGTGAAGAACAGGATTGTCTTCTCGGGCTGTCGCTTCTCGGCCGGCTTCTCGGCCGGCTTCTCGGCCGGCTTCTCCTCTTTCTGGCTCTTTACCGGCTCCTCACTCTTTACCGGCTCTTTCCGATCGGGTTGAGAAACGAACGAACTGGTAAGGCAGACGGCCCCGATCAGGGTCGCGGCGATGGCAAAGCGTCTCAGCATGGCAAACCTCTGTGTGATGCTGCGGCCGATGGTGCTGACCGAGTGGGACGCGGCAGGCAATTGCGGCTCAGCGTCCTCTGAAGCGGCGGTAGCGGGGAGCGGCGTCATCGGCCGCAGCGGTGTTATGCGGAGTATTCGGTGAGCCAACGCTTCAGCGTCGCAAGGCCGGGAACGGCAACGCCCATGACGATCGGCGACAGCCATCCGTAGTCGATCTCGACGACGAACGTGGATGCCCACGTGACGAGGGCGAGAGACGCGCCGATGGCAGCAGCTTTGGCGATGGCCGGCAGGTCAGCTTTGGTGAGTTTGTATTTGGGCGACATTGGTCTCTCCGGCCAGAACTGGGACAAGTTTCTCGATGAGTTGGTCAATCACGTTTTCGTAGTCGGGCAGACCCTGAAGTTCGTTCACAATCACTTCGCAGAGTTTGCGGCCGAGTGCCAGCACGGTTGTGCGGGCGAGTAGACTTCCGAGCGACTGTTCCATCGTGTGGCAGGTTTTGACGAGTCGCTCGATCGTCAAAAGCAGTTGGTTGATCGGGGCGCAGGCAGTGAGCAGTTCGGCATCATTTCGGATCAGATTGAAGCGTTTTTCGACAAGCAACCGAGCCATTGCGATTTCGTCGCGAAGCGACTTGATGCTATCGTGCTCGGCGAACTGGCTGAGTCTGACGCGATCATCGATTTTGGTCAGCAGGTACTGCCGTTGCTCATGGGCAACAAGTTGCGTCCGCGGGAGATGGGATTGGCATCTGGCGTGTCCGGGGACGGCGTCTTCGCCGCATTGGCTCGTTCGGCCGACGTGCTGGCATCGGTTTGATCGGGCCGGGTCGTTCATGCTTCGAGCGGTACGTAGCGGGCTTCAGTTCGCTTGATTTTGTCGAGAACTTTCCAAAATTGTTGGCCGATCCACGTTTTTGCAGAATGTTTGAACCGGTCATACTTGTGGCATTTCGACAACACTCGGAGCCATGTCTCTTGAACCACGTCTTCAACGTGGGATGCCGGGGAATTTTTTCGAGCGAGGTTCTGAACGTAATCGCCGAATTCCTTCACCACAAAATCGATCAAAGCAGGGTCACGTGAGTTGGCGTATTCCCACAGGAACAGATCAGCGGTCTCACACTCACGGCGGGGTGGTGCCTCGGCTTGTCGTTGGGACCACTCGGCTTCGTAATCTGGCATGTATCTTACCCTCTACCCTATAGGGGTCGGATTAAAGTACGCGTCGATTCTCGATGTAAGTCTTTTGTTGATGGTAGATCGACGCGTCAATTCTCGACATAAGTCCTTATATGTAGTACACAGACCGATTGTTAAGACGCTCAACAATCTTTTCATTTTCTGGAAATAGTTGGGCTTTTCGACGCGTTGAAAGTCATAAGGTACTTGCTAGTTTCTGATTGTTGTTTTCGACGCGTTGAATCTCGTCATAAGTCCTTATTTTACTTGATATGCGTTTTAAGGCCCCTAGCGTCCTCTCTAAGCGGTGACAGGCAGCAAGATGACTCAGGTCTCATCTTTTCGGATATTGGTCCTCAGCGAAGCTGCTAGGGGCCTTAGAACGGATGCTAGGCTCACGTCGCCAATCACCGGGGCGTCCCAGCAGGCCCAGTAGTGTCCCTTCCCGGACGATAATTCTATCGATATTGGATGGGTAGAGACTTGGTGATTGATGTAAGTTGATTAGTTACCTCTGTTTATAACTTAGCTTGTGGTGCAGATTCCGGACGTTGGACGATTTTTACCTACTTATCCGTGTATGGAAACCTTGTAGCCGCTCTAATAAAGTCTTATACAAAGAAAAATAGGGAAATCGTCCGATCGTCCGCGCGACGCGTCGATCGACCTAACTCCCGACAGGCAGTTATTCACAGTCAATCGACGCGTCGCACGGACGATCGGACGCGCGACGCATCGATTGACCTAACTCCCGGCAGGCAGTTAAGCACGGTGAATCGACGCGTCGATAATGACCTGAAACGCCTAACCTGACTGTCCGAGGGCGAGTCGCTGGGTTGCCGCTGGGCGGTCGCCGTCCGCGGATTTGACCCACCCACCGGACCTCGCCGGCAGACTTTTGGCTCGACCGGAGTCTGGGTGCCGCTGGGTGCCGCTGGGTGCCGCTGGGTGCCGCGGGCGGCAGGACCGTTCGTCGGGTCGGCGGTCTCTGAGCCTGCTGGGCTGCCTGAACAGGACCGACCGATCGACGCGTACTTTAACGCGCCCCTTGACGTTTCGACGCGTCGATCCTTGTCGTAAGTCTAATGGATACGTCAGAGTCGAAAGGGCAGGCCGTTTCGCGGCCGGGATACCGGATGGTCGGGATCGCGGTTTTGACCCGCCGGGTTCGCGTGCATTTTCGGTGCATTTTCTGTGCATTTTCAGGCTGCAATCCCTTACATACCAATAGGTTACGTTGCCCTCTCAATTGATTCCCTGTCAATTGCTGTTCGGATCGGTACCGACAAGACAGCATGTCTTTTGTACTCGTATATACTGATGAACAATCTAGTGGACTAGCTCCTGAACCTCGCGCTTCAACCGCGCGTGAAAGTTCCGGGTGTATCAATTATACTAATTAGATGCTATATAGCATCCTAAGTCCGATGCTATGTAACATCCGCATTGGTGACTTAGTACCGTGGATAATAAGTGCATTTAAGTACCTTCCATCGAACAACTTACGTCAATTCCATTATTGTAGCCAAATTCCATTTGACAACGATTCCGCTTGAACTAGAATTGAGTGTTCGGTGACAGTCTTTTCACTCAATCAGGAACATCACAATGACAACGTTCGGTCAACGCGCTTTTGAAGTGGAATGGTGCAACAATCTCCCCTTCGATGAATGCGGGGATGGCGACTTCGATCATGCCGATTGCGTTTCCAAAGTTTTCCGGACGAAAGAGTCCGCGCTTGACTATGCTCGCAAGGTTTTCCCGCTGGACGTCTTCGGTTCCGTTAGTATTCGGGAAGTCGAATATACACAATATGAACCCGGATTCCCCGGTGGGTATTGGGATGCCATCGGCAACCCTGAAGAATTCGACGGAAATAATCTGAATTCCATTTGACACCGATCACACTTGACCTAGACTTCATTAACTTCAACAAAAGGAATCAAACAATGTTTCTCGCAATCGCCGCAATCGCCGCTGCCGCTTATGGAATCTATTCGTGCATCGATGGTTTCAAGTGGTATTGAAATCCAACCGAGTTCAACCGAAACATCCAACCGAGTTCAACCGCCGGGAGTTTTAACCAACAATGAAACGCTATCGAATCCGATTTGACGATGAAGAATCCGACGGCTGGAACATGGATTGTCCAGCC
>Ga0302046_10005655_pt1 | contig 10976 bp, 10 predicted proteins | sample RVTome_11_FD_200261 | JGI IMG/M metagenome (GOLD analysis project Ga0302046, IMG submission 200261) | Soil microbial communities from uranium-contaminated site in the Upper Colorado River Basin, Wyoming, United States - RVT147D111 (version 2) ... | reverse complement strand
GGCCATCCTGGAACGCACGCTCACCGACCATCTCGACGGCTCTCTCGGGATCCAGTACGACAACGCCAGCCTGTCGAACATCACCGGTGACGTGGTGGTGACTGACGCGGAGACCGGGCGCATCGGCATCGCCAGCTTCATCGGCTCGCTGCTCTGGGATTTTCGCGACAGCCCGCTGGATCCGACACGCGGCGTGCTCATCGGCAGCGACGCGCAGCTTGCCACCGACCTGCTGCTCTCGGAGCGGAACTTCCTGAAGATCGGTGGCCAGCTCAGCGGCTTCCTCACGCCGTGGTCCGACTGGACGACCGCCGCCGGGCTGCGCATCGGCACGATCATGCCCACGGTCGCCGGCGAGGAGGAGCCGATCCAGGTGCGGTACTTCCTCGGCGGCCGCTCGACCATCCGCGCCTTTCGCCAGGACGAGCTGACCGGCGATGACCCCAACCAGCTCGGCGGCTCGTCATTCCTGCTGTTCAACCTGGAGGAGCGCTTTCCCCTCTACCACCGGCTCAAGGGCGTGGCATTCACCGACATCGGCAACGTCTTCACCACCAACAACCCCTTCCTCCACTTCGGCGACCTCCGCTACAGCGTCGGTCTCGGCCTGCGCGTCACCACCCCGGTGGGACCCCTGCGGCTGGACTACGGCCGCAAACTCAACCGCAAGGGCGACGAGAGCCCGGGCGAGCTGCACTTCACCATCGGGCATGCCTTCTGATCAGGAGATAGGAGTCAGGGGTTAGGAGGTAGTGGGTGGATGGCCGCTTCGCGGTCAGCTTTTTTTGGTGTCGGCTCCCCCGGCATCTCATCCGGCCCCCAAGGCCGACCTTCCCCTAACCCCTACCTCCTGACTCCTAGCCCCTAGCGATACACGGGCATCTCGCCGGCGCGGTGGCGGTGCCAGTAGTCGGCGGTCATGGCGCGGATCTTGGGGGAGAGGATCACCGCCCCGACGATGTTGGGGAAGGCCATGGAGAGAATCATCATGTCGGAGAAGTCGAGGACGTTGGACAGGCTGGAGACGGTGCCGAGGACGACGCAGGCAAGGAACACCAGGCGATAGGTGAGGGCGACCCGATAGGTGTGGCCGAAGAGATAGGCGGTCGCCTTCTCGCCGTAGTACGACCACGAGATCAGGGTCGAGTAGGCGAACAGGAAGACGCACACCGCGAGGATGTTGGGGAACCACGGGAAGACCGTGGCGAAGGCGTAGCTGGTCATCGCCACCCCCTCGCCCGCCGCCGGATGGTTCCACGCGCCGGTGACGATCACCACCATGGCGGTCATGAAGCAGATGACGATGGTATCGACGAACGGCCCGACCATGGCGACCATCCCCTCCCGCACCGGCTCCTCGGTGCGCGCCGCGGCGTGAGCGATGGCCGCCGAGCCGATGCCCGCCTCGTTGGAGAAGACCGCGCGCCGGATCCCCATCACCGCCACCCCGACAAACCCGCCGAGGCCCGCCTCGAAGGAGAAGGCGTGGGCGAAGATCAGGTGTACCGCGTCCGGCACGGCGTGGAGGTGGCGCAGGAGGATCGACACGCAAGTCAGGCAGTAGAGCAGGGCCATGAAGGGGACGAGGCGCACCGTCACCTCGCCGATGCGCCGGATGCCGCCGACGATCACCAGCCCGACCAGGAGGGCGAGGGCGAGGCCGAACAGCCATGGCAAGCTCGGGTGGCCGGCGAGGGCGGGCGGGAGCTGGCCGGCCACCGCCTGGAAGCACTGGTTCGCCTGGAACATGTTGCCGCCGCCGAACGAGCCACCGATGCACAGCACCGCGAACACCACGCCCAGGGCCTTGCCGAACGGCGCCATGCCGCGCTCGGCGAGACCGATCTCCAGGTAGTACATGGGACCGCCATACACCGTGCCGTCCGGCTCGATGCGCCGGTAGACGTGGGCGAGGGTGCATTCGACGAACTTGGAGGTCATGCCGAGGGTGGCGATGAGCAGCATCCAGAACACCGCGCCGGGTCCGCCCATACCCACCGCCACCGCCACCCCGGCGATGTTGCCCAGGCCGATGGTGGCCGACAGGGCCGCGGTGAGGGCCTGGGCGTGGGTGATCTGCCCCGCGTCCTCCGGCCGATCGTAGTGACCGCGGATCACCGCGATGGCGTGGCGGAAGGCGCGGACGTTGATGAACCGCATGTAGACGGTGAAAAACGCGGCGCCGGTCACGAGCACCAGCACGATCAACGGGATGCCGTTCTTCCGTGGCTGCCCGGTGGCCGCATCGCGGGCCGGTGCGCCGCCGGCATCGGTCACCGTGGCGGCGATCGGCTCCCAGAACAGCACCGCACTCAGCCCCGCCACCACGCCGGCGAAGGTGGCATCGATCCGCTCGACCACGGTGGGCGGGGGCTGCGCCGCGCCGGCCGCCACCGGCCGGAGCAGCGCGGTGACGCACAGCATCAGCACGGCCCGGTAGATCCGCGAGCGCCCCAGATGCATGGTGAGCGATGCGGGCTACCGCAGGGCGGTGACCTCGGCCTCCAGGGTATCGACGAATTGCTCGATCGCCGCGCCGGTGACCACCACCGCGTGGTCGGCGGTGGCGCCCCCCTCCTCGACGGTGAGGGTAAGGGTGAAGCCGGCCGTGGCCGGCTCGCCGCGCAGGGTGACGCTCCAGCCCAGCGAGAGACCCGCGAACGGCTCGCCCGCCCGCACCAGACGGCGCAGGCCGCGTCCCAGGCGGGCCAGCTCCGGCGGCTGTAGGGCACTGCGCAGATGCAACCGCGGGGCGCTCCCTTCGGCCGCCAATCGCAGGAGGTAGAGCACCGCCCGCGCGTCGGGTCCCGCCTGCCGGGCCTCCGGGGTGAGGACCAGGGTACCCGGGGCGGCGATGGCGGTGGATCCGGCGGCAAGAGTGGCGTGCATCTCGGCCACGCTGGGTCTCCTATGAAGTTCCAGTGACTTGGTAGCCTAACGGCCCCGGCGCCCGCTTGTCAGCCCGAGGGCACCCCCACGATCGCCGATTCTCCTATGCGGTTGTCTTGGGCACGTACGGGCGCGACCCTTGGCACTTTTTAATAAGGAATGCAGGAAAGTAAGGAAGGCAGGAAGTTCTACCCCATGCCCTGTGCACCTCCATCCCTTCCTGCTTTCCTGGCTTCCTTAGAGGGGAGTCGACCATGGCCAACAGGTCGAGCGAGGGCTAAACTTGCTCTCCCGATTCTCCTGCGTCGACCCTACCATGGCCGTTACCCCCCTCGTCGACCTGCATCGCGCCCTCGATGCCCGTTTCACCCAGATCCGGCCCGACCACGTGGTGGTCAACCACTACGGGGATCCGGCGGCGGAGCACCGCGCAGTGGTCGCCGGTGTGGGGCTCATCGATCGCTACTACCGCAGCAAGCTGAAGGTCAGCGGGGCGGACGCCCTCACCTTCCTCAACAGTCAGGTCACCAACGAGGTGGCCAAGCTCGCAGTGGGGCAGGGCACCTACGCCACCGCCGTCGATCGCAAGGGCAAGGTGCTGGGGGACCCGTACATCTACCGCTTCCCCGATTCCCTGCTGGTGGATGTGGAACCGACCGCCACCGCGGGGATGGTGGCATCGTGGAACCACCACATCATCGCCGACGAGGTGCGCATCGCCGACCTCGCCGGGGACATGAACACCCTCAGCCTGGTGGGGCCGCGCAGCCACGACACCCTGCGCGCCGCGTGTGACGGGGAGATGCCGGCCATCGAGCCCTTGCACTTCGCGGGGCTCCAGATCGCGGACCAGCAAGTGGTGTGCGCGCGCAGCGACTTCGCCGGCATCGAGAGCTATGACCTCTTCCTGTGGACCCAGGCCCTGATCCCGGTGTGGAGCCACCTGATGAAGGTCGCGAAGAAGGTGCGGCCCCGGCCGTTCGGCGACGCGGCCCTCACCACCCTGATGGTGGAGGTGGGCCAGCCGCGCTACGGGCGCGACCTCACCGACCACAACCTGCCCCAGGAGGCGGGGATCGAGGAGCGGGCGATCTCGTATGCCAAGGGGTGTTACCTCGGCCAGGAGGTAGTCTGCCGGGTGCACAACTACGGCCACGTCAACCGCTCCCTCGCCGGTCTGCTGGTGGACGGAGACGGGCTGCCCGCGGCGGACGACAAGATCCTCGCGGACGGTGCGGAGGTGGGGTGGATCACCCAGGCGGTGGACTCCCCGAGCCTCGGCCGGGCCATCGCCCTGGGCTATGTGAAGCGCGACTGGCTGACCCCCGGCACCGAGCTCCAGGCCCGCAACCGCAAGGGGCGGGAGTGGCGGCTGGAGGTGGTCTCATTGCCCTTTGCCACGGTGTGACGAGATGACCAAGCGCGTCCTGCTCCCCCTCGCCGAGGGGTTCGAAGAGATCGAGGCCCTCGCCTGCCTCGACCTCCTGCGTCGCGGCGGGGTCGAGGTGGTGACCGCCGGCCTCGCGCCGGGGCTGGTGACCGCCGGCCACGGCCTGCGGGTCGCGCCCGACACCACCCTCGACGCGGTGGCAGACGAGTCCTTCGACCTGGTGCTGCTGCCCGGCGGCAGCCCGGGCTACGTGAACCTCGCGGCGGACGAACGGGTGCGCGCCCTGGCGCGGCGGCAGGTGGCGGCGCAGCGGCCGGTGGCGGCGATCTGCGGTGCGCCGTACGTGTTGGAGCAGAGCGGCCTGCTCGCGGGCCACCGGGTCACCTCCTACCCGTCGGTGCGTCCCAAGCTCACCTCCGCCGCCGCCGTGGTGGAGGACCGGGTCGTCACCGACGGCCAGATCATCACCAGCCAGGGGGTGGGCACCGCCATCGAGTTCGCCCTGGCGCTGCTGGAAATGCTCACCGACCGGGAGACCCGCGACCGGGTGGCACGGGCCACCCTGGTGGAGGCATGACATGAACGACCCCGAGACGATCCTGCGTGCGGCGACCACCATCGCCGTGGTGGGGATCTCCGCCAAGCCCGACCGTCCCAGCAACGACGTCGCCCGCTACCTGATGGGGGCGGGATACCGGGTGGTGCCGGTCAACCCGGTGTTGGAGGAGGTCCTCGGCCAGCGCTGCTATCCCAGCCTGACGGCCATCCCCAAGGAGATTGCGGTGGACCTGGTCGACGTCTTCCGCACCCCCGAGCACGTGGGGCCGATCGTCGACGAGGCGATCGCCATCGGCGCGCGGGCGGTATGGATGCAGGAGGGGGTGGTCAACGAGCCGGCGGCGGACAAGGCACGGGCGGCGGGGCTGGACGTGGTCATGGACCGCTGCACCAAGAAGGTCCATCGCGCCCGGATCGCGGGCGGCTGATGGCCGGCACGGCCGTTCCCGTCCGGCAGCGGGTACTGGCGGCCCTCTCCGGTGTCCACCTGCTGGTCGTCGGGGCGATCTTCGGCGGGATGATGGTCACGGGGCCCATCCTGCCCCAGGTGATGTTCTACAAGCTGGGGCTGGAGCCCCTCACCGCGGCGCGCTACATGGGGGTGATCTTCCAGCAGCTCATCGTGCCGCTCTACCTCCTCGCCGGCGGTGCCGTGGTGTTGGAGGCCCTGCGCCTGGCGCTGGGCGAGCGACCCCACTGGACGGTGGCGGGGGTGCGCTACGCCGCCGCGGGGGTGGTGCTCGCGGCCGTCCTGATCTTCGGCCGCCACTACATCCCGGCCGTGCAGGCGTACCAGACGCGCGGTGCCGACGCCCTCGCCAGTCCCGCCTTCCACGCCCTCCACGAGGGATCCCGGCGGGTCTTCGCCATAGGTCTCCTCGCTGCCGGCGTCGCCCTGGTCCTGGTGCCGCGGCGATAGGCGCCGAATCGCCTTCGGCGACCCAGGCCCGCAGGGCCTGCCGCGCCGGTGGCGCGGGTCGCCGGTGCAACCGGCTCCTACCCTCGGTTGGGAAATCGCGGCGTACTCCCGGAAACCCGGTAGGCGCCGAATCCCTGCGGCGATTCCGGCCCGCAGGGCCTACCTGCCGCAAGGCCTGCCGCGCTACAGCTCGTTCAGCCGGTTGATGAGCTGGCGCAGGCGACCGAAGCTGGCGCGGTTGAAGGGCATGACTAGGCGGCTGAGACCGTCGGCCTGCTCGATCTCTTCCTCGGGATAGGGGGCCGTGACCCGGATGGTGCGATCGCGCACCAGCATGTCGGAGAACTCGCTGGTCAGCCGGGCGACGCTGGCCGCGTCGATCGGCTCCGTGAGGCGTACCATGAAGTCGTCGCGGATGAAGCGCTGGGAGTGGTAGCGCCGGTAGAAGCGGGTCACCTCCTCCACCGCCTGGTCCACGTCGTCCGTGACCAGGAAGAGGTTGAGATCCTCCGGCGAGATCATCCCCGCTTCCAGGAGGGTATCGCGGATGAAATCCAGCCAGCGCCGCCAGTAGTGACCGCCCGGCGCGTCGAGCATCACGATCGGGATGGTCTCGCGCTTGCCGGTCTGGACCAGGGTGAGGGCCTCGTTGCCCTCATCGTGGGTGCCGAAGCCACCGGGAAAGCAGACTACCGCGTCGGTCTCCTTGATGAAGGCCAGCTTGCGGGTGAAGAAGTACTTGTAGCTGATCAGCTTCGGGTCGGAGGCGATGATCGGGTTGGCCTCCTGCTCGAACGGCAGGCGGATGTTGACCCCGAAGCTGCGCTCCGGTCGCGCCCCCACGTGTCCCGCCTCCATGACCCCGGAGCCGGCACCGGTGATGCCCATGAAGCCGTGGTCGGCGATCCGCTGGGCGAAGACCCTGGCCTGCTCGTAGATGGGATGGCCGGCCTTGATCCGTGCCGAGCCGAACAGGGTCACCTTGCGCACCCGCCGGTAGGGGGCGAAGACCTTGGCGGTGTAGCGCATCTCCTTGAGGGCCGCGTTGATCACCTTGAGGTCGTAGCGTGACGCCCGGTCGTCGATCAGCTTCAGGCCGCTGACCAGGATGTCGCGCACCAGGTCGGCGTGGGGGCTGCCGCCGCGCAGCTCGATGAGCCGGTCCAGGAGGCGTCCCACCTCGCCGTTGGTGCCGCGGTAGGAGATCGGCTCGATGTGGTTGGGGAGATCGTCCATCGGGTGAGCGGGGACTCACGACGCACTGGCGGCCCCGGCCTCTAACGAGAGGCTACCCTACGTTTCGGCGATCTTGAAACGCCCGACCTCGTTGCGCATCGCCCGCGCCTGGTCGCTCAGGTGGCCGGCGCTCCGCGCCACCTTCTCCACCAGGGCGGCGTTCGCGCGGGTCACCAGGTTCATGGTAGTGACCGCCTGGTTGATCTCCTCGATGCCCGCGGCCTGCTCGCGACTGGCGGCGGCGATGTGATCCACCGTCGCCACGACTTCGTGCACCGCGCCCCGGATCTGCGCCAGGCTCTCGCCCGAGGCGTAGACCAGCTCGGTACCGCTGTTGACCTTGGCCACCGTATCGTGGATCAGGTCCTTGATTTTGCTGGCGGCCTTGGCCGAGCGGCGGGCGAGGTTGTGGACCTCGGCGGCGACCACGGCGAAGCCCCGGCCGTGCTCGCCGGCGCGCGCCGCCTCGACGGCGGCGTTGAGGGACAGGAGGTTGGTCTGGAAGGCGATCTCGTCGATCACCTCGATGATGTCCCGGATCTTCTTGGAGGCCTCCTCGATCTCGCCGATCGCCGCCACCGTCTCGCAGATCACCACCGCCCCTTCGTCGGCGGCATGGTTCGCGTTGCTGGTCAGGTCGTGGGTGTGCACCGCGTTTGCGGCGTTGCCCTTGACCGTGGCCGCGATCTCCTCCATGGCGGTCGCGGTCTGTGCCAGGGAGGCGGCCCCCTCCGCGCTGCGGCTGGCGATCTCCTGGTTGCCGGCGGCGATCTCTTCACACGCCTCGCTGACCACCGCGGTGCGGTCGATCACCTGGCGGAAGCCGGCCTCCAGATCGGCCAGCGCCTGGTTGAGGGCCTCCTTGATGCGGGCATGGTCGCCGGCATAGTCGCCCTGGACCCGCGCCGTGAGGTCGCCGGCGGCGAGCCGCTCCAGGACGGCCGCCGCAGCGTCGATGGGCGCGATGGTCGCGTCGAGGGTGTCGTTGAAACCCTGCACCAGATCACGATACCCACCGCGGAAGCGGCTCGCGTCGCCCCGGCGCCCGAGCTCTCCGGCCTTGGCCGCCTGCAGCAGGCGGCCAGTTTCCGCGACGAGCTCCTCGATCGTCATTTGCAGGCGGTGGGCCGAGTTGCCCAGGTGGTCGTCTCCATCGCGGCACGGTGCCGGTACGTCGAGGCGCCCTTCGCTGAGGGCTGCGGAGTGGTGCGCGAGGGCCGTGAGATAATCGATGGCCGCGCGAAAGGCCTCGGCTAGGTCGCCGATCTCGTCGTTGGAGCGGTAGTCGACGGTCTGCTTGATGTGACCCGTGGCGATCTCGCCGGCGACTCGGGCGAGGCGCCGCAGGGGGATCACCACCCGCATGCGCAGGAGCAGGGAGATCAGGGCCAAGCCGACTGCGAACAGGCCGATGTTGACCCGGATGCCGGCCCACAGGTCCGCCATCATGGCGGCCTCCAGGGTCGCCAGGGAGTAGCTGATGCGCGCCGCCCCGAGGACGGTTCCTTCCTCGACCTGGTGGCAGAGCGTGCAGTTGACGTCGCTATCCGACGCCGTCGCGCGCAACGGGAGGAGAACGGTCAGGGTCTCCCCGGTCTCGGTCTGCGCGACGTGGCTGATCTGCTCGCCCGCCAGCGCCCGCCGGTCGAGGTCGTCGACCGGCGGGTTCTTGGCGCCCTGGGCGAAGTCCTTGTTCACCGCCGCGCCGCGGACGACCCGCGCCTCCAGGATATCGGGCCGCGCCTGGAGGCGCCGGGAGAGCAGCTCCCAGTCCGACATGTTGCCGGTGAGCATCATGATGTTGAGGCTCTCGAAGTAGTCGGTGGCGAGGTCCACCGTGCGGCGCTCCGCGCTGGTGAGCAGACGGGCCCGTTGCTTGCGCACCTGGTAGAGGGTGGCCGCGGACACCGTGACCAGAAAGACCACTGCCATGACGAAGGTGATCTTGGCCTGCAACGAGACTCGACGCATCTGCGCGACACCCCTACCCACGACCGAGAGGCCAACCGACGGCGTTTTCGCAGTGGCCTACCTGGAACTGCCGATACTTAACGGTACAGCCGCGGTCAAGATTGAATGGTGAGCGGAAAATTCGCCGAGCCGGAGGGGAACCGACTACACTGCGCCCCCTTTTCCGCACACCCGGGAGATGTGATGCGCCACGATGGACGCCATCCCGACCAGCTCCGCCCGGTGGAGATCGAACGCGGCTACCTGCGCCATCCGGCGGGATCCGCCCTGATCCGCTGGGGCAACACCCACGTGATCTGTGCCGCAAGCATCGACGAGAGCGTGCCGCGCTGGCTGCGGGGTAAGAAGCAGGGATGGCTGACGGCGGAGTACTCCCTGCTCCCCTCGTCCACCAACACCCGCACCGAACGCGAGGTGAGCCGCGGCCGGGTGAGCGGACGCACCTCGGAGATCCAGCGCCTCATCGGCCGCAGCCTGCGCGCCGTGGTCGACCTGGAGGCCCTGGGCGAACGGACCCTGCTCGTCGACTGTGACGTGATCAACGCCGACGGCGGTACCCGCACCGCCGCCATCACCGGCGCCTTCGTCGCCGTGCGGCAGGCGATCGACACCCTCTTGAAACGTGGCCTGTTGCTGCGCTCCCCGCTGAAGGGGGCCCTGGCGGCGGTGAGTGTCGGGGTGGTCGGCGGCGTGCCGGTGGTCGACCTGGACTACCAGGAGGACTTCGCCGCCAGCGTCGACATGTGCGTGGTGATGACCGACTCCGGGCGGTTCATCGAGGTCCAGGGGACCGCGGAGGGCCCACCCTTCAGCCGCAGCGAGCTCGACGCCCTCCTCGCCCTGGCGGACGGGGGGATCCGCGAGCTTCTCGCCGTGCAGCAACGCGCAAGCACCGCCGGCGATGTGGACCGGTGACGGGAGAGGCAGGTGCATCCCCCGCTCGACCTCGTGGTCGCCACCGGCAACCCGCACAAGATCCGGGAGATCCACGACCTGCTGCACATGGAGTGGGTGCGGTTGCGGCCGTGGACCGACTTCGCCCCCGTGCCGGAGGTGGTGGAGGATGGCGACACCTTCGCCGCCAACGCCCTGATCAAGTCCCGCGCCGCCCACGCCCACACCGGCCTGCCGGCGATGGCGGACGACTCGGGGATCGAGATCGACGCCCTGGGCGGCCGGCCCGGCGTCTACTCCGCCCGCTTCGCCAGTCCCGCTGCGACGGACGCGGAGAACAACGCCCACATGGTCGCCTTGCTCCAGGGCCAGCCCGAGCCCCTCACCGCCCGCTACCACTGCGTCATCGCGGTCACCGGCCTGGACGGGGGTGATCACCTCTTCGACGGCGTCTGCGAGGGCACCCTCACCCTCACCCCGCGTGGTGGCGGCGGCTTCGGCTACGACCCGTACTTCATCCCCGCCGGCTACGAGATCACCTTCGGCGAGATGACCCTGGCCGCCAAGCAGGCCCTCTCCCACCGCGGCGCCGCGGTGCGCAAGCTGGCCGAGTGGCTGCGCAGCCGGAGGTAGTGGCTCCCTCCCCCGGCGGGGAAGGGCCGGGGTAGGGACGCCCGGAAGGAGCCCGATCGACAGCCGTCGCAGCTCCCCCTCCCCCCGGGAGGGGGCCGGGGGGAGGGCGCAGGGAAGCCACTCCGTCGGTTGCCCGCCACGCCCAAGCGCTCGTTTACCGCCCCCCCATCCCCCATCCCGACATCTTGCTTCTCTGCGTCCTACCCACCGCCTACGTGCTGACTCCTAGCCCCTCACCACCAACCCTCCTATACTTCCCGCCCTTTCGGCCACGGGGCGTAGCGCAGCCTGGTAGCGCACCTGCTTTGGGAGCAGGGTGTCGGAGGTTCAAATCCTCTCGCCCCGACCACTGCCCACATGCCTCACCGGGCCCTGGGCGCCCGTAGCTCAGCCGGATAGAGCAACGGCCTTCTAAGCCGTAGGTCGCTGGTTCGAATCCAGCCGGGCGCGCCAGTTACTTCACCGGGTCGCGAAAGCCCTGGCCCT
>Ga0302046_10005654_pt1 | contig 10977 bp, 4 predicted proteins | sample RVTome_11_FD_200261 | JGI IMG/M metagenome (GOLD analysis project Ga0302046, IMG submission 200261) | Soil microbial communities from uranium-contaminated site in the Upper Colorado River Basin, Wyoming, United States - RVT147D111 (version 2) ... | reverse complement strand
CCTTAAAAATCCTCTTTAGAATAATTTTCACCTTTTTCATTTTATTAAAAGATAGCTTTCCTAAGGTCCTTCTGACCAACCGTTGATCGATCGTCACAATTTTTCCTAGTTTGATAATGGAGGGTTTCGGCAAACCCGCCATTTTTTGAATCCTTCCTGTTAAGAGATCGTCATATGGGGAGATCTTTTTTGGAACTTGGGAGGTGATGGAGGCCAGAATGACATCGGGATGGGTAGAGTTATAATGGTTGGAGGAAATGATAAAGGCAGTGCGTTGTTTGGTTGTGGTCAAATCGGTGAAAGGAAAAGGAATCAGACGACTTGACCTTGTTTAAAGCTTATCATAGACCTGGTCCTCAGGATTATCCCAGAACCTAAAGGAAGACTCCGTTGCCTTTAATAACCCTAAGTCCGAAGTTTGTCAATTTAAATGATTCTGGACCACTTAAAATATTGGGCGGGAGGTGCAAAATTATGATGGCTTTAAATACACCTCTATTTGAAATACGGGGCAACCTTATTTTCTTGATCCACGGACCTCCATAAAATGTATTTTCGCAGGCTAAACAGAGGTTTACCTGATGTCGTGTGGAGCAGGAGTGGGCCTTTGAGTCGAGGGTTATGAGGCTGTAGCGCAGTTTTTTTAATTAGCGTTTCCTCCTAAGTTATGCTAAACTAAAAAAACTGTTTAATTTCGGAGAAGTCTAATGAGTAATATTGAAAACATCGAACAGGAAATTCAAAAATTAACGCCATCGGAACTGGGAGATTTTCGCAAATGGTTCCAACAATTTGATGCCGAGAATTGGGATAGGCAGATCGAAGAAGATGTGAGGGCCGGCAAATTAGATACTCTGGGGGAGGCTGCGATCAAAGCGTTTAAAACCGGTGGGTGCACGGAGATTTGAAGCATTTCGCCTCTCCTGAGTTTTGGGCTTGTTACAAAGAACTTCCTCCACCTATCAAAAAGCTCGCCGACAAATGTTATACTCTCCTGAAAAACAATCCTCATCATCCATCTTTGCATTTCAAGAAAGTTGGCCGTTTTTGGTCCGCTCGTATTGGCCTTTATTACCGTGCTCTCGCGGTTGAAATCCCTGAAGGAACACTTTGGTTCTGGATCGGCAGCCACGCAGATTATGATAAATTGTTGGGCTAATTCCTCTTTAGACCTTCAAAAAGATCTAATCTGAGTAGAGTCAATTAAACTGTAAAAGGTGTTGTAAAGCTCGTTGGTGGGCGTGCGTAGGTATCTACTAGGAAATCTCGATTTGTAATCGGCAAGGCGGCCCTAAACCTCGTTTTGCGGCAACAAGAACTCCCGTTAAAGGCATCACCCCTAAATTTATAATTCTTCTTTTCAAGTGATTATCTTGCTGACCCCGACCTTTGAATTTTCCCTCTTTGATAATACCTACTCTCCCTTAAAATTCCCCCTTTGGAAAAGGAGCAACCCAAAACCTCCCCCTTTCACAAAGGGGGATTGAGGGGGATTTTTAAATCATTTTTCCCCTGTAGACCCCAAAGCCCTGTTACGGGGATCTTATTTGGTAAGGAATCAGTCCCTTTTTTTAATTCTTGACTTATCTTACCCTTTTTTCCTAAAGGCTTTTGAAGAAAATTTCCTTTTTCCAAAATAAAGATTTCTTAAAAGGGGAATATCTTTTCTGGAAAAGGCCGATCGAAGGATTTTTAGTGATAACTTTAAATTTTTTAAAAAAATTTATTTTGCTACAAAAATGTAGCGGAGGTTCAACTTTTAAAAATTTTTAAGGCACTTATGAATAACTTTGAAATCGATAACAAAGCAAAAGAGAGATTTTTTATTGACCAATATTGACATCGGGTTAAATTCACGAAGTTTTTGGAATGAAATTTGCTTTAGTTTATTCATTTTAATTTTATAATTCTGAATGAGAAATACTACAATTTGTGATTGACATTCTGATTATTCGCTGGTATTTTCCAAAACTGTTTTTTTTGAAATTGTCCCTGGGTTCCTTTTCTAAATGGGAGTTTGAATGCTCAACCGGACCTCTCTTTGTTCTCATTCCTTCCTTAGCGTTTCTCTCTTTTTAATTTGTCTACTGGTATTGTTTTCTCCATTGGAGGTTTTTGCAGGGAATTTTACCGTTTTCGGACCTCAAAACTATACACGGGGTTCCGGAAGTCCCGAGCCCGTGGTCTTTAACTTTTCCGTTTTAAATCCCGAAACCGAATATACCCTTAAAATTACAAACGGCGGACTGGAGGATGACCAGTTCGAACTGGTCTCAAGCTCGGAATTTTTGTTAAATGGGGTTGAAATCGTCGGCCCCAACGAATTCAACCAGAATGTGAGCTATATTGAGAAGCCGATCACGGTCAATACCGCCAATCAATTTTCCGTGGAATTAAGGGGAAAACCCGGAGGTGGTTTAACGGTTGAAATTGTAGGGCTGGATAATGATCCTCCCACCATCACAGCTTTATTGGATATTCAACCCAACGGGGCAGGATGGCACAATCAGGATGTCACGGTGAGTTTTTCATGCGATGATGCCATCTCAGGCGTGGCCGCCTGTTCCGATTCCATTATCGTGAATTTGGAAGGTGCGGCCCAGGTTATTACGGGAACGGCCATTGATCATGCAGGGAATTCCCAAACCGCATCTGTTGTTATTAACCTTGATAAAACCCCGCCGGTTTTAAACTCATCAACTGATCCGATCCCCAATGCCAATGGATGGAACAATTCCGACCCGACTATCAGTTTCAGTGCTACGGATGCTCTCTCCGGTTTGGTTTCGGTTTCTCCCGATGTGACGGTCACAACGGAAGGGGCCAACCAGATCATCACCGGGACGGCAACGGATCTCGCGGACAATATCGCAACATTGGATGTTACGGTCAATCTGGATAAAACCGCCCCTATTATTTCTGCCACTTCTTCACCACTACCCAATGCCAACGGGTGGAATAATACGGATGTAAATGTCAGTTTTACAGGCACAGACAGTTTATCTGGGATTGATACCCTTACCCCGCAAATAACGGTAACCTCCGAAGGTGCCAATCAATTGATCACCGGAACGGCTGTAGACATGGCGGGAAACAGTTCAACCGCGAGCGTTACTTTAAACATCGATAAAACCCCTCCGAGCCTTATACTGACTTCACCACCCGATGAATTGGCGACCAATCAAACCGTTTTATCTGTCACAGGAACCGCAACAGATGCCAATACCGTTTCCGATGTCAGCGTCAACGGAACCTCAGCCAATCTCTTAGGGGACGATTTCGAATTGGCCCTGGCCCTGACGGAGGGAGCCAATACCGTCATCGTGACCGCGACCGACATTGCCGATAATAGCACGACACAGACTCGGACTGTTTCGGTTGATAGTATCGCCCCTGTGGTAACCATATCCTCTCCCGCTAACCTCTCAACCTCCAACCTCTCGACAGTTTCTGTCACCGGGACCATCGACGACCCCGATGCGACCCTAGAGGTCAACGGGGTGGATGCAACCATTACCGGGAATACCTACGCAGCGGACATCACATTGGGTGAGGGAACACGGTTTATCACGGCCGTGGCCCAGGACCCCTTGGGAAACACGGGGACGGCCAATATCTCCGTCACGATCGACACCACGCCGCCCAGAGTGATCCTCAACACACCAATAGATGGGGCGACGGTTTATGCATCCCCCGTCACCGTGACGGGGATGATCAACGATATTGTTTCGGGAACGGTCAACGGGAACAACGCCACGGTGACGGTCAACGGCGTTCCGGCTACCGTATCCAACCGGGGATTTATGGCCGAAAACGTCTCCTTAAATCCCGGCCCCAACACCATTACGGCCGTCGGGACGGATACGGCGGGGAATCAGGCCCAGGCCAGCATTACGGTCAATCTGGACACAAGCGCCCAGGCCAGAATCAACATTATTTCGGGCAACAACCAGACCGGGACCATCGGGGCTCCACTTTCTCAAGCCTTGGTAGTAGAATTACGGGATGCGCAGGGGAACCTCATGGTGAATCATCCCGTGACCTTTAATGTCATCCGGAACAACGGTTATTTCGATGGCGGCCCCAGGAAGGTGACCCTCAATTCCGATTCACTCGGAAGGGCTCAAGTGACCTGGACACTGGGAACCTATGCGGGAGCGGGGGAGAACCGGGCGGAGGTCACTGCCATGGGGATTTCCGCCAAAGCGCTTTTTACCGCCACGGGAGTTGCGGGCACCGCGGCATTGATTCATCCCGTCAATTTCAGCGTCTTCCGGGGTGAGGCGGGAAATGCCTTACCGGAGCCGATGCAGGTCATCGTCAGTGATGAAAAGGGAAATCCCGTCCAAGGTGTGTCCGTAACCTTTACGGTCGTAAATGGAGATGGATTGGTGAATAATCAAACACAAATCGACGTCCTATCCAACAGTGACGGAAAGGCCCATGTGACCTGGGTCCTGGGGCCGGAGGAGGGGATTACGAACAATAAAGTAGAAGCGACCTTTCCGAATAATCCCGGCCTTCCCGTGACCTTTGTGGCATCCGGGGTCATTCCCGGAAATCCGGAAGACACCTCTTTTTCAGGCATCGTGTTGAGCAATACGGAGGAACCCATACCAGGAGTGGAGGTTTCCGTATTAAATACGCCGTTAGAGACACAGACTGACGATCAAGGCCAGTTTCGACTCACGGGGGTTCCGGTGGGTGCCATACATCTCATCGTGGACGGGACCACCGCGACGATTCCGGGGACCTGGCCCACGCTGGAGTTTCAAGTGAATACCGTATCCGGCCGTGATAATACCGTGGGAATGCCGATTTATCTTTTGCCCATCGATGTTCAAAACGCTCAAACGGTCAGCCCATCTCAAAGTGCGAGCCTCCAGGTCAGCAACGTGGCGGGGTTCTCATTGGACATTCCCGCGGGAAGCGTGACCTTCCGTGACGGATCCCAGACAGGCTCTGTATCCGTGACTCAAGTCCACCGGGACAAGGTCCCCATGCCCCCGCCCAATGGCTTAAACCCGAAACTGGTCTTCACCATCCAGCCTCCGGGTGCTGTTTTTGATCCCCCTGCACCAATTTCCTATCCTAATATTGATAACCGGCTGCCCGGAGAGATTGTGGACCTGTATTCCTTTGATCATGACCTGGGTCAGTGGGTGGGGATTGGGACAGGCACGGTTTCACAGGACGGGGCTTTTATTGTTTCAGATCCGGGTGTGGGGATTATTGAAGGGGGGTGGCATTTTCCGGCACCTCCAGAATTAATTTCGAGGAAAACGATTTCAAAAATCAAATGTGGTGGAAAGACAATTGAGGAAGTTGGTTGGGAAGTTTGGATTCAAGAATCGGTTTCATTTTTAAAGCAAGTAGACCAACATAAAAATAATTATCTTAAAGAGGTTATGGATCTTTCCTCTTTCGTAGATTTTGAATTTATTAACCATGCTGAAAGAACATTGGCGGATACTTGTGACACCCAAAAGACTATTGGTGGTTGTTTTAATCCAAATAATGAAACGATTTTTATTATTGTGGATGATCCTTTGATTGCAGAGAATAACGGCCCAGCATTCCATGTCCTGCTTCATGAGCTTTACCATGCTGCTGTTTACGAACGTAAAATGGATTCCAATAATGATGGTGTTCCCGATTTAGGGCCAATTTTTGATGAGGATGAAGATGGAGCCCCCGATGATATTGATCCAAGTTTTCGAATAGATGGTGTTACGCCAAGATTCGATATACACGAAGGAGCGACTATTTTTGGCGTAAAAATGAACCCGGTTTGTCAGAAATTGGGATAGGCAAAAAATGACGGTTTTTAAGGAAAACCTCAAAATATTTTATTTTCAACAACTTTTATTAATTTTATTTTTTCCCTTGAATTCCTTTGGGGAAAGAACACAAATCCAATCTTTTGTTTCCCAGGATGGCAAAGCTGAATTAATAATTTTTAAGTCCCAAGTAGATCTTCAATTTGAAGGGGGGGAAATTATTACCCCGTACAAAGAAGAATATACACAATTATTTATAGAGGAGCTCAGAAATAAAAGTTTTGAAATAAGACTTTCGGCACTACAATCCTTATTAATTATGGTGGAAGGCATGGACATTCCTAAAGATATCCTTGAAACTCTTTACACAAATCTTAAAGGTTCTGGACAGGATAAAATTTTCTCAAAGGAACAAAATCTTGAGCTAGAGAAAGCCTACGAGGAAGCTTTATGGGTTATCGAATATAAAAGAATTTCATCTATGGAAGAAAAATTGGATTTTTTAGAATCTGCTTTAATGCAAAATTCTCCCAGAAAAGGTCCCAACTATTTTTCCACCTTTTATGAAGTTAAATCAGTGAGCTTTCTTGCTAAGACAGGTACAGATGAGGCAAAAGAGATTCTAGAGAAAGCCTTAATTTTGGAACAAAATAGGGAACGACCTTATGGAAGATTTTTGAAAAGCATTGAAAATGGGATTGAAGAAATCTCTCTACGCCAAGAGGTAATGGCTTTACGTCAAAGTGTTAAAAAGATGAGCCCTTCCAAGGAAATCCAAGCCATTAAGCGCTTTCTTTATGAACACAAGACCCCTAAAACTGTTTCGGGATATCCTGATCCCTGGCCTGTTAAACGATTAGCCGAAATCAAAAATGTTGAGTCCATTAAAGTTCTGAGAGAAATTTGGGAAGATAAAACTTTTACCTATGGCTACCGAGTTCATGTGGAAGACATTTTTCTTAGACTTGACATCATTAAGCCCGAAGAAAAAATAGTATTGAGGCCAATCATATGAGATTTTTTATTAGAGCTATACCTTTATTTTTTACATTCCTTTTATTTCCAATTTTGGCCCACTCACTTACAGAAATTAAAGAATTTGATGCAATTACCCAACCTGACTGTGTAGTTAGTGTCCTTAACCAAACAGTTCCTGTTATTCCTGATGGTGAAATTGAAATAAATAATGTGCCTGTCGATGGGAGTCCGTTAACGGCTCGTCTGAATTGCACCAATGGAGCAATCCGGTTTGGAGGAAAAACAGCGCTTATTAATCCTCCCCTAGATGGAATAGTTGATTTTGGAATTTTGGAAGTCACAGGGTTACCACCAATTATTGATTTCCTTTCCCTTACTTCCTCAAAACTCTCCTTGACTAGTCTTGGTGACACAGCTCAGTTTACAGTCACCGGAACCTATGATGACGGGACCACGGCGGATGTGACCGGCGAGCCCGATACGGTCTACACCACCAGCAATCCGAATATCGCCACGGTGAGCAGTTCAGGGTTGGTGACAGCGGTTTCTTCCGGAACGGTGGTATTGTCTGCAAGCAAGGATGGTGTTCTGTCGACATTGCTTATGATGGTGAGTACGGGAACTGCAGGAGACTCCGATGGGGACGAAATTCCGGATGATTATGAGACCGCCAACGGCCTGAATCCCAACGATCCCTTTGATGCGGATTTGGATCCCGATGGGGACGGGCTGACCAACTTGCAGGAGTTTCAGACCGGAACCGATCCAAACGTGGCCGATACCGATGGAGACGGCATCTCCGACGGCGCGGAGGTGGCCGGAACCAGCGGGTTTGTGACCAATCCCCTCTTGGCCGACACCGATGGAGACGGGATTCGGGATTTACTTGAGATCCAGACTGGAAGCGATCCCACTGATGCCGGGAGCTTTAATTTGGCCCAGGCCTTAACCTCAATCGATGTGACCCCATCAAATTTTATCCTGGCGTATAACACTATCCTTAACCAAGATGCCACAAGGCAGCTGACCGTGACTGGGAATCTGTCGGATGGGACTACCATTAATCTCACCTCCACAAATAAGGGAACCAATTATACATCCTCGGATCTTTTGATCTGTAACTTCGGTGCCACCGATGGGGAGGTCTTCGCGGGCCAGGATGGGCTCTGTACGCTGACTGTTTCCAACAGCGGTTTCTCCGATACCGCAAGCGTGACGGTTGAAACCTTCTCTCCCGTTCCCTTATCTTTTGTGGATCTACCGGGCATACCCTACAATCTGGATGTCCGAGACAATTATGTTTATGTTGCCGATGGGGTGGGAGGGCTGCAGGTGGTGGATGTCTCCGACCGAAGTTTTCCTCAGATCGTCAGCTCTGTCAATACCCCCGCAACCAACGTTCAGGTAGTGGGAGATATGGCCTATTTATCGGGAGGCAGCGGAATAGGCTTGTATATAGTGGATATCTCCGATCCTTTAAATCCACAACTGCTGGGGAGTGTGGATACACCCGGGTTGGCCTGGGATGTGGCGGTCTCGGGCAACCGTGCCGTCATTGCCGATGAAGGTCCGGGGATTCATCTGGTGGATATCAGCGACCCCGCTACTCCCGTTCTTGTGAGTACGCTGGATACGCCGGGATTGGCCCGAGGGGTGGATGTGGTAGGAGATCTGGCCATTGTGGCGGATCGAACGGCGGGCATTCAAATCGTTGATATCAGTAATATGCAGAGCCCTCAGATCGTGGGCAGTGTAGACACCCCCGGAGATGCCTTTGAAGTGATGGCGGATGGAAATATCGTCTATGTGGCCGATTACACGGGAAGCCTTCAGATCGTGGATATCTCCGATCCTGCCAATCCGGTGATCGTAGGGTCGGTTGCACAGACTGCGGGAGGGGTGCTGTTAGATGTGGCCCAGTGGGAGGGTTTACTCTTTGGGGCCGATGGAGGGTTTTTCACAAACCTGCTGGTCACGGTATTTGATATCGGTAACCCTTCCAATCCCTTAAGCCGCGGGAGCATAGATTTTTCCCCATTGGGCAACAACAACGGATTGGGCGTTGAAGTGGATAGCGCCTATGTCTATCTGACGGCCTCTCAAGGGAGCAATAACCGGTTATATATCGGCCAATACGTGCAGGTGGAAGACAATGGAGCAATTGCTCCAAGTGTGAGCATTAGCTCTCCACAAACTGGAGACAGTTTCATCGAAGGGACCACCATTGCCATGAGTGTACTGGCTGCCGATGACGTGCGCGTGGTGGCGGTAGAGTTTTTTGTGGATGGACAGGCGGTGTTTATCGATCAAGCCCCGCCGTATGAATTTACGGTTTCTGTCCCTGAAGGGGTAGGTAGCCTGACCTTGGGGGCAAGTGCCATAGACCTGGCAGGCAATGTAGGGTTAGCCACGGATGTCATCGTCAATGTGATACCCGATCCCAACACAACAGTTACAGGCCGTGTATTGGATACAGATGGTTTTCCTGTATCGGGTATTACCGTTACCACGAATTTAGGCCAGACAGGATTTACATTAACGGATGGGAGTTTTGAGCTGTTGGATGTGCCCACGATTGAAGGATTGATCAAAGTGACCGCCACTCAAACCACATCCAACGGTGAGGTATTGCAAGCCACCTCAGGGCCCGTTGATCCTATTCCCGGGGGAGCCGTATCCGTAGGGGACCTGGTCCTTGAGATTGTATTGGTCTCGTTTGAATTTGAAGGGACAGATTTATTTCCTGATTTTACCCAGGTGGATTTTACCGGGACGGTGGATAGCCAGGGCGGGTCCATCGGCAACGGCGGTGCTGTTTCAGAAGACGGGGTGCTGAAACTATCCAGCTCTGTCTCTCCCAGTTTTCCGGGCGGGACCCATGCAAAGATCCGCTCCTCTCAGGCCATTTTGGAGGGTGATTTTGATGTGATCATTGATTTTGATTTGATCGCTTTCCCTAACGTGACCGCTTCAGGGCAAGAAGCCTATATGACCGCCGGGTTTGGGGTAACGGATCTACAGGGAAATGAGGCGCATATTGACCGGTATAAAGACGCCGTGTCCGATGGGTATCAGTTATCCGGCATCCTTGGAGGGACTCCGAGCACTCCAGTCCTTACCGCGGGTATCCCCGACATCACCGGAAAATTGAGACTGCAAAGAGCCAAGGATATGATATGGGCCTACTATTTTGACAGCACGATCGATGAATGGATCTATCTTGGGGAGACCCAGATATCCATAGATCCCTTATTTATTGAAATTTCAACGTTTAACCGCAGGTCCGAACAGCCCGTGGAAGTCCATTTTGATAACCTCAAAGCCGAATTCGTGGATGCCATAGAATTAACCGGGATACCGGAACTGATACTCGGCTTGGGCATCCACCCGCTAGGGGATTTTTATATAGGCTCTGTTGAAGATATAACCGTGGCGGGGGATGGGGGAGTTTATAAAGTTACCCCGAATGGGGTCATCACGCCCTTCTCCAGTGTCGCCGATGCCCGGGCGTTGGTGTTCGGTGCCTCGGGGGATTTATTCGTAGGGGATTCTGTCAATGTTGCCCCGGGAGTTCATAGCAAGATACTCAGAATTACTCCCCAGGAGGAAGTTAGTGTGTTTGTGCCGGCGGAGGATTTTCCCAATACCCCCAGAACGATCACCCAAATCGGCATAGATGCCGCAGGGAATCTATACGCCCCCAGCGGAGACACGGCAAACGATGCGGATTATGTGTATCGGATCAACTCTGAAGGAGAGGTTTTTATAATTGCCGGTGGTGCGGATTTTTCAGGGGTTGCAACCGACAGCGCCTCGAATGTTTATACGGGAGGGACCCTGGATGGGGTATTGTACAAAATTCCGCCGGGAGGAAGTCTGACCTCGGTATCTACGGGTTTTTCAACCCCGTTTCAAGGAGCCATTGCGGTCACCCCGGATGATTCGGTGTATGTGTTGAACAGACCGACCCAGGAGTTGTTCTGGGTGGATCCGGTCACCGGGGCGAAAGCACGAATCGGGAAAGGATCGATAGCCTTAGCCTCAGATCTCCAGGGGAGCCTGTATTCCCTTCTAAGGCTTCAGGGCGTTCTTCATTTAGTTCGGGTCCGGCCAGGGAATTTGAATTAACGCCTTAAAAGGAAAATAGGAAAAGCAAATTAGCCCGTCGTCAAGGGTTTGCTTTAATAAACCCTTTTATGAATAACTTTTACTTTTTTCA
>Ga0302046_10005652_pt1 | contig 10979 bp, 7 predicted proteins | sample RVTome_11_FD_200261 | JGI IMG/M metagenome (GOLD analysis project Ga0302046, IMG submission 200261) | Soil microbial communities from uranium-contaminated site in the Upper Colorado River Basin, Wyoming, United States - RVT147D111 (version 2) ... | reverse complement strand
CCCAGCGGAAGCCGACCGAGCCGCGCGGCGCGACGATGCTCTCGGTCGCCTCGTCGATCGCCAGCGTCTTCCACTCCGGATTGTTCTCCTGGCCGAGCCCGCCGTCGAGATCGGCGGCGCGCAGCAGGCGCTCCGGGACGTAGTGCCCGTCCTTCTTCACCAGGCGCACCAGCATCGGCATGTCGGAGTAGCGCCTGATGTAGTCCTCGAAGTACTCGGCCTGGCGGTCCAGGTGGAACTCGCGCAGGATGACGTGGCCGAGCGCCATGGCCAGCGCCGCGTCGGTGCCCTGCTGGGGATGCAGCCAGAGGTCGGCGAACTTGGACGCCTCGGAGTAGTCCGGGCTGATGACCACCGACTTGGTGCCCTTGTAGCGCACTTCGGTATAGAAGTGGGCGTCCGGCGTGCGGGTCTGCGGCACGTTGGAGCCCCAGATCAGCAGGAAGCCGGCGTTGTACCAGTCGGCGCTCTCGGGCACGTCGGTCTGCTCGCCCCAGGTCTGCGGCGAGGCCGGTGGCAGGTCGCAGTACCAGTCGTAGAACGACATGCAGACGCCGCCGAGCAGCGACAGGTAGCGCGAGCCGGCGGCATAGGAGACCATCGACATCGCCGGGATCGGCGAGAAGCCGATGACGCGGTCGGGTCCGTAGGTTCTCGCGGTGTAGGCATTGGCCGCCGCGATGATCTCGTTCACCTCGTCCCACTTGGCGCGCACGAAGCCGCCGAGGCCGCGCTTCCTGGTGTAGGCGGCGCGCTTCTTCGGGTCCTCGACGATGGCGGCCCAGGCGGCGACAGGGGTGCGAACCGCGCGCGCCTCGCGCCACAACTTCAGCAGGCGGCCGCGCACCAGCGGATACTTCACCCGGTTGCCGGAGTAGAGATACCAGCTGTAGCTGGCGCCGCGGCTGCAGCCGCGCGGCTCGTGGTTCGGCAGGTCGGGCCGCGTGCGGGGGTAGTCGGTCTGCTGGGTTTCCCAGGTGACGATGCCGCCCTTCACGTAGATCTTCCACGAGCACGACCCGGTGCAGTTGGCGCCGTGCGTCGAGCGCACGATCTTGTCGTGCTGCCAGCGCTTGCGGTAGCCCTCCTCCCAGCCGCGGTCCTCGCCGGTGGTGACGCCGTGGCCGTCGGCGAAGGTCGCGCTCCGGCCGCTGGTGAAGAAGTTCAGCCTGTCCAGTAGGTGACTCATAACCTGACCTCTCTTTTCAGCTTGCCGTCGCGCTGGCGGGGGCCGCGGGCGGCCGGCCATGTTCGATGCCGTGCAGCAGGCCGCCGCGCCGCGTGTAGACCGCCCACGTCAGCACGGCGCAGGTGACATAGAACAGCAGGAAGCCCCACAACGCCGCCTGCGGCCCGCCGGTCACGGCGATCGAGGTGCCGTAGCTCTTGGGGATGAAGAAGGCGCCGTAGGCGGCGATCGCCGAGGTAAAGCCGATGATGGCCGCCGCCTCCTTCTCCGCCTGGCGGATGCGCTCCGCCGGGGTGAGGTGCGGCATCAGCCGGGTCATCTCCTCGCGCATGGTCACCGGGATCATCTGGAAGGTCGACGCGTTGCCCACGCCGGTGGCGAGGAACAACAGCATGAACATGGCGAAGAAGCCCCAGAAGGCGCCCGGCTGCTCCTTGATGCCGAGGAAGTAGAGCACGCCGGTGACCGCGGCGATCATCACCAGGAAGGTCCAGAAGGTGACGCGCCCGCCGCCGTACTTGTCCGACACCCAGCCTGTGGCCGCCCGCGACAGCGCGCCGACGAGCGGGCCGAGGAAGACGTACTGCAGCGAGTTGATCTCCGGAAACTGGGTCTTGGCCAGCAGCGGGAAGCCGGCCGAATAGCCGATGAAGGAGCCGAAGGTGCCGGTGTAGAGCCAGCACATGATCCAGTTGTGCCGGCGGGTGAAGATGATCGACTGCTCCTTGAACGAGGCCTTGGCCGCCGCCAGGTCGTTCATGCCGAACCAGGCCGCGATGGTCGCCACGATCAGGAACGGCACCCAGATGAAGCCGGCGTTCTGCAGCCACAGGCGCGTGCCGTCGCCGGCTTCCTGCCCGCCGCCGCCGAGCGCGCCGAACACGCCGGCCGTGATCACCAGCGGCACGGCGAACTGCATGACGCTGACGCCGAGATTGCCGAGCCCGGCATTGAGCGCCAGCGCGTTGCCCTTCTCCTTCCTGGGGAAGAAGAAGGAGATGTTGGCCATCGACGAGGCGAAGTTCCCGCCGCCGAACCCGCACAGCAGCGCCAGCACCAGGAAGATCAGGTAGGGCGTGTCCGGGTTCTGCACCGCATAGCCGATGCCGAAGGCGGGCACCAGCAGGGACGCGGTGGTCAAGGTGGTCCACAGCCGGCCGCCGAAGATCGGCACCATGAAGGAGTAGAAGATGCGCAGCGTCGCGCCCGACAGGCCGGGCAGCGCCGCCAGCCAGAACAGCTGGTCGGTCGTGTAGGTGAAGCCGATGGCCGGCAGCTTGGCCACCACCACCGACCACACCATCCAGACCGCGAAGGCAAGCAGCAGCGCCGGCACCGAGATCCACAGGTTGCGCCGGGCGATGGCCTGGCCCTTGGTGCGCCAGAACTCCTCGTCGTCCGGACGCCAGTCCTCGATCAGCGGGCGCATGGCCTTGGCTTGCTCACGGCCGTGGATCGGCTGCATCTCCGGCAGCTGCGGCAGCAAGGCAAGCTCGCCAGGCAGCGCGGCACGCTCCATCTGGCGGATCGAGAAGTGCATCCAGGCGAGCGACACGGCGACGACGGCGAACAGCAGCATGAAGCTGCTCGTCCACACCCCCGTCAGGTCGAGCAGGACGCCGAAGGCGATCGGCAGCACGAAGCCGCCGAGCCCGCCGATCAGCCCGACCAGGCCGCCGACCGCGCCGACGTGGCCCGGATAGTAGACGGGGATGTGCTTGTAGACCGCCGCCTTGCCGAGCGACATGAAGAAGCCGAGCACGAAGATCAGCACCACGAAGGGCGCAAGGCCCATGCTGGTGGAGAACGAGATCGGCCCGTGGATGCCGTGGATGACGTAGTCGGTGTCGGGATAGGAGAGCATGAAGGTCGCCACCACCGACACGCCGAAGGTCCAGTACATGATCGCCCGCGCGCCGTACCGGTCGGCGAGATGGCCGCCGTAGGCGCGGAAGATGCTGGCGGGGACGGAGTAGAAGGCCGCCAGCATGCCGGCGGTGGTAATGTCGAGCTGGTAGACACCGACCAGGTAGCGCGGCAGCCACAGGGCGAGCGCCACGAAGCCGCCGAAGACGAAGAAATAGTACAGCGAGAAGCGCCAGACCTGCAGGTTGCGCAGCGGCTCGAGCTCCATCCAGGCGCTGGGGGCCTTGACGCCTGCGGCGCGGCGCGCCTTGAGCAGCGGATCGTCCTCGGTGGTGAACCAGAACACCACCGCCATGATCAGCAGGGCCACCGCCCACACCTGCGCCACCATCGTCCAGCCGAAGGCGACCATCACGAAGGGCGCGCAGAACTTGGTGACCGCGGCGCCGACGTTGCCGGCACCGAAGATGCCGAGCGCGGTACCCTGCTTTTCCTTGGGGTACCACCTGGAAACGTAGGCGATGCCGACCGCGAAGGAGCCGCCGGCCAGGCCGACGCCGAGGGCGGCCAGCAGCATCATCTCGTAGGTGGTGGCATAGGACAGCAGGAAGGTGGCGATGGACGCCAGCACCATCGTGATGAAGTAGACGATGCGCCCGCCGAATTGATCGGTCCAGATGCCGAGGAAGATGCGGACCAGGGAGCCGGTGAGGATCGGCGTGCCCACCAGCAGGCCGAACTGCGTGTCGGAAAGGCCGAGATCGTCCTTGATCCTGACGCCGATGATGGAAAAGATCGTCCACACCGCAAAGCAGACCGTGAAGGCAAGGGTGCTCATGCCGAGCACCTTGTTCTGCTGGCCTCGCGTCACACCCTGCAGATCCTGCATGGTTTCCCTCCTCTGCTGCCCGGTGGACACCGGCAGGAAAAACCTGCTTCCCACGCCGCCGGATCATCATCGACCGCGGGCAACTTTGGTTTGATGCAAGTCAATCCGCGGAGCGGAAGTCGCGAAACAACGCCGTTTGATCGTCAGACCCCGTGAACGACCGACGTTCTTCTTTTCGTTATTTGATAAATATCAATCCACGCAGCGCAGTTTGTTATTTTTATTTTCGCGGCGGCGGCGTCACGTCCGACGAGGCGGCTAGCGGGAGAGCAGGATGTAGCCGGCCAACAGCGCGCCGGCCGCCACGAGGCCGGCGACCCAAAGAAGTCCCATTCCTTCCGAACGAGAGGCTGCGCTCGCGCTGCCCTGCTCGGCCGGCGTCGCTGCGGCCGCCGGCGCCGCTTGCGGTGCCTCGGCTTGCGGTCCCGCCACGAGGGCGGCGAAGCGCGAGAAGAACTCGCCGGAGAGCTTCTTCGCCGTCCCGTCGATGAGCCGCGAGCCGAGCTGCGCGAGCTTGCCCCCGACGTCGGCCGTCACCTCGTAGTGCAGGATGGTGCCCTGGCCGTCCTCCTCCAGGCGCACCCGGGCGCCGCCCTTGGCGAAGCCCGCGGCGCCGCCCCTGCCCTCGCCGCTGATGGTATAGCCCTTCGGCGGATCGAGATCGGAGAGCGTCACCGCGCCCTGGAACCTTGCCTTCACCGGGCCGACCTTGGTGACCACCGTCGCCGTCATCTCGGTGGCGGAGGCCTTCTCGAGGGACTCGCAGCCGGGGATCGCGGCTTTCAGGATCGCCGGATCGTTCAGCGCCTCGTAAACCCGCTCGCGCGGGGCGGCGATGCGTTCGCTTCCGGTCATGTCCATGGCTGGCTCGGCTCCAACAGTCTGCGGTTCGATGAAACTCGGCGGCAGGGCGAGGCAGACGCACATGCAGTCTGCGCTCAGGCCGCGTTGTGGTTCTTGTCGGCGGCGCCCTTGCGGCGGCCGCGGCGGCGCAGCTCGACCACTTCGGCGATGATGGAGAGCGCGATCTCCTCCGGCGTGATGGCGCCGATGTCGAGGCCGGCCGGCGCGCGCAGGCGGGCCACCTTGTCGGCAGCCAGCCCCTCGTCCTTCAGCCGCGCGGCCAGGGTTGCCGCCTTGCGCCGGCTGCCGACGAAGGCGACGTAAGGGGTGTCGGTCGCCAGCGCAGCGCGCAGCGCCTCGCCGTCGCGCTTGCCCTGGGTCGCCACCACGATGAAGCGCTCGCCCGGCACGTCCTGCGGCAGGTCGAAGCCTTCGATGCGCCGCTCGGCCTCGGGAAAGTCGTCCTGGTCCTCGGCCAGCGCCGCCACGGCGACGGCAAAGCCGCTGCGCGCCGCCAGGTCGGCCACGGCGCGCGCCACCGGCGAGGCGCCGCAGACCACCAGCTGCGGGCGCGGCAGCATCGGCTCGACGAAGATGTCGAGGGTGCCGCCGCTCGGGCAGGCGCTGCGATGGAACTCGACGCCGCCCTTGGCCTCCCCCGCGGCGATCCCGCCGGCGTCGAGCGCCTCCTGCGGCTGCACCGAGATGAGATGCGCCTCGCCGTCCTTCAGCGCCTGCAGCGCCGCGCGCTTCACCGCGCCGCGCGCGCAGCCGCCGCCGATCCAGCCGTGGATCTCGCCGTCCGCGGTCACCACCGCCTTGGCGCCCGCCTTGGCCGAGGTCGCCGCCACGGTGCGCACCACCGTGGCCAGCGCATAGGGCCGCGCCTCGCGGCGCAGGCGCGCCATGAGGTCGAGAAGTGTGTCGTCGCCGCCGGCCATGATCACACCCGCTCCAGGTAGGGCGCCAGCGCCTCGAGGCTCTTCAGGTTATGCGCCGGCGCGAAGAGATCGATGTAGGGCAGCGCCGCCTGCATGCCGCCGGCCTCCGGCGCGTAGCCCTGCCAGCCGATCATCGGATTGAGCCACACGATGCGCCGCGTGCGCCGCCGCAGCGCCGCCATCTCGCGGCCGAGCAGCGCCGGCGCGCCGGTGTCGTAGCCGTCGCTGACGATCATCACCACGCTGCGCCCCTGCACCACCCTGGCGGCGTAGCTGCGGTTGAAGGCGGCCAGGCTCTCGCCGATCTTCGTGCCGCCGGACCAGCCCTGGGCGATCAGCGAGAGGCGCTCGACAGCCTTGGCAGGACTGCGCTCCTTCAGCGCCGGCGAGACGTGGATGAGCCGCGTGTGAAACACGAAGGCCTCGGCCTCGCGGAAGCAGTCGAGCACGCCGTGGATGAAGCGCACGAAGAACGCGCTGTACTGGCTCATCGAGCCGGAGGCGTCGAGGATGACGACGAGGCGCAGCGGCTTGTCGCGCCGCTTGCGCCAGGCGAGGTCGATCGGCAGGCCGCCGCGCCCGATGCTCCGGTGGATGGTACGCCTGAGGTCGAGGCGCCGGCCGCGCGGCTTCAGCCGCTCGCGCCGGCTGAGGCGGTGGCGCATGCGCCGCGCCAGGCGGTCCGCCAGCTCGTGCACCCGCGCCAGTTCCTCCGGCGCGGTGACGTGGCGCAGGTCGGCCTCGGCGAGGGACTCCGCCGTCGAGGCGCCTTCCCGCCGCCCCTGCCGGTCGGCCGGGTTGCCGATGCCCGCCTCATCGCCGCGCTCGCTGCGATCCGGCGCGCCGAGCGAGCCGCCGGGCGCGCCCGCCTCCGAAAGCTTGCGCTGGCCCTTGCCCTTCGGCGGCGTGCCGGTCACGCGCAGCAGGCCCTTGATGCCGCGCTTCAGCCAGTAGGCATCGAAGAGCTCGTCGAAGCGGCGCCAGTCGTCCTGGCGCGTGCAGGCGATGACGCGCAGGCCGCCGCGCAGCACCGCCGGCCGCGCGAGGTCGGCGCGCCCGGCAAAGCGCAGGCAATCCTGGGTCTCCTCCAGCCCGACGAGGAAGCCGTTCTCGCGCAGCAGCGCGAGGAAGGCCGCCATGCGCAGGCGGAGCTGCGTGCCGGCGACCGGCGTCAGCTCCCGCGCGTCGAAGGCCCCGGAGCTCACTGCATCTCCGGTCATCACGCCACCTTGCCGAGTAGGCGCTGCGTCACCGCCGGCGCCAGCACCAGCCGGTCCTCTTGCGTCTTCAGCAGGCACAGCAGGGTGTCCTGCACCACCTCGGGCTCCTTCGCCAGGTCGCGCACCTCCAGGCCGACCAGCGCCGCCGCCCAGTCGAGCGTCTCGGCCACCCCCGGCACCTTGCGCAGATCCTCCTTGCGCACCCGCGCGACGAAGCCGGCGATCTGCTGGGCCAGCGCCACGTCGATCTGCGGCAGGCGGGTCAGCAGGATGCGCGTTTCCTTGTCCTCGCTCGGGTAGTCGACGAAGTGATAGAGGCAGCGCCGCCGCAAGGCATCGGAGAGCTCGCGCGTGCCGTTGGACGTCAGCACCACCAGCGGAACGCTGGCCGCCTGCACGGTCCCCAGCTCCGGAATCGAGATCTGGTAGTCGGACAGCACCTCCAGCAGGAAGGCCTCGAACTCCTCGTCGGCGCGGTCGACCTCGTCGATCAGCAGCACCGCCGGCGTCGTCTCGCGGATCGCCGCCAGCAGCGGGCGCTCCAGCAGGAACTCCTCGGAGAAGATGTGCCGCTCGACCGCCTCGGCGCTCTCGCCACGGCCCTCGCGCGCCTTGATGGCGAGCAGCTGGCGCTGGTAGTTCCACTCGTAGATCGCCGCGTTGGCGTCGAGGCCCTCGTAGCACTGCAGGCGGATGAGGCGCGTATCGTGCAGCTGGGCGAGCGCCTTGGCGACCTCGGTCTTGCCGACTCCCGCGGCACCCTCCAGCAGCAGCGGACGCTGCAGGCTCTCCATCAGCCACAGCGCCATCGCCAGCTGGCTGTCGGCGACGTAGCCGACCTCCGCCAGGCGTTCGGCGATCTCGTTGCGCTCCATACGGACGATCCTTCGCTTGGCCCCCAGTTGCAGGGGTAGCAATGGAGCGGCGGTAACAGGGAACCCGCCGCACCACCGCCCTCCCGAACGGGTCAGGCCGTCAGACCCAGTCTTTCGCAGACCTTCCAGGTGCGCCAGTGGTCGTGCGGCATCTGGATGTGCGTCACCTCGAGATGCGCGAAGGCGTCGTTCACCGCGTTGGAGAAGGCCGGCACGCCGCCCACGTTGGGGCTCTCGCCCACCCCCTTGGCGCCGATCGGGTGGTGCGGCGACGGCGTCACCGTGAAGTCGGTCTCCCACACCGGCGTCTCGACCGCGGTCGGCACGAAGAAGTCCATCAGGCTGGCGCCCATCACGTTGCCGTTGGCGTCGTAGACGATCTCCTGGCCCATGGCGATGGCGAAGGCCTCGGTGAGGCCGCCGTGCACCTGGCCCTCGATGATCATCGGGTTGATCCGCGTGCCGCAGTCGTCCAGCGCGTAGAAGCGACGCACCTTGGTGGCGCCGGTGTCGGCGTCGATGTCGACCACGCAGATGTAGGCGCCGAAGGGATAAGTCATGTTCGGCGGGTCGTAGTAGTCGACCGCCTCGAGGCCCGGCTCCATGCCCTCGGGCAGGTTGTTGTAGGCCGCCCAGGCGATCTCCTTCATGGTCTTCTGCTTCTCCGGCAGGCCCTTCACCTTGAAGCGGTCGACCTCGAACTCCAGGTCGTCCTCGCCGACCTCCAGCAGATGCGCGGCGATCTTCTTCGACTTGTCGCGGATCTTGCGGCCCACGCGCGCGGCCGCCGCACCCGCCACCGGCGTCGAGCGCGAGCCGTAGGTGCCGAGGCCGTAGGGCGCGGTGTCGGTGTTGCCCTCCTCGATCATGATGTCGTCGGCCGGGATGCCGATCTCGGTCGCCAGGATCTGGGCATAGGTCGTCTCGTGGCCCTGCCCCTGGCTCTTGGTGCCGAGCCGGGCGATGGCCGCGCCGGTCGGATGGATGCGGATCTCGCAGCTGTCGAACATGCCGACGCCCAGGATGTCGCAGTTGCGCGTCGGCCCGGCGCCGACGATCTCGGTGAAGAAGGCGACGCCGATGCCCATCAGCTCGCGGGTCTCGCCGCGCGCGAAGGCGGCGCGCCGCTCCTTCTGCTCGGTGCGCAGCGCGGCATAGTGGGTCGCCGCCATCGCCTTCTTCATGGCGGTCGGGTAGTCGCCGCTGTCGTACTCCCAGCCCAGCGCCGACTGGTAGGGGAACTGCTGCGGCTGGATGAAGTTCTTCAGCCTCAGCTCGGCCGGGTCCATGCCGAGCTTCTTGGCCAGGATGTCCATCGCCCGCTCGATCATGTAGGCCGCCTCGGTGACCCGGAACGAGCAGCGGTAGGCGACGCCGCCCGGCGCCTTGTTGGTGTAGACGCCGTCGACCGCCACGTGGGCAACCGGGATGTCGTAGGAGCCGGTGCAGATGTTGAAGAAGCCGGCCGGCCACTTGGTCGGGTCGGCGCAGGCGTCGAAGGCGCCGTGGTCGGCCAGCACGTGGGCGCGCAGGGCGGTGATCTTGCCGTCCCTGGTCGCCGCCAGCTCGGCGGTCATGTGGTAGTCGCGCGCGAAGGCCGTGGCGGTGAGGTTCTCCATGCGGTCCTCGACCCACTTCACCGGCACGCCCAGCACGATGGAGGCGACGATCGAGCAGACGTAGCCGGGATAGACGCCGACCTTGTTGCCGAAGCCGCCGCCGATGTCGGGCGCGATGACGTGGATCTTGTGCTCCGGAATGGCCGACAGCAGCGAGGCCACCGTGCGCACCACGTGCGGCGCCTGGAAGGTGCCGTAGACCGTCAGCTCGCCCTTGATCTTGTCCATCGAGGCGACGCAGGCGCAGGTCTCCAGCGGCGAGGGATGCACGCGCTGGTAGGTGATCAGCTCCTTGATGGTCACATCCGCCTGCGCGAAAGCCTTGGCGGTGCCCTCCTCGTCGCCGATCTCCCAGGTAAAGATGTGGTTGTGGTGCTTGCGCGCGCCGTGCGCCCCCACGGTCTTGCCGGCGAGATCCTCGCGCAGCACCGGGGCGCCTTCGTCCATCGACCTGAAGGGATCGACCAGCACCGGCAGCGCCTCGTAGTCGACCTCGACCAGCTCGGCGGCGTCGGCCGCGATATAGCGGTCCTCGGCGACGATGAAGGCGACTTCCTGGTTCTGGAACAGCACCTTCTCCTCGGCCAGCACCGCCTGCACGTCGCCGGCCAGGGTCGGCATGTAGTGCAGGTTCAAGGGCTTCAGGTCCTTGGCGGTCAGCACCGCCTTCACGCCGGGCAGCGCCAGCGCCGCCGAGACGTCGATCGACTTGATGCGGGCGTGGCCGTAGGGCGAGCGCACGAAGTCGCCGAACAGCATGCCGGGCAGCTTCACGTCGTCGACGTAGTTGCCCTTGCCCTGGATGAAGCGGACGTCCTCGGTGCGCCGGCGCGAGCAGCCGATGCCTTTGAGGTTGGCTTCGCGCTCTTCGATCTTGGCGTCGCTCATTCCGCGGCCTCCTTCTGGGCTGCATTCATCTTGTCCGCCGCGTAGCGGATCGCCTTCACGATGTTCTGGTAGCCGGTGCAGCGGCAGAGGTTGCCGGAGATGCCCAGGCGGATCTCGGCCTCGCTGGGGTCCGGGTTCTCCTGCAGCAGGCGGTGCGCCCGCATGATCATGCCCGGCGTGCAGAAGCCGCATTGCAGGCCGTGCATCGCGGTGAAGGCCTCCTGCAGCGCGTGCAGCGTGCCGTCGGGCGCCGCCATGCCCTCGATCGTGGTGATCGCGGCGCCTTCGGCCTGCACCGCGAAGACCGTGCAGGACTTCACCGACTTGCCGTCCAGGTCGACGGTGCAGGCGCCGCAGTGGGTCGTCTCGCAGCCGATGTGGGCGCCGGTCAGCAGCATCTGCTCGCGCAGGAAGTGGATCAGCAGGGTGCGCGGCTCGACCAGCGCCTCCACCGGTTTGCCGTTGATGGTCAACGCGATCTGGGTTTTCGCCATTGTCCTTTCTCCCTTCTCGCTCAGCCGGCGGCGCGCGCGAGCGCGCGCTGCACGGCGCGGCGCAGCATGACGCCCGCCATCCTGGTGCGGTAGTCCGCCGGCCCGCGGCCGTCGGAGGCCGGCGCGGTGATGCCCTCGGCCAGCGTCACGGCCTT
>Ga0302046_10005651_pt1 | contig 10979 bp, 11 predicted proteins | sample RVTome_11_FD_200261 | JGI IMG/M metagenome (GOLD analysis project Ga0302046, IMG submission 200261) | Soil microbial communities from uranium-contaminated site in the Upper Colorado River Basin, Wyoming, United States - RVT147D111 (version 2) ... | reverse complement strand
CGCTTGCACGCCCGCCTCGGCGACGCCGCCCGGGCGGTCGCGGTGCTGCGCGATGCCCCCGAGGCGGTCCGCAGCGCCGCCGAGATCAACGGCGAGCTGGCCTGGCAGCTCTACCGCGGCGAGGACTTCGAGGGCGCGCTGGCGGCCGCCGGGGAGAGCCTCGTCGCCGACCCGGAGAACCGCTGGCTCAAGCTCGTCCACGCCCTCGCGCTGGGCGGTGTCGGCCGCACCGGCGAGGCACTCGAGGGGATCTCCGAGCTGCGCTCCGACGATCCCGAGAACCTCGAGCTGGTGCGCGCCGCCGCCGGCCTGCTCGAGCGCGACGGGCGCCCGGAGGACGCGGCGCGGCTCTACGAGGACCTGCTCGGCCGCCTCGACGGCGCCGAGGCCGAACAGCCGCTGGTCGAACGCGCGCGCCTGCTGCTCGCGGGCGTCCAGGCGCGCAGCGACCGCCCCGAGGAGGCGGTGGCGACCCTGACGCCCCTGCTGGCCTCCGACGACCCCGAGCTGCGCCGCGACGCCACCATCGCCTACGCCGACCTGCTGCACCAGGCCGGCCGTACCGGCGAGGCGCTGGCGGTGCTCCGCCGCGGCGAGGCGCCGGAGCTGGCGGTCAAGGAGCTGGACCTGCTGCTCGCCGGCGGCGAGCGCGGCAAGGCGCGCCGGCTCTCGCGCAGGCTGCTCGAGAGCCAGCCGCCCGAGGTGCTGGTGCTGGCGGCGCAGGCGGCCCAGCACCGCGAGGAGCACGCGCTGGCGATCCCGCTGCTCGAGCGAGCGCTCGAGTCGACGCCCGACGACCGCGGCGCCCGCTTCCTGCTCGGCGCCGCCCTCGAGCGCAGCGGCCGGCACCCGGAGGCGGCGTCGAACTTCGAGCGTTTGCTCGAGGCCGAGCCCGACTTCGCCCCCGCCCTCAACTACCTCGGCTACATGTGGGCCGAGCGCGGCGAGAACCTCGCCCGGGCGCTCGAGCTGGTGCAGCGCGCGGTTTCGCTCGAGCCCGGCAACGGCGCCTACGTCGACTCGCTCGGCTGGGCGCACTACCAGCTCGGCGACTTCGACCTGGCGCGCGAGCACCTCGAGCGGGCGGCCGACCTGCTGCCCGACGACCCGACGATCTGGGAGCACCTCGCCGACGTCTACGCCGCCCTCGGCGAGGTCGAGAAGGCGCGCGAGTCCTACCGCCGCGCGCTCGCCGCCACCGATGGCGACGACGCCGCCCTGCGCCGCAAGCTCGACGGCCTCTCGGTGCGCCAGTAGCGGCGCCTCCGGTGGGCGCCGCGCTTCCATCCAGACCGCGATGAACCGAGCCCGCATCGCCGCCGCGCTGGCGGCCGCAGCCCTCGCGGCGGGCTGTGCCTCCGCTCCGCCGCCCGCGCCCGCACCGCCGCCTACGCCGCCGGCCGCGGCTCCGGCCGAGCCCGCGGCGTCCGATGCCGCCGCCGCCCCCTGGGAGCTCCCGCCGGAGCTGCTCGCCAGCCAGCGCCTCTACCGGGTGCGCTACCAGGGGCCGGAGGGGGAGGGCGGGATGCGCCTGACCCTCCACCTCGACGAGCCGGAGCGCTATCGTGCGCGCGCCGTCGACCTGCTCGGCCGGGCGCTGTGGAGCCTGTCGTTCGACGGCGGCGGCGGCCTGTGGGTCGACCACCGCGCCGGAGTCTTCTGCCGCCTGCGCGGCCACGCCGACCTCACCGGTCTCGCCCGCCTGGCGCTGGCGCCGTTCCCGCTCGAAGCGCTGCCGCCGCTGCTGCTCGGCCGCCTGCCGGCGCGCCCGGCCGTGGGGACCGAGCCCGCCCCGGCCGGCTCGACCGTCGACTACCGCGACGCCGAGGACCGCCGCTGGACCGCCTCGCTGGCCGGCGACGGCGCGCCGGAGAGCTGGGCGCTGTGGGGGGAGAGCGCCGCCGCCGGGCCGGTGCTGACCTGGCTCGCCGCCGGCGGCGAGGCGGTGCTCTCGGACCGCGCCGCTGGCATCCAGCTCCGCTGGCGCGAGGTGGTGGCCGAACCGCTGGCCGGCGCCCCCGCTGCGGCCGAGCCGCCCGCGGACTACCGCGAGGTGAGCTGTCCGGAGGCCGCGGCGTCGGCGGGCGGCCGCCGATTTGACAGCTTCTCCCCGCGCCTCTAGCATTGCCCCCGCGGCGTCACGGGTTGCGGCCTGTCCGCGGCGGTCGCCGCCGACGAAACGGGAAAGACCTCTTCCGGGCACGGTCATCGACCGCCGGATGATTGTTTTCATCGCGACGGGGCCGGCGGGCGCCGGTTCTGTCACGGCTGTGCGGCCCTAGGGATGACGGAGAGAGGACTATGGAGATCACTGAGGTCAAGGTCTTTCCCATCGGCGAGGAGAAGCTCAAGGCGTTCGTGTCGGTCGTTTTCGACCGCTGCTTCATGGTCAACGACATCAAGATCATCCAGGGGCGCGACGGCCTGTTCATCAGCATGCCGAGCCGCAAGAAGAAGAACGGCGAGTTCAAGGACGTCGCCCATCCCCTGAACAACGAGACGCGACGCCGCATCGAAGCGCAGGTGCTCGGCGAGTACCAGCGGGTGCTGGCCGAGCGCGGCGAGGAGCTGCCGGCACCGCCGCGGGTCAAGGTCGCGCCGCCGGCGGTCGCCGGGGTGACCGACGGTGCCGGGCCGGCCGCCAACGGGCCGCGCCCGTCTGAGCCGTCCGACCCGCCGAGCGAGGTGGTGCCGATCGCGGCGGCGGCCGCGGCGGCGTCCGAGCCGGCCGCCGCCGAGCCGGTGGCCGCCCGGGCCGGGTCCGACGGCAACTCGTCCGGGAGCGAGGGGGGCGAGCGACAAGACCAGGAACCGACCCTGGAAGAGGTCCAGGAGCTGCACCTGCGAGACTCCTTCTGGTCGGTCTCCTGAGCCGGGGCGGCGCGCCGGGCGCCGGCTCCTCCCCGGAGGCGGCGGAACCTTGGGGCGTCGCCAAGTGGTAAGGCACCGGACTTTGGATCCGGCAATCGGAGGTTCGAATCCTCCCGCCCCAGCCAGTCTAGAGCCGCAACCGGAGGAGCCACCATGCAACGTCGTTCCCGCTTTCCGTTCCTGGTCGCCCCGGCGGCCCTGACCGCCCTCTGGGCCCTCCTCGCCCCGGCGCAGGCCGTGGCCCAACCCACCCGCCTGCTGGAAGACCTGTTCGGGTTCGGAGGGCCCGAGCCGTTCGCCCGCGTCCTGTTCCACCAGGAGGGGGAGGCGCTGTGTGCCACGCTGGCCATCACCCGTGGACCGCGGGCCAAGCGCACGAGTGAGTTCCTGTTCCGCCGGGTGGTCGAACCCAAGGCCAAGGAGGTCAAGGGTCGCCTCGTCTTCGACTTCCCCAAGGAGCCGGAGCGCGTCGAAGGCACCGTCAGGGCCTGGGTCGCCTGCACCGAGAGCCCGCCCCGCTTCAAGGACGCGAAGCGTGACGAGCTGGAGTTCACGGTGCGCAACGCCACCGCGAAGAACGAAGACGTGAAGCTCTACGTGGAGTATCCCGCCGCCGGCGAGGCCTCGGGCATGGACGTGCTGGACGACGGATCGGGTGGGTTCGCGGGCAGGGGCTTCGTCCGCCCTCTCTAGCGCGTTCGCTCGAGGGCCGGCGCGGCTTCGCCCTGTGCTATCCTTGTGCGCCCGATGACGCCGGGAGCGCCCCCGGCTCCGTTCGAGCACACCCAAATCGCGAGTTCAGACGAGTCAGAACGGTCCTTGGGGGGCCGGCGGCCTCCGAGCGGAACGCGCATGATCCACGAGTACGGCGAGCTGAAGATCTTCGGCGGGCGCGCCCATCCGGCGCTGACCCAGGAGATCTGCGACTACCTCAACGTGCCCTCCGGGCGGCTGGCGGCGTTCGACTTCTCGGACGGCGAGACGTTCTGCCAGATCGAGGAGAACGTCCGCGGCACCGACGTCTTCGTGGTCCAGCCGACCTGCCAGCCGGTGAACCAGAACCTGATGGAGCTGCTGATCCTGCTCGACGCGCTGAAGCGCTCCTCGGCCGGCAGGGTGACCGCGGTGATCCCGTACTACGGCTACGCGCGCCAGGACAAGAAGGACGCGCCGCGGGTGCCGATCACCGCCAAGCTGGTCGCCGACCTGATCTCCGCCGCGGGCGCCGACCGGCTGCTGACCATGGACCTGCACGCGTCCCAGATCCAGGGCTTCTTCAACATCCCGGTCGATCACCTGTTCGCGGCGCCGGTGGTGCTCGACGCGATCAGGGACCTGGCGATCGACGAGCTGGTGATCGTCTCGCCCGATCCCGGCGGCGTCGAGCGCGCGCGCGCGATCGCCAAGCGCCTGCATGCCGGGCTGGCGATCGTCGACAAGCGGCGCACCGCGCCCAACACCGCCGAGGTGATGAACGTGATCGGTGACGTCGAGGACCGCAACGCGCTGATCCTCGACGACATCATCGACACCGCCGGCACCCTGGTGAAGACCGCCGAGGCGCTGCGCGCCAAGGGCGCGCGCCGGATGGTCGCGGTCGGGGTCCACGGGGTCCTCTCCGGGCCCGCCCTCGACCGCCTGTCCGAGGCGCCGCTGACCGACGTCGTGATCACCAACACCACGCCGGTCGACGAGAAGGTCGAGCGCTGTTCGAAGCTGCGCCCGCTGACCGTGGCGCCGCTGCTCGGAGAGGCGATCAAGAGGATCCACGAGGGCAGCTCGGTGAGCTCCCTCTTCGTCTAGCAACGAGGAAACCAGACCATGGACGAGCTGACTATCGAGGTCGCGCCGCGCGGCGCGACGGGCAAGAACGAGAGCCGCCGGCTGCGCGCCGGCGGCGAGATCCCGGGCGTCGTCTACGGCGGCGGCCGGGACCCGTTGACGGTGTCGGTCGACCGCCACACCATGCTCGAGCTGATGCGCAAGGCGGGGAGCGAGAACGCGATCTACCTGCTCAAGCTCGCCGGCACCGACAAGAGCCGGCACGTGATGATCCGCGAGATGGACATCCACCCGGTGACCCGGCAGGTGCGGCACATCGACTTCCAGCGCATCCTGCTCACCGAGAAGGTCAAGGTGTCGGTGCCGGTCCACCTCCAGGGCACCCCGGACGGGGTCAAGAACGAGGGCGGGCTGCTCGACTTCGTCACCCGCGAGATCGAGATCGAGTGCCTGCCGGCGGACATCCCGCGCCACTTCGATCTCGACGTCTCGGCGCTCCACATCGGCCAGCACCTCGAGGTGCGCCAGGTGCCGCTGCCCGAGGGGCTGACCCTGGTGACGCCGCCGGAGCGGGTGATCGCCTCGGTGGCGCACGCGCGGGTCGCGGTCGAGGCCGAGGAGGCCGCCGGGGAGCTGCTCATCGAGGCAGAGGCCGAGGAGCCGGAAGTCATCGGACGGCGCCGCGAGGAGCCCGCCGAAGGCGAGGAGACGGGCTAGCCTCGGTGGCGCCCGGTGGACGGACGCCCGGTGGACGGCGGCGCGGCGCGGCTGGTGCTCGGCCTCGGCAACCCAGGGCCGAAGTATGCCGACACGCGGCACAACCTGGGCTTCCGGGTGGTGGACGCGCTCGCCGGGCGGCTGGGAATCGCGGTCGACCGGACGGAGTGCAATGCGCTGATCGGGGGACGGCGGATCGGTGATGCCGGCGAGGTGCTGCTGGCCAAGCCGCTGACCTACATGAACCGCAGCGGTCACGCCGCGCGCTGTCTCGTCGAGCGGCGGGGCCTGGAGCCGCCGGCGGTGCTGGTGGTCTACGACGAGGTCAGCCTGCCGCTCGGGCGGCTGCGGCTGCGGCCGTCCGGCAGCCCCGGCGGCCACCGCGGCATGGAGTCGGTGATCGCCTCGCTGCGCACCGAGGATGTGGCGCGGCTGCGCCTGGGGATCGGCCCGGAGGGCGGCGTGCCGGGCGAGGAGATGCTCGACTTCGTGCTCGAGCCGTTCGCGCGGGACGAGCGCGAGGCCGCGGCGGAGATGGTCGAGCGCGCAGCGGACGCCTGCCGGGTCTGGATCGAGCAGGGCAGCCAGGCGGCGATGAACCGCTTCAACCAGGGCTGACGCCCGGGCGCGAGCGACGCGCGACGCGAACCGGAGCGACCGGAACGACCGGAACGACCGAGACGACCGAGACGTACCGAACGACGGACGAGCTGATCACAACCCGGACCGCGCGCACAGACCGCGCCGGGCCGGCGATGCGAGGAGGGAACCGGCCGTGGACTTTCAGATTCTGATCTCGATCACCGCGGGGTGCGGCGTGCTGGCGCTGCTCTTCGCCTGGCTGCGCGGCGCCTGGATCGCCCGCCAGGACGCCGGCGACGCCACCATGCAGCGGATCGCCGCCCACATCCGCGACGGCGCGATGGCCTTCCTCGGCCGCGAGTACCGGGTGCTCGCGGTCTTCGTCGTGGTGGTGGCGGTGATTCTGGCGCTGCTCAACGCCGGGCGGCCGGGCAGCTCGGCTCTGATCGGCCTCTCGGTCGCGGTCGGCGCCGTCTGCTCGGGGCTGGCCGGCTTCTTCGGCATGCGGGTGGCCACGCGCGCCAACGTGCGCACCTCGGCGGCCGCCCGCAGCGGCCTCAACGGCGCCCTGCGGGTGGCGTTCTCGGGCGGCTCGGTGATGGGCTTCTCTGTGGTCGGCCTCGGGGTGCTCGGGCTGAGCCTGTTGATGCTCCTCTACGGGTGGCTGTTCGGCACCGGCGACGCCGCGTCGCTCGCCCGGCTGGTCACCGTCCTCGCCGGCTTCTCGTTCGGCGCCAGCTCGATCGCGCTGTTCGCGCGCGTCGGCGGCGGCATCTACACCAAGGCCGCCGACATCGGCGCCGACCTGGTCGGCAAGGTCGAGGCCGGCATTCCCGAGGACGATCCCCGCAACCCCGCCGTGATCGCCGACAACGTCGGCGACAATGTCGGCGACGTCGCGGGGATGGGCGCCGATCTCTTCGAGTCCTACGTCGGCGCGATCGTCGGCTCGCTGGTGCTCGGCGTCGGCGCCACCTTTCCGGGCGGCGAGGCCTACACCCCGGCGCTGGTGCTGCTGCCGCTGCTGCTCGCCGGCGCCGGCATCGTCGTCTCGCTCGGCGGCACCTTCCTGGTGCGCACCCGCGAGGGGGGCAACCCGGGTACCGCGCTCCACGTCGGCTCGATCTCGGCGGCGGTGGTGATGCTCGGAGTCACCGTGGTGATCGCCCGCTGGGTGCTCGGCGGCGACCGCTTCGTCATCGACGGCATCGAGTTCGGCGCCGCCGGCGTGATCTGGGCGACCATCGCCGGGCTCGCCTCCGGGGTGGCGATCGGCCTGATCACCGAGTACTACACCTCGGAGTCGCGTGGGCCGGCGCGCTCGATCGCCGACGACAGCCGCACCGGGGTGGCGACCAACATCATCTCCGGCCTGGCGATCGGCATGCGCTCGACCGCGCTGCCGATCGTCGTACTGGTGGCGGCGATCATCACCGCCCACTCGCAGGCCGGCCTCTACGGCATCGCGATCGCCGCGCTCGGGATGCTCTCGACCACCGGCATCCAGCTCGCGGTCGACGCCTACGGCCCGATCGCCGACAACGCCGGCGGCATCGCCGAGATGGCCCACCTCGGCCCCGAGGTGCGTGCGCGCACCGACAAGCTCGACGCGGTCGGCAACACCACCGCGGCGATCGGCAAGGGCTTCGCGATCGGCTCGGCGGCGCTCACCGCGCTGGCGCTGTTCGCGGCGTTCAAGACCGCGGTCGGCCTGGGCGTGCTCGACCTCACCAGCCCCCAAGTGATGGGCGGGCTGTTCCTGGGCGCCATGCTGCCGTTCCTGTTCAGCTCGATGGCGATGAAGGCGGTCGGCCGCGCGGCGTTCAAGATGATCGAGGAGGTGCGGCGGCAGTTCCGCGACATCCCGGGGCTGATGGAGGGCAAGGCCGAGGCCGACTACGCCAAGTGCGTCGACATCTCGACCGCGGCGGCGATCCGCGAGATGGTCCTGCCCGGCCTGCTCGCGATCTCGGCGCCGATCCTGGTCGGCCTCTACTCGCTCGAGTCGCTCGGCGGCCTGCTCGCCGGGGTCACCGCCTCCGGCGTGCTGCTGGCGATCTTCATGGCCAACGCCGGCGGCGCCTGGGACAACGCCAAGAAGTACATCGAGGGCGGCGCCCACGGCGGCAAGGGCTCGGACGCGCACAAGGCGGCGGTGGTCGGCGACACCGTCGGCGATCCGTTCAAGGACACCGCCGGGCCGAGCCTGAACATCCTGATCAAGCTGATGTCGGTGGTCGCCTTGGTCATCGCGCCGTTGCTGGTGTAAACTCCACCTTTCGCCGGGGGCGGGCCGCCACGGTCCGCCAGCACGGTCCGCCAACACGGTCCGCCCCCGAGAACCACCACCTCTCTGTTCCGCGCGAAGCGGGACTGGACAGGCCATAGGGAGGTCTCCGAAGACATGCGGACATACGAGCTGGTCGTCGTCTACGACCCGCGGGTCGTAGACGACGAGGTCGGCACGCTGATCGGCGAGGTCAAGAACCTGTTGACCGCGCCCGGCGGCGTGACCATCACCAAGACAGAGCAGTGGGGCCGGCGCCGGCTGGCCTATCCGATCCAGAAGGTCAGCGAGGGCAAGTACGCGGTCGTCTACTTCGCCGCCGAGGACGGCCGGGCGCCGATCGGCGAGGTCGAGCGCCGGCTGCTCCAGAACGAGCGTGTGCTGCGCTTCCTGACCACCCGCACCGACGAGGGTCTCAAGCGCGCCGGGCTGCCGATCCCGACCGAGGTCGAGCCCGACGCGCCGGCGCCCGCGGCCGCAGGCGGTGCCGGTGAGACCGCCGCCGCGCGCCAGAGCGAGGGCGGCGAGGGCGAGAGCGGCGAAGCCGCCGCGGCCGAGCCCGAAGAGCCCGTCGAGGAGGAGGAATAGCCATGCCGCGCCGAGGCAAGCGGGTCTTCTTCCGCCGGCGCAAGGTCTGTAAGTTCTGCGCCGACCACATCGAGTACATCGACTACAAGGACACCAAGCTGCTCCAGCAGTTCATCCCGGAGCGTGCCAAGATCCTGCCGCGCCGCATCTCGGGCACCTGCGCCCGGCACCAGCGGCTGCTCCAGCAGGCGATCAAGCGCGCCCGCCACCTGGCGCTGCTGCCGTTCACCACCGACTAGGAGACGCCGTCGTGGAAGTGATCCTGCTCAAGGACCAGCGCCACCTCGGCACCCGCGGCGAGGTCGTCAAGGTCAAGCCCGGCTTCGCGCGCAACTACCTGCTGCCGCAGGGGATCGCGCTCGAGGCCACGCCCAGCAACATGAAGGTCTTCGAGAGCATGAAGACCAAGATCGATGCCCTCCATACCCGCGAGCGCGACGCCGCCCAGGCGATCGCCGAGCGGCTCGACGGGCTGCGGCTGGAAATCGCCAAGCGGGTGGGCGAGACCGAGACCCTGTACGGCTCGGTCACCGCCACCGAGGTCGCCGAGCTGCTCGAGGCCAAGGGCTTCGAGATCGACCGTCGCCGCATCGACCTCGAGGGCGGCATCAAGGCCGTCGGCGATCACGAGGTGCGCATCGACCTCCATGCCGACGTCGAGGCCAACGTCATCGTCACGGTCGTGCCCGAAGAGTGAGCCGCGAGCCCCCGCCGGACCACGGGCGGCCGCCCGAGCCGGAGATCGGCCGCTTCCTGGACGAGCCGACCCGCGACCTCGCCGACTGGCGATGGCTGTGGGAGGGCGACCGCGAGTTCCCGATCGAAAGCCACCGCGGCCTCCTCGGCCGGGTGCTGGTCGCCTTCAAGAAGCTCCTGCGGCCGCTGGTTAAGCCGGCGCTCGGCGATCTGTGGGACCGCCAGCGGGTCTTCAACCTGATCATGCTCGAGCACCTCGAACGGCTCGAGGGGCTCGACCTCGGCGGCCGCATAGCGGCTCTCGAGCGGGCGATCCCGGCCGCGGTCGGCGACGCCCTGCGCCACAACGACGCCCTGTTCGCGCGCGCCGACCAGAAGCTCGACCTCTACCGCCGCGAGGCCCGCGACCTGCTGGTCAGCCTGAGCACCGCGCTGGCGGCGCTCGACCCGGAGACCTCGCGGCCCTCGGCCGCCGCGGCGCTCGGCCGCGCGCTCGACGAGCACGGCTACCTCGAGCTGGAGCGCCGCTACCGCGGCACCGAGGACGAGATCGCCGGTCGGGCCTCGCGCTACGTGCCCCACCTGCGCGGCCGCGGCCAGGTGCTCGACCTCGGCTGCGGCCGCGGCGAGGCGCTGGCGGTGCTCGCCGCCGAGGGCATTCCGGCGCGCGGCGTCGACTCGAGCGCCGGCATGGTCGCGCAGTGCCGCGAGCGTGGGCTGGCCGCCGCCCACGGCGACCTGTTCGCGGTGCTGGCGGCGGCGGGGGAGGGGAGCCTCGGCGGGGTGATCTCGCTGCACGTCGTCGAGCACCTGCCGCCGGAGTCGCTCGACCGCCTGGTGCGGCTCGCCCACCGCGCCCTCGCCCCCGGCGGGGTGCTGATCCTCGAGACCCCGAACCCGCTGTCGCTGGTGGTCGCGGCGCGCAACTTCTGGCTCGACCCGACCCACCGCCGCCCGGTCCACCCGGAGAGCCTGCGCCTGTCGTTCGAGCTGGCCGGCTTCGACCCGGTCGAGCACCTCGAGCTGTCACCCTTCCCGCCCGCCGACCACTTGCCCGAGATCGACCTGGCCGCCGTCCCCGAGCCCCAGCGCGACCTGGCCGACCGGGTCAACCGCCTGCGCGACCGCCTCGACGACCTGCTCTTCGGTCCCCAGGACTACGCCCTGATCGGGCGCAAGCGCGACGACTCGAGCTAGCCGCTAGCCGGGCTCGCGGGCCGGCCGGCCGCCCTCGGCCGCCGCCGCGAGCTCGTCCTCGCCGTCGTCGCCCTCGACGTCCGCTCCGAACTCCCAGGGCATGCGTTCGCCCTGCTTGGGGATGTAGTAGGCCCGCTGCTGGTACCACGGCAGCTCCATGATCAGGCCCCACTGCGGCTCGTAGCGCTGGACCGGCTCGGTGCCCTGGACGAACGCCTCCTCGACGAAGCGCTCGGCGCCCGGGCCGGGGAGCAGACCG
>Ga0302046_10005650_pt1 | contig 10980 bp, 8 predicted proteins | sample RVTome_11_FD_200261 | JGI IMG/M metagenome (GOLD analysis project Ga0302046, IMG submission 200261) | Soil microbial communities from uranium-contaminated site in the Upper Colorado River Basin, Wyoming, United States - RVT147D111 (version 2) ... | reverse complement strand
TCCGATACCAAATGGTTTTAGGGTCCGTTGCCGGCGAGCACGTAGCCCCGCACAGTGCCGGTGTCGCTGTGCCATCCCACGGTCTGCTGCGCTTCAAAGAGTTGCTGGTTGAACTCGATCATGGTTCGTTCCGGTGTACCCGCGCCGAGGAGGTACAACGGCTGCGTTGGACCATACAGGCCGTCCTGATCGTCCAGCAAATACCCCAGCGCGCCGTCCCTGGACCAGCCTGCGTCGGTAAACGCCGAATACGACTCGGCGCCGACAAAAAGCCGCACGACGTCCCCGTTGGTCTTGTTGCGCGCCACGTACAACCCGACCTCGCCCGTGCTGCCGAGCAGGTGCGCGACGATGCCCTGGCCTGTCCAGCCTGCCGCGACCTTTGCGTCATACTCGGCCTGGTTGTTGGCAAAGTCGTAGACATCGCCGAGTGAAGTTCTCTTGTACAGGCTGTATAGCGGGAGCATGGCGCGCGGATAGCTGTCGTCCAGTCTAAAGCCAAACACGACGCGTCCCATGGCGTACCCTTTGAATCCATTGATGAGCTTACTGCTGGATACACCGAGCGCGGAAATGTTGGAAAGGCTGTGACCGGGATAGCTTACCTGAAACGCGCTCCTGCTCTTCGCTCCCATCAGCGGGGTCTTGGTGCCGTCCTTGAAGGTAAAGCCGAGGCCGTAGACGATATCATCGCTGTCCCCGCTATAACCCCAGACCTCGGTAACCGGGTTGAGGTCGCTCACGGCGATTTCTCCGCCGTACGGTGCCGTGGTCTTTACGCGGCCCTTGTCGTCATCGAAATAGGGGGCGGCGGCAGCTCCGTACGCCTCCTTCGAGACGCCGGAGCCGACCTTGCTTGCCCGCTTGGTGCCGTAGGTAACCTGAGCGCCCTGGATCCACGTTTCGACGTCCTTGCGGCCATAGATGGTGATATGGGTGATTTTGCCGTATTGCGCCTGCAGGTCGGTGGCATCGATCACGTCCTTGGTAAAATATCGCCCGCCGTCGCCCTGCGGTTCGCTGAAAATCTGCCGCGTCATTTTGGGAAGATTCGTGACAGGCTGTGTGTAGTTGCTAGGATCCATGAGCGGCCAGTACGGCAGGAAGTCGAGGACGCTTAACGTATATTCGCGGATGTAATCGTTTTGCTTTTCCCAGTTGGGGTCGCTCGGGATGCCGGCTTTGTACCATTGATTGGCGTATTCGCTCAACTCGGAAATTTTTGCGGTCAGTTCCGTCTGGAGGGTAGCGCGGTCTTTGTCGGTGAACTGCAAGGCCTCACTGTTCAGGATGCCTTCTCTGAGAAACAGGAGGTATATGTTGGCCGCCTGCGTAAACAACGGCAGCAGCGGTATCTCGTACCCCGTCTCCTGAAACGTGGGCATCCGGTCCCGGATGACCATCAGCGCCGCTGTGTGCGTGTCTGTCGTGGGGTTTGCCTTGTAGGCGGCCAGATCGTCGCGGATGCCGGTCAACTCCGAGGTCACGCGATCGTAGACTTCTTTGGAGAGCTTGGTCGCGACCACGGTTTCAACGCGCGCCTTAATGGTATCCCACACATCCATCGGTTCTTTATACTTCGGCCACAGCGCGCGGCCGAGGCCATAGCCGATCCAGCCCACCACCGGTATCTGGTTGATGGCTCCCAGCACGACCGAGCGGATTGCGTTATAAACGGTGGTTTCGGTGATAGTGCTCATGATTCACCTCAGCATTGTTTGGGGGAGTGCACTCGGGCGATCCACGGGTGCCGGCCGGTGCTGTGGTTACCATGACGAAGGCCCACGGACCTACGAACCGCCTGTGACTGGAACCACGCCATGAGCGATACATCGCTACGACCCCCACAGGGTTGTAAGCGTACAGGGACCAGCTAAACGCGAGTAAGACGAAGCGCGCAGCCGTCACCTGTGCCCGGTGCGCTGATGAGAGGAGGCATCCCGCGAAGGACATACTGCGCTGCCGAGGCCAGCCCGAGCGTCTGCATCCATGCCCGGCTTAAACAGGGTGACGTCAGCAGCCCGCACTGGTAAAATATGAGAACGCCTTCGGTTCGTCAAGCTATGTGACCGGATGATCGGGGAAAACGCCCTCACGCCCTCGGCCTTTCACCCCTTCTCCTGCCTTTTCCGAGCCCGAAGCACGTAGAAAGCCACCACGGCGAGCCCGAGCAACGCGCCCAGCGTCTCGCGCGACTCTTCGATATACATCCGGCTCGGATCCATGCCGGTGATGATGCTTTCGGAGCGATGCTGCGTCAGGAATTCGACAAAGCCGGCCCCTGAAATCACTACGGCAACCAGGCACACGAGGACGGCTACCAGCAAAACCCACTTGTTCAACCGGCCGAACAATGCCAGGGCCGGCACGGTGGCCACCAACAGATACATGCAGACCCAGAGCAGTGGGTCCGGGTCGTTGAACTGAACCAGGGCGAAGACGAGGAAGAGCAGCGCCAGCAGCGCGTGGAGGATTTTCATGTGCAGACGGTGTTCGATCAGAAGATCCGGGCCGCGCCGAACCCGACCGTGAAGCCGGCCGCGTCGAGCCGCCTGGCGAAGTCGACCCGGAGAATCCCGAAGAGCCCGCTGAAAGACAGGCCCACTTCGTGGTGAAAATCGCGCGGAGCAGCCGGAACGTAGCTGAAATCTTCCTCCGAGTGATCCGGCAGCCAGGTCCGGGCGTGGCCGCCGAAGACGAGCACATTGTATCCCTTTCGCGCCATCCCGCGCAACCCCAGGAGTTCGAAAGGAATCGTCCGGAAGTTGTGCTCCCAGAACAGCGCGGCGACCCGATCGCCTTCGTAGGGAAAACCACCGCGCGTCCGCAGCGCGCCGAAGGGCCGGTAGACGCCCAGGCTGGCATCGGCTGTGAGAAAACGCTGAAGGGGCAGGCCGCCAGAGGCGGTGCCGGCTACGAGGCGCAGGTCGAGCGTGTTGGGCAACAGGCGGCGGCCGTAGAACGTCTCCTGCCGCCAGTCGACGACGAGGGAAACGCGGGTGTAGTCGAAGTCGCTGCCGAGCCCGTCGGGTGTGCTGTGTTCGGCGTGCAGCGCCAGGCGGCGTCGGCCCGTGACGCCGAGCGGGTTGAAGTCGTCGCCTACCACGAGAGACGCCGTCACCGCCCGCAGGCGCCCCCGGTCGATCTCGGGATTTGCCCGGAGCCGCGCCTGGGCCAGCAGGTCGTAGCTGGTCGTGCGCGCCAGCGACGTATGGTTTTCGTCCCGGTAGCCGACCGAGAGTGTGGCATCGAGCCGGTCGACGCGATAGCCGGCCGTGACCGTGAAGCCCTCGCGGCGGTAGTAGTCGTAGTAGTCGCCCCCGCCCAGCAACACAGCGACGCCGTTGACGAATCGGTTGTAGAGGTCGGTATCGTAGCGCAGCGCCGTGCCGGCCGCATAGCCGGCCTCCACGAAGACCGCATCGCGCCGGTCGACCGAAAACCGGGCCTCGCCGTGATACGACCATCGGTCGCTCCCCGCCAGGCCCGAACTCCAGCCGCCGCCGCCGCCGAGGGTCAGGTACGGCCCGGCCGACAGCGTCACGCCCAGGCCGCCGTGGAAGGCGTCCACACGGTTGTACCAGAGCGCGGGCTCCAGATCCAGGTTTTCCAGCACCGGGCTTCGGCGCCGCTGCTGGCCGTCACGCCGACCGCGACGCCCGCCTTCGTCGCCGTCCCCATCCATCTTGACGAAGCGCGCCAGCAGGCCGGTCGGGGCAAAGGCCTCTTCGAGCCGCATCGTACTGTCGATCCGGGCATACGCGACCTGTTCCTGCATCGAAAGCGGCACGGCCACGCCTTCCTGATCCAGCGCCGCATTCGAGGCTATCGCCACCGAATCGACGGTCAGGTACGCGTCGGCCTCGAAGAGCGAATCGGGCAGGGGGACGTTGACCCGGTAGTCCGTAAAGCGAGAGACCTGGTCGATGTTGAAGGGTGGAAACGACAACAACCCCCCGAAACTCACCTGCACGGCGATATCCGCCCGGAAGTCGACAGGCAGCCAGAAATCCGTTCCGAAGTTGGAGAACTGCTGCCGGTAGGTGACCGCGTACCGCTCGATGGGCGGCGGAAACAGAAACGCCTCCCCCGGCCGCAGGGCTACGTCGATGAGCGCATAGGCACTGTCGAGCACGGAGACGCGGCCCATGAAGGCACTCTTGCGCCTGTTGCGGGGCTCGACCGCGATGTCGTAGACGATGCGGTCGTCGAGGCGACGCGTCCCTTCGAGGTGGAAACGATAGTGGCGGAGGGCCTCGGGATGGGTGACGCCGATGAGGGTATAGCCGCCGACCTCGACGTCGTCGTCGTAGAGGTTGGTGACGAAAAGCGCGGCGGGCAGGGCCTCTTCGATGTCGAGGTTGGCCGTCTCACGGCGGCCTTTGAGGGTCTCCTTCATCCCCTGTTCCCGGTCCCAGTACGCCTCGGTGAACGTCTCGATGATCGAGACGATGCCCGTGTCGTTCGCGATGACGAACCGGTTGTAGGCTTCGGTCTCGTACGTCTCCAGCGCCGCCCGCCAGACTTTCTTCCGCCCGATGACCTCACGCATGATGCGGACGGCAGGGTCCTCGCCCGAAACGACGACCTCATCGAGTTGATAGGTCACCGGCTGCAACCGAAAGTCCACGGCGGCGTCGCCGGGCGCCGTGATGGTCCGCCGTGCCGTCTCGTACCCGATGTACCGGACGATGAGGGTAGCGGGCAGGGCGTCCAGGTGGAGTTCATAGACACCGTCGGCGTTGGAGATCGTCCCGCGATAGGTGCCGTCGATCTGAACGTTGGCCGCCGGCAAGACCTCGCCGGTAGCGGCGTCGAAAACAGTGCCCCGTACGAGATGCTGGGCCTGCGCCCGAGGCATTCCCAGCCCCGTCAATAGAACCCCTAGTACCCAGCAATACTTCATGTGGCGCCTTGCTTCGTTGACCCGTGCAGTGGGGATAGATGCCGTTGTATTCATTCGCCTGTTCGGGGTGCTTATATCGCCCGCCACCGGCCCTGGTTGCAAAGGAGGCGGCTGACTTTCCAGCCGCCGCGCCAGGGCAACTTGTAACATCTTGCGCCCCCCTTAACCCGGCGAAGTCCGTAGACGATAGCAAAACGAGGCGGTCCTCGGTGACGCGTACGCCGGGATGCATGGGTACCCTGTTGAACCTGCTCCTGAACTTTTTACCGCTCCGTAGATTCTAACGAGAAAAAGCGCTTTCATACGCCCCCCGCAACCATGTCGCACTGGTACGAAGTATTCGACAACGAGGAAGTGCAGCGGCACACGCGCAAGCAGGCTACCCACCTGACCGCCGTCGCGACCCTGGCGATAGCGACGACGCTCGTCGGGGCCACGCTCGGCTTCGAAGGCCACCTGCCCTTGCCGGCCGTCGGCGGCATCCTCGCCGTGACGTGGTTCGCCACGGTGCGCTGGCTGGCTTCGCGGACGCGCAAGTTGCGGCGCCTCGTCTGGTGCATCAAGCTGTCCGAAGAACGCATCGTCGGGTACGACTACACCCGGCGTAAAGCGGTTATCGACTGGAATCGCGTCGAACGGGTCGAACTCAAAAAGGACGGCCTGCTGCTTATCGGGCCGCCCCTGGCCGCCTTCGAAATCCCGCATCTCTTTCCCGACTTTGCCGAACTGAGCCATCGGGTCGTCCATTACGCCGAGATGAACGACGTGGCGATCTTCATCGACGGCCAGCCCTGGCAAGAACTCGACGTCTATCAACTCTTCCCTTTCCTGGCCGACGACCCTTCTCCCGGCGCGCCGGGCACGACCATTTTCTAACAGCAAGGGCGAATGATTGCCCGCGTTCGCTATTCGTCACTGGACCCCGTTGGTCATCGTCGATACCGTGTCGTCGAAGAACTCGGTGAGGCGATCATGCTGACGGCGGGCGTCTTCCCAGCCGATCTGGACGATCCGGTCGATATAGTCGTCTTCGAAGAGGAGCATGCTGAGCCAGTCCGGGCTCTTGATCTCCCCGGTGCCCAGGCCCCGCGTGAGCAGCCGCAAAGCACCTCTGACTTTGATCTCGTACTGGCTGGCCAGCTTGCCGAGGTCGACGGAAGGCCGCAGCATCAACAGCTTGATCAGCCGTAACCCGTCCCGCCGGTGGGGGGCGAGGTGCTCCACCAACTCGTTGATCCGTTTCATGTTGAGGGCGTCCTGATCCAGCATGTCGAGAAAGATGGCATTCATCAATAGTCCCATAACCTGAGCGGCCGGTGGGTAGCCGATGACGGCAGGTTCGTCCGCCTCCCGGCGCGACCGGCCGTAGCGGGTCGAGATGACGCAGATGCTGGTCGCCCCCAGGTGTATCGCCGGCGACAGGGGCGACGTCAGGCGGATGCCGCCGTCGCCGAACCAGGCGTTGCCGACACGCACGGCGGGAAAGAGTAGCGGCAACGCCGTCGAGGCCATGATGTGGTCTACCGTCAGGTTGGTGCGGATCCCGACGCGGTTGGGCCGCTGCCAGCGTCCAATGTCGCGTCCCTGCACCCACGTCACCGTCTGCCCCGTCGCATAGTTGGTGGCGGTGATGCATGCGGCCTTCAGGCGTCCCGTCCTCAGGTTTTCGGCCACACCACGCAGTTCTCCTTCGACCGGCTGCAGGTTGCGTTCCAGAAAAGCCCGTAGCGGTGCGGTGTCCAGGAGCGCCTGCCCTTCGTCGACGTGGATGACCGACTCGGCAGGATGCCGTTTGTTGATCGAGGGCACCATGATGCGCCGGATGAGCGACATGGCTGACTCCGGCGTAAAGACCTGGTCGGCGGTGATCTCGTACCAGCAAGCGGCCAGCCGTTCGGCTGCCTGGCGGAAGGTGCCGGTATTGTTAGCGAGGTGGGCGGCGTTGATGGCCCCTGCCGAAACCCCGGTCAGGATAGAAAAGGCTGCGTTCGGAAAGACGTCCGCGATGTACTGGAGCACACCGGCCTGGTACGCGGCCCGCGCTCCTCCTCCACCCAGCACGAGGGCACGTGCGGAAGGTTGTGCCGGAAGCCGCCCGATCAGTCCTCGGATGCTATGGAGTGTCCTTTCAAACAAAACAGGCCGTGGGCTTATTCATACGGGTAGCGAGACAAAAATGATATCCGGCTTGCAAAAGCGCAACGGGTAAGAGGCTGGTACGCCAGCGGAACTACGGTTTGTGATCTCTTCCATAGTACACGCCCAAAACCTTCAACGCGTGTCATCCCGAGACCCTGACGCGGCCTTCGGCCACACCCCCATCGATAAGGAACTGCCCCATTTTGCATGGGCAAAACAGGTGAGTTCCCTGGCAGCGCCGTCGAGACACGCGCGAAGCGACGGACCGCAGGTACATCGCCCCGTAGAAAGCGGCCAACGCGCGGGAGATCGCTCCGCTCGCTGCGGTCGGTCGAGAGGACAACCCCTTTTTGTCGTGTACTATGGATCTCTTCAATATCGGCATGGTACGCTCCTGATGAATAATGTCACTCTGAGAAATCCTGCGTGGATCTATACGCCCCCTGCCCCGCCCCGTTGTGTCCGACACTGCACGCTTTGCCCTGGCGCTTGAGGCACTCGAAGGGGTCGGCCGTGTGACGATGGGCCGGCTGCTGGCCCATTTCGCGACCTATGACGACCTGCTGCGCTATCCCCGCGAGCAGGTGCTGATGCGGATCAAAGGCGTCCCTCGGTCGGAAGCCCTCGTCGCCACCCTCTTCGACCGGGACGCCATGCACACGCCCTTCGAGGAGGCAGAGCGTACCCTGGCGCATTTGCGCGCTCTCCACGTCGAGCTCGTTACCGTGCGCGACGTCGCCTGGCCCGCCGGACTCAACGACTTGCCCCGAAGCACCCGTCCGTCCCTTCTCTACACCTATGGTCACCGCGAAGCCCTCGCCCCGGCCTGCGTCGCGCTGTTTGCCCGCCCGCCCGTCTCGCCGGCTTCCTTCGAACAGGCCCAGGCCCTGGTGCATCACCTCCTGCCCCACGCCGTCGTGCCGGCCACCGGTACCGTCCACGGGTTCGACGTGGTCGTCCACAAGCTGTGTTACGCAGGGCAAACCGGCTATCCGTCCCTGCTCGTCGCCTCGGCAGGGATGGCCCGGATACCGCCGCCGATGCGCCCCGTTATCAGCGCCACGGTGAAGGCCGGCGGCTTGCTTCTCTCCCCCTTCGCCATGGAACACGGCCCCTTCGAGCACGACGACAAAGAGCGGGCGCTGGTGCTGGCCGCCCTGGCACAGACCTGCGTCTTCTTCGAGCCGGTGCCGGATACCCCGGAATGGCGTGCCATGGCCTGGGCGGTCGAAGCCGGCCGTCCTGTCTTCGGCATCGACGCCGAGGGACATCCCCTGCCCGCGCCGGTGCACCCGCTCCACGGCGAGGTCGACTTCGACTGGGTGCTCGCAGCCGTGCGCGAGACGTGATGCCTGAACCGGGAAAACGACCCTTGCCCTACTCGATCCTCTTCGTCTTCCTCGACGGTATCGGCCTGGGGCCGGACGACCCGGCCTCCAACCCACTAGCCGCCTCGTCCCTGCCGTCTTTCGAGCACCTTGCCGGAGGCCGGCGGTGGACGCAGGCCGCTCCTCGCATCGACCGGCCCGACCATGTCTTCCGCCCCATCGATGCCACCCTCGGGGTGGACGGCCTGCCGCAGAGTGGAACGGGACAGGCCACACTCTTTACGGGCGTCAACTGCGCCACCGTCGCCGGGCGACACTTCGGTCCTTTTTCCCACTCGAAGACCCGAACCGTCCTGGCGGAAGAAAACATCTTCCGGAAAATCCAGGCACTCGGCCTTCGCATTGACGAACCGTCCGTGTTCGCCAACGCGTACCCGGACCGTTTTTTTTCGTATACCGAACGGACCGACCGCTGGACCGTGACGACGCGCTGCTGCCTCGACGCGGGTCTTCGCATCGGTACCCATCAGGACGTACTCGCCGGCGCGGCGCTCACGGCCGATCTCACCGGCGCTTCGTGGCCCCAGGCGAACCCGCCTCTCACGCCGATCTCCGAAGCAACAGCAGGCCGCCGGCTCGTGCAGCTCAGCCGAAGGCACGCCTTCACCCTCTTCGAATACTTCCTGAGCGACAAAGCAGGGCATAGCCAGTCGGTGGAACGCGCCGCCGCCGTCCTGCACGCCCTGGACCGCTTCTTCGCCGGGCTCCTTTCGTCGTTCGAGGCTGCGCAAAGCCTGTTGATCGTCACCAGCGACCACGGCAACCTGGAGGATCTCTCGACGAAAAGCCACACCCTACACCCGGTGCCCCTCCTCGCCTACGGCTGCGGGGCTTATCACTTCTCGTCTGTTCAGGATCTTATCGGCGTCACTCCCGTCGTCGTGCAAGCACTCGGCGCAGCGTATCGTCGCAACATAGACGGAGGCCAACGATTATATTGAAGCGATCGTTCGCCCGGCGTCGTTTGCCACCGCACCGCTCCCTATGCCGTCTCGCCTCGCCGCCCGCCTCCATGCCGCACGCGACCATCTCTTCGTCGGCCGCACCGCCGAGTTGACGTTGCTGCGGGCGGCCCTGGAGGCCGACGTGTTGCCATTCTATGTGCTGTACGTCTTCGGCCCGGCCGGCGTCGGCAAGACGTCGTTGCTGCGCGCCTTCGAGCGGTTGTGCCGCACGCTCGACGTAGCCCCCCACTACCTCGACGCCCGCGACGTAGAACCCGTTCCTGCGTTGTTTATGGCGGCGTTGCGCCGCACCCTCGGGCTGGCGGACGACGCGAACCCGCTGACGGCGCTGGCCGACCCGGACAAGCGCCATGTGCTGCTCATCGACACCTTCGAAACCATCGCAGCACTCGACGGCTGGCTCCGTGAACGGGTTCTACCGGACCTGACGGACAACGTACTGATCGTGCTGGCGGGCCGCGAGATGCCGGATCAAGCCTGGCGTACCGACCCGGGCTGGCAGTCGCTCGTGCACCTCCTTCCCCTGCGCAACCTCGACGCCGAGGACTGCCGGACGTATCTGCGGCGGCGCGACGTACCCGAAAACCAGCATGCCGAGGTTCTGACCTTTACCCATGGTCACCCGCTGGCTACGTCCCTCGTAGCCGACCTGCTGGACCAGGCGCACAGCGTGCCGTTCCGGCCGCAGGAGGCGCCGAGCGTCATTCAGGCCCTGCTCGAACAGTTCGTCCAGCGCGTGCCGGGACCGGCCCACCGCGCCACGCTGGAAGCCGGTGCGCTCGTACGCTTCGTCACTGAGGATCTCTTGCAGACGATGCTGGCTACGAACGATGCGTACGACCTGTTCAAATGGCTCGGCAGCCTCTCCTTCGTCGAACCCGATGCGCGGGGCCTCTCGCTGCATGACCTGACGCGGGATGTCCTCGTCGCGGACCTCCGATGGCGCAACTCCGAATGGTATGCCGAGTTGCACCGCCGCGCCCGGTGGTATTACACCGAGCGCCTCAAGCAGGCCGGCACGGTCTTCGACCAGGCCATCCTGTCCGACTATACCTTCCTCCACCGCGACCATCCCCTGATTCGCCCGCTCGTTACCCAGCTCCGCTCTCAGTGGCAAGCCAGCGAGCCGATCCTACCCGAAAAAGCCCAGGCGGCCGATTGGCCGGGACTGCTCGCTATGGTGACCAGGTACGAAGGCGAAGCCTCCGCCGCGCTGGCCCGCCACTGGTTCGAGCGCCAGCCCGACAACATCCTCGTCTACCGAAGCCGGGCCGGCCAACCGCTCGGCTTTCAACTCGCCCTCTCGCTGAACCGCGCCTCGCACGACGACCGCCTCGCCGACCCCGCAACGTACCGGGCCTGGCAGTATCTGGAGCAAAACGCTCCCTTACGCAAAGGGGAACACGCGACCCTGTTTCGATTCTGGATGGCTCACGATACCTACCAGGACATCTCACCGGTGCAAAGCCTGATCACCATCGACCATGTGCGTCACTACCTGAACACGCCCGGCCTGGCCTTCACCTTTCTTACGTGCCGCCACCCCGCGCTCTGGGAACCCATCTACACCTTCGCCGCCATG
>Ga0302046_10005649_pt1 | contig 10980 bp, 11 predicted proteins | sample RVTome_11_FD_200261 | JGI IMG/M metagenome (GOLD analysis project Ga0302046, IMG submission 200261) | Soil microbial communities from uranium-contaminated site in the Upper Colorado River Basin, Wyoming, United States - RVT147D111 (version 2) ... | reverse complement strand
GCCGGCGCCTGCCATGGGCTCAGCGGCGTCGCATGGCCGATGCGCATCGCCAGCTCGGGCGGCACCTGCGGCGCGATCAGCACCAGCGCAAGCACGCCGAGCAGCACGCCGGCCATGCCCGCCGCGCCTGCGACGATCCAGCCGCACACGGCGAGGATGACGGCCATGGCGAGCAGCGGCAGCGTATTGGCGATCCTGCTCATGTCGGTCGAGCAAGCCTGAAGCGGTGCGGTATAACGGCCTCGCTTGTCATCTGTGCTCCCGAATGGACGTAGGCAGCAATCCACCCCGGGTCAATGAAACGACCCGACAAGATTCCCATAGCGCAAGAAGAAGGCGGATTTGCGACAAGGTTAATCGGGACGCGACGCGCGCCGATCAGAGGCTGCCGCCCATCCCGCCGTCGCTGCCGCCGCCGGAGTCGAAACCGCCGGCATCGAATCCGCCGAAATCGCCGCCGTCCATGCCATGCGCATCCAGGCCGTCCGCCATCGCCGGCGCGTTGCTCGACATCCCGACCCAGACGGCATGGAACAGCATCATCCCGGCAAGGAAGCGCGACGAGTCGACGAGGGAGTCCGTCTTGCCCTCCGCGCGGCGGGCGAGCAGCAGTCGCCGGCCGCGCCGGTAGGCGTCGAAGAACAGCGCGGCGAGCAGCAGGAAGGGGATGCTCGACCAGGCGACCGCCGGAGTCGGCGGCAGCGCCAGGAACAGCACGACGATGATCGCAAGCAATATGAGAAGTCTCAGCACCGGATCCACCTCTCGGTTGGTTCGACGGGCAGGCCCATGCTGCCCGCGCTGCGGCCGCAAGTCAAACCCGGAGCGGGCGGTTACGGCCGGCCGCCGCCTTCCGAGGACCGGCGCCAGCCTCCAGGATGTGCCCGATGCGGCATTGCGATAAGCTGGGCGGAAATCCAGGATCAACCCAATAGGGACGGAAAGCGAGACAAGCCATGACAGACCGCAACAGGGAGCTCGAGGGCAAGGTCGCCATCGTGACCGGCAGCGCGCGCAACATCGGCCGCGTGATCGCCGAGGAGCTGGCCCGCGCCGGCGCCGCCGTGACGATCAACGCGCGGAGCGCGGCGGAGCTCTGCGAGGAAGTAGCGCAGGGCATCCGCAAGACCGGCGGCAAGGCCGTCGCCTGCCGCGCCGACATCACCGACGCGGCCGAGGTCAAGCGGCTGGTGGATGCCACCGCCGAGGCGTTCGGCGGCGTCGACATCCTGATCAACAACGCGGCGATCCGCACCAGCGTGAAGTTCCCCGAGCTGACGTTCGAGGACTGGGTCAAGCTGCGCGCGGTCGCGCTCGACGGCGCGCTGCATCTCGCGATCGCCTGCGCGCCGCAGATGATCAAGCGCGGCGGCGGCTCGATCGTCGGCATCAGCGGCCAGAACGCCTACAAGGGCTCGGCCGGCGGCGCGCACAAGTCGGCGGTCAAGACCGGCATGGCCGGCATGATCCGCGGCATGGCGAGCGACCTCGGGCAGTACGGCATCACCTGCAACGTCGCCGTCGTCGGGCCGTTCGACACCGACCGCGCGAGCGGCAGCGGCGAAAGGAAGCTGAACGATCCCAATCCGAAGATCCCGGTCGGCCGCCGCGGCGTGCCGCAGGACATGGCCGACCTCGTGCGCTTCCTGGTCGGCCCCTACTCCCGCTTCATCACCGGCCAGACGATCCACGTCAACGGCGGCGCGCTGATGCCGCATTGAAGGGGGTGGCCGAACCGTGCCGACCTGATCTTCGCATGTATTTGGATTAGCGAAATTTCAACCTCATGCTGAGCCTGTCGAAGCATGAGCGGCTCGGTGCGTGGGTGCGCACTCATGCTTCGACAGGCTCAGCATGAGGCCATCAATTGCGATCTGGAACGACAGGTTCCCGCATCGCCTGACTCGGCACGTCGCCCGCGATCTCCAGTATCATCTTCTTGAGGATCGCTGCGCCGAAGGTTTCGCGGCTTTCGGCCTTGATGACGAAGGAGCCCGGCCCCCCGGTCATGTTGCCGCGGAAATAGGCGTCGAGGTTCGGCATCGACGGGCGGTCGATCACCAGCCCGTTGATGGTGATGCCGGAGGCCACGATCAGGTCGCGCACCGGCTCGACCGCGCCGCCGACCGTGTTGGGACCGTCGCCCGACAGGTCGATCACCCGGCGGGCGCCGCTGAACGCGTTGTTCTGGATCGAGCCGGCGGCGAAGGCGAGCGCGTCGCCGATCGCATTGCCGCCGGGACAGAAGACCGGCGGCAGGGCCAGGATACGCTCGCCGAAGGCGGCGGCGCTGGCGAGGTCATGAATGCGCGTCCAGGGCACGCTCAGGCGCTCACAGCCATCGGCCGCGAACTCGATATAGGCGACCGCGATCCCGCCGGTCAGCCCGCCGGCGATCGACGACAGCACCTGCGGGTTCTTGAGCGCGTCCGCGTAGCCCTGGCGCTGCAGGCGGGTCTCCGCCGCGTCGATGCTGCCCGACGCGTCGACCACGAAGGCGAGCTCGATATCGACCGCCGTCCCCTGCGCGCCGGCCGGATGCGCAAAGATCAGGATGCCGACGAGGGCGGCAAGAGCCCGCATCACAGATGCGCGCCGGCCACGGTGTAGGCGGTGGCCTCGGCCGTACCGACGCCCACGTCGACGTCGATGTCGAGCTTGTCCGCGCTCATGTATTCCGCCTTCGGTACCTCGAATCCGTCCGTGAAGCCGCCGTCGCGGCTTACCGTGCGGCCGCCAATCGCCAGCCGAAGGCGGTCCTGATCGACCTTCTCGGTGGACATGCCGACCGAGGCGATGATGCGGCCGAGCACCAGCTTGTCGCCCTGCCCCGCCATCTTGCGGACCATGATCGAGTCGCGCACCTGGCAGGCGATGTGCCGCGCCGCGGCCGGCGACTCCGCGCCGCTCACGTGGATGCGGACGAGCACACCGTCGCGCCGTGCGTCCTCGAGGATCCGCTGCGAGAGATGGCCGAGCACATGACCGACCTTGGCGCGGAAATCGCGCAGGTCCGTGCCGGCGCCGCCTGTGCCGGTCGCGAACAGCAATATGGTGTCGTTGGTCGACTGCGTCGTGTCGACCGAGATCATGTTGTAGGTGCCGGCCGCCGCCTCCGCGAGCGCCGGCTGCATCGCGGCCGCGGAGAGGCGTGCGTCGGTGAACAGGAAGCTCAGCGTCGTCGCCATCGACGGCGCGATCATCATGTTGCCCTTGCTGATGCCCTGCAGGGTGACCTTCGCGCCACCGACCTCGGCGGTCGCCGCGATCGCCTTCGGGAAACGGTCGGTCGTCATGATCGCGCGCGCCGCTGCGTCCCAGTCGTTGCGCGCGAGCGTTTCGTGGGCCGCGTCGAGCCCGGCCCGCATCTTCGCCATGTCGATCGGCACGCCGATCTTGCCGGTCGACGCGATGTAGACCTGCGCCGGACGGCAACCGAGCAGGCGCGCGGCATGCGACGCCGTCTCCTCGACCGCGCGCATCCCGGCAGCGCCGGTGAAGCAGTTGGCGTTGCCGGCATTGACGACGAGCCCGCGCGGCGCATCGCCGTGCGCCAGCCGCTCGCGCGTCCAGCGCAGCGGCGCCGCCGCGGTCGTCGAGCTCGTCAGGACGCCGGCAACCGTCGTGCCCTCGTCGAACGCAGCGAGGAGCAGGTCCGGACGCCCCGGATAGCCGATGCCGGAAGCGGCCGCGCCGACGCGGACGCCGGCGACCGTCTGGAGCGGACCGGCTTCTCCTATCTTTGTCATACGTAAGATCCCCTGCACAAATGCCGTGCGTCCTTCGACAGGCTCAGGATGAGGTGGAATCTTCGTGGCATTGAGATTAAAGACCTCATGCTGAGCTTGTCGAAGCACGCACCACGCCTATCCCGATCCCCCTCCGATAGCGCCTCTTCAGCGATCGTACAGCATCCAGTCGCGCATCAGCGCGGTCACCGCCTGTGGCCGCTCCATCGTGCTGAGGTGCCCGCAGTCCTCGACGATGGCGAGCCGCGCGCCGGGGATCGCGCCGGCGATCTCGACATGCCGCTCGACCGGAGTCAACGCATCCTCGCGGCCGCACAGCACCAGCGTCGGTACATTGATCGCAGCGAGGTGTGGCCGGCTGTCGATGCGCCCCATGATGGCATGCTGCTGGCGCAGGAAGGCTTCCTTGCCGACGCGCTGGGTCATGTCCATGACAGCGTCGGTCAGCGTCCCGTCCTGCAGCCGGTCGGGATGGATGAACTGCGGCAGCAGGCGCGGCGCCACGCCCCTGAACTCGCCGATCTCGGCGAGCCGGATCAGGTCGAGCCGGGTCCGCTTGCGCTCTTCGGTGTCGGCGGGCGCAGCGGTGTCGAGCAGGGCAAGGCGGAAGACACGCTCCGGCGCCTGGCGCATGATCTCGAAGCAGACGTAGCCGCCCATGGACAGCCCCGCCAGCGCGAAGCGCCGCGGCGCGGCCTTCAGGATCGTATCGGCCATGCCGGCGATCGTGTCGTCGCGCCGGGTGTCGCCGACGTGACATTCGGCGATGTCCTCCAGGTGGCTGATCTGGTGCGCCCACAGCTCGGCATCGCACAGCAGCCCAGGCACGAGCACCAATTGCGGTTTGCCGTTCATCGCGCCTCCTCCGCAAGGGACGTCGCCGGCCGGCCGGCGCCGCCGCGCCAGGCGGCGACCACCCGCTCCGTCGTGACGATCTCGGCCCCCTCCTGCGCCATGCGGTGGAGCGCCGTCTCGTGATCCAGGCGTGAGCGGCTCGCCGTCGCGTCGGCGGCAACATAGACGTGATAGCCGGCGGCGGCGAGGTCGATCGCCGTCTGCCCGAGGCAGACATGCGCCTCCATCCCCGCCAGCACCAGCACCGACCGGTCTGCGGCGCGGATGCGCTGGCGGGCGGACGATTCCGCAAAGCAGGAGAAGAATATCTTCGCCATGACCGCGTCCGCCGGCACGAGGTCGGCCAGCGCGTCCGCGGTCGGACCGATCCCCTCCGGATAGTGCTCGGAAACCAGGACCGGCACGCCCGCCGCATGGGCTGCTTCGAGCAACGCGCGACACCGCGCCGCCACGCGGGCCGGATCGTACATGGTCGGCAAAAGCCGGGCCTGCACGTCGATCATCAGTAGACAGCAGTCCTCGCGCTTGATAAGCATGACTGTAGCCTCAATATAACGATTGCTACGTTAGCGTGCGGCGGGCGCCTCAGCAACGCATCCACGGCGGAAGCGGCGCGCCCGGACAGTCCGGACCTTGACCGGCGGACCGTTATCGATACGCTGTGCGTAGGATTTTTTACCAGCCCTTAACCATATCCTGGCATACAAACGGACTTCATGCCTTTCAAAGATCTCGGACTCTCGGACGAAATACTGCGCGCGATCGCCGACGCGGGGTATGAGACGCCCACCCCCATCCAGCAGCAGGCCGTTCCTTATGTCCTGATGAACCGGGATCTTCTGGGTTGCGCCCAGACCGGGACCGGCAAAACGGCATCCTTCGTGCTGCCGATGCTGGACATACTGTCGCATGGCCGGGCGCGCGCCCGGATGCCGCGCTCGCTCATCCTGGAGCCGACCCGCGAGCTGGCCGCCCAGGTCGCCGAGAACTTCAAGACCTATGGCAAGTACCAGAAGCTCTCGATGGCGCTGCTGATCGGCGGCGTCTCCTTCGACGAGCAGGAGAAAGCGCTCGACCGCGGCGTCGACGTGCTGATCGCGACGCCCGGCCGCCTGATCGACCATTACGAGCGTGGCCGGATCCTGATGTCCGACGTGAAGATCCTGGTGATCGACGAGGCGGACCGCATGCTCGACATGGGGTTCATCCCGGACGTCGAGCGGATCGTCAAGCTGCTGCCGCGCATCCGTCAGACGCTGATGTTCTCCGCCACCATGCCGCGAGAGATCCGCGGCCTCGCGGAGAAGTTCCTGATGAACCCGAAGGAGATCTCGGTCAGCCCGCCGTCGACGGCGGCGGAGACGGTGGTCCAGGCGCTCGTCATCGTCGACCAGAAGGACAAGCGCGAGGCCCTGCGCAGGCTGCTAGGCGACGAACAGGCCACGAACGCGCTGATCTTCTGCAACCGCAAGCGCGACGTCGGCATCCTGCACCGCTCGCTCGAACGGCATGGCTTCGAGGCCGGCGCGCTGCACGGCGACATGGACCAGTTCAGCCGCACGGCGACGCTCGAATCCTTCAAGAAGGGCGAGATCAAGTATCTCGTCTGCTCCGACGTCGCGGCGCGCGGGCTCGACATCATCGGCATGAGTCATGTCTTCAATTTCGACGTGCCGATCAATTCCGAGGACTACGTCCACCGCATCGGCCGCACCGGCCGGGCCGGCAAGTCCGGGCGGGCGATCACCCTGGCGACCGAAGCGGACGCCCGCTACGTCGGCGCCATCGAGAAGATGATCGGCAGGCCGATCGGGCGCATCGATCTCGGCGGGCTGACCCGCGACGTGGAGATGACCGAGGAGGCCGGCCGCAAGCGCCGCCGCCGGGGCCGCCGCGGCGGTTCCGAGAACGAGGCGCGCAGCAGCAACGGCGCCGAACCCAGGGCGCATGTCAGCCCGCCGCCGCGCGAGCGGAACCCGCGTGAACAAAGCAGGCCGGACCGGTCGAACCGGGACCGGCCGCAGCCGGAGCGCCGCGCGCCGCGCCCGGAATCGGAGCGCCGCGAACCGCGGCCGGAATCGAAGGCCGAGCCCGCCAAGCCGACGCGCGGCTTCGGCGACGACACTCCCGCCTTCCTGCTGCGCCCGGTCAAGGTAAGCTGACCTCTCCCCCCCTCGTAGATACCGCGCCGAAAGCTCATGCTTCGACAAGCTCAGCATGAGGGTTTTTATTTAAAATCAACGAGGTAGACCTCATCCTGAGCCTGTCGAAGGATGAGTACGCTCCAGCGCAAAAATCCCCCTACTCCGCCGCTTGCGCCGTGCGCTCCGCCACCGCCGGGAGCGTGACGCGCGCGAGCAGGCCGCCGCCGTTGCGGTCGTGCAGCGTGATGTCGCCGCCGTGGCGGCGGATGATGCTGCGCGCGACCGAGAGGCCGAGGCCGGTGCCGCCGGTGTCCCGGCTGCGCGACCCCTCCAGCCGGAAGAAGGGCGCGAAGACCTGCTCGCGCATGTCCGCCGGGATGCCCGGGCCGCGGTCGGCGATCTCGACCGTGACGCCGCGCGCGTCGCCCGCGGCGGCGACGTCGGCCTCGCCGCCATATTTCAGCGCGTTGCCGATCAGGTTGGCGAAGGCGCGGCGCATCGCCACCGGCTGCGACCAGTAAGCGAGCCGCGGCGGCCCGTCGTAGACGACCTTGCTGCCGGCGTCGGAAAGATCGTCGCACAGGCTCTGCAGCAGCGACGACAGGTCGACGGAGGTGCGCGCCTCCTCCGCCGTGTCGTCGCGCGCGAAGGACAGGCTCGCATCCAGCATCGCCCGCATCTCGTCGACGTCGGCGACCGCCTTGTCGCGCTGCTGCGGGTCGTCGATGAACTCCGCGCGCAGCTTGAGGCGGGTGAGCACCGTGCGCAGATCGTGCGAGATCGCCGCCAGCATCATCGTCCGGTCGTCGATCAGCCGGCGCAGCCGGTCCTGCATCTGGTTGAACGCATGCGCCGCCTTGCGCAGCTCCCGCGAGCCGCGCTCCGGCAGCGGCGGCGCGCGCAGGTCGACGCCGAGCCGGTCGGCCGCTTCCGCGAAATGCGCCAGCGGGCGGGTCACGTGATACGTCGCCCAGATCGCGAAGAACAGGATCACCAGCGCCGATCCGGCGATCACGGCAATCATATGCGTTTCGCGCGGCAGGCGGTCCGGGCGCAGCGGCACGCGGAACGCCAGCCAATTCGAGTCCGCCAGCTCGACGGCGACCACGAGGACGCGGCGGCTCGGCAGGAGGGGCGGCACTTCCGCGCCGTCCCCATGCGGCCGGCGCAGCCGCTCGAAGGGCTGGTCGGACTCGCCGAGCAGGACCGTCCGGTCGCCGAGCGACTGGAGCTGGCGGCGCAGATGGGTCCGCAGGTTGGCGAAGTCCGGCGACACCTCGGCGGTGACCGACGGCGGCTCCGGCCCGATCGTCGCCCGCAGCCACGGGCTGCGCAGCGCCCGGAGCAGCATCGGCCGCTGGTCCTCGGGGCTGCCCTCGATGAGCTCGACGACCGAGAAGATCCGGTCGGCGATCACCACGGCGATGTCGCGCCGCGCTTCCGACTGGCTGTAGAGATAGAAGACGGCCGCCGCGGCGCACAGCAGGATGACCACGGCGACCAGGATGATGGCGAGCCGGCCGGTCAGCCCGACCGAATGCGTGCGCGGGCGCCTCATGTCCGGGTCACCTCGCAGGTGAACACGTAGCCGCCGCCGCGCACGGTCTTGATGATCTGCGGCTCCTTGGGGTCCGGCTCGAGCTTGCGGCGGAGCCGGCTGATCTGCACGTCGACGCTGCGGTCGAAGGGCGCGGCGTCGCGGCCGCGGGTCAGGTCGAGGAGCTGGTCGCGGGAGAGCACCTTGCCCGGCCGCTCGACGATGGCGGCCAGCAGGTCGTATTCGCCGGCGGTCAGCGGCACCAGCGTGCCGTCCGGCGCGCGCAGCTCGCGCTTGGCGAGGTCGAGCGACCAGCCCTCGAAGACGCGCAGCCCGCCGCCCGCCGCCTCGGCGGGCTCCGGCGCCTCGCCGGAACTGCGGCGCAGCACGGCGCGGATGCGGGCCAAGAGCTCGCGCGGGTTGAACGGCTTCGGCAGGTAGTCGTCGGCGCCCATCTCCAGCCCGACGATGCGGTCGGTCTCCTCGCCCATCGCCGTCAGCATGATGATCGGGAGCGCCGAGCCGGCCCGCACCCGCCGGCACAGCGACAGCCCGTCCTCGCCCGGCAGCATGAGGTCGAGCACGGCCAGGTCGAAGCGGCCGCCGTCGAGCGCCTGCATCATCTCGCGCCCGTCCGCGGCGTCGGTCACCCGGAAGCCGTGCTTGCGCAGAAGCTGGGCGACCAGGCTGCGGATCTCGCGGTCGTCGTCGACCACCAGGATATGGGGCGTTTTCGCCATGGGCCGGATTATAGGGGCAGGAATCCGGGCCGATGCCATTTTTTTGTAACTGAATGTTACGGCCGGCGTTCCTGCAACAGAGCCTTACACTTTGCCTCATTGGCGTCATCGTATGGGACGGTCCGTGCGGTATATCGGGGGCATGGCGGCACTGTCGCCGCGCAACGATCGAGACTGAGGAGATCAGGTATGACCCGCATGAAAGCACTTCTCGCCGGCAGCGCCGTCGCCACCGTGATCGGGATGTCGGTCGCGGCCGTCATGGCCGCCCCCGGCCAAGGCCCGCGCGGCCCGGAAGGCGTCTCCGGCCCCGGCTTCCACCACGGCGCGATCCACAAGGCGCGCGGCGAAGGCCATGGCTGGCGCGGCCATCACGGCGGCCCGCGCGACTGCAGCATGCGCGCCGGCGGCCCGATGGAGCGTCAGATCAACGTCATCGAAGGGCTGATGGAATTCACCCCGGCGCAGAAGACCGCCTGGGGCGAGCTCAAGACGGCGCTCGATAGCGGCAAGGAGACGATGCAGAAGGCCTGCGAGGCCCGCAAGGACCAGGAACGGCCGAAGAACGCGGTCGAGCGCTTCAACCGCTTCGAGGAAGGCATGTCGACGCGCCTCTCCGTGATGCGCGCCGTGAAGCCTGCCTTCGAGAAGTTCTATGCCACACTGAGCGAGAAGCAGCAGAAGGCCATCGACGGCCTGTACACCCGGGGCCGCCGCGGCTAAGCGGCGTCCCCTCCGCAACCGGCGGCCGGTTAGGTCCGGCCGCCGGCGGCGGCAACGAAGGATAACGAGGAGACAGTTCCATGCGCACCAGCTTCAGCAAACGGCTTATCGCCTCCGGGCTTGTCGCCGCGATCGGCGTGAACCTGGTTGCCACGAGCCCGGCTGTCGCCGGGCCCGATCGGGACAAGAACTTTGGACGCCCAGACTCCGGTCGCGGCTCCGACCGCGACAACGGCCGCGGCAAGGGCAACGACCGGGGCCGCGACAACGGACGCGACGGGGGCCGCCGCGATTGGAGCGACAACCGCAACAATGGCGGCGACCGAGGCGGCAACCGCGGCGACCACCGCAAGCCCGCCGTCAAGGTGGTGTCGAAGCCGGTCGTCGTGCAGCGCGAGGTCGTGCGCTACAAGCCCGCGGTCAAGGTCGTGAACAAGCCCGTGGTCGTGCACCGCGAGGTGCGGCGCGCGCCGGCGGTGCGGGTCGACTACCGGCCGCAGCGCGTGCATTACGGCCCGCCGGTGCACCACGTCGTCGTCGTGCCGGAGCGTCGCCGCTACCGCAACGTCTGGGTCGTGCGCAACTACGGCCACCGCTATCACGGCTACGGCCACCACCGTCACGACAACGACGCCTACCCGTGGCTCGCCTTCACCGCGCTCAGCGTCGCCTTGATCGGCGTCCTCTCGGAGACGCAGCAGCGGACCTACGAGGATGCGCAGATCCGCGCCGCCAGCGCGCCGATCGGCGAGAACATCGTCTGGAACAACGCCGGCGCCTACGGCTCCGTCACCCCGGTGCGCGAGGGCACCAGCAGCGCCGGCCGCTACTGCCGCGAGTTCCAGCAGACCGTGACCATCGGCGGGCGCACCGAGCAGGCCTACGGCACCGCCTGCATGCAGCCCGACGGCGCCTGGGAGGTGGTCTCCTAAGGCAACCCTATTACCCCTCGATGTCCGCTGTCAGCCATCCAGCGCGACATCACTGCGCCCCGCCTCCTCTCTCCCCAGAGACCACCCAGGCGGGGCGCTTTTCTTTTTACGTGACGTCCGGTCCGACGCGGCGGCTCACGCCGTCACGTTGACGGCGCCGCCGGGCGGCCGCCGCTGCGCCAGCTGGGCCAGCGCCGACTTGGCCGCATCAAGGTCGTCCGTTTCGAGCGCCGCGCCGATCTGCTCGAGAAACTGGTCGATCGGCGACGGGGCCGTCGAGCCGGTATTCCCGCTCAGCTC
>Ga0302046_10005648_pt1 | contig 10983 bp, 6 predicted proteins | sample RVTome_11_FD_200261 | JGI IMG/M metagenome (GOLD analysis project Ga0302046, IMG submission 200261) | Soil microbial communities from uranium-contaminated site in the Upper Colorado River Basin, Wyoming, United States - RVT147D111 (version 2) ... | reverse complement strand
GCTTACCGGCTTCTCGAAGCTGCCCGACGCTCGGATCTTCATAGTCATTCTCCCTGGAGCAAGAGTTCGTGAATGTCAGATAAGCCCGTAACCTTCTCGGGCTTCATTGGCGTCCGCTTTTCGCGGCCGGCCGGACGTCCACAGTGTCGTCGTCTCCGACCATCATGAACATGCCGTAGCGGCCGCGCAAGGACTGCTCGGGATCCCGGCCGTGGCCCCGGTCCAGGCCCGAAACCCGAATCACCGTTCCGTCAGTCGTCACGGTCGCGCGCCGACTCGTGCCCGTTGCTACTCCGCCCTGAGCGTCTCCATCGGTGAGACCATCGCCGCGCGACGCGCCGGCAGGTAGCTTGCAAGTGCCACGGCCGCGATGACGATGACGAGGGCAGCCATGAAAGCCCGGGCGTCCATCGGACCGATGCCGAAGAGCAGCGACGACATCAAACGCCCCAAAGCGGCCGCAGCGACGAGCCCCAGGGCGGCCCCAACCGCGCCGAGCGCGAGCCCTCGCCGAAGGAACATCCTCTCGAGCTGCCGCGGCTCGGCACCGAGCGCCGACCGGATGCCGATCTCGCGAGCCCTCTGGGTGACGACATAGGCGATCACGCCGTAAATTCCGATGATTCCGAGCACGAGAGCCATCCCGCCCGCAATCGCGAGCATCACGAGCGTGAACGACGTGCGTGCAAGCGAGCCGGCGTAGAGGTCCTGCATCGTGCGCTCCTGCGCGATCGGGATGCTCGCGCTCACCAAGCGAACCGCCTGCCGTATCTCCTGCATGAGGCCGGCGGTGCCCGCACGCTCGCTGCGGACGGCGAAGGTGACGGTCGGCGTTCCCATCTCGGGCAGGCCGCCCATGTCCTCCATGAAAACGGGCCAATACACCATGCCGGGAGCCTCCGCGTACAACCCGCCCTCGTGGATCCTCTGCACCACACCGATCACCTCGCGCCAGTCGTCATCCTCGACGGACGCAAGCCGGACACGCATGCCGAGCGCGGCGGCGGGCTCCGGCGCGAGCTCGCGAGCGAGACCCTCGGAAATCACGACCACGCGGCCGCCCGTCTCGATATCGCTCCAGGTCATTTCGCGTCCTGCGATCATTCGCGTGCCCATCGCCTCGAAATAGCCGGGCGAGACGAACTTGAACAGACCCTGCGGCGGCTCGTCGCCCGCCGCAGTTGCCCTGCCCTGAACGGCAAGCCCGTCGGCGTAGATTCCCGGCCACGCAATCGGCAGGTCGCTGACGAAGCCGGCGGAATCGACACCCGGAAGCGCCTCGATCCGGTCGAGGATCTCGTGCTCGAGGCGCGTCCATTGCCGGGAATCGGCGGGGTCGACGGACGGCCCGGTCGGGATCCAAATCCTCGCTGTTTGAATGGTCGCCGGGTCCGAAAAGCCGGAGTCGACGTCGCGCAGGGCCTGAAACGTCCGGATCATGAGCGCCGCGCTCACGACCAGCACGAGAGCGAGGGCGACCTGCGCCACGACCAGAGCGCTGCGCGTCGCATTCCGCTCGCGGCTCGCGGTCGCGCCGCGCGCTGCGCCGATTACAGGAGTATCGATGCGGAGCACATGCCTGAATGCCGCCACCGAGCCAAACACGAGCGTCGATGCCAGGGAAACCGCCGCGGTGAACGCGAGCACGGGCGGGTGGATGGCGATCTCATGAAGGCGCGGCAGGTCAGTCGGGGCGATTGCAGCGAGAACCTGCAGCCCGAGCCAGGCGAGCATCAGGCCGAGCACGCCGCCGGCCGCGCTGATGACGAGGCTTTCGATGAGCACTTCGCGTGCAATTCGCGCCGGGACCGCGCCGAGTGCGGCACGCATGGCGAACTCCTGTCGCTGCGCGTCTGCACGCACGAGCATCAGATTCGCAATGTTGGCGCATGCGATCAGAAGGACCGCGCCGATCGCACCCATGAGCACCCACAACGCGCTCCTGACGCCTCCGACCAGATCTTCCTTCAAGGGGCGAACCCCGGGCCTGATCTGCCAGGCCAGAGCCGCTTCGGGCGACCAGATCGGCAGCATGCGCTCGAGGTCGGCACGCGCTTCAGCCGGCGTTACGCCCGGCTCGAGCCGAGCCAGCATCTGATAGTTGAAGAATCCGTCGAATGCTGCAGCAGGATCCAGGCGCACGGCGAGGATCACATCGGGTTGCGGCGTCATGTCGAGGAATCGGAACCCGGGCGGCATGATGCCGACGACCCGGGCCGGCTGCGACTCGACGGAAAGCTCGCGCCCGATCGCCGCTTCGTCGCCGCCGAATCGCCGTTGCCAGTACGCATGAGAGAGAATGACGGGCGCCGGCCCTTCGACGGCCGGCCCGTGCTCCTCGCCCGAGAACCAGCGTCCGTGCAAGGGCTGCACTTCGAAAGCCTGCAGTGTTCCGTCCGCGACGCGGAGGGCCCTCACGCGACTCGGGTCGCCACCGTCCGTCAGCGTCGCGTCGCTCTCCTGCCAGATGCCGATGTCGGAGAACGTCTGGTTGTTGTCCCGGTAAGTCCGGTACATCGTCGATGCCGCCGGCATATCGCCGGCGGTTCCGTTATGCCTGATTCTCACCAGCTCGTCAGAATCCGGATACGGCAATGGCTTGATCAAGACAGAATACACGACACTGAAGATCGAAGCGGTCGCGCCGATGCCGAGCCCGAGCGTGGGAATCGCGGCGAGAGCAAAGGCGGGGTGCCGCAGCAGACCACGCAGCGAACGGCGCAGGTCGCGGCCGACGGAATCGATGCAGCCAATGATGTTCATTCGCCTGATCACTTCGCGGAAGCGTCGCCTCTACTTTGCGAGAAGCGTGCCAGATAGCCGAGCGGGCGCAAGTCCCGAAATTCGCCCGGATCCGCAACGCGCGGCCCCGGCCGCGCCCGGAAGGCGTCCCGGATTCGGACAATGCGTCCCGCGCGCGGGACAGTTGATCGGGCTTCGGCTCGCCGCCCGGGTGTTCTGCCTCGGTTGGCACGTTATGTGCAGAATCGCCTGAAAGAAGCAAGACAGACCAGGAGGTGATGCCGATGATTCCAACCCTGCGAATTTGGGCTCCGCTGGCGTTCTTTGCACCGATCGTGATCTCGGCACAAGAGGGAATCGATCCCGTCGGTTGGTGGCGCGCAACGACGGAAACGCCGGCAGGCGAAGTTTCGACCACGCTACGGCTCGACTACTACGACGGCGAGTTATCGGGAACGTTTCGAAATACGTTCATCTCTGCGCAATTACCGATATTCGACAGCGTTCTGGAAGGGAACAAGGTGTCGTTCAGGCTGCAACTGATGACGCGCCTGCTCCAGTACGAAGGCGAGATCGAGGGCGACGAGTTGACGCTCTCGAGCCGGGTTATCGAGGGCGATCCCTTTCCCGGAGCGCCGGAGGTTACGTCGATAACGCTGACGCGCTCTGATAACGAAGGCGAGTGACGTCTGCGACAGCCGATGAGAGTACCTGCCATGATCTGGAGCATCGTTGCCGACATTCGCTACGGCGCCCGAGCCGTCTTCAGCCGCCCGACATTCGCCGCGGTCATCATGCTGACGCTGGCGCTCGGCATCGGCGTCAACGTCGCGATCTTCTCGCTGGCGGAGCGGGTCCTGCTCCAGCCCCTGCCGGTGCCGGAGCCGGACCGCCTCGTGAACCTGACCGATCCGGAAACGGGACCGAGGTTCTTCGGGCGGATGTCGTCGCTCTTTCCGCAGGTGCTGGGGTCCGCCAGCGGTGGAGAAGACACCGTCTTCAGCTACCCGATGTTCCGCGATCTCGAGCGCGAGCAGGAGCCGTTCGTGGGGCTCGCCGCGCACACCTTCTACGAGGGACGTATTTCGACCGGTGAGCTCACACGGCCCGCGACTCTGGCTTTCGTTTCGGGAAGCTACTTCCCCGTGCTGGGGCTCACGCCAGCACTCGGCCGGCTGCTCGGCCCCGAGGACGATCGCGCAGACGGGCAAGCCGAGTCGGTCGTGTTGAGCCATGCGTACTGGCAGAGCGAGTTCGGCGGTGACCCGGGCGTTCTCGGGCAGAGGCTGACCGTCGACGGCGTGCTGCTGACCATCGTCGGCGTAGCGCCGCGAGGCTTCCACGGAACGGCGGTCAGCGCCCGTCCAAGCGTTTTCGTGCCGATCACGATCTCGCTCTCCGCCGACGTGCCTGGCCCTTTTGCCGCAGCGCTCATGCCGAATCACGGCCGTCGCGACTTCTACTGGACCCATCTCTTCGCGCGCCTCGAGCCGGGCGTCACGCGCGAAGCGGCCGCTGCCGCGATGAATCCGCTCTATCGTGCGATCCTGAGCGAAGTCGAAGAGCCGTTGCTGACAGACGTCGACGAGCAGCAACGCGAGGCGTTTCGCGCGAGATCGCTCGTGCTCGAGCCCGGTGCTCGCGGACAGACCCACAGCCGCATACTCGATCCGGCACGCGATAGTCTCGAGCTGCTGTTTGCCGTGAGCGGCATGGTCCTGCTGCTCTGCTGTGCGAACGTCGCGGGGCTTATGCTGCTTCGCGCCGCGACGCGAGGCGGCGAGATCGCCGTGCGCACGTCGCTCGGAGCAACGCGCGGTCGCATCGCCTCGCTGCAGCTCGCAGAGTCGCTCGTGCTCGCGCTGCCGGCGGCGCTTCTGAGCCTGCCCGTCGCGTCGTTGACGCTGCGCGGCGCAAGCCGGGTGCCCGGCATCGCCGAGGCGGCGCCGGATCTGAGCCTGAGCGTTACCGCGGCGCTTCTCGCGATCGGCGTCGGAGTTGCGTCGGCGCTGGCTGTCGGACTCGCTCCCGTCCGGGGTCTGAGCCGGACCGAGCCTGTCAAGGCACTGCAGGCGCACAGTGCGAGGCAAACGACGGGCAAGAGAGTGGCACGCTTCCGTGCGGCTCTCGCAACGGTGCAAGTCGCCCTGTCGATGGCGCTGCTCGCGACGATGGGTGTCTTCGCGCAAAGCCTCACGAACATCGCGCGCCTCGATCTCGGTCTCGACATCGACTCCGTCGTCATGTTCTCAACCGCAAACCCGGACGGGATAAGCATCAACACGGATCCGGGCTTCGTGCCTCGCCTCACTGAGGCGCTCGAGGCGATCCCGGCCGTGTCTTCAGTGACCTCGTCGTCGACTCCCTTGCTCTCCCTCGAGGAATCGGTCGCCGTGGTGACGGTCGAGGGCGTGGACACAGACGGGTTGCGAGTATCGAGCAGCGGTGTCAGCCCCAGCCTTTTCGGGGCGTTCGGTATCGAGCTGCTCGCGGGCCGCGGGTTCAACGACACGGACGGATGGGAGTCGGTGATCGTCAGTCGGAGATTCGCCGAGCGCTTCGGCTTCGCGCCCGACCTCATGATCGGGCGCGGCATCGACATTGGCGCACGAAACATCGATACCGGGGCTCCCGTCATGTCCGAGGTCGTCGGCGTCGTCGCTGACGTGCGATCCGGCAAGGTCACCGACGAGATCGAGCCCCAGCTGTTCCTCGTCAACCGCGGCGGCGGCACGTTCTACGTTCGCGGCAGCCAATCGCCGGAGGCTCTCATGAACGCTGTCAGGGAGACGTCGGCTCGTGTCGATCCGACGAGGCCGCTCTGGAATCTTCGGACGATGGAGCAGCAGTTCCGCGAGAACATCGCCATAGAGCGCTTCGTCGCAGGAACCTCCACGGCGTTCGCCGTGCTCGCAACCGCTCTTGCCGCGCTCGGCCTCTACGGTGTGCTCGCGTACTCCGTCGCGCAGCGCTCGCGGGAGATCGGTCTGCGCTTCGCGCTCGGCGCTCCGGCGGATCGCATCCGCGGGATGGTACTGCGGCAGGTCGCGGGCATCGCGGCGATCGGGATCGTGCTCGGCGCGGTCGCGGCGTCGGTCGTCGGCCGTGCGGCACAGAGTCTCCTGTTCGGCATCGAGGCCGGCGACCCGCTCGTGCTCGCGGCGGGCGCTGTCGTGCTCACGGCCGTCACGCTCGGAGCGGCCTACGTCCCGGCACGGCGCGCGTCGCACGTCGACCCGATGACGGTGTTGCGACACGAGTGATCATGATCGGGATTCGACTGTTCCAGGTTGACGCTTTTACCGATCGGCCCTTCGCCGGCAACCCCGCGGCTGTTTGCCTGCTGCAGGACGCGCGGGACGAAGCATGGATGCAGTCAGTTGCCGCAGAGATGAATCTGTCGGAAACGGCTTTCCTGCTCCCGCGCGAGGACGGGTTCGACCTTCGATGGTTCACGCCAAAGATCGAGGTCGATCTGTGCGGTCACGCGACGCTGGCTTCCGCGCATGCCCTTTGGACGGCCGGCCTGGTTGCGAACGATCGGAACATCCGGTTTCACACCAGGAGTGGTCTGCTGCTTTGCACACGGCGAGGCAACGTCGTGGAAATGGACTTCCCGGCAACGCCGGTCGAAGAGGTAACGCCGCCGGAAGGGCTCGTCACCGCGCTCGGCGTCGAACCTTCCTTCGTCGGGCAATCGAAGTTCGACAAGTTTCTCGTCGTCGAGTCCGAGAACGTCGTTCGTTCTCTCGAACCGGACTTCTCCATGCTGCGTGAGATTCCGATGCGGGGCGTCATGGTCACAAGCCTGTCGGAGGACCCGAGGTTCGACTTCCTGTCTCGCTACTTCGCACCCGGCGTTGGAATCGATGAAGACCCGGTGACGGGATCGGCCCACTGCTGCCTTGGCCCGTTCTGGAGCGGGCGTCTCGGAAAGTCGGAAATGACCGCGTTTCAGGCATCGTCAAGAGGCGGTGTCGTGAGCGTGAAAGTCCTTGGGGATCGCGTCGTCCTCGGCGGACAGGCCGTCACCGTCCTCGACGGTTACTTCCTCGACACCTGATTGCAAGCCACGAACGCCGACGTTTCAGCTGGTTTCCGAAAGATCAAGTATCGGATGTGGCCGTACTCGCCGGATTCAATCAATCGATGGAGCTCCCTCCGTCGCCTCGCATGAGTGCTGATCACCCACAGCAGAATCGAATCGCGCGAGAAAAAGCTGCGGCCCAGCGATTCGCGATTTCCGCTGAACAGTTCTTCGCGCCGAAAAACGCGGCGCCCGAATCTGTTCCCAGGCAGCCGAGACTATACCCCCCTGCCATCAGAATTCGCCAGAATTCAGCCGCTCCACCGGCCGATTCCTTTGTGACAATATCTGCAGTCGGAAGGTGCGATGGAGCAGGGACAGCATGCGAGCGCTGAGGCGATGCCTGGCGATCTCCGGCGCGGCATACGCCGCGGCTGTCGCGCTGCTTTGGCTCTTCCAGCGCGAGCTCATCTACCTGCCCGACGACGCCCCGTACGTGCCGCCGTCCCACTACGCCATGCTCGAGGGCGTCGAGGAAGTGTCGCTCGAGACGTCGGACGGAATCGGGCTGACGGCCTGGTATGCGCCGGCACCCGCGCATCGCCCGACTGTGGTCATGTTCACAGGGAACGGCAGCTCGCTGCGAAGCTCCCGCTATCGCGTCCGGCATTTCATGGAAGAGCAGATCGGCGTGCTCCTGCTCGCCTATCGCGGCTACTCGGGAAACGACGGCGCACCGAACGAGCAGGGCCTCTACAGCGATGCGAGGGCGGCGCTCGACTGGCTCGAAGCGCGCGGCGTCGCAGGCTCCTCGACCGTGCTCTACGGCGCCTCGCTCGGCAGCGGCGTGGCAACTCAGATGGCGGCCGAACGCGCGTATGGCGCCGTCGTGCTCGAGGCGCCCTATACGTCGATCGTCGACGTTGCGGCGATGCGATTCCCGATCGTGCCGGTAGGCTGGCTCATGAAGGATCGCTTCGACTCGCTGTCGCGAATCGCGAGCGTGACGGAGCCGCTGCTCGTCATGCACGGCGGCAGCGACACGGTGGTACCGCAGGACCTCGGCCGTAGGCTATACGACGCGGCCCGGACGCCGAAGGAAGGGTTCTGGCCGCGGGGCGCTGGTCACGACGACATCTTCGACCGCGGGGGATTCGACGTCGCGGTCGACTTCATCGAGCGATCGGTGAGCTTCCGCGGCTAGTCGCCGAATCCGTACTGGAACATAACGCCGAGCGTCTGCGCACTCAACGGGTTCTCCATTTCGAAGTATTCGAACTCCGCGCGTATCGTCACGCGATCGAGAGGATCCCACTTTGCGCCCAGGATATAGCTCATGCCGGATTCACTGGCGGACGTAGGGCCCGAGAACGGCCCGTAACTCGATGACGTTCCGTTCACGGTGCCTGAGAACTTGCCCTTGAAGTATCCGACGCCAGCCAGCACATGAGGCCCGCGTGCCACGACGCGCATCTCGCGCGTTTCATGCTGCCCCGTCAGGCGGGCGGTGACGTCTCCGCCGATAGGACCGGCGGGGGAGGTGAACGGCAGCATGTTGCCGGACTCGCCGAACGAGAACTCTTCGGAGCGGCTGAAGTAGGCCTCGAACGAGATGTTGTCGTTGAAACGGAATCCGGTCGTCAGCTTGAGGCTCAGGGCCGTGCCGTCGAAATCGATCCGGTAGACGCCGGTCTTGAAGTCGAGGAAGTCCACACCGGCTCCGACGAACGCCCCAAGCCTGTCTTGGGCAAACGTCGGGGCGGCGGCAAGCACCAGCGATAGCGCCAGAAAGAGTCGCATGTTCGAAGCCCCCGGGGTTCTTATTGATGGACGCGTTAGCCTAGCGCAGATCGGACCTACTTTTCTCAAGAATTGTGCGCGCTGCCGGGCTGGTCAATAGCTCGAGCGCGCTCTCCGATGCGAGCTGCTGCACAACGGCCGTGTCAGTCCTCCCGCAGCAAAGGCGCGGGCTGCGTTCGTCGGGCCTCCCGCGCCGGCCCGAGGCCCGCGGCGAGCAGTATCAAGGTCAGCCCGACGATCACCCACAGCGTCACGAGCGCCGGCGACACGTTGCGCACGACATAGTCGCCTCTGAGAGAGCCGACGACGATGAACGCGAGCAGCGCGCCGAGTGCAAGGCCGGGCAGGCTCATCAAGAGACCGCGCCGAAGCACGAGCCTGCCGATTGCCCTCGGGCTCGCGCCGAGCGACGCACGGATCGCGTACTCACGCCGTCCGGCTGCGACCAGGTAGCGCTGCGTGCCGTAATAGCCGAAGGCCGCCATCAGCACCGCGAGGACGGCCGTCGTCATGGTCAGGAAGCCGCGCGCGCGGTCGGGGGCGATGAGCTCGTCGCGAAACGACCCGAGCGGCTCGAGCACGCTGATCCGTGCCTCGAGCGCGCCGTCGGCGATGGCGCGGTCGAACGCCTGCCGCAGACCTGCCGCCGTCAGTTGACTCTCGACCACGGCGGAGGGCGTGAACCCGGTCGTGAACACATACGGTCTTACCGCTGCCGCCGGATGTTCATATGCCAGATCCTCGAGGACGCCGATGATCTCCAGGCCATCGAGGATTCTGCGGCCGTGGACCGGAAAGCGTTCGCCGACAACATTCTCCCGCCCGAAAAGGGCGCGGGCGAGCGTCTGATTGACGAGCAGGACATCGGATTCGGCGAAGTCGGGTGCGCGGCCGTGAACGAGCCTGAGCCCTAGCACATCGACGAAGGCATGATCGAGATTCCCGGTGTATAGGCCGATACTGTTCGCAGAATTATTGGGATCCGTCAGTTGGGCGGCCTGTGGCGTGCCAATCTGGTAGCCGGGCATCGGCACGCCGAAGGTGATGGCGTTGACACCCGGTATCGCCTCGATCAGTTCGTACCGGCGCGCTCTCGTGACGATGGCGCTGTCCTCGCCCTCGTTCGTTGGCTGTGATGTAACGAGTTGAGTGAACTGGACGACGTATCGATCGGTCATCTCATAACCCGGGTCAGCGAACATGAGCTGGCCGATATGCCAGCCGAATGCGATCGCGGCGCCGCCGAGCATGCCGGCGACGGCGATCTGCGCGGCACCGGCCAGGCGCTGCGCCGGTGCGGCGCCCGCGGTCGCCTGACGACTCGACGCCCCAATGCCGGCCCGCTTCAGGCCGAGGATCGGCGCCAGCGCGACCAGGAGCGTCAGGACCACAAGCACGGCAGCCGCCAGGCTCAACACGCGCCAGTCGAGCAGCGTGACGTCCTGCCATTGCGCTTCGCGCAGCAGCGACAGGCTGCGGATATAGAGGTTGAGCCAGATGCTGCCGATCAGCCCGAGCACGCCTGCGGCAGCCACCAGCAGTCCAGCCTCGACGCCGAGCTGACGCGCGAGTCGCCGCGTCGGCGCGCCGACGGCGAGGCGGATTCCGAGCTCGCGGCGCCGGCCGGGCGCGCGCACGAGCAGAAACAGGCTGACGTTCGCTGCCGCGACCAGCGCAAGCAAAAGGCTGCCCGCGAGGAACAGCTCGAGTTGCCGCTTCGCGTCAGCGTGCGCGACAAAGTCGCTGACGATCCCGTCGACGACATCGAACGTCGCGCCGGGACGAATCAGCGTGGAATCCGGGCCGACGTAACGCGTCCGGAGCTCGTTTTCCACGGCCGTCGGGGCCGCGCCGGCCCCCCGCCGAACATAGGCGGCATTGACCAAAGCCTCCGGAAGACTCTCGGAAACGCCCCTGAACAGCGGCCAGACGCGCTCGAGCGGAAGCCAGAACGGCAGCTCGAATGTTCCTCCCGCCAGAGGCAGGCCCGGTAGTGTCGCGGACGTCACGCCGACGATGCGAAACTGCGCCGAGTCCTGCTCCGGCTCGAACCGCCCTTGGAGCCGTTCCAACAGGGAGCTTCCCGGGGGTCCGCTGTAGGGCAAGGCGCTGGCGGGATCGCGTGCAATCTCGAGCACCGTGCCGAGAACGGCCGGATCGGCATCGAAGCGTTCCCGCCAGAGTCGGTGGGACAACACGACCACGGGCTCGGCGTCCGGCGCATGGTCTGTGGCTCGGAGACCCCGTCCGAGAGCAAGGCGCGGGCGCAGCCCCGGGAAGAACCCTGCTGAGACAAGGCCTGCAGTCGTCGCCTCGCGTTCGACTCCGACCACTGTCGGGGTGACGGTCCAGGCCGCCACTGCTTCGACCGATGTTACTTCCTCGGACATTCGCTCGATGAGATCGTAGCGGAT
>Ga0302046_10005647_pt1 | contig 10984 bp, 9 predicted proteins | sample RVTome_11_FD_200261 | JGI IMG/M metagenome (GOLD analysis project Ga0302046, IMG submission 200261) | Soil microbial communities from uranium-contaminated site in the Upper Colorado River Basin, Wyoming, United States - RVT147D111 (version 2) ... | reverse complement strand
TCGCGCAGCTCCTGCAGCCGCCTCAGCACCTGCCGATACGAGCGCGCCCGCAGGTGGTCGGTGACCCGACTCAGGTGCACCGAGAACGTGAACGTCTCCACGCGGGCGAACACGTGCTGCAGCGCGAACAGGAACTGCAGCAGGAACCGGCTGTAGAGGTCCATCGAGCCGGAGACGTCGCACAGCAGGACCAGGCGCACCTTGCGTCGCTTGCGCTGACGGTACCGCAGCTCGATGATCTCCCCGCGCGTGAGGTTGGCGCGCAGCGTGCGCCGCAGGTCCACCCGCCCCCGGCGGCGCACCGGCCGGCGGCGCCGGCTCACGCGGCGGGCCAGCCGCCGCGCGATCTGCACGGTCAGGCGGAGCAGCTCGTCGAGCTGATCGGCGCTGAACGTCGAGAAGTCGCGGGCGGCCAGTGACTCCATCTCGGAGGCCACCGGCACCCCGAGGGGCTCGCTGCCGGCCTCCGCGTCGTCCTCGTCGCCCCACCCCTGCAGCTCCAGCCGTTCCTGGCGCGCGGCCTGACTGTCGGCCGGGGGCTCCGGCGCCTCGCCCGGCAACATCGGCCCCGCCAGCGCCTCGGCCACCTCGTCCGCCTCCGTGCGGACGCGCCAGAAGGCCTCGAAACAGCGGTCGAAGATCGGGGCCTCCTCCGGCCGCGTGACCAGCCCGGCGCGGAGGCCGAGATAGACCTCCTGGCGGTCGCCGATGTCGACCTGATCGAGCGTGCGGACGGCGTCGACGACCTGGCGGGGCGTGATGGGCAACGACTGCTGGCGGAGGAGAGTCGCGAACCGGACGACGGCGCGGCTGAGCGCCCGGTCGGACACTATCCGGGGACCTGGAGGAACGGCGACAGGCCGGTCTTCCCCACCTCCGCGCGGAAGCGCTTGATGTCGTCGGCGTCCTTGAGGACGCAGCCGAGCGTTTCGGTCACCAGCGTCTCGTCGAGGTGGTCGGCGTGCAGACCGACCAGCGCATTGGCCCAGTCGAGCGACTCGGCCACGCCCGGCACCTTCGCGAGCCGGACCCGGCGCAAAGTTTCCATGAAGCGCGCGATCTCACGGGCCAGGCGTGGATCGACCCCCGGAACCTTGCGCGCGACGATCGCGACCTCCTTGTCGTAGCTCGGGTAGTCGATCCAGAGGTAGAGGCAGCGCCGGCGGAGGGCGTCGCTGAGCTCGCGCGTCCGGTTGGAGGTCAGGATGACGTGGGGTGGATGCGTGGCCTTGATGGTGCCGATCTCGGGGATCGTCACCTGCCACTCCGAGAAGATCTCCAGCATGAAGGCCTCGAACTCCTCGTCGGCGCGATCGACCTCGTCCACCAGCAGCACCGGCGAGCGCTCCTGCGTGATGGCCTGCAGCAGCGGCCGCTTGAGCAGGAAGGGCTCGGAGAAGATCTCGTGCTCCTCCTGGTCGACCGTGCGCTGGGCGCCCTCGTGCAGCTTGATGTGCAGGAGCTGCTTCTGGTAGTTCCACTCGTACAGGGCCGCCGCGGCGTCCAGGCCCTCGTAGCACTGCAGACGGATCAGGTTGGTCTCCAGCATGCGGGCCATGACCTTGGCCACCTCGGTCTTGCCCACCCCGGCGTGCCCTTCGATGAGCAGCGGCTTGCGGAGGCTGAGGGCCAGGTGCACCGAGGTCGCCACCGGCGCATCGGTGACGTACTCGGCCGACTCCATCAACGACTGGATCTTGCGGATCTCTTCGCGCACGGGTGGTTATTGTACATGAAGACGCGCGTAGTCCTCGGGCGTGTCCACGTCGAGCGGCATGGGCGCGTCGATGTCCACCCGCGCCACGCGCTCGGGTCGGGCCTGCACGACGGCCCGGGCACCGGCGTCGCCGGCCAGCCCCGCGAGCTCGCCGAAGACCTCGCCGGCGAAGAGCACCGGGGTCCCCTGGATCCCGCGATACACCGGCGCTGCGATCGCCTTGCCGGTCTTCTCCCGCGCCCGCAAGAGAGCGGGGACCACCCCCTCCGGCACCCGCGGCTGATCGCCCAGGGCAATCAGCACCGCCGCCGTCCACGGCTTCAGTGCCGCCATCCCGACCGCGATCGACGATCCCTGCCCGGCCTGCGGCCGCGGATTCACGGCGAACCGCACCGGCAACCCCTCGAGCGTCGCTCGCACGGCGGCATCGTCCCCTCCGGTCACGACGACGACGTCCCCGACGTGCGGAAGAACAGCCTCGACGCTCCAGCGCAGGACCGGCTTGCCCCGCAGCTCGAGCAACAGCTTCTGCCGCCCCATCCGCCGCGCAAACCCCGCCGCCAGCACGATGCTCGCGATCATGGCAGGGTCAGGGCGATCGGAAGGATCGGCGGCCTGTGGAGTGAGCGCCGAGTCGGCGGGGCCGGATGCGACGGGCCGCAGAGCGAATGCTGTATCGAGCGAACGGCCCGTCGCACCCGGCCTCGCCGGCGTGGACCAATCGCACGCGCTCCGTAAGCGCGCTAGCCCTGGGCCCGCTTGACCGCGGCCTCGATCGCGCGCCGGGCGAACACCCGGCACAGGTGCGACTTGTACTCGACGGAGCCCTGCAGATCGGCCTGCACGTCGACCCCGTCGGCGGCCTTCTGGGCCGCCGCCTCGATGGTCGCCGCGTCGAGCTGCTTGCCGGTGAGCCCGGCCTCCACGCCCGAGGCCCGCACGGCCTTGGTACCGGCGCCGGTCACGCCCACGCTCGCCCGGGTGCAGGTGCCGCTCTTGTCGAGCGTCACCGCCGCGCAGACGCCCACGACGGCGAACCGGGAGGCCGGGTGGGGAAACTTCAGATAGGCCGCGCCGCTGCCGGCCGGCCACACCGGGATGCGGATCTGCGTGAGCAGCTCGTTGTCCTTCAGCGCTGTCGCCATCAGCCCCTCGAACCAGTCGTCGACCTTGACCGTCCGCTTGGCCTTGGCCCCCTCGCACACGAACTCGAATCCGAGCGCGATGGCCGTGGCCGGCATGTCGGCGGCCGGGTCGGCGTGGGCCAGCGAGCCGCCGATCGTGCCCTTGTTGCGCACGGCGGGATCGCCGATGACGGCCGCCGTCTCCGACACGACCGGAGCCTTGGCCTTCAGCACCGTCGACGACTCCACCTCCCAGTGGGTCGTCATGGCGCCGACCGTGATCGCGCCCTTGTCTTCCTTGATGCCGGACAGGCCAGTCACCTTGCGAAGGTCGATGATGTTCTTGGGCTGGGCCAGTCGCAGCTTCATCATCGGCACCAGGCTGTGGCCGCCAGCCAGGATCTTGGCGTCGTCCAGCTTGCCGAGCAGCTTGAGCGCGTCCTTGACGGTCGCCGGCGCGTGATACTCGAAGGCCGCTGGATACATGACTGTCTGTCTCCTCTGTATCGGAGCGCGGTTTCCGCCTCCACCGTGGGTGGCCCGAGAGAGGAGCGCGGGGCTCCGCTCCCGCGACCACCCGTCCCGGAGGGGTCGTCGCTGCCTCCGGTACCTTAGCGCTTCGCTCGCTGCATGGCGGTCCACACGCGTTCGGGGCTGAGCGGCATCGTCTCGATGTGGTCGATCCCCAGCGGTGCCAGCGCGTCGATCACCGCGTTGGCGACGGTCGGGGTGGCCGCGATCGTGCCGGTCTCGCCGGCGCCCTTGACCCCGAGCGGATTCACCAGGGTCGGGGTCACCGTGCGGTCGGTCTCGTACATCGGCAACATGTCGGCCTTGGGCATCGCGTAGTCCATCATGCTGCCCGTCACGAGCTGCCCGCCGTCGTAGACCGCCCCCTCCCACAGCGCCTGGCCCACGCCCTGGGCGATGCCACCGTGGATCATGCCGTCCACGATCATCGGGTTCATGACGTTGCCCACGTCGTCCACCGCGATGTAGCGCAGGACCTTGACGTGGCCGGTGTCGCGGTCGATCTCGACCACGCAGGCGTGCGCCCCGAACGGAAAGCAGAAGTTCGAGGGGTCGTAGAAGGACGTCTCCTCGAGCCCGGGCTCGAGCCCCTCGGGATAGTTGTGCGGCACATACGCCGTCAGCGCCACCTGGCCGAATGGCACCGCCTTGCCGGGGGCGCCCTTCACCTGGAACTGGCCGTTGGCGTACTCCATGTCGTCGGGCGATGCCTCGAGCAGGTGCGCCGCGATCTTCTTGCCCTTCTCCTTGATCTTCCGCAGTGACATCAGCAGGGCTGTGCCCCCGACCGAGCCCGACCGGCTGCCGTAGGTGCCCATGCCGAACGGGATCGCCCCGGTGTCGCCGTGAACGATCTCGATCTGCTCCATGGGAATGCCGAGCTCGTCGGCGACGAGCTGCGAGAACGTCGTCTCGTGCCCCTGTCCGTGGGAATGCGAGCCCGTGTAGACCGTCACGCCGCCGGTCGGATGCACGCGCACCTTGCCCGACTCGTAGAGGCCAGCCTGGGCGCCGAGCGAGCCCACCACCTTGGAAGGCGCGATCGAGCACGCCTCGATGTAGGTCGCGAACCCGATGCCGACCAGCCGGCCCTGCTGGCGCGCCGCCGCCTGGTCGGCGCGGGCCTTGCGGTAGTCCATGACGGTCAGCAGCTTGTCGAACGCGGCCTCGTAGTTGCCGCTGTCGTAGTTGAGCGCGACCTTCGTCTGGTAGCCGTTGGCGAACTTCGGGATGAAGTTCTTTCGGCGCAGCTCGATGGTGTCCAGCTTGAGCGCCGACGCGCCGGCCTCGATCATCCGCTCGAGCAGGTAGGCCGCCTCCGGCCGCCCGGCGCCGCGGTAGGCATCGACCGGGGTGGTGTTGGTGAACACGCCGGTCACCTCGGCGTGGATGGCCGGCATCTCGTACACCCCGTTGAGCAGGGTCGCGTAGAGGTAGGTCGGCACCGCCGGCGCGAAGGTCGACAGGTACGCGCCCAGGTTGGCGATGGTCTTCACCCGCAGGCCGACGATCTTGCCCTGCGCGTCGAAGCCCATCTCGGCCTCGGTCACGTGGTCGCGCCCGTGGGCGTCGGTCTGGAACGCCTCGCGCCGGGTGGACGTCCACTTGACCGGCCGTCCAACCTTGCGGGTCGCCCACGAGCAGATCGTCTCCTCGTTGTAGAGGAAGATCTTGGAGCCGAAGCCGCCGCCCACGTCGGGGGCGATGACCCGCACCTTGTGCTCGGGGATCCCGAGCACGAAGGCCGCCATCAGCAGCCGGTGCACGTGGGGGTTCTGGGAGGTCACCCACAGCGTGAGGTCGCCGGTGGCCGCGTCGAAGCGGGCCAGGCAGGCGCGCGGCTCCATCGCGTTGGCCACCAGCCGCTGGTTGACGATGCGCTTCTTCACCACGGTAGCACCCTGCAAGGCGACGTCCACCGCGGCCGCATCACCGATCTGCCACTTGAAGGCGGTGTTGGAGGCGCCCACTTCGTGGATCTGCGGCGAGCCGCCCGCGGTCGCCTGGTCGGTGGCCGTCACCGCCGGCAGCACCTCCCAGGTGACGTCCACCTTCTCGGCCGCGTCGAGGGCGGCCTCCTGCGTTTCGCCGATGACCACGGCCACCGGGTCGCCCACGTAGCGGGCCGCGTCGGAGGCCAGCGGCATGTGCGGGGGGACCTTCAGATCCGGCAGCAGCCAGCCGCAGGGCAGCGAGTTCACGCCGGTCATGTCGGCGCCGGTGAAGACGGCGACGATGCCCGGGTGCCTGGCGGCGGCGGTGGTGTCGATCTTCTTGATCCTGGCGTGCGCGTGGGGGCTGCGGACGAAGACCGCGTGGGTTGTGCCGGGCAGCTTCACGTCGTCGACGTAGGTCCCCTTGCCGGTGATGAACCGGGGGTCCTCGCGCCGCTTGATCGACTTGCCGAGCAGCCGCTCAACCGTTGCCGCCATGACCCGACCTCACTTCTTCCCGGCCATCTGCTCGGCCGCCCACTGGATCGCCTTGACGATGTTGTGGTAGCCCGTACACCGGCAGAGGTTGCCCTCGAGCTGGTGGCGGATCTGCTCCTCGGACGGGTTCGGGTACCGCTCCAGCATCTGGTGCGCGGCCAGGATCATGCCGGGGGTGCAGAAGCCACACTGCAGCCCGTGCTTCTCCCAGAAGCCCTGCTGGATGGGGTGCAGGTCGCCGTTCTTGGCGAGGCCCTCGATGGTGGTCATGTTGGCCCCATCGGCCTGCACCGCGAACAGCGTGCACGACTTCACGGCCTGCCCGTCCATGAGGATCGTGCAGGCCCCGCACTGGCTGGTGTCACAGCCCACGTGCGTGCCCGTCAGGCCGACCGTTTCACGAATGTAGTGGACGAGCAGCAGTCGCGGCTCCACTTCGTGGCTGTAGGCTTGGCCGTTGATCGTCGTCTTGACTGGGAGTTTCACGACTCGTCCTCCAGATCAGGCGGTTAGAGACGTGGCACGCCTTGCGGGGAAGAAGCCTATGCCGTTCGCCGGGGGCTGTCAACGGTCACGGTGGCCCTCCGGGCCCCAATGACCGACCTGGCGGCGCGCGTCGGCACGGGCCTGGTCGAGGACCTCGCGCACCGGCAGGGCCTTCTCGCGGGCGATCCGGGCCACCTCGGCGAACTCGGGCGTGACGGTCACGATTCGGCCCCCGAGCCGCGAGATCTTGGCCGGCAGCGCGCCGTAGGCGGTGGCGATGGTCACCATCTCGCGCTCCAGGCGCGCCCGCGACATCTCGGTCCACCTCACGCCGATCGTCGACGACTCCTCGAAGAGGACGCGGCAGAGCCCGCCGACCCGGTCGGGCGGGCAGAGGGTGCTCAGCACGGTGCCGGGCCGGCTGCGCTTCATGACGACCGGAGTGAGGAAGACGTCGAGGGCGCCGGCCTCGAACAGCCGGTCCATCAGCGGCTCGTAGAGCTGGGGCGACATGTCGTCGATGGTCGTCTCGATCTGGACGATCGTCTCGATGCTCCCAGCGTCCGCGGCCTCCCCCACCAGACAGCGCAGGACGTTCGGGGTGCCCGGCAGGTCTCTGGTGCCGGCACCGTAGCCGACCCGCTCGAGGGTCATCGCCGGCATCGAGCCCGCCGCGGTGGCCAGCGTAGTGAGGATGGCTGCGCCGGTCGGGGTCACCAGCTCGGTCCTGACACCCGTAGCGACCACCGGGAAACCCCGCATCAGCTCGACCGTGCCCGGCCCGGGGATCGGAATCCGGCCGTGGGCGCTCTCCACGAAGCCCCCACCGAGCGGCAGCGGCGAGAGGTGCACGGCCTCCACGCCCAGCAGGTGCAGGCCGAGCACCGCGCCGGTGACGTCCACGATGGCGTCGATCGCCCCGACCTCGTGGAAGTGCACCGCGTCCACCGTGCTGCCGTGCACCCTCGCCTCGGCCTCGGCCAGCCGCGTGAAGATGCGCGTGGCCGCCGTCACGACCGCCGGCGCCAGCCCGCTGGCGGCCAGGATCGCCACGATGTCCCGCAGGTGCCGCGGCTCGCCGGGCGCGTCGCCATCCACGCCGACGTCGACCTTGGTCGCTCGGAAGGCTCCCCGCCGGACCTCCCGCACCCCCAGCGTCCACCCCGGCACGCCCAGCTTCTGCAGCTCCCCCCGCAACGCCTCGATCTCGACGCCGGCATCCACCAGCGCCCCCAGGATCATGTCCCCCGACGCCCCACTCGGACAGTCGAAGTACACCACCCTGCCCATCACCCACCGCCGCCCGTCGTGCGGGGCCCAACACGCCCACCGTGACGCACTGGCGAGGAGCGAGCAGGACGAGGCGTCCGAGTCCGGGCGGCTGAGGCGTATGCCGCATACGCCGCAGGCCGCCCGGGCGAGGACAGCGAAGTCATGCGAAGCTCATCGCCAATGCGTCACCGGAGCTTGACGGCGAGACGGTTGATCTGGCTGGCCTGGTGAGCGGCGCCGTAGCCATTGTCGATGTTGACGACGGACACGCCGGGGGCGCAGGAGGTCAGCATGGCCAGCAGGGCCGCCAGCCCGCCGAGCGCGGTGCCGTAGCCGACGCTGGTCGGCACGGCGATCACGGGACGGTCCACCAGCCCGCCGATGACGCTCGGCAGCGCGCCCTCCATGCCCGCCACCGCGACGATCGCGTTGGCCTCGCCCAGCACCTCGCGATGCGCGAGCAGCCGGTGCAGGCCGGCCACGCCGCAGTCGGTCAGCCGCTCGACCCGGTTGCCGAGCGCCTCGGCCACCAGCGCGGCCTCCTCGGCCACCGGCAGATCGGCCGTACCGGCCGAGGCGATGGCGATCAGGCCGACCCCCTCGACCGGCTCGGGCCGTACCACCAGCAACCGCGCGATGGGATGATAGCGGCACGGCAGGCCCGCCGCCACCGCCGCGGCGATCGTGGGATCGCAGCGGGTGGCGAGCACGTTGCCGTGGTGCTCGGCCAGGCGGCCGGCGATGGCGACCACCTGCGCGGGCGACTTGCCGGGGCAGAACACGGCCTCCGGACCGCCCGCGCGGAGCGCGCGGTGGTGATCGACCTTCGCGAAGCCGAGGTCCTCGAAGGGCAGGCCGGCCAGCCGGGCCAGCGCGGCGTCCACGCTGACGCGGCCCAGCTGGACCTCGTCGAGCATCCGCCTCAGAACGTCCTTATCCATGGCCGCGCCGCCCGAGCCCGAGCAGGAGGTTCGCGCTGCCCGACTGGAAGCCGGCCAGGTCGACGGCGACGTAGAGATAGCCGAGCTCGCGCAGGCGGGCCACGATCGCCTCGTGCCGGCCCTCCTCCCACAGGCGCGGGATCTCCTCGAGCGGGATCTCCAGGCGGGCCAGCCGGTCGTGGTGGCGCACCCGGAGCTGGCGGAAGCCGAGCGAGCGCACGAACGCCTCGGCGGCGTCGACCTGCCGCAGCTTGTCCGCGGTGATCCGGTCGCCGTACTGGAAGCGCGACGACAGGCACGCGAACGAGGGCTTGTCCCACGTGGGCAGGCCGAGCGCACGCGACAGCTCGCGGATCTCGGCCTTCGTCAGCGCCGCCTCGATCAGCGGCGCGCGCACACCGTGCCCGGCCGCCGCCTTCATCCCCGGCCGGTGGTCGCCGAGGTCGTCCACGTTGGCGCCATACACCAGCGTGCCGGCCCCCTCGCGCTCGGCGATCGGCGCCAGCCGGCCGAACAGCTCGTCCTTGCAGAAGAAGCAGCGGTTGGCGCCGTTGCGCGCGTAGTCCGGATTGGCCAGCTCCTCGGTGCGCACCACCACGTGCCGCAGGCCCAGCAGCGCGCCCAGCCGGCGGGCCTCCGCCAGCTCGGCCTGGGGATACGTTTCGGAGTCCGCCGTCACCAGCACCGCGCGCTCGCCGAGCGCGTCGGCGGCGGCGCGGGCGAGCAGCGTGGAGTCTACCCCGCCCGAGAACGCGACGACGACACTGCCCATGTCGCGGAGCACGGCCACGAGGTGCGCATACTTCGCCTCGAGCGGGGTCGGCGCGCTCACGCCAGGAGCCTTCCGGCCAGCCCGGCCAGCGGCGTCTGCGGACGGGCGCCAACGTGCGAGATGACCTCGGCGGCCGCCAGTGACCCCAGGCGCCCGCACGTGCCCAGGTCGACACCGCGGCTCAGGCCGATCAGGAAGCCGGCGGCATAGAGATCACCGGCGCCGGTGGTGTCGACGACCGCCTTCACCGGGTGGGCGGCGACCACGTGCACCTCGTCGCCCGCCACGATCACCGAGCCGTGCTCGCTGCGCGTCAGCGCGGCCACCGCGCAGCGGCGGCGCACCTGCTGCAGGGCGGCGTCGAAGTCGGACGCCTCGTAGAGGGCGCGGATCTCGGCCTCGTTGGCGAACAGGATGTCGACGTGCCGCTCCACCAGCTCCCGGAAGGCGTCGCGATGACGGCCCACGCAGAACGGGTCGGACAGCGTCAGCGCCACCTTGCGGCCGGCGCCGTGCGCGATGCCGGCGGCCACGTGGAAGGCCTGCTGGGCCGCGGGCGGGTCGAACAGGTAGCCCTCGAGGTAGAGGATGCCCGCGCGCTCGATCAGATCCCGGTCGATGTCGGCGGGACCGAGCTGCGAGGAGGCGCCGAGATAGGTGGTCAGCGTGCGCTGGGCGTCGGGCGTGACCACGATCAGGCAGCGTCCGGTGGCGGGACCGCTCGTCGCCGGCGGTGTACCGTAGCCAACCCCGACCGCGCGGAGATCGTGACGGAAGACCTCGCCGAGCTGGTCGTCGCGCACCTTGCCGACGTAGTGCGCGCGCCCCCCGAACGAGGCCACGCCCACGATGGTGTTGGCGGCCGAGCCGCCCGACATCTCGACCGCGGGCCCCATCGCGGCGTAGAGCTCGCGGGCGTGCGCCTCGTCCACGAGCTGCATCGCGCCCTTGCTCAGCCCCTGAGCCACCAGGAACGCGTCGGCCGCCTGGCTCAGCACGTCGACCAGCGCGTTGCCGACGCCGACGACGTCGAGGTCAGCCACGCCGGGGCCTCTTCGGCTTGGGCCCGGGCAGCGGGAAGTACTTGCCGATCAGCAGGTCGAGCCGGCGGCGGGCCGCGATCGGGAACGCCGCCGGCGAGGTGATGACCGCGTTGCGCAGCAGGGCCGGACACGGGCAGGTCCGCGGCGGCCCGACCGCCGGGATGACCCGGCGCAGCACGTCCTTGGCCGTGGCCACGTTGCGCAGCAGGTTCTGGATGACGGCCTCCACGCTGACCGCCTCGTGGCTGTCGTGCCACACGTCGTAGTCCGTCACCAGGGCCAGCGTCGCGTAGCAGAGCTCGGCCTCGCGGGCGAGCTTGGCTTCGGGCATGTTCGTCATGCCGATGACGTCGACGCCCCAGTCCCGATAGATGCGCGACTCGGCCTTCGTGGAGAACTGCGGCCCCTCGATGCAGAGGTACGTCCCGCCGCGGTGCACGGTGGCCCCGGTCCCCCGCCCCGCCTTCTCCAGCGCGTCGGCCAGCGTGGGACAGACGGGATCGGCCATGCCCACGTGGGCCACGATGCCGTCGCCGAAGAACGTCGACACGCGACGGCGGGTCGCGTCGTAGAACTGCGCGGGCACGACGAGGTCGAGCGGGTGGACGTGTTCCTGCATGCTGCCGACGGCGGAGATCGACAGCACCCACTCGGCCCCCAGCGACT
>Ga0302046_10005646_pt1 | contig 10985 bp, 9 predicted proteins | sample RVTome_11_FD_200261 | JGI IMG/M metagenome (GOLD analysis project Ga0302046, IMG submission 200261) | Soil microbial communities from uranium-contaminated site in the Upper Colorado River Basin, Wyoming, United States - RVT147D111 (version 2) ... | reverse complement strand
GGTCGCGCTGGAGCGTGCCGCTGCCGCCCGAGCCGCTGCGCTGGCTGGCGGCGCGCGCGCTCACGGGGATCTTCTCCGCCATGGACCGCCGCGTCGATCGCGTCGCGACGCCGCGCCGCTGATCCGCGCCGCGTCCGGCGGGTACGGGAGCGCCGGGTGCGGGTGACGCGGTGCCGGGCGCCCGCGCGGACGCCCGGCACCGCGTCACCCGCTCACTGGCAGGTGCACTCGCCGGGACCGCCGGCCGGGAGGCACGGGCCGGCGCAGCCGAGCGCGTCCGCCCCGTCGCATTCCTCGATCGGCGTGTCAGCCACGCCGTTGCCGCACAGCGGCTGGATGGCCGAAGGGACGCAGAACTCGCGTGGGTGCGTGATCTCGATCTCGCGCGCCTCGAACTGGTTGTCGACGAAGATGCCCGCGATGTTGAGCCGGCGCGGGTCCGTCTTGACCTTGTAGCAGAGGATCGCGGTGAAGGGCGGCACGACCGGCGTCGGCGGCTCGGGCGCGAGCTCCTTGCTCGCCGGGATGCAGAGCCGGAGCGGCTTCTTGATGTTGACGCTCAGCGACTGCGGGTCGACGCCGGTCGGACCGAAGATCTGGTCCTCGACGACCAGGCCCTCGGTGCGGAAGCGCGTCTTGGCGACCTTGTAGCACTTGTAGTGGTTGAAGTCGCTCGGGAGCGGCCCGGGCGCCGCGCCGAGCGCCTTGGCCGTCGGCAGCATCAGCATGTCGGGCTGCTTCACGTCCATGAGGACGCCCGCCGGATGGAGCTGGTTGGCGACCAGCACGCCCTTCACTCCGCCGAACTTGGGAAAGCCCTTCTGGCGCTTGAACTGGTAGCCGGAGAGGTGCTCGGCGTCGAGCGGCGCCGACGGATCCTCGCCGTTCTTGTCGGCGGGGTTGCAGATGCGGGTGAGCTTCTTGGCGACGCCGACGAAGGCGCCGAAGCGGACGTCGTCGACGAGGACGTTCTCGATGGCGTCGGTCGGGATGCGCCGCACCTCGTGGCACATGAAGTGATTGATCGGCGCGCCCGGCGTGAAGCCGGGGTCCGGCGTCGAGGTCGTCGTCGGGGTTGCCGTCACCGTGGGGGTCGCCGTCGGGGTCGTGGTGGCCGTGAAGGTGATGGTGATCGTCGGCGACGGGGTGCCGACGCTCGGCGTCGGGGTCAGGGTCAGCGTCGGCGTGGGGGTGGCCGTCGGGGTGCGCGTCGCCGTGGGCGTGGTCGTGGGCGTCGGGGTGACGGTGGGTGTTGGCGTGACGGTCAAGGTCGGCGTGACGGTGAGCGTCGGGATCACGGTGAGCGTCGCCGTGACGGTCGGCGTCGGCGTCAGTGTCGGGGTGACGGTCAGTGTGGGAGTGACGGTCGGCGTCTGCGTGGGTGTCGCGGTGGCAGTCGTGGTCGGCGTCGCGCTCGGGGTCGTGGTCGGCGTGGTCGTCGGAGTCTTCGTGGCGGTCTTGGTCGGCGTCGGCGCCGGCGCGGCGGTGATCTTGATGTTGTCGACGGCGCCCGAGCCCGCCTGGATGATGCGCATGAAGTCGACGTTGCCGATGCCGATCACGACCGTCCCGAGGACGTTGTCGCCGGTCACCGGGACCGGGATCGTCGCCAGCAGAGTTCCGCCGTCGCCACCCGACCAGAGCTGGATCGAGCCCGAGCTCTCGTCGCCCTCGAAGTCGCCGAAGGTGATGCGCTCGATCGTGACCTTGCCGGTCGGGCCGAAGCCGGAGAAGTCGAACTGGAAGTTCTGCCCGTTGATGTCGTCGTCGTCGGGGTCGTCGACCAGGCCGTCCGCCGGGCTGGTGTCGACCAGGTCCTCGGCGATGATCAGCATCTTCCCCTGGCCGGGGAAGAAGAGATCGGGATCCTGGCCGGTGCAGCTCGCGGGCGTGGCGCCGGGCAGGCACTCGGCGTCGAAGAGCACCGCGGCGTTGGTGGTGATCGACGGCCGCAGGCTGTCGCCGAAGATCGCGACCGAGCCGCTGACGACGTCGCCGCTGATGCCGGCGCCGGACGAGACCGAGCTCACGATGGCGCCCTCGGAGAGGCCCTCGAAGTCGATCGTCGAGAAGGCGTGCGCGGTGGCGGGAAGCGCGAGGGCGAGGCAGGCCAGGAGCAGGGCGCGGCGACGGGTCATGGGGGTCCTCCGGTTCAGTCAGGCTGCGGCCGAGGGCGCGCGTTTCGAGCTGTCTCCGCTAGCACACCGGCCGCCCGCCGCCAAACCGCGGCGCGCCGCCTCGCGTGGCGTCCGGCCGCCGTGTTAGGAGTCCCCCCATGCCCGAGCCGGCGCTCGCCGAGGTCGCGCGCTACCGCGTCATCTTCGCCGACTGCGACCCGATGCGGGTCGTGTACTACGGGAACTACTTCCGCGTCTTCGAGATCGGGCGCGCGGAGCTCTTTCGCCGCCTCGGCCATCCCTTCAAGCCCTACATCGACCGCGGCCTGTACCTGGCGGTGATCGAGGCGTCGTGCCGATACCGCCGGCCGGCGCGCTACGACGACGACCTCGCGATCCTGGCCGGCGTCGCGGACGTCGGCCGCGCCCGGATCGAGATCGCCTACGAGATCCGCGGGCCGGGCGGCGAGGTCCTGGTGACGGGGCGCACGGTGCACGCCATCATGGACGACGACGGGCGCCCGCAGCGGATTCCGGCGGACTTCCGCGCCGTCGTCCAGGCCGCCCTCGGCCCCGCCCCACCCACGCCGGCGCGCTGACCGCCGCCGGCGCCGCGGGCGACTTCGACTTCGCGCCCGCCGCCGCATAGAATACGCGCATGCCGGAGGCGCCGTCGCACTTCATCCGCACCATCATCGAGGCCGACCTCGCGTCGCGGAAGCACCGTAGCGTCGCCACGCGCTTCCCCCCCGAGCCGAACGGCTACCTGCACATCGGGCACGCCAAGAGCATCTGCCTGAACTTCGGCCTCGCGCGCCAGTACGGCGGCACCTGCAACCTGCGCTTCGACGACACCAACCCGAGCAAGGAGGACGTCGAGTACGTCGACGCGATCATGGCCGACGTGCGCTGGCTCGGCTTCGACTGGGAGGACCGGCTCTTCTATGCCTCCGACTACTTCGAGCGCCTCTACGAGTGCGCCGTCGCCCTCGTCCGCGCCGGCAAGGCCTACGTCGACAGCCTGAGCGCGGACGAGATCCGCGCCCACCGCGGCACGCTCACCGCGCCCGGCGTCGCGAGCCCCTACCGCGGGCGCTCGATCGAGGAGAGCCTCGACCTGTTCGCCCGCATGCGCGCCGGCGAGTTCCCCGACGGGACCCACGTGCTGCGCGCCAGGATCGACATGGCGTCGCCGAACCTGACCATGCGCGACCCGACGCTGTACCGCATCCGCCGCGTCCATCACCATCGCACCGGCGACGCGTGGTGCATCTACCCGATGTACGACTTCACGCACTGCCTCTCGGACTCCTTCGAGGGCATCACGCACTCCATCTGCACGCTCGAGTTCGAGAACAACCGCCCGCTCTACGACTGGGTGCTCGACGCGCTCGGCCGCGAGTGCCACCCGCAGCAGATCGAGTTCGCGCGCCTGAACCTCAGCTACACGCTCATGAGCAAGCGCAAGCTCCTCGAGCTCGTGCGCGAAGGGCACGTCGCGGGCTGGGACGATCCCCGCATGCCGACGCTCTCCGGCCTGCGGCGCCGCGGCTACACGCCCGAGGCGATCCGCGACTTCTGCGACCGCATCGGTGTCTCCAAGCGCGACAGCGTGGTCGACGTCGCGATGCTCGAGCACAGCGTCCGCGACGACCTGAACAAGCGGGCGCCGCGCTTCATGGCGGTCCTGCAGCCGCTCCGGGTGGTGATCGAGAACTACCCCGAGGATGGGGTCGAGGAGCTCGAGGCCGTCAACAACCCCGAGGACCCGGCGATGGGGACGCGCCGCGTGCCGTTCGCGCGCGTCCTCTACGTCGAGCGCGACGACTTCCGCGAGGACCCGCCGCGCAAGTTCTACCGCCTGGCGCCGGGGACGGAGGTGCGGCTGCGCTACGCCTACTACGTGCGCTGCGTCGGGGTGGTGAAGGACCCGGCGAGCGGGGAGGTGGTGGAGCTGCGCTGCACCTACGATCCCGAGAGCCGCGGCGGCGGCACCCCCGACGGGCGCAAGGTGAAGGCGACCCTGCACTGGGTCTCGGCCGCGCATGCGGTCGACGCCGAGGTGCGGCTCTACGACCGTCTCTTCGTCCACGAGACGCCGGACGCGATCAAGGACGCCGACTATCGCTCGTTCCTGAACCCGGAGTCGCTGGTGACGCTGCCCGCCTGCAAGGTCGAGCCCGCGCTCGCGAGCCTGCGCCCAGGCGACCGCGTCCAGTTCGAGCGCCAGGGCTACTTCTGCGTCGACGGCACCACGCCCCTCGTCTTCAACCGCACCGTCTCCCTTCGCGACACCTGGGCCAAGATCGAGCAGGCGGAGAGCCGCGCGCCGCAGCGCGGCTAACGTGTCCCGGTAGCCCGGAAGCAGGGCGCCTCGTCGCGCCGGCGGAAACGAGACCAGTCCGATGCACGAAGCCATGGAAGAGATCCGGGCCGATCGCCGCTTGGTGCGGCGCTTCTTCGGACATCCCGCGGTCGCCTACGTCAAACAGGCGCTCCACGCGTCCTTCTTGAGCCGGATCGAGCGCGGCGTTGTCGCCGTGCCCGAGCAGCTCGTGCGCGATCTTTCGAAGGCGCTCGGGATGGTTGAAGAGCCGCTGCTCGTCCTGGCGGGCCACCTCCCCGAGGATGTCGAGGCCATCCTGCTCGAGCATCCCGAGCGGTCGCTTGCGCTGCTCCGCGAGCAGCTCGGTCCGAAACGCACGCGTTCGCGCCCAGCGCCATCGTCGGGCTCCGCTGCAGCGCCGGAGGCGCAGGGACGAGGCGCATGATGGTGAACGTTCAACCGATGAAGATTCCTGGTAGGTGGCGCGATGGCTACGCGCTCGACCACCACACGGTCAGCAGCACATAGCTCGGGGACGACGAGTTCGGACACGCGCAGTTCGAGACCAAGCGCTCGGAGGTTGGAGAGCTTCTCTACCAGCTCAAGTACAAGTCGGACGCGTCGGCCGTCGCGTCCATCGTGGAGACCGTCGCCTCCTTCGTCGTGTCGTGGAAGCCGGGTGTGGACCTGGTCGTTCCGGTTCCACCATCGCGACCCCGAGTGTCTCAACCCGTCCTGGTCCTTGCCGACGCGCTGGCGAAGCGGCTCAATCTTCCGTGCGCACCGAGCTACGTGACGAGGACCCGCGACGTGCCCGAACTGAAGAACGTCTACGACTACAACGAGAGGACTCGTCTTCTGGCGGGCGCGCACAGCGTCAACAAGGCGCAGGTTCAGGGTCGCAAGATCCTTCTCTTCGACGATCTCTTCCGATCCGGCGCGACGATCAACGCGATCACCGCGGCCCTCTACGACGACGGCGGCGCTGCAGACGTCTTCGCGTTGACGATCACCAAGACACGGAGCAACCAATGACGAAGGTGTTCATCGGGGGCTCCCGACGCATCAGCAGGCTCGACGCCAACGTGAAGCGGCGCATCGACACCATCGTCGAGAAGCGCCTGCAGGTGCTCGTCGGGGACGCGAACGGCGCGGACAAGGCGGTGCAGGAATACCTGCGCAGCAAGAGCTATGACCTCGTCGAGGTCTTCTGCTCGGGCGACGCGTGTCGCAACAACACCGGCGGCTGGTCGACGCGCACCGTCCCTGTCCCGAAGGACGGCAAGCGGAAGGACTTCAGCTTCTACGCGACCAAAGATCGCGCGATGGCGGACGAAGCCTCGGTAGGCCTCATGCTTTGGGACCGCGAGAGCGTCGGCACGGTGATGAACGTGCTGCGGCTCATCCGCCACCACAAGAAGGTCGTGGTCTACGTCGCGCCGGACCACGAGTTCGTCGATGTCGAGACCGAGAGCGACTGGGAAACATTCCTGTCCCGATGCGCAGACGAGCTGAAGGAACGGGTCGCGAAGGAGTCGGTCGTGGAGCAGGGCGGCGAACGCGGCTCGCCGCAGGCCAGCCTGCTGTAGCCCGTGTGTTTTCGAGATGGCCGACTTCAAGAAGTCCATCTACTCGGTCGGTAGACCGGATCAACGGCGTTTCCGCGGACGCTGTCGTATTCGCCGCCCATTCGCTTATTAGTCGATCGCGAGCTGGCCTCGACGCCGCCATCGTCTCCGACTCGAAGTGCCAGCAGAGGACCTACAAGCAGGCGCGGAAAGTGCGTCGACGCCCGCCTGAGGGAGTTCGGCAAGTGCAGGAAGGCGGGCCTCAAGGGCAAGGAGGGCCCGCCCGGCGCCGACCTCCCGTTCGACGACACCGCCGACCTGGCGCTCTGCCTGGGCCACGATCCCAAGGGCAAGATCGTGAAGGCCTGCGACACCAAGCTCGGTGACACGCTCGTGAAGACCTGCGGCCTCGCCGTGCCGAGCCTGGCCTTCCCCGGCTGCGGCACCAACGACCTCTCCGCGGTCCGCGACTGCGTCGCGGCGGCGGACGGAGCCGGACCCGGGCGCGGCGGTCAGAGATCCAGCGTGCCGTCGCCGTAGCAGGTGTCACCGTCGTCGCACTGTTCGCAGCAGTAGGGCTGCAGCTCGCCATCGCCGCAGCGGCTGTCACATCGGAACGAGACGCACACGCCGCCGACGCCCGCGCGTGTGCAGTCGTCGCTGCCGTCGCACGGCACGCGCTCGTCGTTCTGGCAGCGCGACGGCTGCGGCACGCAGCAGGGCTGGACCTTGCACTCGCGCGAGCAGCCGTCCCCGTCGAGTCGTGTCCCGTCGTCGCACTCCTCGCAGCAGAAGTCGTCGATCGTCCCGTCGCCGCACAGCGCCGGACAGAAGAGGCCGACGCAGGGACCGGTGCTTCCCGGACAGTCCGCGTCGCTCTGGCAGGGGATATGGACGGCGTTCTGGCAGCGCACCGGCTGGGGTACACAGGTAATCTCGTCGATGCCGCGCACGCACTCGTTGGTGCAGCCGTCGGTGTCGCGCCGGTTGCCGTCGTCGCACTCCTCGCAGCACCAGGGCTGGAGCTGGCCGTCGCCGCAGAGCTCGGGGCACGAGAAGGACTGACAGACGCCGTTCACCCCGGCCCGGACGCAGTCGGCGCTCTCGTCGCACGGCACGGTCGGGTCCTGCACGCAGCGCGTGGATTGGGGGATGCAGCAGGGCTGCACCTTGCAGCGCGCGGAGCAGCCGTCCCCCTCGAGGGTGGTCCCGTCGTCGCACTCCTCGCAGCAGTACGGCTCGAGGGCGCCGTTCCCGCACCGCTGGCCGCACGAGACGGCGATACAGTGGCCCCCGGCGTTGGCGCAGGCCGCGGCGTCCTCCGGCGTGGCGCACGACCCCGCGTCCTGGCCGGCCGTGTCGATGCACCGCAGCGGATCCTCCCGACAGCAGGTCGTCTGCAGGCGCGTCGGCACGCACAGCTCGCGCGGCCGACCGACGGACGAGGTGAAGGTCGCGAGCTGATCGGTCATGGAGACGATGGCGGTCGGCTTGAGCTTGTCCTTGATGCGGTAGCAGAGCTGCAGGTCGTCGTGGAAGCGGATCCCCTCGCCGTTCTTGTCCGTCGGCACGCAGAGCCAGAGCGGCTTCACGACGTCGATGGCGCGCTCGCCGAACTGGTCCGCGATCGTGGTCTGCACGCCCTTCGGAAAGCTCGGAGCGCCGCGGCTGATGCGGGCCTTGAGGCAGCGGTAGTGGTCCACCTCGTGCGCCGCGGGATCGGGGGCGGCCGGTGGCGGCGCCGGCCAGTGCGTCTTGCTCGCGGGGACCAGGATCTCCTTCGAGACCTTGAGGTCGAGCGTGAGCGAGCCGAACTGGTTCTCGACCCGCACGGCGCGATGCAGAACCGGCCGCGGTCCGCGCACCACGTACAGCGTCAGGTGCGTGCCCGGGTCGGTGACGCCCTCCGCGTTCTTGTCCGCCGGGGCGCACAGGCGCCGGAGCAGGCGGATGGCGTACTCCCCGTCGCCGAAGGCGTCCGCCAGGTGCACGGTCGCGCCGAGCTTCGCTCGCATCAGGTAGCAGAGGTAGTGATCCGGCGTGCGGCTGGCGAGCGTGTGGGCGTAGGAGTCGAACTCGCTTGCGCCCTCGACGGTGACGTGGTGGGGGCCGGACGACGTCACGACGTGCGTGCCGAGCGCCACCTCCTGGACCGTGCTTGCGAGCGCCGTGCCCGGCACGGCGGTGAAATCCGCGGGCGGGATCGGACGGCCGTCCAGCCGAACGCCGCCGGCGCCGGCGTTCGTCCCCTGGGCGATCACCGTCACCCAGTGGCGATCGAACTGGCCGGGCCCGACGGCCGCGAACCGATGGCGCCGCCCGTAGTAGCGCGGGGGGAGCATGTCGACCGTGGCGGGGTCGCCGAGATGCGCCGGCGGCACGAGCGATCCGCCGGTCATCATCTGCAGGACCGAGATCGGACCGTTCGCCGCGAAGAGGTGAGCCCCGGGCAGCTCCTCGGTGGTCAGATGCTCCCCGCCGTTCAGGGTCGGGCCGAGCGGGACGCCGTCGAGCGTGACAGCCGTGCCGTTCGCGGCGGCGACCACGCGGTAGATCGAGCCGGCGGGTCGAGCGGGGAGACCCTGCACCGGCGCCCGATCGCCCCAGCGGTCGAGCGGGAGCGACATCTCGACGACGCTGTCGCACGCGGGGCTGAGCGGCGGGATGAACGAGCACATGTCCCCCGCGGAGACGGCGACCGGCTTCGTTGCGCTGACCGTGCTGCCCGTGAGCCCCGCCGGCAAGGTGAAGGGGTCGGCGCGTGCCAGGAAGCCATAGAGCCGATCGAGCGTGAGGACGAAGGGTGTGCCGGCGGTGAACCCCCCGACGAGATCGGCCGTCGGCGTGATGGTCACCTCGGTGTCGTCCTCGGTGGCCACGACGAGGAAGCGGTTGTTCGGCTTGATCGGGTCCGGCTCGGGCATGACCGGCAGATACTCTGTGCCGAGCATGTGCACCGGCAGGATCATCGCCGAGTCCGAGGCGAACCTGGTGCGCGCGATCATGACCGCCGAGAAGCGGGCTGGCTCGGGGTCGGGCGTGAACAGACGGACCGCGTTCCTCGCCGCGGAGCCAATCCAGAGCTGCGTCGCGCGGATCGGCACCGCAACCGTGACGCTCGTGTTCGGCGGCACGTACACCGTGCGAGTGAACGTGGGCACCGACATCTCGTGCACGATCGTGACGCGGGCGCCGCGCTCGCTGGTGAGCTGCACCTCGGCGCGCAGCGCATCCGTCTGCTCGTCGTGTAGCGGCAGGAAGCCGAAGATGAAGTCGCGTCCCTCGAAGCCGTGAGCCAACGTCGCGGAGCCGAGACAGAGCACGGTCAGGCACCAGATGCGGAGGCTGTGCATCGCGATCCTCCTCCCTACGCGTGGGCTGCTGGGTCGCTCGTGGCCGCGAGCGACGGTCTCGCGCTCCGCTTCGTTCGAGGGGTGCCGAGATCGTCGGCCCGAAGCTGCCTTCCGCTAGCGCAGGAGCCGCCCCCGAAGCAAGCGTCGGGGAACGCGCGGTGGCGGCCCCGCCGCGGTCCCGACGATGGGGCGCGGCGGCCGTGCGGGTCGTCAGCCGCTGCGAGGTGGGGGAGCCGCTCGACACGATCGCGTCGGTAGACCGCATTAACGGCGTTTCCGTGGCTGGTTGACAGCTTGCACCGTATCGGACGCTATCGTGTTCGCCGCCCATTCGCTCATTACGGCCAAGCCGCTGAAGAAGTGTGCGGTGGACGCGGTGGTCTCGGGGACGGTGTGCATCGACAAGTACGAGGCGAGCGTCTGGCGGGTGCCGTGCGCGAACGGTGGACAGAACTGCACCGACGACATCTACGCCGTGAGCTTGCCGGGAATGACGCCCTCGAGGTTCGTCACATGGTTCCAAGCGCAGGCAGCCTGCGAGAACGCGCGCAAACAACTACCCGCGGCGCTGCTGCGCGGCGGCGATTTCACCTTCGGCACGAACGCCGGTCCGTTCGCGGTCGGTGCGACCGACGGGCCGTCTCGCGCGGGCGGCTCCGACGGCTTTCGCTGCGCCCGTTGGGACGCAGGCGCGTTTCGGTTTCAGTCCGCCCGTCGCGAATCGGGCCGCCGTCGTTGCTGGTCCGCGAGCACCGTGCGGAAGAACTCGAGCAGCGTTGGCCGGCGCTGCCGCCGGAGCTCCGCGCCGTCTTCGGGGCGTCGCCGATCCGTCCCACGCTCGCGCCCGCCGGCGGCTGAGGGCGGGTACGGCGGCGCCCGCTCGCGTTCTCGGCACGGACGCAGGCTCGGCCCTTCCGCGACCAGAGGACCAGGCAGCCGCCCGCCCGGGGCGCGCGACGAAGGCGGCGCCGCGTCAATCATCGGAGACTGGCCTTGGTCGTCAGTCGCGCAGCCATTCCTGGCGAAGCGCGGTGACACGCTCGAACTCGGGATCCTTGTGTACGAGGACTGCCTCGTTTCGCCGGGCGGTCGTCCTCGTCAGCCGTCACCCGGTAGAGGATCTCCATCCGCGTCATGAACGAGAGGAGGACCGCGGTCCGCCCGGCACGCGCGCGCCGCAGGAGCTCCTCGACGCGATCCGCGCCTGCCTCGTCGCCGCGGAGGGCGAGGATGGCGGAGGTGTCGAGCACGAAGTCAGCCATCGCGCCCGCGATCCCTCCGCCGGTCCGCGAGGAGCCGGCCCACGGTACCCTTGCGGCCCGATCCGCGCAGCGCTCGGATCGGGTCCGCCGGGATCGGAATCACCCGCAGCGTGTCTCCCTCGACCACCCACTCGACGACCGTCTCGGGGCCCAATCCGAGCTGCTCGCGGATCCGCGAGGGAATCGATACCTGTCCGCGCGTCGTGACCTTCGTACGCATAATGCTTCGTCTATCATGTGAGTATCAGATCTACAAGATAGACGAGCTATCGTGCGGAGACAATCGACTCCTCCAGCCACCTGCGAACCATCCGTGCCCGCGGCGGCTCTGCCCACACGCCGCCCGTTCCGCCGGAAGG
>Ga0302046_10005645_pt1 | contig 10988 bp, 5 predicted proteins | sample RVTome_11_FD_200261 | JGI IMG/M metagenome (GOLD analysis project Ga0302046, IMG submission 200261) | Soil microbial communities from uranium-contaminated site in the Upper Colorado River Basin, Wyoming, United States - RVT147D111 (version 2) ... | reverse complement strand
GACGAGGAGACGCTGCCGCCCGAACCCCCGTCGCCGCCGCCTCCGCCGCCGCCGAACCGCAGGATGCCGGCGAGCGGCGCTCCGTCGATCGTGCCGGCCGCACCGCCCGCCGCGTCCTGTGAGCCCGAGTCGTCGACGGCCGGTGCGATCAGGTGCACGATGCCCCCGCCACCGCCGCCGCCGGGCGCGTAGGCGCTGCCGGATGGCCCGCCGTTGCCGCCGCGGGCCATCACCGATCCCGCATTGGTCACGGTCTGACGGGAGGCGAGCACCACGACGCCGCCACCGCCCCCTCCGCCGCCGGTGCTTCCTCCGGTTCCGTCGGCCTGGACCATCCCCTGATTCATGAGGTCGCCGTCGGCCAGCACCGTGAACGATCCTCCGCCGTCTCCGCCGCTGAACGTGCCGGTTCCCCCGCCCCCGCCGCCGAAGGATCCCGGGCGCAGGAGCTGCCGCGCCACCGTCTCGTCGAGCCCCGCGCCGGCGAAACCGCCGAAGTAGAAGATGCCGGTCGGACCGAACTCGCCGCTCGCCGCCGCGGCTGGCGAAACGCCCGGATGCGGCTCCTGGAGGGTCGAGTCGATCTCGCCGCTGCGCGAGGCGCGGCGCGCCCCTCTCGCCCCCGGCTCCACGACGATCGTGCCCTCGTTCGTGAAGGCCCCGGAGCAGCGGATCACTGTGCCGCTGGGCACGGTCAACGTGACGCCTGGCGCCACCGCGAAGTCGGTGTACTGGAGGTTCACGTCTGCAAGCGTCTCGTCCGCGGCGACGGTCCGGGCGCCCGCCGACCCGTCGCCGTAGATGCGGAGCTGACCGTCCGCTCCGGGCGGGCCGGTCGGGCCGTTCAGGCCGAGCGCGGCGGGATCGATCTGGATCTCGCGGCGCTTGCACTCGTCGCGCAGCTTGAGCGGTCCGCGCGGCTCGCCCTTCTTCGCCTTCGCGCACAGGACCAGCGCCTGTGCGTCCGGTGCGAGCAGCGATCCGCCGGCGATCGCGACAACGGGCACGACGAGCAAGACGAGGCGAAAGGTTTGCATGCGCGCCCTCGTACGACGGCGCTCTCGCTACCGTCAAGCTCGGCGTCGCATAGCGGCGAGCACCGAACGGTCACGCCAGCCGGTTTGCGGCACACCGGCGACGCCGCTAATCGTCGCCGCCGTGCTCGACGAGATCGCCGCCCAACTCAAACACCTCGGCTACGAGGTGACCCTGCACGAGGCTGCCTGATGCCGCGTCGCGCAGTTACTTGGTAGGCGGCGTCAGTACGTGGCGGGCTGCATGCCCTCGTAGGGGGAACGGGGCGGCTCCTCCCGGTACCGCCGATAGCGCGGTGGCGGTGCCCCGGTGCCCGGCGCCTCCGGATCCTCGTCGGCGCCGTCGTCGCCGGTACGGTATCCGTCGTCGTACGGGTCGTCGAGGCTCGGCAGCGGGGCATACTCGGTCGGCTCGGAGCCGGCGACGAACACTTCGCGCAGCGACGGTCCGCCCGGGACGGCTCGCAGACCCGTCTCCGGGTCGACGTGCACGTACGAGAGCCCCGGGGGCTCCGGGAAGTCGACGACGGGACGTCCCTCGAGCGACTTGCCCATGAAGGTCATCCAGATGGGCAGGGCGGCGCGGCTGCCGGTCTCGCGCGGCCCGAGGGCCCGGTCCGAATCGAAGCCGACCCATACGCCGGCGAGGAGGTCGGGGCTGAAGCCGATGAACCAGGCGTCACGCGAGTCGTTGGTGGTGCCGGTCTTGCCGGCCAGCGGCCGGCCGAGCGCCACCGCGCGACGGCCCGTGCCGTTCTGCACCACGCTCTCGAGCAGACTGGTGACGACGTAGGCGGCGGCGGGCGCCATCACGCGTTCGAAGTTCGGCTTCGTCTCGCCGAACTCGATCGGCCGGCGGGTGTCGTCGGTCACGCCGGTGATGAAGATCGGCTCGAAGCGCTTCCCCAGCGTCGCGAACACGCCGTAGGCGCGCACCAGTTCGAGCAGGGTGACCTCGGAGCTGCCGAGTGCGATGGAGAGGTTCCGGGGCAAGGGGCGGCTGAAACCGAAGCGGCCCAGGTAGCGGCTCAGGTAGTCCGAGCCCATGGAGTCGGCCAGCCGCACCGAGACGGTGTTGAGCGACTTCGTGAGCGCCGAGCGCAGCGGAATCGGGCCGTAGTAGCGGCCGCCGTAGTTCTTGGGACTCCACACCTTGCCGCCCGAGTCCGGAAACGAGATCGGAGCGTCCAGCACCACCGACGCAGCCGTGTAGCCGTGCTCGAGCGCGGCGGCGTAGAGCAGGGGCTTGAACGCCGAGCCCGGCTGTCGCTGCGCCTGCACGGCGCGGTTGAAGTGCGTCCGGGCGAACTCGTAGCCGCCTACCATGGCCTTGACGCCGCCGGTGTACGGGTCGAACGCGATCAAGGCGCCCTGGACCTGGGGCTCCTGGTCGAGCAGGAAGCGCGTGCCCGGGGCGGCCTCCGGGTCGGGCGTCACGAGCAGCACGTCGCCGTCGTGGAAGCGTCGCGTGTCGAGGCGGGTGGCGCCGAAGCGCAGGCGATCCGCCGGAATCGCCCCGTCGTGCCAGGGGGTTCGCACGCGCAGGCCGTCGCGCGTGACGCTCGTCACGACCGCATGCTGCAGGCCGTCGATGCGGTCGCGCTCGCCACGTTCGTGACTCAGGAAGGCGTCGACTTGCGAAGGCTCGAGCCGCTTGATGGCGCCTCGGAACCCCTGGCGTTGATCGAGCTCGCGCAGGCCCGCGCGCACGGCCTCCTCGGCCGTGCGCTGCATCTCGACGTTCACCGCCGTGTGGACGTGCAGACCGAGCTGCGCCGTGGCCTGCCCGCCGTAGCGCTGCTCGAGCAGCCGACGGACGTGCTCGACGTACCACGGTGCGGTTTCGTAGCCCGTGGGGCGCGGCTCGGCGATGGCGATTTCCTCGGCCGCCGCCGCGCGGTACGTCTCCGCGTCCACGAATTTCTCCTCGAGCATGCGCCGCAGCACGTAGCGCTGCCGCTTCAGGGCCGCGGGAAGGTTGCGCCGCGGATTGTAATCGCTCGGCTTCTGCGGCAGGCCCGCGAGCAAGGCCGCCTGCGCCACGGACAGATCTTCGACGTCGACGCGGAAGTAGGTTCGCGCGGCGGCCTGGACGCCGTAGGCGCCGGCCCCGAAGTAGATCTCGTTCAAGTACATGTGGAGGATCTGGTCCTTGTCCAGCTTGGTTTCCAAGCGGACCGCCAGGATGGCTTCCTTCACCTTGCGCTCGACGCGGCGTTCGGGGGTGAGCAGGAGGATCTTGACGAGCTGCTGCGTGATCGTGCTGGCGCCTTGCACGACACCCCCGGCACGGACGTTCGCCCAGACGGCCCGCGCGATGCTGATCGGGTCGACGCCGCGATGCTGGTAGAAGTCCGCGTCCTCGGCCGCCAGGAACGCCTGCCGGACGTGTTGCGGGATGCGCTCGAAGGCGACGAGATAGCGTCGCTCGACGAAGAACTCGGCGATCTGCGTCCCGTCGTCCGCGTACACGCGGGTAGCGATCGGCGGCCGGTAGGAGAGGAGCTGATCGACCGGCGGCAGGTCGGCCGTGAGCTCCAAGTAGAGGATGACACCCCCGACGCCCCCCGCCAGCAACCCGACCGCCACCACCCAAGTGACTAGACGTTTGATCACGCCAACCCGCAGATCATGCCCGACCGCGACCCTCCCCGCGTCCTCTCCTCGCGGCCGGAACGTATCGCGTGCCCCGAACCCGAGCAAGGCGACGCGGCCCCGTTGTGTCGTGCCGGAGTCGTATGCTAGCCGCGACCCGACGATGGACTGGTGCCGGTGAAGGTCCCCTTTCTCGATCTGTCCGCACAGGCACGCAACCTCGGGGGCGCCGTCGAAGCCGCCGTGGCCGAGGTGTTGGCCAGCCAGCGTTTCATCCTCGGCCCCGCGGTCGATCGTTTCGAGGCGGCCATGGCCGCCTACTGCGGGGTGCCGCATGCGATCGGCGTCGGCTCCGGGACCGACGCGCTGGTGCTGGCGCTACGCGCGCTCGGCGTCGGTCCGGGCCGCGTCGTGGTGACGACCCCGTTCTCTTTCTTCGCGACGGCGAGCGCGGTGGCGCGGCTCGGCGGCCGGGTGCTCTTCGCCGACGTCGACCCACAGACCCTGAACCTCGACCCGGCGGCGGTCGAGGCCGTCCTCGCCGCCGGGATTCCCGGCGTGGTCGGCCTGTTGCCGGTGCACGTCTTCGGCCGGCTGGCGCCCATGGCGGATTTGGCCGCGCTGGCGAGCCGCCACGGGCTCTGGATCGTCGAGGACGCCGCGCAGGCCGTTGGGGCGCGCGGCGCCACGGGCATGGCCGGGACGATCGGGCGCGCCGGGTGCCTGTCGTTCTATCCGACGAAGAACCTCGGTGGCGTCGGGGACGGTGGCATGGTCCTCACGGCGGACGAGGCGCTGGCGACTGCGGTGCGCCGGGACCGCAACCAGGGCATGACGGGCCCCTACCAGCATGCGTCGCTGGGGGCCTGCTCGCGACTCGACTCGATCAACGCGGCCGCCCTGCACGTCAAGCTCGCGCACCTCGACGACTGGAACGCCCGGCGCCGGGCCGTGGCCGCGCGCTACGCCGAGGGATTTCGGGATGGGGGGTTGGCCGGCGGGCCGGATTCGGCCGTCGTCCTCCCCGAACCGGCCGCTGCGGCACACGTCTTTCACCAGTATGTCGTCCGGGCGCGTGCCCGCGACGCGCTGGCCGAGCATCTGGCGGCCGAGGGCGTGGTGACGCAGGTCTACTACCGCACGCCCCTGCACCGCCAGCCGCCGCTGGCGGAGTTCGCGCTGGTGCCTCGCCCGCTGGGGCACGCGGAGCGCGCCGCCGGCGAGGTCCTGGCGCTGCCGCTCTACCCCGAACTCGCCGACGCGCAGGTGGCGCACGTCGTCCGGGCGTGCGAGCGCTTCTACGCGACCGGTCCCACATTGTGACCCCCCGGCGCTCCGGCTAAGATCCGCCAACGGATGACACCGCGTACGCGAAAGCCCGCCGGCAAGGCGGCGCAAAAAGTCGTGCGCCGATCTCCGTCTCCGAGCCGAAGTCAGAGCCTGCGCGTCCTCGAGCACGTGAGCGAGCTGGCGGCGACGGCCGGCGCCCTCGACGAGACCCTCCAACGCATCGTCGAAGTGATCGCGCAGCGGACCGACACGGACGTCTGCTCGATCTACCTGCTCGACGAGCGCGGTACGCACCTCACGTTGGTGGCGACCACGGGCCTCGCTCACTCGGCGGTCGGCAAGGTCACGATGTCCATCGGCGAGGGGCTCTCGGGCATGGTGGCCGAGAAGGGCGCGCCGGTGCTCGTGGTCGATGCCATCGCGCACCCGCGCTACAAGTACTTCCCGGAGACGGGTGAAGAGCGATACCACTCCTTCGCGGGTTTCCCGGTGGTGAATCGGGGTACGCCGCTCGGCGTGCTCGTGGTGCAGACGCTGCGGCCGCGCAAGTTCACCGCCAACGAGACGAGGCTGCTGCGCGCCCTGGCCGGCCAGGTGGCCGGTCTCATCGTGAACGCCCGCCTGGTGACGGAGCTCAAGCACAAGGAGAAGGAGCGTCTCGCCTATCGCCAGCGCATGCAGGAGGCGGTCAAGCGCCTGCAGGCCCACGAGAAGACGATCGAGGCGGGGCGGACCGCGAAGAAGGGCGGGGCCTCGCGGGCGCGGTTCAATGGTGTTCCGGCGGCGCCCGGATTCGGCCGCGGACGGGCGCACATCCTGAGCCGCGCCGTCTCGTTCGATGCCGTGGACGAGGAGCGCACCAAGGACACGGCCGACGACCTCGCGCGTTTCGGCGAGGCGTTGCGCGTCTCCCGCGCGCAGGTCGCCACGCTCAAGGAGCGGCTGGCCGATCGGCTGCCGGAGTTCGACGTCACCATCGTCGAGGCGCATCGCCTGATGCTCGAAGACGAGGGCTTCATCGGGCGCATCGAGTCGCTCATCCGCGACGAGTCGATGCGTGCGGAGTCGGCCCTGAAGAAGGTGGTCGAGGAGTACCTGGCGGCCTTCGCGGCCATGCAGAACGAGTATCTTCGCGAGCGTTCCGGGGACGTGAAGGACGTCGGACTACGACTCCTGCGCAACCTGCTGGGCATCGACGAGCCGGAGCGTTCCTTCGACCGCGACACGGTGCTGGTGGCGGACGAGGTGACCATCTCCGAGCTCGTGTTGCTCGATCACGAGAACCTGCGCGGCATCGTGCTGGCTACGGGCGGCGCGACGTCGCATGCCACGATTCTCGCCAAGTCGTTCGAGATCCCGACCGTCGTCGGGGCCGGGAACCCGCAAGAGCTGATCAACGAAGGCGACCAGCTCCTGGTCGACGGCAATTCGGGCGTGGTCTTCGTCAATCCCCCCGCCGACGTGGCGCGGGAGTACGACCGGCTCAGCCGGGAGTACTGGAACTTCAACCGCGAGCTGGACGCGTTGCGCACGCTCCCCGCCGAGACCACCGACGAGAAGCGGGTGCGTCTCTACGCCAACATCGGACTCATGGCGGACGTGCCGCTCGTCCTGCGCCACGGGGCCGACGGCGTCGGCCTCTATCGTACCGAGTTCCCGTTTCTCACGTACCGCGAGTTCCCCGACGAGCAGGAGCAGTACCAGCTCTACGCGCGAGTGATCCGCAGCCTCGAAGGGCGTCCGATCACGCTGCGTACGCTCGATCTGGGGGCCGACAAGTACCCGAGCTACCTTCACCTGGCGCGTGAGGAGAATCCCTTCCTCGGCTGGCGCTCGATCCGCATCTCGCTCGAGATCCCCGCGCTCTTCAAGGTGCAGATCCGGGCCATTCTGCGGGCCGCGGTCCTGGGCAACGTCCGGATCATGCTGCCCATGATCTCCGGCATCGAGGAGATGCGCCGGGCCCGCGAGCTCATCGAGCAGGTCAAGGTCGATCTCCAGCGGGACGGCGAAGAGTTCGCGGCCGACGTCCCGGTCGGCATGATGGTCGAGGTGCCGTCCGCCGTGGCGCTGGCGACGCATCTCATCCGGGAAGCCGACTTCTTTTCGATCGGCACGAACGACCTGATCCAGTACATGCTGGCGGTGGACCGGAACAACCACAAGGTCTCGCCGCTCTACGAGCCGCTGCATCCGGCGGTGCTCGGCGCCATCCACGACACGGTGCAGGCGGCCAAGGCGGCGGGTAAGTGGGTCGGCATCTGCGGCGAGATGGCGTCGGACCCTCTCTGTACGCTGGTACTGCTCGGCATGGGGCTCGACGACCTCTCGATGTCGCCCTTCTTCGTGCCGCCGGTGAAGCGCATCATTCGGTCCGTCTCGCAGGCCGAGGTCCGGGCGCTCACCCGCGACGTGCTCAGCCTGCCCACCGTCAAGGAGGTCAAGGGCTACCTCTTCGACGGCATGAAGACTCTCGGGATCCTGGAACTCATGGAGATGTATCACTGACATCATGACGACGGGCGTGGGGCGGGGGATGGGGGCGGCGCTGCTCGCCACGTGGCTCGGTGGCTGTTGGGTCGGCTCCAAGGAGCCGCCGTTCGCGGGCGAGCCCTACCTGCTCGCCTGGGCGGGCGACGCCGACCGCGAACAGGAGGATTTCCTCGCCGTGATCGACGCCGATCCGCGGTCCGAGACCTACGGCGGGGTGCTGCGCACCTTGACGGTCGGGTCCCGAGGCAACGAGCCGCACGGCCTCAGTCGCGTCGCCCGGGGCGACGGTCTGGTCTTCGGCACGGGGGTCCTCACCAGCCGTGTCTTCACGTTCGACCTGCGCGCGCCGCTCGAGCCTTCGCTCGTGCGCGTGGCCGACGGCGAGCGCGAGTGGGGGTTGCGGGCTCCGCTGGCAGTCGTCTCCCTCGCCGACGGTCCCGTGCTGGTGACGTGTCCCGACCGGGCGGGGCATCGGGGGACGCCGCTCGAACTCTTCGACGCGCCCGGCGGGCTCGTGGAGCTGGATGCGCGCGGTCGCGGCAGCCGCGAGTTGTCGGCGGCCGACAAGCCGGCGCGCGCCTTCGTCGTCGCGCCGCGTGACGGCGCGATCGTGCGCCACGGCGGCTGGCTGGTCACGAGCAACCACGCGCACGGCTACGCGCCCACGACGGAGAGCGAGCTGGTGCAGGGCATCACGGTGCAGGTGTGGTCGCTCGCCGATCGCCGCCTGCGGGGTCTGGCCGTCCTCGAGGCGGGACCGCGAGGGCAGGAGAATCTCGGGCCGCTCGCCGTCCGGGCGCTGCACCAGCGCCGGATGGTCGTGGTGGCCACGCACGAGGGTGGGGGGCTCTACGTCTCCGACTCGCTCCAGCTCTCGGAGCCGTCGTTCCGGCTGGTCTTCGACTTCGGCGCCGACGCCCGCCCCGTCGGCGCGGCGATCACGCCGGACGATCGCTTCTACGTCGTGGCGCTCAGCGGTCGTGACGAGATCGTGTCCCTCGACCTGCAGGATCCGTGGCACCCGCGGGTCGCGGACCGTCTCGACATCGCGACCGACGACTTCCGTGACGGGGCGCATCCGAGCGGCCTGGTGATGAGCGCCGACGGGACCCGCGTCGCGGTGGCCAATTACACCATCGACGTGCCGGCCGCCCGGCTCGACGGCGACCGTCGTGTCCATCTCGTGCGCCTCGATCGTGTCACCGGCGACCTCCGACTCGACCGCGACTTCGTCGACGAGTTCACGCACGAGCCGGGTGTCGGCTTCGGCCGGGCGACCTGGCCGCATGGGGCGAGCGGCGCGGCGCGACCGCACGGGCTGCTCTTCGTCGCTCCCGTGCCTCGGGAACGCTGACGGGGGAGCGGGGCGGGTGTCGGCGATCACGTTCCGCACCATCGGGCCCGGCGAGGCGGCGGCGGCGGCCGAGGTGCTGTTCGTCGCGCTCTACGACGTGGCCCTTCGTCACGGCGCGCGGCCCGTCGTCGCCGACGTCGACGATGCCCGTGGCTACGTCGACCATCTGATGAACTTCGATCCGCTGAGCGGCGTGCTCGGCGAGCAGGACGGACAGGCGGTCGCCGTGGGCTGGCTCCACCCGCGGGGGAGCGTGGCGACCATCGGGCCGCTGGCGGTGCTGCCGGCCCTGCAGGGCCAAGGGCTCGGACGACATCTCCTGACGCATCTGGCCGAGGCCGCCGGCCGCCGCGTCTCGCAGATCCGGCTCGTGCAGGACGCCTTCGACACGACGTCCATGGGGCTCTATCTGCAGGCGGGGTTTCGCGTCGTCGCGCCGGTCCTGGAGCTGGAGCTTCCCGCGCACGCTCCCCGGACGGTGCCGTCCCTCGACGACGGCACGGAGCTGCGCCCCATGGAGAGCGCGGACCGCCGGGTGGTGGTCGAGCGCGATGCCCGCGTCTTCGGCCAGCAGCGCGTGCAGGACGTCGACGTCTTTCTCGAGCGGGGCCACGGCGTGGTGGCCGAGCGAGGCGGTCGCATCACCGGCTATGGGTTCGCCATCGAGGTGGGCGGGCTCGTCCAGCTCGGGCCGGCGGCGGCGGACGACCCGCTCGTGGTACGCGCCGTGATCGCCTGGCTCGCCGCCACCCTCGCCGAGCGCAGTCTGCCGAGCCGCCTGATGGTGGCGGCCGGCGACCGGCGCCTCGTGGACGGGCTGCTCGAAGCCGGGTTCCGCGTCTTCCGGGTGTGCTCGTACATGATCCGCGGGGGCGGCACGGCGCCTCCCGCCAATTACGTCTTCATGTCCGGAGATCTATGCTGAGCGCTCGGCGCGTGCCGGTCGGCGTGGCCGGTGCCGCCTTCGTCCTGCAGTTGCTCTTCTATGCGTCCCCGATCGGGCGCACGGAGTTCTTTCGCAAGGGCGAGGCCCGTGAGGCCCTCGTCGTCACCGCCATGCTCGCCCAGGGCGACCCGGTGCTGCCCCGTCGCCACGGGACCGACATCCCGTCGAAGCCGCCACTCTTCCACTGGCTGGCCGCCGCGACCTCGATGGTGGGCGGCGGGCCGAGCGAAGTGACCATCCGCCTGCCGTCGGCGCTGTGCGCGGCGGGCGCGGGAACGCTGGTGCTGGTGCGCCTCGCCGGCGTCGCCGGCGTGGAGACGGCGTTGCTGGCGGTGCTGATGCTCGCCGCCATGCCCGAGTGGACGCGCAACGCCGGGGCCGCGCGGGTCGACATGTGCTTCGCGGCGGCGGTCACGGCGGCCGTGTTGGCCCTCGACCGGGTCGCCCGCGACGCCCGGGCGGGGCGGGCCGGGTCGCCGTGGACGCTGCTGGCCGTTCTCGCCACGGCGGCCGCGGTGCTCGCCAAGGGCCCGGCGGGCCTGGTGCTGCCCGGGACGATCGTGGCCGGCGCCGCGGCCGCGTCGTGGGGCCCGCGTGACCTGGTCGCGGGCCTGCGATCGCCACTGGGGCGTCTGGCGGCCGTGTCGTCCGGTGCGCTGGCGCTCGCGGGCGTCTGGTACGTGCTCGCCTACCGCGCCGGCGGCATGGAGTTCATCCGCGTTCAGCTTCTGCGCGAGAATCTCGCCCGTCTGGTGCCCACCGAGGGGATCGACGTCGGTCATCACAAGCCTTTCTACTTCGGGGTGGTGTACCTGGTGACGACGGCGGTGCCCTGGTGCCTGCTGTATCCGCTGGTGGCGGTGACGCGGCCCTGGCGAGCGGCCGGGGGTACCGATCACGACGGGCCGGAGTCGCGTCACCTGGTGCTCCTGTGCCTCGTGTGGATGGCCGTCTTCACCGCGGCCGTGTCGCTGAGCGCCAGCAAGCGCGAGGCCTACCTGTTGCCGGCCATGCCGGCCGTCGTCATGGTGCTGGCGCTCGCCGTCGCCGGCGTGACGACGTCGATGCGGCGAACGTGGGCGCCGGGGATCGCGGCCGCCGTCGCGAGTCTGGCGGCGGGCCTCCTGGCTCTCGGGACGATCGCCGCGGTGGCGGCCGCCACCGCGCTGCACTCCGAGCACGTTCGAGCGCTGGCGGAGTCGTCGAAGGCCGCGCGCCGGGTGCTCGTGAACGTCGAGCTCGTCATGGCCCAGCCGGCGCTGATCATCGTGCCCGT
>Ga0302046_10005644_pt1 | contig 10990 bp, 10 predicted proteins | sample RVTome_11_FD_200261 | JGI IMG/M metagenome (GOLD analysis project Ga0302046, IMG submission 200261) | Soil microbial communities from uranium-contaminated site in the Upper Colorado River Basin, Wyoming, United States - RVT147D111 (version 2) ... | reverse complement strand
GGCACAGCCAAGATCCTCCAGACGACGGGCGATCGTGGGGTCGTCGGTCGTGTACGGCAGCACCGTGAACCCGTCGGCGACCAGCTGCTCGGCGGCAACGACCAGCTCGATTGGCTCAGGCAGCAGCGTGTGCTCGTCCGCGATGACCTCGAGCTTGATCCAGTCGGTCTCGAACGCCTCCCGGGCGAGCTGTGCGGTCGTGACCGCCTCGCGTGCCGTGTAGCACCCGGCCGTGTTGGGCAGAACCCGTGCGCCGATGCGCTCGATGACGTCGAGGACGGAGCCGGCGGCGCCCGGGTCGACCCGACGGACGGCGACGGTGACCAGCTCGGTGCCGGCCGCGCGGAGCGCAGCTTCGAGCTGCTCGTGGCTGCTGGCCCCACCGGTCCCGCAGAACAGGCGCGAACGAAGCGTCACGTCGGCGATGACCAGCGGGTCGTCCATGCCCTCGATCGTACGTGCGGCGGCCGGGCCCTGGCCGCGGTACAGCCTGTCCGTCACCCGCCCTGGACTGCGCCCACCAGCTCCACGTGCGCGCCGTCGTCGATTCTCGTCGTGTCCCAGTCGGCCCGGCGGATCACCACGCCGTCGATCGCGACGGCCACGCCGCGGCGCCCGCCGGGACGCAGCCGGTCAACCAGGGCACCGATGCTCTGGCCGTCCGGGCAGTCCACCGGCTCGCCGTTGAGGACGATGGTCATCGTGCTGGCTCGAATCGGTGCGGGTCGAACGGCGTGACCGACGGTGGGACCGGGTCGCCGGTCACCATGGCCACGACGGCGTCGACCGTGATCGGTGTCAGCAGGATGCCGTTGCGGAAGTGGCCGGTCGCGGCGATCACGCCGGGCGACCAGTGCCCGATCAGCGGCCCGTTGTCGGGGGATGCGGGTCGGAGTCCCACCGCGATCTCGACCAGCTCGTACTCGTCGATGGCCGGCACGAGCGCGCGGGCATCCGCCAGCAACTGTCGCACCGCGCCGACGCGGGCGCGGGTGTCGAAGCCGAGCTCCTCCATGGTCGAGCCGACGACGGCGCGCCCCCCGCGACGTGCCGCCAGGTAGACCGACCGCCCCGCGACGATCCCGCGCACGTTGCCGCCGAGGCCCTCGTGGCCGTCGCGTGCCGCCAGGTGCAGCGTCTCCCCTCGGACGGGATGAACCGGCAGCCCGAACGCCCCGGACCAGGCACCGGCCGCGACGACGATCCGGCGGGCCGTGCGTCTCGATCCGTCCTCGAGGACGATGCCGTCGCCGGCCAGTTCCGTCACGGCCGCACGCGTCTCGACGATGCCGGCCCGCTGTCCGGCGAGGGCCAGGGCCGCCATCACCGCGCGGGGGTCCACGACGTGGTCGGATGGTGCGAACAGGCCGCCTCGGACACCGGGTGCGAGCAGTGGCTCGTGGTCGCGACATTCGGTGGCCGACAGCCGTTGCGTTTCGAGGCCCATGGCGTCGAGTCGCCTGGCCAGCTCGTCGAGCTCGGCCGCGGCATCGGCGTCGACGGCAACGTGCAGCGTCCCGTGCGCGCGGTGGTCGATGGCCTGGCCGGCGGCGGCTTCCAGCCCTCGGACGAAGTCGGGCCAGCGCTCGGCCGACGCCAGGCCCAGCGCCGCCAGCGGCCCCTCCTCCGGGGTCGCCTCGCTGACTGGCGCCAGCATCCCGGCGGCCACGTGCGCCGCCGCCCGGGACGGGTCAGGATCCAACAGCTCCACGTCGACACCCCGCTCGGCCAGCTGCCAGGCAACGGCGCGGCCGATGATCCCGCCGCCGACCACGACGACGTCACGATCGTGTGCCGGCGCGCTCACAGGTTGGGCGTGCCGAGGTCCAGGCGCAACGTGCCCAGCACGCGGGTGATCTCGGCCTCGACGGCCCCGATCTCACGATCGAGCTTGACGTCCGAACGTGGATACAGCTCCTGGAAGCTGGTCTCGGCCGCGCCGATCTGCCAGCCCCGCTCCAGCAGGTAGTCGCCGAGCCGGAAGCTCCACGTCAAGATCATGTGGTCACTGAAGTCGTGCAACGTGATCGTGAGGAACCGGTTGAACTCGAGGGCCCACTGCCGCCCACCTCGACGGCTGTCGCCGGCGTGGGCAAAGCCAAGCGAGTGCAGCTCGTCGTCGAGGGTCACCGTGCGCCCGGTGGCAGGGCTTGACAGCGTACGGCTGGCCGGCGGGGTGTCGTCGCCTCGGCCGCTTCGGCGCGGCCCGGAAGTACCCTCGGCCACATGAAATCCATCCTCACCGGCCTGCTCGTCGCTGGGCTGGTCGCCGTCGGGTGCGCCGGCGCCAACACGGACGCGATCAAGCTGGACCTCGACACCCAGGCGCAGGCGCAGTCCGAGCTGCGACAGAGGATCAGCGAGCTCGAGACCTCCATCCAGGCGCTTTCCGGCGAGAGCGGCAGCGGCCAGCAGGAGCTGCGGACGGTGGCGGACCGCCTGACCGACCTCGAGGAGGCGCTCGACAGCCTGTCGACGCTGCTCGCCGAAGAGAAGGCCGTCCGCGCGTCCGAGCTGGCAGCAGCGGACGACGCCCGCGGTGCGCTCGACAGCCGGCTCGACCAGGTCGAGTCGCAGCTCAGCTCGATCGCCGCCCAGCTCCAGCAGCTGAACAACCGGCTCAACGCCCTCCAGGCGCGTCTCGACGCCCACGAGAGCGGGCACCCCTGATCGTCGGGGTTGCCTTGGCCACTTCGTGATCCCCCGGTCGTAGGCTCGGTCCCGTGAGTGGTGTCACGATTCCCCGGGTCCTCGGCGGCCGCTTCGAGCTTCGTTCCGAGCTCGGCCGGGGGGGCATGGCTGCTGTCTGGCTGGCCCAGGACCTCGAGCTCGAGCGCCTCGTGGCCGTCAAGCTGCTGCACCCCGAGCATGCCGCAAACCCGGCGTTCGTGGACCGTTTCCAGCGCGAGGCCCGTGCGGCCGCCAGCGTCACCCACCCCAACCTCGTGGCCCTCCATGACCAGGGTCGCGAAGGCGACGCCGTGTTCCTCGTGATGGAGTACGTCGAGGGCCAGTCGCTGCGCGACCTGCTGCGGGCCGAGCACACGCTGAGCCCCGGACAGGTGGTCGCCGTGCTCGGGCTGGCAGCCGACGGGCTTGCGGCGGTGCACGCCAAGGGCCTGGTCCATCGTGACGTCAAGCCCGAGAACATCCTCATCACCGCGACGGGCCAGGTGAAGGTCGCCGACTTCGGCCTGGCCAGGGCAGCCGCATCGACATCGGTGACCCTCGGTGCGGATCACGTGCTGGGCTCGCTGCACTACGTCGCACCCGAGGCCGTCACGGGCGAGGCCGTGGACGCCCGTGCTGACGTGTACGCGCTGGGCGTGGTCGCCTGGGAGTGCCTCGTGGGACGACCACCGATCGAGGGCGACAACCCTGCGGCGGCCGCCATGCTCCACGCGACCACCGACATACCTGCGCCATCCACGAACGGTGCACCGGACGACCTCGACGGCACCGTGCTCGCCGCGACCGCACGGGACCGCTCACGAAGGCTGGCAGACGCCCGTGCCTTCGGACGGCGCCTGCGCGACGAGACGCCGGCCGAAACCGTGCCGCTCACGGTCGTCGATCGCAGCGACGACGAAGCGGCAGGCCGGCTTGAGCGAGGGTCGTCGGGGACGGCCCTCATCCCGCTCGACGCCACCGAGACCGTGGTGGCCGGCCCCGCCGGTCCTGCATCGCCCGATTCGGCGTCGGGTGGGCAGCCGACACGGCGTCGCCTGACGCGCCGGACCCTCGTTGGTGCCGGCGCTGCCGGCGGGGTCGCCCTGGCCGCAGGATGGCTTGCCTGGGACTGGTTGCTGGTCCCCACCCGCGAGATCCCGGACCTTTCCGGCATGCCCGAGGCCGACGCCCGCGCCGCCCTGGTTGCCTCGGGGTTCGCCGTCCACACGGTTCGGCGAGAGTTCAACAACCACGTGGCCGACGGAGGCGTCATCTCCTGGGACCCCACCGCGAGCGCCCGGTCGGGAAGCGTGGTCGAGCTGGTCGTGTCCGTCGGTGCGGTCCAGGTGGAGGTGCCCGACGTGCGCGGCAGGACGCTCGCGGAGGCAGCGGACGAGCTGCGCGCACTTGACCTCGAGACGGACAGCCGCGAGGTCCACGGCCAGCTCGAACCTGGGCTCGTCCTGCGTACCGAACCGGCGGCCGGCACGATCGTGGACGCGACCACGCCGATCCGCATCGACGTCAGCCTCGGCCCGGAGCCCGTCGAGATACCGAACGTGGTCGGCCTGCCGGAGAGCGAAGCCGTCCAGGTCCTGTCACTCGAAGGGCTGGAGCCCGACTTCGCCGAGCGTGTCCACGACGACACCGTCCCCGCCGACGCCGTCATCTCGCAGGACCCCGAGCCCGGCGCCGAGGGCTTCAAGGGCGACACGGTGACGTTGGTCGTCTCGCGCGGGCCGGCGCCCGTGCCGATGCCCAACGTCCGCGGCATGACGGTCGCTGACGCCGTGGAGCAGCTGGAGGGCCTCGGCCTGGTGGTGAACACCGTCGTCAGCGGCACGGGGCCCAGCGAGGTGCTCGAGCAGACCCCCGCACCGGGCGTGGAGGTGCGGCGGGGCGACGAGGTGACGATCTTCGTGCAGCAGCCTGGCTGACGACCGGGCGGATCGGTCGCCGGGCGTCAGCCGGGCGTCGGCGCGAGCCGCGCCCGCTCCTTGGCCCGGACGGCGTCGGCGGCGTCCGCCACGTGGCCACGGAAGGACAGCTCCGAGATCGCCAGGTCGGAAAGGCTGGCGCCTTCGAAGGTCTCGTTGACCTCGAGGCGGACGGCGGTCGTCAGGACCGGCTCGGGGAACCGGACGGCCTGCTGGCCCTGGGTGTCCAGGAACACGAGCCCGACGACGACGTTGCCATCAACCCGTGCCGTCACGCGATGAAGTCGCGCCCGGTTGGCGAACGCGGCTGGGTCGGCCTGGTCACCGTTGCCCAGCACGATCTCGGTCACCCAGGCGGGGCTGGACAGAATGACACGAATCACCTCGCCCGCGCCATTCGGGTTGGTGTCGCCGGAGTTGCTCCAGGCCGTGTCAAGGTCCCCGTCGAACATCAGCTCGCGGGCCATGTTGACCCCGCCTGCGGGTGGCAGCACCGTGCTGGTGGCGACCTCGAGCAGGGGAAGCACGGTCGCGTCCCCGTCGTAGGTCGAGGCGTCGAACGACGCGGCCGGCAGCTTCTGGTCATCGTCACCGAGCGGACCGAGACCCAGCGCGACGGCGGCGCCGATCAGGCCGCCGATGAGGACCCCGGCGGCGACGATGATCGCGATCGTCCGCCCCCGGGTCGCGCGGTCGCGTTCCGAGGCACGCGGCTCCGTCGGGGTCGCAGGCGCCATTGCCCGTGGCGCCGGCCGCGGTGCGATCTCGCCGGTCCTCAGGTCTGCCCCGCAGCGGCCACACAGGGCACGGCGACTGCTGTTGGGGGCGCCGCAGCTGGGGCACACGACGGACCCTGCCGTCGTCAACACCTCGGTCACGTCGACGTTCACAGGTGGCGGGCCGGGGTCCGTCGGGTCCTCGTCGCTGTGCACGTGGGCCAGGCGCGTGGTGGCGTCGGCGTCAGCCGGCGTCGATGCCATGACCGTCGTCTCGGCCTCGTCCGGCGGCTTCTGTTCAGTCGCGTCCGGACCGACCATGGCCCGGGTGACCTGGCGGACGTCGGCGCCGCAGGCATGGCAGAAGTTCGCATCGCCCTCGAGGACGGCGGAGCACTCAGGACAGGCGGTCACGGTCATCCCGGTCGTCGGTCGGCGATGCTAAACGCACGATGTCCGGGGTGGAACCCAGGCGCGCGCGGACGTCGCGGCCCGGGGCCCGAGAACCGGCGAGGCGCCGCGATCGAGACCCGGGGCTATCATGGGTGCATGATGACGTCGCGCGCCTCCTGGTATGGCTTCGGGTTCTTTGGTGGCCCCGGGGCTGACGCGTCGTGATCTGACACTGCACGAAGAAGGCCCCGGGAGCTCCCGGGGCCATTTTGGTTGCGGCACCGGGAGCCCCTGGACATGACATCAGAGGACACCAGCATGGTTGTCGTGATGAAGCACGGTGCGTCCGAGCAGGACGTGACCAAGGTCGTCAACGCGGTCACGGAAGCCGGCGGCGACGCATTCGTGTCACGAGGCAAGCACCAGACGATCATTGGCCTGGTCGGCGACCTGGAGCAGTTCAGCGAACTGCCCCTGCACGCGTTCCCCGGCGTCGAGGACGTCATCCGCGTCTCCAAGGCGCACAAGCTCGTCTCGACCGAGACCCAGCCGCGTCCCTCGCAGGTGATGGTCGGCAGCACGCCGATCGGCCGCGACACGTTCACGCTCATTGCTGGCCCGTGCGCAGTCGAATCGGAGGAGCAGACTCGCGAGGCCGCCCGTATGGCCAAGTCGGCGGGCGCGACGATCCTGCGCGGCGGTGCGTACAAGCCCAGGACCTCGCCATACGCGTTCCAGGGACTCGGCGCTCACGGCCTCGACATCCTCGAGATGGTCGCCGACGAGGTCGGGCTGCCGTTCGTGACCGAGGTCGTCACGCCCGCCGACGTCGAGCTGGTCGCCTCCAAGGCCGACATGCTCCAGGTCGGCACCCGCAACATGCAGAACTTCCAGCTGCTCAAGGAATGCGGCTACGCCGACATCCCGGTGCTGCTCAAGCGCGGCCTGACCGCCACCATCGACGAGTGGGTGATGGCCGCCGAGTACATCGCCCACACGGGCAACCTGCAGGTCGTGCTGTGCGAGCGCGGGATCCGCACCTACGAGCCGAGCACACGCAACACGCTCGACGTCTCGGCCGTTCCGGTGGTGCAACAGCAGACCCACCTGCCGGTGATCATCGACCCGTCGCACTCGGGCGGCAAACGGGACCTGGTCATCCCGCTGACCCGCGCCGCGATCGCGGTCGGGGCCGACGGCGTGATCATCGACGTCCACCCCGACCCCGAGTCCGCCAAGTGCGACGGCCCGCAGGCGCTCGTGCGCGAGGACATGGTCACGCTCAAGGAGACCGTCGTCCGCTTCAGCCAGGCTGCCGGCCGCGAGCTGGTGACGCTTTCGAGCCAGGGTGCCGACGGCGCCTGGGGCCGCTCCGCGACCACCGTCGGCTGATCAGCGGAGCCGCCGCGGCGTTCAGGTCGCGAGCGCGGTTCCGAGCAGCTCGGCGGCGCGGCGGCACTGGTCGGCGGTCACGTCCAGGTGCGTGACGAGGCGGATCCGGTGCGGCCCCATCGCGTTCATCCGGATGCCCTGCTCGTACAGGGCGCCGACGATCGCTCCGGCGTCCTTGTCCGCGGTGTCCAGCGTCACGATGTTGGTCACCACGGCCTCGGGATCGACGGCACCGGGGGCGACGTCGGCGATCACGTCCGCGATCAGCCGCGCGTTGGCGTGGTCCTCGGCCAGTCGCTCGACATGGTGGTCGAGGGCGTACAGGCCGGCCGCTGCCAGCACCCCCACCTGCCGCAGCTGGCCACCCATGCGGCGGCGCCACGTACGCGCCTCCGTGATCGCGTCGACGGGTCCGAGCAGCAGCGATCCGACCGGAGCGCCCAGGCCCTTGGAGACGCAGAACATCATCCCGTCCACCCGATCGCCGAGCTCGGACGGCTTGACCCCCAGGGCGGTCGCGGCGTTCAGCGAACGGGCCCCGTCCATGTACAGGCCGAGGTCCAGCTCGCGCGTGAGCGCCCGCAGCTCGTCGATCACCTCGAGGGGATAGACGGCCCCACCGTGGTAGTTGACCGACTGTTCGATGAAGATCGCTGTGGCGCCCGTGAAGGGGAAGTGCTGGGGCCGCATGGCCGCCTCGACGACCTGGCGGGTGAGGATCCCGCCCGCGCCAGTGACGGTGCGGAACTGGACGCCGTGGAGCACGGCGCCGGCACCCGCCTCGAAGTTGACCGGGTGGGCATCCGCCTCGATGATCACCTCGCGGCCGGGTTCGCCCCACAGTCGCAGGGCGATCTGGTTGGCCATGACACCCGAGGGGGTGAACAGGCCTGCCTGGTGGCCGAACAGCTCGGCGGCACGTTCCTGGAGGCGGATGACGGTGGGGTCCTCCCCGTAGACGTCGTCGCCGACCTCGGCCGTCGCCATCGCCGCGCGCATGCCGTCGGTTGGCCGCGTCACGGTGTCCGAACGCAGGTCGATCAGGTCCGTCACGATGGTCCTCCTTGTGTGAGCACGGGTTTCAACATTCCGACGCTGCTGCTCACACGAGGGTGGCGCGGTCGCCGAGCTCGCCGAGCAGGTTCTGGACGGCCGCCGACCCACCGGCGATCAGGCCGTCGACGGCAGCCTCGAGACCCAGGTCGAGCTCGAGGTCGTGCGCGACACCGCCCGCCTCGGTGACCAACAGTCGCCCTGCGGCCCAGTCCCAACGCTTCAACGAGTTTTCGAGGTAGACGTCGATGCGACCCGCGGCCACCCAGGCAAGGTCGAGCGCCGCGGCTCCCAAGCGGCGCGCGTCACGGACCCGACCGAGCAGCGAGGCGAAGAACGTGGCCTGCGCGGACCGGATTGCAGGGTCGTAGGCAAACCCGGTGGTCAGCAGCGTCGTGTCGAGCGACCGCGGTTGCGAGACGCGCAGGTCGTGCTCGCGGACGTTCGCCTCGTTCATGGAGGCGCCGCCTCCGGCGTGCGTCCCGAAGGTCTCGTGCCGGTTCGGGTCATGGACCACCCCCACCACCGGGTCACCCGCCGGGTCCTCCAGGGCGATCGAAACGCACCACTGGGGGATGCCGTACAGGTAGTTGACCGTGCCGTCGAGCGGGTCGATCACCCACCGGTAGCCGGACGTGCCGGCCCGGTTGTCGGCCTCCTCCTCGCCCAGGATCCCGTCGTCGGGCCGAGCGGCAAGGAGCCGGTCGACGATCAGACGCTCGCTGGCCTCGTCGGCGTTCGACACGGGGTCCGAGCTCGACGTCTTGGTCCGGACCGACAGCTCCCGCCGGGCCCACGAGGACAGCAGGTCCCCGGCTTCCTCGGCCACCAGCTCCGCGAGCGCACGCAGCTTCCGCAGCTCGTCGAGTTCGACGGCGTCGGTCATCCGAAGAAGACCTTGGCCACCGCATGCAGCTCGGGCGGGACCAGCGACGGCTCCGCGGTCGCGTCCACGAGCGGGACAGGACCCACGACGCCGGCGTTGAAGCCCGTCATCTGGCCCCACATCGACGACATGGCGAGGTCGGCGGCCTTGACCCCCATGCGGGTCGCGAGCACCCGGTCCATGGCGTTCGGGCTGCCGCCGCGCTGCACGTGTCCGAGCGTCGTGATCCGTGCTGGGAACCCCGTGCGTTCCTCGATCTCGTGCGCGATGGTGTGCCCGATGCCACCCAGCTTGGGTCGCCCGAACTCGTCGAGCGGTGGCGGATCCAGCTCGATCGTTCCCTGGACCGGTTGGGCCCCCTCGGCGACGACGACGATCGAGAAGTCACGGCCCATGCCGGCCCGGTGCTTGAGGTGCCGACAGACCGCGTTGATGTCGAACGGGACCTCGGGGATGAGGATCGCGTCCGCCCCGCCGGCCATTCCGGCGAACGTCGCGATCCAGCCGGCGTTGCGGCCCATGACCTCCAGGACCATGACGCGGTTGTGTGACTCGGCGGTGGCGTGCAGCTTGTCGACGGCGTCGGTCGCCGTGTCCACGGCCGTGAGGAACCCGATCGTCAGCTCGGTGCCGCCGACGTCGTTGTCGATCGTCTTGGGCACGCCGATGATCGGGATCCCCTCGTCGCGGTGGAGCACCGCCGATGCCGACAGGGTGCCCTCGCCGCCAATCACGATCAGGCCGTCGAGCAGGTGCACCTCCAGCGCCTCCCGGATTCGGGCGACGCCGTCGGGCTCGCGGTAGGGGTCGACCCGTGAGGTGCCCAGGATCGTCCCGCCACGGTGAAGCAGCCCGCGGGTGGAGGCCAGCGTCAGCTGCTCGGCCTCCTGTTCCAGGACCCCTTTCCAGCCGGATCGGAATCCCCACGTCTGCACGTTGTGTGCGTCGGCGCGTCGCACGACCGCCCGGATGGCGGCGTTGAGCCCGGGGCAGTCACCTCCCCCCGTCAGGATCCCGATGCGCGAAACCACGTGCCGTCCTCGAGCGTGTCGCCTGCACGTTAGAACGCTCGGCATCGCCGACGTGACGCTGGCCGGGACTCGTAGGCTCCCGGCCCCCGCAGGAGGCAGTCCGTGGCGCGGATACTCAGCATCGACGAGGGCACCACCGGCGTCCGTGGGGTGATCGTCGACGAGCAGGGGAGCCTGCTGGGCTCTGCCTACCGGGAGTTCGCACAGCACTTCCCGCAGCCGGGGTGGGTCGAACACGACGCTGCCGAGATCTGGGAGGCGACGCGGCGCGCCTGCGAGCAGGTCCTCGTCGCGACCGACACCCGCCCATCGGACATCGACTGCATCGGCATCACGAACCAGCGTGAAACGACGGTGCTCTGGGACCGCGACCTGCTGGAACCCGTCCACAACGCGATCGTCTGGCAGGACCGCCGAACGGCCACGAGGTGCGAACAGCTCGCGGCGGCTGGCCACGCCACGACGGTGCGCATCAAGACCGGCCTCGTGATCGACGCCTACTTCAGCGGGACCAAGCTGGCCTGGTTGCTCGACAACGTCGAGGACGCACGCAAGCGGGCCGACGGTGGCGAGCTCGCCTTTGGGACCATCGACGCCTGGCTCGTCGCCAACATCACCGGCGGCATGGCCCACGTCACCGAGCCGTCCAATGCCTGCCGCACGATGCTGTGGGACGTCCGCCAGGAACGCTGGTCCTCGACGATGACCGAGCTGCTGGACATCCCGTCGGGCCTGCTGCCCGAGGTGCGGGACTCGGCGGGCATGTTCGGGATGTCGGACCCGGACGCGTTCCTCGGCATCACGGCACCGGTGACGGGGATCCTCGGCGACCAACAGGCAGCCCTGTTCGGCCAGGGCTGCTGGCAGGCGGGCACGTCCAAGAACACGTATGGCACCGGGTCGTTCCTGCTG
>Ga0302046_10005643_pt1 | contig 10990 bp, 7 predicted proteins | sample RVTome_11_FD_200261 | JGI IMG/M metagenome (GOLD analysis project Ga0302046, IMG submission 200261) | Soil microbial communities from uranium-contaminated site in the Upper Colorado River Basin, Wyoming, United States - RVT147D111 (version 2) ... | reverse complement strand
CAAGGCTTTGGCTCTGTCACCCGGGGCGGTTCAGGCGCTTTCGCTACTGGGTTGGGCGCAGATGCTGGATGAGCACTATGACGACGCACTCGGTAACTTCTCCAAAGTGCTGATGAAGGAGCCGGCCAACGCCCTGGCTCGCATCAACGTCGGTTACATTTGCCTCAAGAAACGGATTTTCGGCGAGGCCATCGAGCATCTGTCGAAAGCCATTCGACTCGATAACGATCGAAAGGCCACGCTCTATGCCCACTACTATCTGGGGTTGGTCTATCTCGAGCGGGAAATGTACGAGGACGCGCAGACGTTTCTGCGGAAGACGCTCAAGCTGGGCCCAAACCTGATCGAGGCCTATTTCGAGCTCGGTCGAGCCCTCTGGCTGGGCGGCGAGAAGGAAGAGGCGGTTGGCGTCTGGACCGAGGGCAACAAGACCAACAAGTTCAACCCCTGGGCCAAGCGATGCCAGGAGATGTTAGACGTGGCAGCATCCGGAGGTGAAGTCCCGCGCGGTCCGCTCGCCTAGCTCACCCACGGTCGTCCGTCCGTTGGCTCCTCTCCCTGTTTTTATTCGCTGGGTCAGATCTTACAGCGCAGCAGGAGGAGCCCGCGGCCGTGCGGGTCGGCCAGGTCACCGCCGTGGCGTGGCCGGCACAGCTCAAGCTCGCCATCGACCTGGCCCAGCGGGCCGGCCGTCCCACCGAGTGGCCCGGGCTTGGTATCCGCGACCCTGGTCCGCTGCAACTCATTATTGTTCCGGACGGGCGCCGTCTCGACTCCCTGTCGGGGGGCCGGACTCCACCCTGGGGGGTAGGTGTGGCCGTCCCCGGCTCCCGCACGATCCTGCTCCGCGCAGACCGGGGCGATCTCTATGGAACGCTTCGCCACGAGCTGGCCCACCTGGCGCTCCACCAGGCGATCGGCGTCCGGGTGCCGCTCTGGTTTGACGAGGGTTATGCCTCCTGGGCGGCGGGGGAATGGAACCGCCTGGCTGCGCTCGAGCTCAACCTCGCCGTGGTCCGCGGTGCGGTGCCCGACCTCCGATCCTTGGACGGTGCCCTGCGCGGCTCGGCCACAAGCGCGGACGCGGCCTATGCCCTCGCCGCTTCTGCGGTTACCGAGCTGGCCCGACGGAACCCATCCGGCTCACTCTCGCCGCTCCTGCAACGGCTCCGGGCAGGCCGAGACTTCGAGTCCAGCGTACTGGCCACCACGGGGCTCACGCTGGATCGGTTCGACAGTGAATGGCGTCGTACGGTCCGCCGCCGGTACAGTCTGGCCACCTGGCTTCTCGCCGGCGGCGGCTGGGGAGTATTTGCTCTCTCGATGTGGGCCCTGGTCCACCTGCGTCGCCGGGCCGACCGGGCCCGCCGCGCCGCACTCGACCAGGGCTGGGAGGTGGCCCCCGAAGGTACAGGTACGACTGAACTTGACCGAACCCCGGAACGGTAGTAGCCTCAACCTCTATGTCGAATGCACGCCCTTCCGCTCCGCCGCGACACTTCCTGCTTGCGCCGCGGAATCTCATCATCCTCGCGGCGGCGGTCCTGGTCTTGGTGGCGGGATATCTGACTCTTCGGGCCGGTTACCCCAGTGCGGCGGCGGTAATTTTGGTCCTGGGCTATTGCGTGCTGTTTCCGATCGGTATCGCATCCTAGCGAGAGTGTCGGTCATCACGGCACGGTCCCTGCAATATCGCTAAAACCGTAGTAGGGGCGCCGCTCTCGGGCGAATAGCTCAGTTGGTTCAGAGCGCCTGCCTTACACGCAGGATGTCGGGGGTTCGAATCCCTCTTCGCCCATGTGTATCCGCGTTGTCAGCGGTGCTGTTCCTGGCCCATGAGGGCCGTCCTGTTGGGGGAGGTCGAGGAATGTACCTGTCTCGTGTGGTTCTGGTCGCGCTCGTCGGTGTGGTCTTTTCAGCACCCCTCTGGGCGCAGGGCATCCCCCGAAATGCCCGTACTCAAACCGTGAACGTGGCCCCCCGGTTGATGGTGGCCAATCCGTTCGCCTTTGCTTCCACCGACTCGGCCACCGCTGTCCGGATCGGGAGCGCCGCTCGGGCCGAAATGAAGGGCATTGCCGGCCGGAATTTCAACGTTGTCGAGCAGGTGCAGATGAACGACGCGCTGAAGCAGTACGGTTATCCGGTCGATGCCATCCTGAGTCCGCCGTTGGCCACGACGCTGGCAAAGAATATCCAGGCCCGCGTGCTGATGACCGCGACGATTGCCCGGGGGCAGGGAGACCGGATGGCCTTGACCGCTCGTCTGGTCGGCGTGAATGACGACGCGGGCAACGTGGCGACCTTGACCAGGCAGCAGGGCCAAAGTCTCGAGGACTTCGGCAAGAAAGTGGCCCAGGCGCTTGCCCCCGCCGTCAAGACGCTTCCCGACGCCAAAGCCTGCGTCGACCAGCGCACCAGCAAGCCGGACAAGGCCGCTGACGCGGCTAACAAGGCGATCAAGATGCTGCCGAACCATGGGCTGGCAGAGTTCTGCCTGGCGCAGTTGGCCATGGACAAGAAGGCACCACGGGGCGAGGTGGTAAAGCACTTACAGGCCTCGGTGAAGGGCGATCCGTTGAGCCTGCCGGCCTGGACGGCGCTCGCCACCCAGTATCAGGCTGCCAATGACACGGCCAACACCCTGGTCGCTTTCAAACAGATGCTGCGTGTGGCCCCGACCAACCAGAAGCTGCGGGAGGAGCTGTTCAAGTACTTCCTCCAATCGGGCCACCCGGAGACGGCTCGCGAGGTGGCGGACGAGGGACTCAAGCTCGATCCCTACAACGCCGACCTCTATGACCTGAAGAGCAACGCCTGTCTCTTCCTCAGCGACTTCAAATGCGCGGTGGATGCGCTGGAAACGATGTACGCTACCGATTCCACCAAGGCGGACACGCTCTTCTATACCAAGATCTCCGCGGCTGCCTCGGAGGGTGAGAAGCCGGACACGGTGCGGCTACTCAAGTGGGCGCAGGCCGGAACCAGGAAGTACCCGGATAATCCAACCCTGTTGGGCTATCTCAACCGGGCATACTCCCTGGCTGGTCCGGTGGACAGCGTCATCTCGGTGACCAACCGGATAATCGCCAAGGACACCACCGAAACCGGTGTCGTGGCGGCGCTCTCCGCGGCCAAGGCTCTGATCGCTCCACCGGAGCAGGCCACAAGCGGGGGAAGGACAGATACCACGCGCGTGGGTGCGGCCGGTGCTGCCTCCGTAAGGTTCACACCGCGGCCGAAGGAAGCGGTGCCCTTCCTCGAGTTCGCCCTCAAGCACGGGGATGCACAGCACAAGGAAAATGCCGCGGCGCTGCTCTACACCGCCGGCGCCCCATTGCTCCAGGAGCCCCAGGACCTCAAGGGCGCAGAGCAGTTGCTCCGTATGGCGATTCAGGCCGCGAATCCGGCAGGGAAGGTGTATCCGGCCGCGAACTACATGCTCGGTCTCGCCACTCTCTTCCAGGTGCCGCAGATCGATCCGCAGGCGGAGAAGCAGAAGTCGTGCGACTTGGCCAAGCAGGAGCAGGCGCTGCTCGCCGCATCGGACTCGGCCCTGACTGCCGGGCGCTCGGTCAACCCGGAAGCAGCCGACAAGAACCTCGGCATCATCAAGAAGTACCAGCCGCGGGTCGCGTCGATGTTGAAGGCGTACTGCAAGGGACGCCGCTGATGACTGTTGGCTATGAGCTATGGGCTATGAGCTACTGCGGCCTCGATACAGCGCATAGCCCATAGCCCACAGCCCACAGCCCTTATATATTGCCCCCTCCGTAACGGGGGCTGTAGCTCAGCTTGGTTAGAGTGCCGCACTGTCACTGCGGAGGTCGCGGGTTCGAGCCCCGTCAGCCCCGCTCCCTGATACACTGTCGCCCCGTCCCCGCGGACGGGGTGTTGTATTTTTGGCCGTCAGAGCTGCACATGACCGAGCGTAACACGTCGTTTCACGTGCCGGTGCTTCTGGAGCCGGTTCTGGCCGCGGCACGGGGAGCTCGCCGGAGCGTAGATGCGACGCTGGGAGATGGTGGGCATGCGGGGGCGCTGCGGGACGCCGGCCTCGAGGTGCTCGGCATCGATCGCGATCCCGACGCGGTCGCGGTGAGCCGGGCCCGGCTGGGCGATAACAGAATGCATTACCTTCATGCCGCTTATGCATCACCTGAGGCGTTGGAGGCTATCACTCGATTCGGGGCCGACTTCATTCTCCTGGATCTCGGGGTTTCGTCCCGCCAACTGGACCAGGAGGCGCGGGGATTTACCTTCCGTCCTGGTGCGCCTCTGGACATGCGCATGGGAGGGTCCGGGGGATCCGCCGTTAATCTCCTGAACCAGGCCCCGGCCAGGACGCTCGAGGCCCTCTTCAGGGATTATGGTGACGAGCGCCGGGCTCGCCGACTGGCGAACGAGATCGTCCGCCGGCGGTCGCGCCAACCCTTCAGGACCAGCGACGACCTGGTAAATGCAGTACGTGCCACGCTGGGAGCCAAGGCTGGCCCGTCTGACTTCGCCCGGCTGTTCCAGGCGGTCCGGGTGGCGGTCAACGACGAACTGGGTGAGCTCGATCGGGCCTTGCCCGAGCTCAGAGATGCTCTCAAGCCGGGCGGACGTCTGTCGATCATTACTTACCACTCGGGTGAAGACCGGCTGGTGAAGCAGGCGTTCCGGGACTGGGCGCGGGGCTGCGTGTGCCCTCCGAAACTTCCGATCTGTGTCTGCGGCGGCCGATCGCTGGGGCGGGCGGAGCCGAGAAAACCGGTCGTGCCCGATGCAACTGAGCTGGCAGCCAACCCCCGAGCCAGGAGCGCTAAACTGCGAACGTTTCTTGTCGGTGATGCGGCTTAAGGGGCGGCACTGGGTCCTGCTGTGGCTCTTGATCTTCCTCGGCGGCGCACTCGCGGTCGTTGCCCGCCAAACCGCCGCCCTCCAAACTGCGCGCCGGCTCAGCCACTTGCGTGAAGAGCGAGGCAGCCTCGAGGCACGGCGCGCTGACCTCGAGCGGCGAATCCGGCTCGCTACCAGCCGCAAAGTCCTCGTACCCAAAGCGGAACGGGCATTCGGCCTTCACGAGCCGGCCGATTCCGAGTTCGTTCTTTTTCCCATGCCCGCCGCACCGGGCGGGCGGAGGCCCTGATGGCCAAACCGCTGGCGCGGATCGCCGTGATCCAGTTCGGCTTTGCGCTCGGGGTGCTCGCCATTCTCGCGCGCGCGGTCCAACTCCAGGTGCTGCAGGGCGACCGCTGGGCGGCGCAGGCTGAGCGTCAGCGAACGGAGCGAACCGTGCTGCCGGCCCGGCGTGGCGCCCTCTACGATCGCAATGGTGTGCCCCTGGCAGTCAGCCAGGAGTTCTATCACGTGGGGGTGGCGCCGAACGAGTTGGCGGATCCTCAGCGGGCGGCCCGGCTGCTGAGCCGCCATCTACGCGTGTCGTTGCCCGCGCTCCAACGTGATCTCAGGGCACGGAAGCGCTGGATCTATTATCACGGGCCGTTCACGGCGACTCAGGTCCAGCCGCTGCGCCCATTGGATGGCGTTCACCTCACTGGTGAATTCCAGCGCTTCTACCCCTCGCGGGCCCTCGCTCGTCCCATCATCGGCGGGCTCTCGTCCGGTCGCCCCGCCGGTGCGGCAGGGCTCGAGCTCTCGCTCGATTCGATCCTGAGCGGAGAACCGGGAGAAGCCGTGCTTCTCAAGGATCGAGCGGGGAGAAGGTACGATTCCCCCGCCCGGGTCGTTCGAGAGCCGGTGCCGGGCCACGACGTGATTCTCACTCTCGACGCAGAGCTTCAGGAGATCGCCGAGCGCGGGCTTGATGAGGCGCTCGTGCAGATGAAGGCCCAGGGTGGTGACGTGGTCTTTTTGGATCCTACCAACGGAGAGCTGCTCGCTCTCGCCTCCCGGCAAGCCGGCCGAAACGGCCCCACCTCGGTTCGTGCCTCGACATTCACGGACCCCTTCGAGCCGGGGTCCACTGCCAAGCTCTTTACGGCCGCCGCGCTACTGAGGCACCGGCGGGTGGATAGCAACGATGCGGTGTTTGCCGAGGGCGGGCAGTGGCGAATGCCGGTCAATCGCAGCGGGCGCACCCGGATGATCACGGATGCGAAGAAGACCGCGGGCAATCTCACCCTGGCTCGGACCATCCAGGTCTCCAGCAACGTAGGCATGGCTAAGTTCTCGTCTCGCCTGTCCCCGGAGGAGCAGTTCGAGACGTTGCGGGATTTCGGCTTCGGGACGCCGACCGGGGCCGAGGTCCCATCGGAGTCGAGAGGACGGCTGGCACGACCGGACAAGTGGCAACCCATGTACACCCGGGCGAGCGTGGCCATGGGATATGAGTTCGGGGTGACTCCCGTCCAACTCGCTGCGGCGTACGGGGCAATTGCCAACGACGGACTGTTGTTGACGCCAACGCTGGTGCGGGAGATCCGGGATCCTGCGGGTACTCTGTTGTACCGCCAGCGGCCGGAGCCAGTCCGCCGGGCAGTGACGCCCGAGGTAGCGGCGCGGCTCCGGGACTTCATGCGCGGCGCCGTAGCGGACGGCGGTACCGGCGGGGAAGCCCAGCTGGCTAACTACTCGTTACTGGGGAAGACCGGTACGGCGGTTCGATTCGAGGGCGGTCGCTATGTTCACGGAGAGTACACCGCCTCGTTCGCGGCACTCTTTCCAGCCGATCATCCGCAGCTCGTGGTGGTAGTCAAGATCGATAATCCCCGAGGCCACTACTACGGTGGCCTGACGGCGGCTCCGGTGACGCGGACCATGCTGCAGCAGGCGCTCGCCTCTCGTCGCGTCGCCATCGACCGCGGCCGTCTCGCCCCACTCGACAGCACGTCTCCTCGCGTTCACCAGGCGCCAATCCCGCATGCAGGGACGCCTCAGGTTGTGATCTCCTGGCCGTACGAGCCTTCCTTGGCCAAGGCGTCGGCTGTCCCGGTGCCGAACGTCGCTGGGCGCCCAGTCCGCGAGGCGGCGCTCGCGCTTCATCGGCGTGGCTTTCGCGTGGCGCTCCGGGGCTTGGGCCAGGTGAGCCGCACCCTCCCTCCCGGCGGCGAGATGGCCAGGCCCGGTACGGCGGTGACCGTATGGGCGGAAAACTGACGGTATCTCGGTGCCGCTGACCTGGGCCGCCGCCCTCGACGAGCTTCGCCGTGCCGACCTCCTCGGTTCGGCTCCAGCGAATGCCGCCGACCCAACCGGGATCGGAGTGGACAGCCGGACCATTGGCCCGGGCATGCTCTACCTGGCGCTGCGTGGCTCGCAGGCCGACGGCCACCGGTTCGTGGCCGATGCGGTAGGTCGGGGAGCGGCGGGAGTACTGGCAGAATCGCCGCAGCAGGCGGGTGTGCCCGAGATCATCGTGCGCGACAGCCACCGCGCTGCGCTGGTGCTGGGAGCCGCGTGGTACGGACATCCGGCGCGGAGTCTAACCATGGTGGGAGTGACGGGGACCAATGGCAAGACCACGACCACCGGCTTGATCCGCCACCTCTTCAACGAGCGGGGAACTGCGGGGAGCATCGGGACACTCGGCGCCTTCGACGGACGGGGCGAGACGATCGCGTCCACGGCAGGATCACTGACTACCCCCGGCCCCGTTGATCTGCAGGCAACCCTCGCGTCGATGGTAAACCGCGGCGTCACCCACGTCGCCATGGAGGCCTCCTCTCACAGCCTGGATCAGCAGCGACTCGATGGACTCACGTTCGCTGCCGGCGTCTTTACTAACCTCACCCGCGACCACCTCGACTATCACGGAACGATGGAGGCCTATCTCACGTCGAAGCTCCGCTTGAGCTCGCTCCTCGGTCTGAGCGGCATCGAGATCGTGAACCTGGACGAAGACAGCTGGCAGGCCATGCCGGCACGGTCACCACGACTGACGTTCGGAGCCCACCCAGGGGCAGATGTCCGGGCGACCGAGGTCATGCTCGATGCAGCCGGGTCGCGATTCCAGCTGAGCGGCCGGTTCGGCTGTGCCAATGCGTCACTCCCGTTGCTGGGTGACTTCAACGTCGCCAATGCACTGGCTGCCGCCGCTACTGCCCTGGGGTTGGGCCGGCCCCTGGCGGACGTGGTGGAACGACTGGCGGCATCCCCTCAGGTCCCTGGGCGGATGGAGCGGATCGCCGACACCCCGTGTATCGTGCTGCGGGACTATGCCCATACGCCCGATGCACTGGAGCGCGCCCTGACATCCCTTCGGCCGCTCACCGCAGGGCGCCTGATCGTGGTCTTCGGTTGCGGTGGAGATCGGGATCGCGGCAAGCGCCCGCTCATGGGCCGTATTGCCGCGGAGCATTCCCATCTCGCCATCGTGACATCGGACAATCCTCGCACGGAGGATGCCGACGCCATCATCGACGATATCGAGCAGGGAATGGGAGGTCTCCCTCATCTCCGCATCACCGATCGACTCGCCGCCATTCACACTGCGCTGAACGAGGCACGTCCGGGAGACGCGATCCTGCTCGCGGGAAAGGGGCACGAGGACTATCAGATCATCGGCACCGAGAAGTTTCCCTTCGATGAGCGGGAGATCGTGCTGAAAGCCGTAAGAGGTAAGAAGTGAGAGGTGAGGTTTGAGGGACGAGGGAGTTGGCGGGAGAGGATTGCAGTGGCCCGAGACTGCCGTACGAGAGGCGCTTACCCTTCCGAGTGCAAAAGCGGCCGAGCCGGTCACCTTCTCCGGCATCTCTACCGACAGCAGGGCCCTTCAGCCAGGAGCGCTCTTCGTGGCGCTCGAGGGCGAACGCTACGATGGACACGATTACCTGGCTGCCGCGGTGGCGGCCGGCGCGACCGCTGCAGTGGTGCGCAAGGGGACTCCATCGCTTCGCGGACTGATTCTGTTCGAGGTGGACGACACCCTGTGGGCCTTCGGGCTGCTCGCGCGGGCGCGGCGGCGGATGCTCAAGGGGCCGGTCGTGGCGGTAACGGGCACGAACGGAAAGACCAGCACCAAGGAGATGCTCGCCGCGGTCCTTCGTACCCGGCACGTAACCCACGCCACTCGTGCCAATCTCAACAACCTCGTGGGTGTTCCACTTACGATCCTGGAGGCTGCTCCGGAGACCGAGGCCCTCATCGTGGAGGCCGGCGCCAACCGGCCGGGAGAGATCGCCCGCTATCGGGAGATCATCGAGCCCTCCGTGACGATCGTGACCAATGCGGTGGCGGGACACCTGGAGGGCTTCGGATCGCTGGCGGGCGTGGTGGAGGAGAAGCTTTCGCTGACCGAGGGGGTTCCTCTGGCCATCGTGGGCATCGAGCCGCCCGGGCTCGCTGCCGGTGCCAGGAGGAGGGCTCGTGAGGTGCGAACCGCCGGACTCCTCGACGCCGACCTCACCCCCGATCGGGTGTCGCTGGACGACTCCGCACGGCCCGTGATCACTATCGGCGGCACGACCTTCGTTCTCGCGGCCCGGGGGCTGCATCAGGCCGACAACGCCGTCCGCGTCTGGGCCGTGGTGGAGGCGCTCGGCCTCGATCGGGCCGCGGCCGCCCGGGCGCTGGAAGGCTTCTCGATACCCGGGGGCCGGGGCGACCTGCTGCAGGAGGGCGCACTCACCATCCTCAACGACTGCTACAACGCCAACCCGCAATCATTCCGCGCGGCGATCGCCACGGCCACCGCCATCCGCGCAGGCCGCCGTCTCGTCTTCGTCGCCGGCACGATGCGGGAGCTGGGTAAGGACTCCGATGCGCTCCATCGCGAGGTTGCCCAGGCGCTCCTCGAGCTGCGACCAGATCTTCTGGCCGCTGTCGGTGAGTTCGTACCCGCACTCGAGCCCCATACCGACACTCTGGGAGACCGGCTGTTGACTGCCGCTGATCCCCTCGCCCTCGCACCGTTGCTGGCCGAGCGCCTTCGAGGAGACGAGATCGTCGTACTGAAGGCATCCCGCGGGGTCGCGCTCGAACGTATACTTCCCACACTCGCGGCCCGGGCGAAGAATCGAGGTGCTCCCCCAGCCCCTCTCCGTTCCCACTGAGGATCGATGTTTTACCACTTGCTCGCCCCGCTCGGCAAGCAGTACATCATTTTCAATCTGTTCAACTACATCAGCTTTCGCGCCGCGGGGGCGACGGTTACCGCGCTGCTGCTCGCATTCGTGGTGGGGCCGCCGGTGATCCGTCGCCTCCGGGCGCGGAAGGTGGGGCAGGTGGTCCGCGCGGAGGGTCCCGCGAGCCACCAGAGCAAGCGGGGAACACCTACCATGGGTGGCCTCATCATTCTCCTGGCCACCATCGTGCCTACCCTCCTGTGGGCCCCGCTGACCAATCGGTTCGTCGTGGTGGCTATGCTCTCGACGCTGTGGATGGGCTGCATTGGATTCCTGGACGACTACCTCAAGATCGTGCAGGGCAAGTCCCGGGGCCTGGTGGCCAGATGGAAGCTCGCCGGCCAGTGCAGCTTCGGGCTCCTTCTGGGACTCTTCCTCGCATTCAACCCCGTGGTCCCGACGGACACCATCCCGGCCACGGCCACCACACTGCCTTTTTTCAAGTACTTGGTAATTAACTTCGCGCCGTGGCTCTTCGTCGTGTTTGTGACGGTGGTCATAACCGGCAGCAGCAACGCCGTGAATCTGACAGACGGCCTGGACGGCCTCGCCACCGGGCTGGCCGGCATCGCCGCCGCGGCCTTCGCGGTGTTCGCCTACCTGTTCGGCCGGGTGGACGTCACTACGTACCTCAACGTGTTCTATCTCCCGGGTGCCGGCGAGCTGGCAATCTTCTGCGCTGCGCTCATGGGTGCGACTATAGGGTTTCTCTGGTTCAACGCCCACCCGGCCGAAGTGTTCATGGGCGACACCGGAAGTCTTGCGATCGGGGGCGCGCTGGGAACCGTAGCGATCCTCCTCAAGGCCGAATTTCTCCTGCTCGTCATCGGCGGGGTGTTCGCGGCGGAGGCCATTTCGGTCCTGGTCCAGACCGGGACCTACAAGTGGTTCAAGCGCACCCGGGGCCGCGAGTACGCCGACGC
>Ga0302046_10005642_pt1 | contig 10992 bp, 9 predicted proteins | sample RVTome_11_FD_200261 | JGI IMG/M metagenome (GOLD analysis project Ga0302046, IMG submission 200261) | Soil microbial communities from uranium-contaminated site in the Upper Colorado River Basin, Wyoming, United States - RVT147D111 (version 2) ... | reverse complement strand
GGGGAACCCGGGGCCCTCCTGGGTGGCGCGGAGTACTCCGGGGAACCCGGGGCCCTCCTGGGTGGCGCGGAGTACTCCGGGGAACCCGGGGCCCTCCTCGGTGGCGCGGAGTACTCCGGGGAACCCGGGGCCCTCCTGGGTGGCGCGTAGCGCCCCGGGGAACCCGGGGCGCTCCTACTGCGGTTCGTCTCCCCGACATAGCATGGTGCGCGCCAAGGCCGAGGTCGAAGCGCTCACGCGGTACGTGGCTCCGCTCGAGGGGCGGCGGACGCTGCTGCGCCTGGACTTCAACGAGAGCACCGTCGGCCCGTCCCCCAAGGTCGTGGAGGCCATCCGGGGGCTGCCGCCCTCGGCGTACGCGACGTACCCCGAGTACGTCGGCCTCCCGGAGGGCTTTGCGGCGACGCTGGGCATCGCTCCCGCGCACGTCGCGGCCTTCAACGGCGTCGACGCGGCGATCCGCGCGATCTTCGACGCGTACGGCGAGCGGGGCACGACGTTCCTGACGACGGTGCCGACGTTCGGGTACTACGAGCCCTGCGCGCAGCAGCAGGGGATGGTCATCGACGCGGTGCCCTACCACGACAACCTCGGCTATCCGCTGGCTCTCGTCACGCGACGGCTGCAGAACGGGCCGCGGCTCTTCTTCGCCTGCAACCCGAACAACCCGACCGGGACGCTGCTGCCCCCGGCGACTCTCGTCGAGCTGGCCCGCGCCGCCCCCGACACGCTCGTCGTCGTCGACGAGCTCTACGTGGCGTTCACGGGGCAATCGGTGCTCCCGGCGGCGCTGGAGCTGCCCAACGTCGTGACGCTGCACTCGTTGTCCAAGGTGGCGGGGATGGCGGCGCTGCGGCTGGGCTTCGCGATCGGTCACCCGACCGTGCTGGACCGGCTGCGCCGGGTGACGGGACCGTACGACATCAACATGTTCGCCGTCGTGGCGGGCCAGGCGGCGCTGGCCGATTCCGACCACATGCGCCGCTACGTCGCCGAGGTGCACGCGGCCCGGGCCTGGACCGTCGAGCAGCTGCGGCGGCGCGGCGTGCGGCACGCCGCCGGCGGGGGCAACTACATGCTCGTGTGGCCGCCCGACTGCGAGCGCGCCCTCCGGACGCTGCGCGAGCGGGGGATCCTGGTGCGGAGCATGGCCGGCAAGCCCGTCATCGACGGCAGCTTCCGCCTGACCATCGGCACCCGGGCCAACATGCAGCGCTTCATGCTGGCCTTCGAGGACGCGATCCGATGAAGATCACCCGCCTCGACACGGCGCTCGTCAATCTCCCCATGGTCATCGACGGGGCCACGCCCATGCTGGGCGGCCGGGCCCGCACCAGCATCGACATGCTGCTGGTCCGCGTCGAGACCGACGCGGGGATCACCGGCTGGGGCGAGGCCTTCGGCCACCGCATCTTCCACGCCACCCGGGCCGCGATCGACACGGTGCTGGCTCCCCTGTGCGTCGGCCGCGACGCCGGCGACATCGCGGCGCTCACCGACGACCTGCAGCGCGTCCTGCACGGGCTGGGGCGCAACGGACCCACCGTGTACGCGCTGTCGGGCATCGACATCGCGCTCTGGGACATCGCCGGCAAGGCCGCCGGCCTGCCGCTCTACCGGCTGCTGGGCGGCAGCCCCCGCGCGGACCTGCCCGCCTACGCCAGCCTGCTACGCTACGGCACCGCCGCGGCGGTCACTCACTACACGGCCCAGGCGCTGGCACGCGGCTACCGGCACATCAAGCTGCACGAGGTCACCGTGCCCGAGATCCAGGCCGCCCGCGACGCGGCGGGGCCGGGGGTGCCGATCATGGTCGACACGAACTGCCCGTGGACCGTGGCCGAGGCGGTTGCGATGGCGCGGCGGCTGTCCCCTCTCGACCTGCACTGGCTGGAGGAGCCGGTGTGGCCGCCCGAGAACCTCGCCGGGCTGGCCGAGGTTCGCGCGCGCGGCGGCATCCCCACCGCCGCCGGCGAGAACTACGGCACGCTCTGGGAGTTTCGCCGGGCCTTCGAGGCGGGAGCGCTCACCTACGCGCAGCCGAGCGTCACGAAGATCGGCGGCGTGACCGAGCTCAGGCGGGTGATGACCGTGGCCGAGGCGTTCGGCGTGGAGGTCGTCCCGCACTCGGCATACTTCGGGCCGGGCCTGCTGGCGTCGATCCACTGCATCGCCGCCATGCCGCGCGAGTCGCTGGTCGAGCGCTTCTACTGCGATTTCGCCGACAACCCGCTCGGCGAGGCCATCGATCCGCGCCAGGGCCGCATCGCGGTGCCCCAGGGGCCGGGGCTCGGCGTCGATCCGGACCCGCGGTTCCTCGCGCGCAGCGACGCGTGAGCTGAACGCGGTCAGCTCCCCCAGCACACCCCCTCGCCCCCGTCGACCGCCAGCGATACGCCGGTCACGAAGCCGGCCTCGTCGGAGTGCAGAAACAGCGCGGCGTAGGCCACGTCCCAGCCCGTGCCCATCCGGCGGCGCAGGGGGACGCGGCGGTCGCGGGAGGCGATGACCTCCTCGCGGCTGGTGCCCTGGGCCACCCGGGCCTCGATCGCCATGGGCGTGTTCATCAGGCCAGGCAGGATGGCGTTGGCCCGTACGCCGTAGCGTGCGTTGGCGGCGGCGAGGTTCTCGGTGAGGGCGACGACGGCCGCCTTCGTGGTCTTGTAGCCGACGAGCGGATAGGCGTTGCGCGCCGCCATCGAGGAGATGTTCACGATCGAGCCGCCGGCCTGCCGCAGGGCGGGCAGGGCATGCTTGCACGTCAGCCACATGCCCTTGAGATTCACCTCGAAGCTGCGCTGGAACGCCTCCTGCGTCAGCTCCGTCGCCGGGGCGTCGCCGAGGGCGAGGCTGGCGCCGACATTGTTGTGCAGGATGTCGAGCCGGCCGAGGCGCTCGAGGCCGGCGGCGATCAGGCGCTGCACGGCGGCCTCGTCGGTGATGTCCGCCTCGACGGGCCAGGCCTGGCCTCCCTCGGCGACGATCGCCTCCGTGGTCTCGCGGGCGGCGGCCAGGTCGCGGTCGGCCACGAGCACACGGGCGCCCTCGCGCGCCAGCACGATGGCCGTGGCCCGGCCGTTGCCCACCGTCTCGCCACGCGTCTGTCCGCCGCCCACCACGATCGCCGCCTTGCCGTCCACGCGCTTGGCCATGACAGCAGATTACACCGCGGGCCCGGCGGCCGGGGCGTGCCGCGCCGCGCCGTCAGGCGCTCGGCGGACTGGTCTGCGACGGGGCCAGAAAGGTGGAGCCGGCGTGGTCGGTGCGCAGGGCGCGCAGGCCCGCGGTCGCCGAGCGCAGGGGTGCCAGCGTGCGCTGCAGGACGGCGACGACGGCGGCACCGACGAAAACGCCGATCACGTACCAGGCGAACGCCAGGCGGGTGGCGAGCGTCTTGGGCAGGTGCTTGTCGTAGAGGAATCCCCACGCGGCGATCTGCGCCTCCTCGGGACGCGCCGCGGACCGCGGCGCCCGCGCGTGCACGATGCGGGCGTCGGTGGCGATGGCCAGCCGGGCGCCGCGGCGGCCGAGCGTCCAGCAGAGGTCGATGTCCTCGCCGATGGAGGCGCCGCGGTAGCGGGCGTCGTGGCGGATCCCGCCCAGGGCGGACCGCCGGAACGACATCATGGCCCCGGTGAACATGCGGACCGGCACCCGCGCCGGCCCGGCGTAGCGGTCCCAGCGCCAGTACACCGGCTGGCGCTCGTCGTGAAAGGGGCCGCGGCAGAACATCCAGCGGTGCAGGCGCTGCAGGCGGCCCGGCAGCGGATAGTTCGTGATGACGGGGGCGAGGCCCGCGTACTCGGGCGCGACGTCGTAGTGGGCGAGCAGTCGCTCCACGACGTGGGGGTCGGCGACGACGTCGTCGTCGCAGCAGAGCAGGATGTCGCCGCTCGCCCGGTCCAGCCCTGCATTGCGGGCGGCGGCGGCCCCGGTGATGGCCGGGTCGAGCAGGTATTGCAGCCGCGGTCGTCGCGCGCCCGGCGTGTCCGCCACGAGCGTGCTCACCAGGGATCGCCCGGCGTCGTCGCCGCTCTGGTCCACCACGATCAGCTCGTCGACCGGCACGCTCTGGGCCAGCAGCGCGCGCACCGCGGTGGCGAGCCGCGCTGGACGGTTCTTCGTCGGCACGACGGCGGACACGGTGCGCCGCGGCGCCGCCGGCCCCGTGGCGCGGGCACCCGCGCCACTCATGCGGTGGGCGCGCCGGGGGCGAGCATCGCCAGCAGGCGGCGCGTCCCGGAGGTGAGCAGGCCCCACTCGCGCATGCCGAGCAGCCCGGCCGGCACGCAGACCAGCACGAAGCTGGAGAGCCCGGCGGCGGCGGCGACAACCAGCCCGGCCAGGTCGGGCACCTCGCCGGCGAGCGTCGACGCCACGAACCAGGCCAGCAGGCCGGCGGCCGCGGCCTTGCCGACGTCCCTCGCCGGAAAGGCGACGTGGTGGGCGTGCGCCATGCCGGCGAAGGCCCAGACGGTGGCGGTGACCTGGGCGGCGGCGTTGGCGGCGACGGCGCCCTTCGGGCCCCACCGCGGAATCAGCGTGGCCGCCAGGCCGACGTTGACCACTGCCGCGACCGCGGTGGCGGTGAGGGCGCACCGCCGGTCGCCGACGGCCCGCAGCGCCGCCCACGCCACCTGCCGCAGCGCCGAGAGCAGCGCCACCGCGGCCAGGACGCCGACGAGGGGCGCGGCCGGCAGGTACGCGGCGCCGTAGAGCCCCTGCACGAGCGCGGGTGCCAGCGCGGCGACCATCGCGGCCAGCGGCGCCCCCACCAGGGCGACGTAGCGCAGGGCGCCATGGTAGAGCAGGCCGAACTCCGCGGGGTTGTTGCTGCCGTGCAGGGCGGAGAAGGCCGGCAGCAGGGCCCCGACCGCGACGCCGGGGACGATCATGATCCGCGTCGCCAGCCCGAACGCCAGGCTGTAGTAGGCGATGTCCTCCGAGGTGGCGTAGAGGCCCAGGAAGAAGACCTCCGAGCGGTCCCACACGATGGTGTCGAGGACCGCGACGATCGAGAGCGGCAGCAGGTAGGCGCGCACGTCGGCCGTCATCGGCGCCGGCGTGGCGGGCAGCGCGTCGCCGTAGATGGCCAGCACGCGGCGCCGCTGGATCAGGCACGACACCACGAGCGTGAGGGCCATCCCGGCCAGGAGCATCGCGAGGTCGGCCCCGTACCGGACGGCGGCCACCGCCACCACCAGCTGCAGCGCCATCTTGATCGTGCTGGTGCGCGCCGTGACGTCGTAGCGCTGGGCGCCTTGCAGCGCGTGCGTGTAGATGCCCTCGATGGTGACCAGGAACAGCGTGGCGACGACGACCAGCAGGGGCGCGCGGACCTCGTCCGCGGCCGCGGCGAGCACGAGCGGCGCCGCGACGAGCGTGACCAGCGTGGTCGTCACCAGCTGCTGCCGCATGAACAGCCGGACGACGCGCCCCGCGGCCGCCGCGTCGTCCCGCGCGAAGGCCTCGGCGGTGTAGCGCACGGTGGCGAAGGTGAAGCCCAGCGTCGCCACGGCTGTCAGGGTGCGCTCGACCCAGATCACGTACGAGAGGTTGCCCATGAGCGCGGGGCCCAGGCCACGAGCGAGGATCACGGACATGAGCAGGCCCGAGACGAGCCCCACCGCCGTCACTCCCGCGTACCAGGCAGTGTTGCGGATCAGCGCGTGCCGGACGTTCATGCCGCGCGCCCGGTGGCGCGGGCGCCGGCCGGCGCCCAGACGGCCTGGGCGCCGCCGCGGACGAAGCGGTAGAAGCCGGCCGGCGCGGCGGCCGCCACCAGGCAGAAGTAGTAGGGGATCGCCAGCCGGCCCACGCTCTGTCCCGCCCGCTCCGCCGCCCAGCCCGCCAGCGCGAGCGCGTAGAACGCCCCCTGGCCGAGCAGGCCGAGCGTGTACACGGGGCCGTGGTCGAGCAGCATCAGGTTGGCCGACAGCAGCACGGCCAGGGACGGCGCGGTTGTCCACCGCAGTGCGCGATGCGAGAGCAGCATCCAGACCGGGCCCCAGCGCCGGGCGGCGATCAGCGACGGCAGCCAGCGGCGGAGCAGGTGCATGCCCTGGGCGACGATGCGGACATGGCGGCGGAACTCCTGCGCGCCGTCGTGCGAGGGTGGCTCCACGGTGTAAGCGTCGGGCTCGAAGCGGCAGGTACGGCCCGCCAGCGCGACCTGGATCGGATGCAGCAGGTCGTTGACCTCGGCGGCGTGCAGCTCGCGATAGAGATCCCGGCGCAGGGCGTAAATGGCGCCGTCGGCGCTGGCCTGAAAGCCCAGTGCGCTCTCCCCGGAGCGCAGGCCGGCCTCGTAGCGCACGTAGCCGGTCGACACGGCGCGGGCGTCGCCGGTCGTGGCGGCGTAGAGGCCGTGGCCCGTCACCAGCCCCACCGTCGGATCCGCGAAGGGCGCCGCCAGCCGGCCCAGCGCCCCGCCCGCGAACATCGCGTTGGCGTCGGTGAACACGAGGATCTCTCCGCGCGCGGCCGCCGCGCCTCGATTGAGCGCGGGCGACTTGCCGGCACGCGGCTCCTGGCGGATCAGGCGCACCCGGCCATCGGGATGGCGGGCCACGATGGCGTCGGTGGCATCGGTGGAGCCGTCGGAGACCACGATCACCTCCAGGCTTCCGGCGGGGTAGGGCTGGGCCAGCGTCGTGTCGATCTTCTCCCGGATGCAGCCGGCCTCGTTGTACGCGGCCACGATGACGGACAGCCGGGGCCGCGCCGACGCGAACGGCGCCTTCGGTGCGCGGCGGCGGGCGGCCAGCCGTCGCAGCATCAGCGGGTAGCCGACCCAGGTGTAGGCGAGCAGCGCGCCGGCGAGCCAGAACGCCGCCGCGGCGGTCATCGGGCGACGCTCCGATAGACGCGCGCCGTCGCCTCCACCTGGCGGTCCAGATCGAAGCGGGCCAGCGCCCAGTCGCGGCCGGCCTGGCCCATGCGCCGGGCGCCGTCGGGATCTCGCAGCAGCGCGCCGAGCGCGCGCGCCAGCGCGGGCGGATCGGCCGGCGGGACCAGGCGCCCGGTATGGCCCTCGCGGACGACCTCCGGCGTGCCGTCGACCGCGGTGGCCACCACCGGTCGTCCCATCGCCGCGGCCTCGATGGCGGTGAGCGGCATCCCCTCGTAGAGGGAGGGCAGGCAGACAACGTCGATCGCATCCAGCAGACGCGGCACGTCGGCGCGGAAGCCGGCGAAGAGCACCGTGCCGGCGATGCCGCGCGCGCGGGCCTGCGCCTCGAGCGCGTCCCGCAGCGAGCCGTCGCCGACCAGCAGCAGGCGGGCGTCGGGGAACTCGCGCACGAGGAGCGGCCACGCGTCGAGCAGGTAGGCGTGCCCCTTCTGCGGCTCCAGCCGCCCCACGACGCCCACGAGCGGCACGGTGCGGTCGAGGCCCAGTTCCTTGCGGACGGCCTCGCGGGCGCGGCCCGGCGTGAAGACCGACAGGTCGCGGCCGTTGGGGACGACCGTGATCCTGTCGGGCCGGTACCCCTTGGCGTCGATCAGAAACGCGCGCGCCGCTTCGGAGACGGCGATGACCCGGTCGAGGAGGCGGCCGACCAGGCGATCGGGGAGGAACCGCAGGGGCCCCTGCCGCCAGCCCTCGCGGCCGTGGTAGGTCTCCACCACGCGCGCGCCGTGCCAGCGTGCCAGCGGCGCCGCGATCGCGGTGGAGCGGAACAGGTGCGCGTTGACGACGTCGGGAGCGAGCCGGCCCATGAAGCGCGACAGGCGCCCGATCTCCCGCTGGTGCCGTGGGCTCTCGGCCGCGACGGCCTCGACGTCGACGCGGACGTCGTCGAGGTCGGCCCCGAAGGCGTCGAGCAGGGATCGCGGCGCGGCCATCGCCAGCCGGAAGTCCCCGGGGTCCAGGCGACGCAGCAGCGCCAGCACCACCTCCTCGACGCCACCGCGAGCCGGCTGGGTGAGGACGAAGAGCAGGCGGATCGGCGTCACGCCGCCCGCTCCCGGGCCGCCAGCCCGAGGTCCTCCAGCATGACCCCGCGCACGCCGGTGATGTGATCGACGCGCTTGTCGACCGGCACGGTGGACAGCAGCGCCGCGTCGGCCGACGGCTCGCTGGGATGGTAGCCGTGCATGCCGGCGAAGCGCACGGTGCCCATGTCGCTCGGGCACAGGAGCATGCCCGGCTTCATCAGGAAGAGCAGCTGGTAGTAGCGGTCGTCGTCGAACCACACGCCGAGCCGTTGCAGCTCGGTGCTGGACAGCAGCGTGCCGCACGGGTGGTCGGCGAGCAGCGTGGTCAGCGACGCGCGCGCCCGCTCGTTCCAGGCCCAGAATCGCGCCATGGTCGAGTCGTAGGCGGGCAGGTAGTCCTGAGGGACGGACAGCCCCAGGGCCTGCACGTCGCGGCGCAGATCGTGGGTCCAGCGGATCGGCGTCATGCCGTGATCGGAGAAGACGAACAGCCGCACGTCACGACGCGCCCGCGTCGCCGCCTCCCACACGCGCCGCAGCCCGGCCTCGTACCAGGCCAGCGTCGCCGTGACCGAGTCGGGCTCGTGGACGTGGAAGTGCAGGTGGTGGTCGAGGCCCGACAGGTACAGGAAGAGCACGCGCGCCTCGCTGCGGGCGGCGCGTTCCGGGGCCAGGGCCAGGATCTCGGCGTCGGTGTGGCCGTGGTAGTTGTAGCACTCGTAGGGCACGCCCGCCTCGGCCATGTCGTCGAAGATCGAGCGCCGGTCGAGGCCACCCGGCTGGTAGATGTCGCGCTTCTCGGTGAGGTCGAACTCGGCCAGGTGCGCGACCGGGTAATCGTAGAGCGAGAAGTACCCGCGGTAGCCCGACGCGCGGCGGGCGACCAGCTTCAGGGCGCGGCGGCTCACGCGGTTCTCCACGAGGGCTCGCGGCAGCCGGCCCAGCGGGCGCGTCCACCGGAAGGGCGAGCGTGCCGGATCGCGGTAGAACAGGTTCCAGTGGCCGTGCTGGGCGGGGGTCAGCCCCGACAGCAGCGTCGGGATGGCGCCCGAGGAATAGCCGAGGATCGTCACCAGCCAGCGCCGCTCGGCGAGCAGATCGTCGAGGAACGGGCGGCCCCGGAGCACTTCCCAGCCGAGCGCGTCCACGAGGACGTAGATCGACAGCGGTGCGGACATGAGCTCTCCTTGATCAGTCGTTGCGCAGGCACCAGCGCCAGAACGCGGTGATCGCCGCGCGTTCCTCGGCGGCACTCGATGGCACCGGCGCGGCGAGCGGCAGCAGGCGCGCGGCGGCGCCGGCGGCGGGGCCGTCGTCGCCCAGCGCCAGGTAGGCCGAGGCGGCGGCCGCGTAGGTGAGGGCGCGCGGCGTGGAGCGCGCGGCCAGCCGCGCCGCCCGCCGCGCGCTCATCGGCACCGGCGCGGGCATGGGATGCAGGGCCAGCTTCGCCCACTGCCGGGCGCGGCGCCGCCACGGCTGCGCGCCGACCCACCGGTCGAGCAACACCGGCAGCGTCGCGTCGCCGCCCAGCACGTGGCCGAGCTCCCACCGCAGCATCGTCGCCAGCGCCGGCCTGGTGCGGAGGATCTCGGCCCGGATCCACGCGCGCGCCCCGCCGGGCGGGGCGGCGGGCAGCACGTCGTCGAGCGTGGGCGTGAGCTTCGCGCGGGCCGCGTGGTCGAGATCCGCGTCGAAGGCCGGCGGCAGCCGCGCGGCCAGGGCGGGCGTGTCGGCCAGCAGCGCCGCGAACGCACGCGGCCGCTGGGCGTACGAGGACACGTGGCGGCCGGCGAACGCCAGCGCGGATCCCGCGAGGTCGAGCCGCAGCTTCAGGCGCTGGTAGGCCACGTCCAGGAGCGCCTCGTCGCCGAGAGCGTCCAGGCGGTCCCAGGCCTCGAGCTGCTCGATCGCGCGATTGAACACGAGGTGCACGGCGTCCTCGCGCGGGATGTCGGCGGCGCTGAACGGCGGGATGCGGGCCAGCAGGTCGGGCGGCCCCCAGACCACCCGGCCGTGCGTGCGGAGCTCGTGCACGAAGATCGACGGCCGCGCGCGCCGTCTCAGGTACGACTCCTCGGCGGGGCCGAACTCGACGTCGACGCGCAGGCCCTGCTCGCCGAGCGTCCGGCTCGCCTGCCGGCTCCAGCCGGCCAGCGCCGGCCGCAGGGCTCGCGCGTCGCGGCCGCGGGGCAGGATCACCAGGAACTCGATGTCGCCCAGCACCCGCAGATGGCCGTCGACCGGCACGACCGTGCCCTCGCCGCGCGCGAAGCTGCCGGTCAGCACCACGCCGATCAGCTGCCGGCCCAGCCGCTCGCACAGGCACTGCACGCAGTGCGCGATGGCCGCCGCCACCGCGGCGTCGGCCCCGGCCTCGCGGCACAGCGCCGCGCCGCTCACGAGGCGATCCGCCGGTCGCCGCCGCGGCGGGCGAAGCGGTCGAGGATCACGGCGGCTGCGATCTCGGCGATGGGCTCGAGGCGTCCGCTCGTGCTCAGCACCAGGTCGGCCATGGCCCGGGTCGGCTCCACGTACGTGCGGTGGGCGTCCCGCACCGACGCCGCGAACTGGGCGAGTACCGCGTCGGTCGTGCGGCCGCGGTCGGCGACGTCACGGGCGAGGCGCCGGTCGAGCCGCACCCGCTCCGGCGCGTCCAGATAGATGCGCAGGTCGAGCGTGGCGCGCACCGCCGGCTCCCACAGCAGCAGAACCCCCTCGACGACGATGATGGGCCGCGGCGCGACGGCCGCCGCGTAGCCGGTGCGCCGATGGGTCGCGAAGCAGTAGGCGGGGGGCCGGACCGGACGTCCCGCCCGCAGGGCCGCGAGGTGCTCGAGGAACAGCGCCTGATCGATGGCCTCGGGTACGTCGTAGTTGACCGCCCGTCGCTGCTCCGGCGGCAGCGCGGACCCATCGCGATAGTAGGCGTCGTGTGCGAGCACCGCGGCGCGGGCGGGTCCGAGCGCGGTCACGAGGGCGTGGGCCAGGCTGCTCTTGCCGCTGCCGCTGCCGCCGCCGACGCCGACGAGCAGCCGGGGTGCCTGCTCGAGCACC
>Ga0302046_10005640_pt1 | contig 10993 bp, 11 predicted proteins | sample RVTome_11_FD_200261 | JGI IMG/M metagenome (GOLD analysis project Ga0302046, IMG submission 200261) | Soil microbial communities from uranium-contaminated site in the Upper Colorado River Basin, Wyoming, United States - RVT147D111 (version 2) ... | reverse complement strand
AGCTGCGCTGGTTCGACGGCTACTTCGACGCCGCGATCCGCCGGATCGCGCGCTGGCCGCGCTGGTCGTTCCACGCCGGGCTCGTGCTCGTCATCGCCGTGCCGGCGCTGCCCGTGCTCCTGATCAGCCTCGGGCTTCGAGGCGACGAAATCATCTGGGACGTCGCCTATCTTTCGTTCGCCGTGCTGATCGTCTTTTTCTGCCTCGGGCCGCGCGATCTCGGCAGCGAGGTCGACGAGTACTGCGAGGCGAAGGACGGCGGTGACGACGAGGCGGCCGACCGCGTGCTGCTCGAGATGTCCGAGGCCGAGCGCCCGCGCGCGAGCGACATCGAGATCGTCGAGGAGGCGATCTTCGTGCAGTCGAACAACCGCATCTTCGGCGTGATCTTCTGGTTCGTCGTTCTGGGGCCGGTCGGCGCCTGGATTTTCCGGGTCAGCGATCTCCTGCGCCGGCGCGTCGTCTTCGAGCACCAGCGCGCCGAAGCCGGTAACGAGCCCATCCTCGCCGCGATCGAGTCGATCTACGGGATCCTGAAGTGGGTGCCGGCCCGGCTCGCGATGCTCGGCTACGCGCTCTCCGGCAGCTTCGACGATGCGATGAACGCCTGGCGCGGCGAGCTCAGCGTCGGGCACACGCCGATCGATCAGCGCAACGACCTGCTCATCGCGCGCGTCGGCAAGGCCTCCATGGCGGGCTATCTCGACGAGCCGGCCAACTCGAGCGCCGCGGCCCGGAACTCGATGCGCATCGTGCGCCGGACGGTCTTCATCTGGGTCTGCGCGATCGCGCTCATGACGCTCTTCGGCTGGGCGCTCTAGCTCTCTAGCTCCCGCGCTTTCGCCAGAGCAGCTCGCTGCCGCCGTCCTGGCGCGCGAGACAGCGTGCGACGACGAAGAGCAGATCGGAGAGCCGGTTCAGATAGCGCAGGAGGTCGGCACCGACCGCCTCGCGCCCGGCGAGCTCGAAGGCGCGCCGCTCGGCGCGCCGGCAGATCGTGCGCGCGAGATGGCAGGCCGCTGCGGCGCGGTCGCCGCCCGGCAGCACGAACTCTTTCAGCGGCGGCAGATCGGCGTTGAGCGCGTCGAGCGCCGTCTCGAGCGCCGCGACGCTCGCCGCGTCGACGCCTTCGTACTCGGGCATCGAGAGCTCGGCGCCGACCTCGAAGAGATCGTTCTGGACCCGGAGCAGAAGCGCACGGATCGTCTCGGGCACGGCCGGCTCGGCCAGGACGAGCGCGATCGCGCTCGAGGTCTCGTCGACCGTGCCGAAGGCCTCGATCCGGAGGTCGTGTTTGGCCACGCGCCGCCCGTCGGCGAGGCCGGTCGTGCCGTCGTCGCCCGTGCGGGTATAGATCCTGCTCAGCCGATGACCCATGTCTGCCGGTCTCCTCAGGTTGCGCGCGTCGACTATACCCAAAAGTGTGGCGCCGGAGGCGGCGCGAGCCGTATTTGCTGCGATAATGCGCGCCGTGAAGCGAGTCAACCCGATCTACCTCCTGATCGCGCTCAACGTGCTCGTCGTCGTCTTCCGCGAGCTGATCCTGCCCGAGGCCGAGGCCGCGGCGCTCGCGGCGAGCATCGAGACGACGCTGATCGGCCTCGGCGCGATCGGCTACGCCTCGATCGTCGCGGCCTACGTGCTTTGCGCATTCTTCTTCGTGCCGCTCCTGATTCCGCTGAACATCCTGGGTGGCGCTCTCTACGGCGCCTATGAGGGCACCGCCGTCGCATCGATCGGCATCACGCTCGGCTGCGTGGCGACGACGCTGTCAGCGCGCTACGTGTTCACGGGGATGCAGCGGGTCGTCGACCGGCGCCCGGGCCTGAAGCGCCTGCTCGACCGCGCCGACAACCACCGCAATCTCGCGATCGTCATGGTGCGGTTCGCAGTCGTCGTGCCGTATCTGTTCCAGAACCTCGCGCTCGCCGTCACGAGCTCGTCCGTCTACCGCATCGCGCTCGTCACGGCCGTCAGCGCGATCCCCGGCGCGGCGATCTACAGCTTCCTGGGCGCCGGTCTCGTGAAGGCCGAGGACGTGAACCAGATGCTCGTCTATCTCGCCGTGCCCGTCGTGCTCATGCTCGCGGTGGCCGGCGCGATGGGTTACTTCAAGTCGAAGTACGACGATCCCGGCGCCGGCAGCGCCTCCGGCGGGTAGGGGACCGGCTGCCGGAGTCACTTGTTGAGAGCGCAGATCCTGACAGGTGATCGAACTTCAATACATTGAGGTCGGCGCTTTAGGTGCGGGGAGGAGCCTGATGACACCGCATGCGGCTATCTCGTTTCTGCCGCATTGCCCGAAGGCATCGATCTGATGTTTCAGTTTGGGCGCCTGGTGCGCGTTGATATTCGAGAGGGATCAATAGCAACAGCTTCAGGGCCAAAATCGGCGATTCCGAGAGACGAATTCTGGAAATCTACGGGGATCGTATTACTGTTCGGCAACATCACTATCCACCGATCGGCGCTCACTACATGATCTTCATGCCCCAAGATGCTTCCGATTCAGATTACTCTTTGCTATTCGAGACAGACGGTTCCGTGGTAACGCGATACCGCGTAGGCGCAAAGCAAGCGGTAGAGGCGCCAGAAGGTTGTGCGTAGTGCACATAGAGGGGCACCGCGAGACGCGGCGCCGCCTGACAGGACGCTTGGCGCTCCTGCAAACGGTGGCGCGGGTTGTCGCCAGGCAACGTCTGGGTCTTGGGCCTTTTCGTCATTGTGGTAATCGGTGGCGCAGCGGCGGGGTTCGATTGGCAGAGCGATATCAGCGGCTGACGGGGAATTCGGTGAGCGTCGGGGCGCCGGCCAACCGAGGGGTCGACCCGACGGGCCGAAGTGTCGCCGCCCTTGCAAGAGCAAGAGCAAGAGCAAGAGCAAGGGCGGCGCCACTTCGGCAGACGGCTCATATGCTGCGCTAGGCGGCCTTCGCGAGCATCGTGTCTTCCTAGCGCACTCCCGCAGTCACGAGCGAGGACGTAAATCGCGTCACTTTGCGTGATTTTGGATCCGACAGTTCTCGCGCCCTATCGATACTAAAGGAGTACGGCGCGGAGGAGTGGCATCGGGAGGCCAATCGTGTGCGCCTGGCTGCGCTCAAGCTCGCAGAGGGGAGCATCGAGAAGTTGCGCTCCGCGATCGAGACGGCCAAGCGCGACTATCGCGACGTATTGGTGTCCGCCGAGTATCCGGAGTACTCTCGATCCATAGGTCCGTCCGACGCGGTTTCGCCCGGTGAGAGGCAGCGGATCATTGAAGCTGACTGGAAGCAATACAGTGAGTGGTTGGCACGATAGTCATGCACGCGACGGATGGCGGCGTGCAAGGTTCCAGTGAGAGCGGTTCTGTTCGTGAAGGACCTGACGACGGTCGCGACGTTACGGACCGGCCAGGGCAGGAGGACGAGGTGATGCGATTGCGGGGCTCTGCTTCTGGGCGCTTGCCTGCGCTGCTCCTGTCGGTACTGGTGTTGCCCATGCCGGTTGGTGCCGTGTGGGGTCAATCCATCGACGCTCTTGTGCACGAAGGCGCGATAGACGCGCCAGTCGAAGCCGTCTGGCGGGCATGGACAACCAGCGAAGGGCTAAAGTCGTGGCTCGCGCCTCACGCGGACATCGATCTCAGGATCGGTGGAAAGATGCGGACCAACTACGACGCGGCGGGCAGTCTGGACGATGCGAACGCCATCGAGAACACGATTCTTTCGTTCGAGCCGGAGCGAATGCTTTCCGTTCGCGTGACGAACGCTCCCGAGGACTTTCCGTTCGCCGCCACCATCGGGGACATGTGGACCGTTGTGTACTTCGTGCCAGGTGCGCGAGACCAAACGGTTGTCCGCATCGTGTCGCTCGGATTCACGGTCGAAGCGGATTCGCAGGCCATGCGAGCGTTCTTCGATCAGGGCAACGCGGCCACGCTTCAACAGATGCGCCAGCGACTTGGGAGGGCGGCGCCGTAGGAAGCTCCGCCGGGCCAGGATCGGAGAGGCGCTCAGCATGACGCGGCAGGCGGCATGGGAGCGCTTTGCATGAGCGGGAAGCCATGACCGAGCCGGGCGATCTCAGGACGGCCAGACGTCATCTCGCAAAGGCCGAGACGATGCTGATGAGCGAGGACGGACTCTTTCACCTGAGCGAAGGGCTCGCGCTGCTCGAATCCGTGATCGAGCGCGATCCGGGCGGCGAGAGCGCGTCGATTGCCCGCAATCTCGGGCAGACCTACACGGCGCGGATCTACGGGCGTGTCAGGGCCGGCGTCGACAGCGACCCCGGCCTGTCGGAGCCGGAGCTCGAGCGCCTGTTCGCCGTGGTCCGCGTAATCGACGATGCGTGCTTCGATCTGCCGGCGGACTCCGGCGATCTCAAAGTCGCGGTCGTGAGGAGGCTCGTCGATTACTACTATGAGGGCTATTCGCAGGCGGACAAGGAGATCGTCTACAGGCAGCTTGCGGAGCTCTCGGGAGATCGTAATGTCTGAGCTGCTCATCGCTTTCGGTGTGCTCATCGCGCTCGCCGGCATCGCGGCCGTGCTGCGGCCGCGCGGCCTCCTGAATCTCGCGCGCAGAATCACCGTTCGTACCTGGCTGCGGTGGATCGCGTTCATAGTGCGCACGCTGCTCGGCGCGATCCTGATCCTCGTCGCTCCGTCGACGGCTTTCCCGCTGGTGCTCGAGGTCGTCGGAGTCCTGCTCATCGTCTCCGGCATCGTCGTCCTCATGATCGGGAACGAGGCCGTTCAGCGGCTGCTGAACTTCGGATTGTCCCTCGGTCCGCCCGCCGTCGCGGCAGGCGGATTCGTCGGCATCCTGTTCGGCGCGTTTCTGATCTATGTCGGGATCTGAAAACGCCGGACCGGCCGGCGGCTCGGGAGTTCACGCCAGGCTCCGGGCTGTGGCAGTATCGACTGCGAAGGGCCTGGCGGTGCGCCGTTGCGGCGTCCCGCGCCGGGGAGGTCGGAGATGACGCTCCATAAGCGGTATCTGATCGGCGCGCTCGTTTATGGCGCGGTGCTGATCGCGGCAGCCGTGCTCGTGATGTCCGAGGCACGCACGCTGCAGGTCATTGGCGTCGCAATCCTTTGCGTATTCCTGCTCGTCCTGCTCGTAGCGGACGGTATCGAGGCAGCGGCCAATGAGCGCCATGTCGAGCGCTACCCCGAGCTGCTCAGGAACGACCCGGTCGGCGAGACCGTGACGGCTTGCGGCGACTTCCTCGTGACGGGCGGCGTCGCCACCGGGATCGTGAGCCTCAGGGGCGAGAAGTGGAAGGCGCGCGCCTCGCCCGATCGCGTGCCGAGGGACGGCGAGATCATGAGCGTCCGGAGCCGCGAAGGGCTGACCTTGCAGGTTCAGATCAGGCGGTGATCCGGCGCCGCACGCTGCTCGAGATCCTGCTCGGCGCGAGCGCCGCGCTGTTCCTCGTCGGCGCGTTCGCGCCGCTGCTATCGGTCTCGAGATTCGTCGTCCTGACGGATCAGTTCTCGCTCGTGACAGGCATCGCGGAGCTCGTTCGCCGCGACGAGGTGTTCCTCGCGATTCTGATCGGGGCCTTTTCGGGCGTGGCGCCCCTGGTCAAGCTAGGCGGCCTCTGGGCCTCGCTGGCGCCGCGCGGCATCTCGCCCCGTGCGCTCTCGTTTCTCGAGCAGCTCGGCCGATGGTCGATGCTCGAGGTCTTCGTCGTCGCCCTGCTCGTCGTGACGGTCAAGCTCAAGGGACTCGCAAGCGCCGACGTGCACTGGGGCGCCTATGCGCTGGCGGGCTCGGCGATGCTCGCGCTCGCGGCCTCGGCGCTGGCCGTGCCGGGCAGCGCGACGGGCAGGCCGTTGCGCGTCTGGCCGGCCTTCGCCGTCGGCCTCTGCATTGGCGGAGCGAGCGGCATCGCGGCCTTCAGTCTCGCCGATCGCATCGATCTTCCGGCGCTGATGCGGCTCGCGCCGAGCGCCTCGGCCAGAGACTGCATCGAGCGCGTGCTGGCCGGGGTTCGCGAGTCGAGCCGGTCGGCGGACGGCATCGGGGCACATGCCGAGGCCCTGGCCGCGATGGATACGGCAGGGTGCCCCGGCGATTTCCGCCAGGCGCTCGGCGCACACGCCCTGGCGTTGCGCCAGGCGGCCGAGGTCGAGGCGACGGAGCATCGGCTCATGGATACGATCGACGGCGTGACGGCTTTCCTGCTTCGCCGCGAGCCTCCGGCAGAGGTCAGCGAGCGGCAGGCCGCCTCGGATCGGGTCGAGTCGAGCTGGGAGGCCGTCGAAGCGGCAGCGGTCCGCGCCGGAGCGGAGCCGCCGTAACGATGGATGAGATGGCCGGGGAATCCATGACGACGAGCCCGCCGCTCAGCCTGCGCCGGGCGGTGCCCGCCGACGCGCCCGCGATCGCCGGGATCTACAACGAGGCGATCCTGACGACGACGGCGACCTTCGATCTCGAGCCGAAGTCGGTCGACGAGCGGACCGAATGGCTCAGGAGCCGTGACGGCCGCCATCCCGTGCTCGTCGCCGAGCTCGAGGGCAAGGTCGTCGGCTTCGCGTCGCTCAGTCCCTGGTCCGACCGGGCCGCGTATGCCGATACGGCCGAGACGGGCCTCTACGTGCATTCCGCCTTCCAGGGCAGAGGCATCGGCCGCCGGCTCAAGGCGGCCGTCCTCGACGAGGCGAGACGCCTCGGCTTCCACACGCTCATCGCCCGCATCACCGCGGACAGCGGCGCCAGCATCCATCTCAACGAAGCCGCCGGCTTCGTTCACGTCGGCACGATGAAGGAGGTCGGGCGCAAGTTCGACCGGTTCCTGGATGTCCACATCATGCAAAAGATGCTGGAATAGGGGCGGCGTCATACAGCGGGAAGGCTTGCGACTTTATGATCAAGCGGTTGTGGTGCATTCCGTTTCTCGCGCTCGGGGCCTGCTCGGAGCCGAGTTTCTACTTTCGCGGCTACAGCAATCACTCCGGCTGCGGCGGCGTCATCGACGCCGAGCTCGCCAATGGCGCGATCTTCGAGGACGCCTATGACGACCTCCTGTCGGAAGGGACGGGGCTCGTCACGGAGCTCACGGGCGAGATCTTCGAGACACCGGTCCGGATCGATGTGGGCTGCTATCGTGACAGCATCGTCGGCTTCGTCAGCTACGTGTCGCTGCAGGAGAATGCCGATGCCAGTGACGAGATACATGAGCGGTTCAGCCAGGTGCTCGATGACGCCTTCGGGGTTGCCGAGGAAAGGTCAACCGCGGACGGCCGAAGCAAGATCTACTACTGCACGGAGGACGCGAAGGTCGTGCTGGCCGAGGCCGTGCTCGCGGAGACCGAGTACGAGGTCTCGCTCGTAGTCGTCCCCTATCCGAGGGATTGCGACTAGACGGATTTTTCGGGCCCCGAAAAAGAAAAACCCGGCGGTGGGAACGCCGGGTCAGACTCTTATTGTTATCGGAGTTTACGGTTTCAAGTATGCGGCCTAGCTGTTGATCATTACCCCGCGGGTCATGAACACCAATTTTTTTCTTGTTGTTGTTACAGCCGTTGTTGTCTTCTTCTTGTTCTTTCTTGTTCTTCTAATTTTTTTAATCTAACAGAAGCCCATACATTTCGGCATGGTTTTCTGTCGGTTTGCGCACTCACTGCCTCCTTGCGGAGGCGAACAGTTAGAGCAAGAGCCGTGCCATACGGAATTTCCATATAATAATCAGTACCTTAGGATGTCTTGCTTGCGTGTCCGGGGAGATTTAGATCCATTCTTGTAAATAATTCCGACAGCCACCTTACATAATGAACTTCAATCACTGCCTGACGTAGGGCCTATAACTACCTGATTTAAAGGGGTGCGCAGATTTCGTCGCCGGGCTTAGCGCGCCGCATCGAGCTCGGCGATGTCGATCCAGACGCCGGCCATGACGACGGCCTCGATCTGCCGGAGATCGTCGAGGTCGTCGAGCGGATCGCCGTCGATGACGACGAGGTCCGCGAGCCGGCCCGGCTCGAGCGTGCCGAGCTCCTGCGACAGGCCGAGCGCGAGGCCGCCGCCGGCCGTGGCCCAGCGCAGGATCTGAGCCTTCGGTATGCCCTGGCCGGCGAGGAGCTCAAGCTCGTCGTGAAAACCCGAGCCGTACGCGACGGCCGGCGCATCGCTGCCGATCGCGATGCGGCCCGAGCTTCGCATCACGCGCTCGATCGTCCCGGCCAGGCTCGCGCCGCCCCCCGCCGGATCGGCCGCGGCGAGTGCCCCGATGCCGGTCGGCAGCCAGGCGCCCGAGGCGTTCAGACGGCCTATGACGTCCTGGTAGCTCCGCCCGAGCGTCGACAGCGAGAGCTCGGGCGGGCCGCCGCCGGCGCCCGGCGCGAGCACGGCGGGCAGCGGCAGCGGCGTCCGCGCCGCCTCGCGCGCCAGCTGCTCGGCGATGCCGTGCGCGAGACCGCGCGCGACCTGGCCCTGGCCGATCACGATCGGCGAGCCGGGCGGCACGGCGAGGCCCGCGAGCGGCGCGCCCGGCGAGATCACGAGTCTCGGTCCCGGCTGCTGGCCGCCGGCCCAGGCCTCGGCGCGCTCGAGCGCCTCGCGCGGGTCGGCCATGACCTCACGCACCGTCGTGATGCCGTGGGCGAGCCAGAGGCGGCCGGGCTCGGAGCCCGCGACGGCGCTCAGGTGCGCGTGCACGTCGATCAGCCCCGGCAGCACGGTCGACTCGCCGACGTCGATGACGCGCTCGGGCAGCGGCAGCTGGCCGCGCCGGACGATATTCGCGATCCGCCGGCCTTCGACGTGGATGTCGACCAGATAGGTGTAGCTGTCCCTGATACCGTCGAACATGCGGCCGGCGCGGATCACGTAGGGCGGGCCGACGGCGGCCGGCTGCCAGCGCGGCAGCAGCTCGGCCGGCAGCGGCGCCGGGGCGGCGGCAGGCGACGGCGAGCCCGCGGCGGGCAGGGCGCCGGTATCGGCCGCGGGCGTGACGAAGACGCGCGCGAGCGGTTCCCTGGCCGCCGCGTCGCGCGCCACGAGCCTCACTTGCGAGCCCTGCCAGCTCAGATCGCGGGCGTCGAAGAGGCCCGTCGCGAGCGTCGTCGAGCGAAACGGCGACTCGATCTCGATCAGCTCGAGCGAGGCGGCGTCCCAGGGGCCGTAGCCGGCGGTCTCGAGGAAGGCGACGAAGCGGCCGTCGGCCGAGACGCGCGGGAGGAAGACGCGGCCGGCCTCGTCCGAGACCTGCAGCAGCTGACCGGACTTTAGCCTGAGCCGCCAGACCTGCATCGTGCCGCCGCGATCGCTCGCGAAGAAGAGCCACTCGCCGTCGGGCGAGAAATCGGGCCAGGCTTCGGTGGAGGCGTCGTCGGTGAGCCGCCTGAGCTCGTCGTCATCGACGAGCCAGAGATCGCCGAGCGCGCTGAAGGCCAAAAGCCCCGTCGGCTCGTGCCGGACGAGGCCGTTGACGCCCACGACCGCATGCGGACCCTCGGCGTCGAGCGGCGCCGTGACGGGCGGGGCCTCGACCGTGTCGACTACGGCGCCCGCGAAGAGATGGATCGGCGTCCGCTCTAGCGAGCCGATCCGCCGGCGCCAGAGCTGGCCGTCGGCCGCGTAGACGTATTCGGCCGCCGAGAGCCAGCCGATGCGGCCGACGAAGACGTCCTCGGCCTCGGTCAGCCGCCGCCTGACGGGCTCGTCGGCATCGATGTAGAGCGAGAGATCGCTCGCGAGCCCTTCGACGCGCTCGTTGAAGACCACGACGCCGCCGCCCGGCCGCCAGCTCGGCGCCTCGAGCCGCCGCTCGCTCTCGACGAGCGTCGTTCCGCGTCCGGCGCCGCCCAGCCTGAGCGACGAGCGCGCGCCGAGGCGGTGGGCATAGACGAGCTCGCCCGAGGCCGCGTAGCTCGGGAAGCGGCTGTCGCCCGGCTCGTCGTTGAGACGGCTCCGCGTGCCGCTTGCGAGATCGAGCGACCAGAGCTCGTAGCTGCCGCCCTCGTCACCGGCGAAGACCACGGCGCGGCCGTCGGGCGAGTACTCGGGCTCGCGCTCGTTGAACGCGGTCGCCGTCAGCGGCGCATACTCGCCGTCGGCGAGCGTGAGCTGCCACAGATCCCACTGGCCGTCGAGCCAGCGCTGAAAGACGATACGCTCACCGGCCCGATCGAAGCGCGGCTGGGCGATGCCGCTGCCGGCCGGGATCCAGGCCGTTGCGCCGCCGCCCGCGACCGGCAGCTGCCAGAGCCCCCCGAGCAGGTCGACGACGATCGTCTCGCCGGCCGGATCGACCGCCAGCGCGAGGTTCGTGCCCTGGCGCACGTCGAAGATCTCGGCGGCGCCGGCCGCGCCGGCCAGAACGAGCGCGAACAGCGGCAGGGGCAGGCTCCGACCGACGGCGCCGCGGCGGCTCATGGCTGCAGCCAGCCCGACGACCAGCCGCCGGCCGCGCCGCGCTCGTAGCGCAGCCGCTCGTGGAACCGGTCGACGCCCTCGACCCAGAACTCGACGGCCTCGAGATGGAGCCTGAACCCGCCCCAGCCGGGCGGCCGCGGCACGGCCGCGCCCTCGAAGCGCGCGCGGTGGCGCTCGAGCCGTGCCGCCATCGACTCCGGCGAATCGATCGGGCGGCTCTGCTCGCTGGCCCAGGCGTTGAGCTGGCTCATGCGTGGGCGGGCCGCGAAGTAGGCGTCGCTCTCGGCCGCCGGCGAGCGCTCGATGCGGCCCTCGAAGCGAAGCTGGTGGCCGAGATCGGGCCAGTAGAGCGCGCCGGCGCCAAGACCCCTGGCCTCGAGCTCGGCGGCCTTGCGCGAGCCGTAGCTCGTGTAGAAGACGATGAAGCCTCCGGCCGCCGACAGGGTCTTGAGCAGCACGTAGCGCACCGAGGGCCTGCCGTCGGCCGCAGCGGAGGCGAGCGCCATGCTCCAGGGATTCTTCGGGACCCTGGCCTCGGCCTCGGCGAGCCAGCGCGCGGCGAGCGGCAGCGGATCTGCAGGCGCAGGCTTCGGCAGCGTCTCCATCGGCCCGGATTCGGCCTCA
>Ga0302046_10005639_pt1 | contig 10997 bp, 8 predicted proteins | sample RVTome_11_FD_200261 | JGI IMG/M metagenome (GOLD analysis project Ga0302046, IMG submission 200261) | Soil microbial communities from uranium-contaminated site in the Upper Colorado River Basin, Wyoming, United States - RVT147D111 (version 2) ... | reverse complement strand
CGATCCCCTCGATGCGCGCCGGGGAACGCACGCCCACGAACCGGAAGTCGGCCACGCTGTGGGCCGAGACGCCCCACTTCGAGCGCGGTCCGCGCGCGGCGGCGTGGTCGTACCCGCCGAGGATGTGACAGTCCTCGAAGGAGTAGCCGCGGTGCACGGCCTCCGACTGGCGGTAGAACATCACCGCGGAGCGCTCCCCCGGAACGAGGGTCAGTCCGCGGAAGGTGACGTAGCCGTTCGGACGACGTTGGTCGATGCCGATCGTGTCGCCGCGACCGAGGACGCGGGCGGAGCCGCCGCCGTCCACGACGATCGGAAACCCGGACTCGCCGCCGCTCGTCCTGGCGTCGTCCTTGCCGTTGTTCCCCAGTCCGATCGTGAACGCCGGATAGTCCCCCGGATCCAGCAGGACGACGGTCCCGGGACCGGCCTCCTCGAGCGCGCGAGCGACCGGGTTCTCCGCGCCTCGGATCCGCTCGCCCTCGACTTCGATGGTCGTCGTCGTGCAGCGGATCCAGGCCGGAGCGCGGCGTTCGTCTCCCTCGGCGGGCGGGAGCAGGAAGGCCGCGAGGAGGAGCGCGAGCGGGGGCACCATTGGTAGACCTCAGGTTACTTCCTGGTTGAGGGGTTTCACCTGAGGCCCCCGTTCAAACCGTGCGTGCGGGTTTCCCGCACACGGCTTACCGATGACGTTCTCAGGCTGCATGCGAAGTTCCGGGGTAGCGGATCGTGCCGAGCAGTTTGAAGAGGCCGAAGTCGGTGACCAGACGCGTGTGCGTCCATTCCTTGTGCCAGCAGACCGGGCGCTGGTTCCGGCCCCGGCCTTGGTGGCAGCGACGGCGACGCAGCAAGCGCACCAGACAAACGGTCACGTACCGGTCGATGCTGCGGAAGTGTCGCGAGGCGTTCCCCGTGCGGTAGTAGTTGCACCACCCCCGCAGGATCGGGTTCAGCTCCTCGATCACTTCGCGAATGTCCTCCATTCGCGTCCAGCGCCGCCAGTTGGTCACCCCTCGGATGCGTGCGCGCAGTGCCGACATCGCCTTCGCCCGTGGCCAGCGAAAGAGGTAGGTCTTGCCCTTGAAGTGCGAGCGCACGATGCGCAGGTGGCACCCCAGGAAGTCGAAGCCCTCGCCTCGCACGCGTAGTTCGACCACGCGGGTCTTGTCCGGGTGCAGCGCGAGCCCCATCGATTCGAGGATCGCTCGCACTCGTACGAGAGCTTCGTCCGCTTGGCGCTTCGTGCGACACGCGATGACGAAGTCATCGGCGTAGCGCACCAAGTCGCCCAGGTGGCTCCACTCCCGTTCCCACGTCTCGTCCAGCTCGTCCAGGACGATGTTCGCGAGCAAAGGTGAGATCACGCCGCCCTGGGGAGTCCCCGTGGTCGACTTTCTCACCGCGCCCTCGTCCATCACCCCGGTCCGCAGCCACTGCCGAATCAGTCGCAGCACCCGCCGGTCGCTGATGCGCCGTGTGACGCGCTCCAGCAAGCGCTTCTGGTCGATCGAGTCGAAGAAGCGCGTGATGTCGCCGTCCACGATCGAGCGCTGGCCGCGCCCGCAGCGAATGCGGAGCCACTCCAGCGCCTGCGTCGCGCTGCGCTTCGGCCGGAAGCCGAAGCTCAGAGCCTTGAAGTCCGCCTCGAAGATCGGTTCGAGCACGAGCTTCGCCGCCATCTGCACGATGCGATCCGTCACCGTCGGGATGCCCAGCGGACGCTGCTTGCCGTCCGACTTCGGGATATACACGCGCCGCACCGGTCGCGGGCGGTACTGCTTCTCCCTCAGCGTCGCTTGCACTTCCGCGAGGAAGTCCTCGACGCCGCGCTGATCGATCATCGAAAGCGTTTCGCCGTCGATGCCGCCAGCGCCCTTGTTGCTCCGCACCCGCTTCCACGCTTCATGGAGGACGTCACACCTCCAGATCCGGTCATACAGCGCGTGGAAGCGGCGCTTCCGATCCTTCTTGGCAGTCCTGTAGAGGCTGCGTTGGAGTTCGCGGACTTTGTCAGTGGGGTGGTTGGGCCCAGGTCGGACCATGCCCTCGCCCGCCGCTCCGCTCGCAGCCGCCGTCAAAGCAGAGCCCCTTCCCTCGGGCGGCGTTGTGGTCGCCGTCGTCACCGGTACTACGAGCCCCTCGGACTCCCGCTTCGCACGGCGCTGTTTCGCACTCGGCTTATCAGCGTCGCTGCGACCTGACGCGGTCAGCGAAGACGGGTCTCTCCTGTTCCGTGCACGGCCTTCGGCACATGCCCTCCTCCGTACCCCGGAAGTGTCCTGCACCGCTCCGGTTCCAGGTGCAGTCTGTTGCCTTCGCCGTGACATGATCGGCTCGGCCACTTCGCCCTTTCGGGTCTCTATGTCTCGGGGCTGCAAGGTTCACGCTCGCGCGTTGGGCCTGCGACGTTGCTCCCCTCCCACGTGGCTTACACCACGCTGAGGGCTCTTGACGCCCCGCTCGGCCGTCGGGATCTCTCCCACCGGCTGGGGCCTGCTACGGGGCTCTCCGGCGATTACCCCGGCGGGTCTTGCACCCGCGGGTCCTGCACAGCTTTCAGGACGCGACACGCGGCGCATGCTATCCGTCCGGACCGACGAGCGCGCGCAGCGTCGCGGCGGACGAGTCCTCCGCGGCGATGGACTCCTTCTCCTCCTTCGAGAGCCGCTTGAGCGCGTGCTCGATGCGCAGAGCCTCGCCGCGCGCGCCGACCTCCTTCGCGTAGACCAGCGCGAGCGGTCCGCGTCCGCGCAAGCACTTCGCCCCCGCTCCGCTCTCGTGCTCGCCGAGCCTGCGCTCGACATCGGTCGCTATGCCCGTGTAGAGCGCTCCCTCGCGCGTGCGGACGAAGTACACGGACCAGGCGGACACGGAGGGCGAGTATAAGGCGGGCGTGACCGACGAGCTCCTCACCCTTGCGACCGAGTTTCGTCACGAGGTCGAGCGCGTCCGCGGCTCGCGCTTCCTGACGACGGTCGCCCCGGTGTCGACGCCGGCGGACGCGGAGGCATTCGTAGCGCGGATCCGGGACGAGTTCTCGGACGCGACGCACAACTGCTGGGCCTGGCGCGTCGGCCGCGCCGGCGAGGTCTTTCGCTCGAGCGACGACGGCGAGCCCGGTGGGTCCGCCGGCCGTCCGATCCTGCAGCAGCTCGAGGGACGCCGCCTTACGAACGTGGCGGCGGTCGTCACGCGCTGGTTCGGCGGGACGAAGCTCGGCGTCGGCGGTCTGATGCGCGCCTACGGCGGGGCGACGGGCAAGACCCTCGACCGTGCGCCGCTGCGCAGGATCGTCGTCACGCGCCGCGTGGAGATCGAGCACCCCTACGAGTGCTCCGGCGCGTTGGCGGGCCTGTACGCCGCGCGCGGACTGGAGCCGGCGTCGAGCGCCTACGGCGCGAGCGTGACGGTCGTGCTCGACGTCCCCGAACGCGACCTCGCCGGCTTCCTACAGGAGGTCGCGGACCGCACGGCGGGCCGGGCGGAGACGCGTGTCTGAGTCCGTCGGGGCGCAGGGTGACATGCGCCTCACGCGTTCGGCCCGAAGGCGCGAGCGGAAGACGAGCCTCGTCGCTCGTCGCATCGCGCGCGCTGGTTCCGTCGCACGAGTCTTACGCGTCGAGGACGCGGAGGCACTCCGCGGGGGATAGGCTGGTGGCCGCTCGCGGGAGCGTCTTGGCAGCCGTCCGCCCACCGAGCCTCGCACTTCCCCCGGATGCAACCATGTCGAACGAGACCACCATGCACGTCGCTCTCCCGCTGCTCCTGACCGGTGCGGCCTTCCTGCTCCCCGCCGGGTCCACCGGAACCGACGGAGACGAGTTCACCTGGCCCCAGTGGGACGGCCCGCAGCGCAACGGCCTCTCGAAGGAGACCGCCTGGTCCTCCGCCGGGAAGGAGGAGCACCTGTGGCAGACGGAGGTCGGGCTCGGCTACTCGACGGTCTCCGTCGCAGGCGGCCGCCTGTACACGATGGGCTACGACGTCGAGGCCGGCCTCGACATGATCTTCTGCCTCGACGCGCTGACGGGCGAGGAGATCTGGAGCCACACCTACGAGTCGGAGATCTGGAACCAGGCCCACGAGGGCGGAACGGTCAACACGCCGTCGATCGACGGCGAGGTGGTCTACACGCTGAACCGCGAGGGCAACGCCTACTGCCTCGACGCGAAGACCGGCGAGGTCCTCTGGCACAACGACCTGATGGCCGAGGGAAACACGAACGAGCTCGAGTCCCCTACCTGGGACTTCAGCGCGTCGCCGCTCGTGCTCGAGGACGAGCTGCTCCTGAACTGCGGCCGGATCCTCTCGCTCGACAAGAAGACGGGCAAGATCAAGTGGTCCTCGAAGGACTACGGGCACGCCTACGGGACCGCGGCCGCCTTCGACCTCGAGGGTGAGCCGGCTATCGCCGTACTGAACGGGGCCGGCGTCGGCGTCGCGTCGCGCAAGGACGGGAAGGAGCTCTTCTTCCGCGCCTTCGGCGGCTCGAACCGCGGCGTGAACGCGGCGACGCCGATCGTGATCGAGGACGCCGTCTTCGTCTCCTCCGACACGAAGCCCGGCGGCGCGCTTCTCGCCTTCGGCGACGGAGAGCTGGTCCCGGTCTGGGAGAGCCGCGAGATGGTGAACGCGTTCTCCGGCTGCGTACGCATCGGCGAGCACTTGTACGGCTTCGATCAGAGCGTCCTGAAGTGCATCGATCTGACCGGCAAGCCCATGTGGGACGCGCGCGGGATCGGGAACGGCGCCGTCCTCGGCACGCCCGACCGGCTCGTGCTCATGGGCGGGACCGGCGAGCTGATCGTCGCCGAGGCCTCTCCGAAGGAGTTCAAGGAGCTCTCGCGCGTGAAGCTGTTCGACGCCGGGCAGTTCTGGTCCAAGCCGATCCTCGTCAACGGGATCATCTACTGCCGGAGCAGCAAGGGCATGCTCGTAGCGCGCGACCACCGCGCGACGGCGCGCGACTAGCGTCCAGGCTCCGGCGAGCTGGTCGCCGCTGGCGTTGCGATGGATCCGGTCCCGCGCGAGCGGGTCCGGATCTCCGTCGACGTCGGCATCGGCGACGAGCGAGGCGGGAGCAACCCGACCGCGTCGAGGTCTCCATTCCAGGGGGACGCCGCCCATCCGTCGAGGGCACCCCCCGGGCCTCCGCAACCGCGCTAGACTGCGCCCCTCCGCGGAAGTGGCGAAACTGGCAGACGCGCAGGATTTAGGTTCCTGTGCCGCAAGGCGTGCGGGTTCGAGTCCCGCCTTCCGCACCAGGCCTTGGAACGCCGTAGGTCCCGATGAGCCCGTCGTCGGGCGCGAGGCCGGGCTACGACGCGCGCTGATCGGTCGAATCCTGTTCACGCTCGCGCTCACGACATCCCCCGTCCTCGTCGCTCCCGCCGACCTGGGCTTCGCGATCCGCATCGGGGTCGCGCCGAACGCCGGGTAGCCAACCACCTCAACAGCGGTAGCTGCATGAGAGCCACGCATGAATCGAACGACAGCCTTCCTCCTCGGCGCGGCGATCGCCTCGGTCACCATCGGTTGCAACTCATCGCAGGTTGGGCAACCGACTACAGACGAACCTCTCGAGCCGTCCTCGGAGGCCTTCTCCGACGCCGCCCTCTTGATCCAGGGCACGGTCCTTTCCGTTGCGAAAGATCAGAACCACGTAGTGCTCAGCGTCGGTGCGAAGGACGGCGTCAAGCAAGGCTACGCGTTCCACATCAGCCGGGGTGGACAGTACATGGGCCGGGTTTGCGTCGAGAAGGCGCACGGGGACTCTTCCTCCGCAGTCATCACCGGCACGAAGGGCAGCGGCGCGATAGCTCAGGGTGACCTGGCCTCCCTGGATTCTTGCGGCACGGTGTGTCCGGTGCCCCCGTGCGCCTTTCCGGTCCCCCGGATCGATGCTGCCGTCCTGACCGTCGACGCGGACGAGAACCTCGTCTGGCTCAACGTCGGCAGCAACGACGGCGTGAAGCGTGGATTCACCTTCCACGTCTACCGAGGCTCCCGATACAAGGGCGACGTGCGGGTCGAGAACGTGGAGGACGACTTCTGCGCCGCGGTCGTCATCATGGCGGCGGAAAGCACAGTCATGGCCCAGGGCGATCGCGCCACCACGATTCTCTAGACAGACCGCCTACGTCGTGGTCGTGGTCTGCGTCGCCGACCGGCTCTTGACGTTCGAGCCCCCGATGTACGATGGCTCGAACGGCGCCGAGCGGGGTGTACGGAACCAGGTTCATCCCCCAACAGCACCGCCCCGTGCCCTTTCGTTCCTCGCATCCGAATCGCGGTGCTGTTGGGGGATGAACCTGGTTCCGTACACCCCGCTGGGCGAGCTTCTCGCGCGAGAGCGCGCCGTCGCCGAGGACGAGCACGAAGGCGTCGGCCAGGGGACGGCCGCTCTCGTTGCGCACGAGGCCCGCCAGGCTCGCGCCGCCGGCGACGCGCACCACGACGTTCGCGGCGATGTCGCGCGGGTCGAGCTCGAAGGGACCCGCGAAGGCGGGCGCGTAGCCGCTCGCGTAGACGCGCACTCCGTAGCGACCCGCCGCCAGGCCATCGTGGACGAAGCGGAAGCGCGGCGGCGGCGCGGGCCCGCGGGCGTCGATCGCGAGGCGCTGCGCCATCACGCCTCCCAGGAAGAGCGGCGCCCAGTCCCCGTCGACCAGGCCGGGCGAGGCGTCCTCGATGCGCACGGGCCAGGTCTCGAGCTCGTCCAGCGGGATCGGCTCGCCCGTCGCGGCGTCGAGCACGGTGCCGTGGATCTCCGCGCCGTGCAGGCCGAAGTCGGTCGGGTCGTGCTTCGCCTTGAGCTGGAGCGCGAGCTCGACGTCCTCGCCGGGCACGAGACCCTCGAGCGCGAAGGAGGACCAGAGCGTGCTCTGGGAGCGCAGCGTGTGCGGGGCGGCGGCGAGCGCCGGGATGCGCCAGCGCCCGGGCTCGAACAGCTCGGCCTCGAACCAGCGGTTCGGATCGGCGGCGACGGCGTGGAGGCGCGCGCCGCTCTCCGCGGGAACCGGGAGACCGAGCTCGTCGACGATCGTGCCCGCGAGCTCGACTCCCGGCCGCAGGACGACGTCGCGACGCACTTCGGCGGCGTCGAGCTCGAGGCGCAGGTCGAGCGGCGCCCATCCGGCGGAGCGCGCGTCGATCGAGAGCAGGCGCGCTCCCAGGCCCTCGCCACTCAGCGTCACCTCGCCGGCGGCGTCCGTCGGTCCGCCGGCCAGCTGCCGGTTCCAGGCCGCGCCGTCGGCGTTGCGCACGGTCGCGAAGACGCGCACCGCCGCGCCGGGTACCGGAGCTCCGCCGGGATCGCGCGCCGAGAGCGAGAGTCGCCAGGTACCCGGCCGGTCCTCGACGGAGGTGAAGAACCGCAGGAGCTGGAAGGGCGCCTCCTCGCCCGCGCGCACGCGGACGCGACCGCCGTCCTGGACCAGCGAGGCGGTGCGCGCGAGGAGCGCGTAGTCCTGGCCGCTCGCGACGGCGACGGGCACCTCGAGCCGGAACGAGCCGTCGACGGCGCTCGTCGCCGTCGCGGTGAAGGTAGAGCGCTTGCCCTCGCGCTCGAGCGAGGAGGCGGTCACCTCCGCGCCCTCGACCGCCAGCCCGAAGTCGTCGACGACGCGGCCGGAGATGACGCCGCGCTCTTCGCGCGCGGAGCGAGCATCCGCTGGAGCTCCCGCTGCTCGTCCGCCGTCCCCCGTCACGGGAAGCCGCGTCGCGACCTCCGCCGTGCTGCTCGCGCCGCTCGACTCGGGGTCCGGCGCGGTGACGTGCGCGAGCGCGGACGACGAATCTCGGTCGGCGGACGCGTCCCAAGGCAGCCGCAGCACCAGGAAGACCGCGCCCGCGGCCAGCGCGAGCCCTGTCGCGGCAGCGACGAGCGGCAGACCCGCCAGCGAGCCCCCGCCCAGGGCGAGCAGCCGGCCCTCGAGCGCCGGCGGCACGTCGAGCGGCTCCGCGCGCGAGAGCAGCGCTCCGAGGTCCGGGACCACGCCCGCGAAGCCCAGCCGCGCGGCACGATCGCGCAGCTTCGCGAGCCCGCGCCGGACGCGGTCGTGGGCGCCCGGTTCGCTGATCTCGAGCGCGTCGCCGACCTCGGCGAAGGTGAGTCCTTCCTGGAAGCGGAGCGCCAACGCGTGGCGCAGGTCGTCGGGCAGCGCGTGCAGCTCGCGCGCGACGAGCTCCGCGCCCTCGCGCTCCTCGGGATCGCGTTCCTCGAATCGCTCCGGTCGTGCCATGGCCACCTCGGCTTCGCGCCGCGAACGGGCCCGCTCCGAACGCAGCCGCATCAGGGCCTCGCGCGCCGCGGCGCAGCGCAGGAGCCTCCCGAGGTCGCGGGCGGCGCCCAGGTCGAGCTGGCCCGCGAGCACGCGGCGATATACCTCCTGCACGGCATCCAGCGCGAGTGCCTCGTCCCGCGCGATGCGCAACGCCGCGCGGTAGGCCGCGCCGTGATGGTCGCGCACCGCCCGCTCGAACGCCGTCCGGTCGATCCTGTTCCGCATGCCCCGTGTGCTGCGCGCGAACCCGCGCGACACCCCGACGATGCCGCCGCGGCGACGATCTTAGGCGGGAAGCAGGAGAAAAGTCGCCGGGAAGGAGCGCCCATCACCGTCGTCACGTTGCACGATGACTCGCAGGATCCAGAGACTCGGATGGGTCCCTCTCCTCGTGCTGGGCGCACTCCTCGTGGCGGCGTCGGCACCCCTCTTCTTCCTCGGGAAGCGAGACGAGTACTCGACGTGCGCGGTGTGCGGTCGTCACCTCTCCGAGAGGAGCGTGCTCGGTCTGCTCCTTTCCCGGTCCGAGAGCCCCGGGGAGTGCGAGAGCTTGATTCGTGAGCTCCGACCCGACCACGAGGTCCACCGCTGGGAGGTGAGCTCGACAGCGTGGTGGAATCGACTCGGCTGCGGTCCGAGGGTCTCTCCCGGCTTCCTCGTCCACGCGATCGACCGCCACGGCCCACAGCACGAGCTGCTCGATCTCCTCGACGAGTACCTGGACCTGGCGGAGGCCGGCGAGCTGGACCGAGAGCGGCTCGCCGTGTTCTGGGAGCGCCTCGATCGTCTCGAGGAAGGGTTCTGACGCTCCGCTGCCCGGAGACGGATCGACGAGGCGTTGCGTACCTCGCCTCGCGGACGGGAGCCGGACCGACTAGCCGATCGCGGGATCCTCTCCCTCCGGCGTGCGCCGCAGCCAGTAGACGACCTCCTGCACCATCCCGAGTCGCCGCTGCTCGTCGGCCGGCAGGACGTCGGCCAGACGGAACGCGCGCCCGGAGAAGCGGGCGTCGAGCAGTCGCTCGACGAAGTCCTCGCCGTAGTCGAAGCAGTGGCCGTTCATGCGCGGGTCGGGGCCGCCGAAGTCGATCGTCTCGCTGCGCCCGAAGGTGAGGGGGACGCAGAGCACCATGCGTCCGCCCGGGTGCAGCACGCGGTGCAGCTCTCGCAGCGCGCGTCGGTCCTCGGGCACGTGCTCGAGCACGTGGAAGCTCGAGACGAAGGCCACGGACTCGTCCTCGAAGGTCAGCGACTGCATGTCCTCGAGGTGGATCACGAGGTCGTTGACGGGATGCAGGTCGACACCCTCGAGCCGTGAGAGGCTGCGCGCGAGCAGCCGGACCAGGCCGGGCTCGGGGGCGAAGACGAGCCGCCTGCCGGACAGGTCCTCGACCTCCGCCAGCTCACCCGCGAGCTCGTGCTCGAGCACCCACGCGAAGCCCCGGTGTCGGGGGTACGAGCGACAGGCCGGACAGAAGCAATTGCGGTCGATGTAATCCGCGCCGCAGTGAGTCAGGAAGCGCTCGCCGCTCCACCCGCAGAGGTTGCACTCGACCTCTCCGCCGGTTCCGAGGACGCTGCGCAAGCGGATCCAGCCGTTGCGGAGCCCTTCCTCGCGGAAGAACCTCCAGCCAGCCGCCGGACCCGCATGCCGCGCGATCGAGAGCCCGCGGCGCAGCTCGCCGACGACCTTCTGGAGAGCTGGCGTCATGAGGAGTTCCAGGATAGCCCAACGCGCCCAGGCCCGCCGTTCGCTCTATTCTCCGCCGTACCCGAGCTGCTCGAGCAGCGCGCGGTTCTCCTCGGATACCGGACCGATCGTACTGGCGGCGCTCCTGCGCTGCATGTGTCGGCGCAGCTCCTCGAGCAGGAACGCGACGCGATCGGGTTGCGCGCTCGAGAGGTCCTCGCGCTCGGCCGGGTCGGTCGCGAGGTCGTAGAGCTCCGTCCTCCCCGTGACGGTGTCGAGGTGCAGCACCGTGTTCCCGCTGCGCGCCATGCGCTTGACGTCCGAGCGGTCGACGCCGTCGACGACGTTGTTGTGGTCCGCCTCGCTGAAGAGGACGCGCTCGTCCGGCAGCGCCGGGCCGGCGCCCCACGCGCCGGACAGGTCGAGTCCGTCCATGCTCGGTGCCGCGGGCACGCCCAGGAGCGCGTAGAGCGTCGGAGCGAGGTCGACCAGGTGCACCGGCGTCTTCACGCGCAGTCCGGCGGCGACGCCCGGTCCGGCCAGGAGCAGCGGGATGCGCACCAGCTCCTGGTAGTGCGTCCGGCCGTGCAACACGCTGCCGTGTTCCAGGAACTCCTCGCCGTGGTCCGAGGTCAGCGCGATCACCGTGCTCTCGAGCAGGCCTGCCTGCTCGAGGTACGCGAAGAGCTCCCCGAGGCGGTCGTCGAAGGTGCGGATCTCGGCCTCGTACATCTCCGTCAGGAAGCGCACGTCGGCCTTGCTCAGTGCGAGACCCTGCTTGCGAATCGTCGTGAGCACCGCCGTCCAGGCACCCGGCAAGCGTCCCTTGTAGGGCTTGACGAACTCCTGCTCCCACTCGGGCGCCGGAGTGAAGTCGGTGTGCACGTCGTAGAAGTGCAGGAACAGGAAGAACGGCCGCGACGCGTCGCGGGTCCCCAGGAAGGCGCGCGCGCGAGCGATGACGTCCTCGGCGCGGTTGACGACCGGCGTGATCAGCGTCTCGGGATCCTGCTCGCCGAGCT
>Ga0302046_10005638_pt1 | contig 10997 bp, 10 predicted proteins | sample RVTome_11_FD_200261 | JGI IMG/M metagenome (GOLD analysis project Ga0302046, IMG submission 200261) | Soil microbial communities from uranium-contaminated site in the Upper Colorado River Basin, Wyoming, United States - RVT147D111 (version 2) ... | reverse complement strand
TCCAGAATCTCGAGGGCCCGCTCGACGGAGTTGATCCATCGCGCCCTGAACGCCTCGCCCCCCGGCCCCTTCGGCTGGACCGGTGGCTCGCCGGCTCGGGGAGGATTCATGACGGCATTGACGCGCTCGGCCTGATCCGGTGTGACCATTTTCCCGTGAAAGCCAAGGTTAGCGGTGAAGAGAGCTTCCTCTTCCAGGCTGGCTTCATCGCTCATCGCATCCACGGCGTCAATGTCTGCCGCCGCCGTGGCCGCCACCAGCGCCGACCGGTAGTAATAGTACCCCTTGGTCTTTGGGTCGATCGGGTCCTCCTTCGGCAGGACGCCTCTAAGATCGAGGAAGATCCACATCATTCGCCGGCTCGCCGTCGCGACGGCGTACGCATCCCGCTCGATGGTCTCGGGTTTGCTGATCCGGGCCCCGAGGGAGATGGAGCCGACCCGCAGGCCGACCTCCCGCTCGACTCCCGTGAGGAGACCGGCGGCATGCCGGACAGCGCGTGGATGGTCCACGGCGGGCAGGATGAGCGCCTGGGCCCTGTCCTTAAAGACCTGGAGCAGTCCCCGTAGCTCCGCGGCCGCCCGGGCCCTCCCCAGGTCGATCTGAAGACCCAGGACCTGGGTTGGCCGCCCCGCCTTTTGACAGAGCGCGGCCAGCGTGCGTTGAGGTTCTTGCCCGTTCGATCCCGACATGCCTTCGACGTCGATGATCACCATATCCGCCGCCGAGGTGAGGGCGGCTCGCACCCCGTCGAGATCATGGCCGGCAACCGTGACGACCGATCGGCAGAGGGTCACGGGCCGGGGGACGAAGACCAGGGGGGCGAGGATCGGTTTCTCTTCGTGCGCCAGCCGCTTGAGCTGTTCGAGGTTGAACGGAGAAACTTCGGGGTAGGGGATCCGCGTGCGGATGATCGGGGGGAATTTGGCCGCCTGGCGGGCGATCCCCTCCACGTGGGCCGGATGCACGCTCCACTTGCGATGAATGCCGAGCGCGATGGCCCGCACGGTATCCACCTCGGTATCGTCCGCGTTCAGCTTGACCGTAATCCCGGTCCCGGCCGCCTTCCCTGCGGCCCGGGAGGCTTCGACCAGCTTGAGGAGCGGGAACCGCATGTAGGTGTACTGCTCTTGCTGGACCACACTGCGCCCGCCGGTGGCCGCGGTGTAATCGACGACACCCAGGTTTGCCTCTTCCACTTCGGGGGCCACGGCGAGAATCTCTTGCGCGGTCAGGATCGCTCCGGGAAGCTCGGTCAAGACGAAAACCTTGAGTTTCCCTGTCACCCAACCGCGCTCCTGCTGCAGGGCCCGGAGGATCTGGACAGCGACCCTGACATCATCCGGGCCCTCGATTTTCGGCAGATAGATCCCCCCAATCAACTCTCCGATATCCCGGATCACGTCGAAGTAATCCCCGGCCGCCCACTTGGTGCGGAGATTGTTCGGCCGGACCAGAATCATCTGTCCTTCGGGGAACCGGCATTCCGGCTTGATCCGGAAACGGTCTCCCTCCCGGACGAACTGCTGCTCCAGCTGTTCTGCCTTGCCGGCCGGCAGCGCCTTGGCCTTGAGAAATTCCAGTTCTTCTTGCGTCAGGAGTTGCCCTCGATGGGCGCGGATCAGCAGTGTCAAGACCCTGCGGGCAACGTGCTTGCGCGTGGTCGCCACCGCGTCTTCCAGGTCGAGAAGTAGGATCTGGGCCTGGGACTGGGCTGCCTTCGTCATGAAGTACCAGTTGTCACCGGGGAAGACGTGCTCGATCGGTCGCGAGGCGTATTCCCAGGCGAGCTGCCGGATGGCCGCCTCACGGGTCGCAGCACGGTCGACCCGCTTCATGGCCTCCCACCGCTCGGCAATGTCGGCCTCGGCCTGAGCCGTGTCGCCTCCAAAAGCTGCTACCACCTTGCTTAAGGCTTGTTCATCCATGGTTCGGCCTCCCGAGCATCAAAATTTCTTGAAGGGTCCCGTGCTGTGATCCGTGGAGATGGGAGAAGTCATGCGCTCGAAGAACGGGCTCATATGCTAGTGAAGATCGCTCCGAGGGTCAAGAAAATTCGGGATTGCACGTTCGAGGGGGAGGAAAACGGCCGGAAATCAGCAGTGATCGGGCGAGGGAAAAAGAGCCTCGAGTTGGATCAGGTCAAGCTCCTCGAGGCTCTTCACCACGGCATGGGCCGCGGTGAGCTCTTCCAGAGCGTAGGAGTTCGTCACGGCGAGACACCGCATGCCGGCGGCTCTGGCGGCGGCCACTCCATGGCGGGAGTCCTCGATCACGAGACACTCCGAGGGACTTACGGGCTTGCCGGATCCCAGCCGATTGAGCCGGGCCAGGGCGGTGACATAGGCCTCGGGGTCGGGTTTGCCCTTCTCCACATCTTGGGCAGCGACCACCACAGGGAAATATTCGCGGAGGCCGACCTTGGCCAGGAAAAATTCGATCTCTTCCCGGAGAGCGCCCGAGGCGATTGCCAGCGGATGCTTCTGCACGGCGTTGTGGATGAAGCGCGTGACCCCGGGGAACAGGGCGACCGAGTCGGCATCGTTGAAAAAAAAGACAGCCTTCCGTTCGGTGAGCTCCTCTATTTTCGGGGGTGTCACTGCCCGCTTGTGCCGGGAAAGGATCGCGCGGAAGCAGTTCTTGTCATCCATCGCCAGGTAGGTTTGTGTGTACTCATCCCATGTGAGCGGGATCTGCTCCTCTTCGAGGACGCGTTGCAGCGCCTGGAAGTGAAACCGCTCGGTATCGACGATGACGCCGTCGAAATCAAAGATGATCGCCCGCAGCATGATTACCAGGCCACCTCCGGCATCCCTTGCCGCTGGTTGACGACCCTGGCGAGCACGAAGAGGAGATCGGAGAGGCGGTTTACGTACATGATGAGAATCGGCGACACCGGTATTCCCTGGTGCTTGAGCGCGATCGTTCGCCGCTCGGCTCGCCGGCATACGGTGCGGGCCAGGTGGAGGAGGGACCCGGCGTGACTCCCACCCGGCAGGATGAAATGCTTGAGCGGGGGAAGTTCCACCTCGCATCGGTCGATGATCTGCTCCATCTCTTTCACGCGAGCCTCGTTGAGTGTGGCTTTTTCCTTGCGCTTCTTTTCCCCGAACTTGGGGTCGGCCAGCTGGGCCCCGATGGCAAAGAGGTCCCGCTGGATCGCTGCAAGGATCCCACCGATCTCCTCGTCGGCCAGGAAGGCCCGGACGGTCCCCAGCAGTGCGTTCAACTCATCGACCTCACCATACGCCTCGACCCGGGGGTCGTGTTTGGGGACCCGCGTCCCATCAAAGAGGCCGGTCTCGCCCTTGTCACCCGTTTTCGTATAGATCTTCACCGGCGCCGCCCTGTTCCCTTGCGCGTCAATTTGGGATAGGCCCGGCACAGGTCGGTAAAGCAGCAGGAGTGGCAGCGGGGATTTTTTGCCGTGCAGACCAGCGCCCCGAAATCCATGAGCGCCTGGTTGAAGGCCCAGGTCTTTCCGTTCGGGATCAGGCTCGCACTGAGTCGCCAGAGTCGCCGCTCTGTCTGTGCAGCGGTCGGAGAAGGGCGCCGGACAAAGATCCGGGAAAGGAGACGCTTGACGTTGGTGTCCAGGATAGGAGTCGGCACGTCGAAGGCAAAGCTCAACAGGGCCCCCGCCGTGGAGCGACCCACCCCGGGCAGGGCGCAGACCTCTGCGTAGCGGCGGGGAAACTTTCCCCCATGTCGGTGAGTTACCTGCCGGGCCGTCCGGTGAAGGTTCCTGGCCCTGGCGTAGTACCCGAGACCGTCCCACGCCTCTCGCACCTTGCGAGGCGGCGCCGACGCCAGCTCTTCCACCGTGGGATACCGCGCGAGGAATTTGTCGTAAAAGCCGAGGACCCTTTCTACCTGAGTCTGCTGAAGCATCACCTCGGACACCAGGATGCGGTACGGGTCACGGGTCCTGCGCCAGGGCAGGTCCCGGCCGCGCGCTTGATACCAGGTGAGGAGTCGTCGTTGAAAGCGCCGCTTGACGGACGGGTCGATTCCTGTTCGACTCACTGCAGATCACCGAAGAAACTTTCCCTGGCTACCGCCTCGATTACCGGGCGGTCCGCCTCGAGAAAATCAAACTGGGCAATCTCCTCGCGCCCCACCCACCGGATGCTCTCGAACTGCCTGTTGCTGACGTCACCACTGTATCCGGGAATGTGAAACACGATGAGCTCAACCTCGCGGTCAGGGTAGCGGTGGTTCAAGCGGCACAAGAGCGCTCCGATCTCCGGCTCGATAGCGAGCTCCTCCTTCAGCTCGCGCCGGAGGCACTCACGTGGGTCCTCCCCGTCTTCCACCTTTCCGCCGGGAAACTCCCATTTGTACTCCCCCCAGCTCCCTTTCCGTCGCTGGCAAATCAGGATGCGCCCTCCCCGGGTAATGATCCCTGCCGTCACTACCATCGATCTCCTCGGTCTGCGCGAGCCTGAGGCAGGGGGACAGTATCAGATCCCCCCGATACCGTCAAGGCGTGGGGCGGGCGGCCTGGGCTGTTCCGTTCGGGGCCTGTTGCGACCCGCCCGATGGGTTGTCTCGTCGTGCCGGCCCTGCTATGATGCCCACCATGGAGGGTCGGGCGATGCACGAAGAGAAGTTTCCCGTAGCCAGGCGAGTGGGGGCCATCTGCGGCAAGATCCTGGCGAGATTCGGGGTGGAAAAGTTTCAAGGCTACCCGGTCATCTTCGCCCCGCTCTATCCCAATGTCGGAGCGGTCCCCACGGGACCACTGGGGATCGGCATCGACTCCTTCCTGTTATGCAACACCTTCGTGTGGCGACATCATCTGAAGGGCCGGCGTTGGGCCACTTCGATCCTGCTGCATGAAGTCGCACATCTCAAGGATTTTGCGGAGCACCCGTGGCAGCTTGCCCCGCTCATCGCCTGCCGGATCGGCGCCCCGCATTTTCCTCCACTGCGGGTCTGCCTCTACCTCTACTACCTTTACCTGGAGGGAAAGGCGAATCTGCGGGCCCTGGATGAGGGGGCTTCTCCCTTCGTCCTTGCCTTGAGTTACCTGACCTACCTCCGCGCCTTCAGCAAGTCCCTCACCCGGCCCCGCCATTAGCCCGCTCCCTCTCTCTTCCCTCCTTCCAAAGCTGGCCAAGACCGTTTCGATCATATATTCTCAAGGCCGTGGCGAAGGGTCGGGCGATTGTGCCTGGAAACAACAAGGGGAGCGGGGTGTACACCGCGACGCTGATAGAAGGCGACGGCATAGGGCCCGACGTGGTGGGTGCCGCCCTGCAAGTACTCGAGGCCGCCCGCGCGCCGATCCGATGGGAGCCGATGCTCGTGGGCCAGCGAGCGTACGAGCGGACGGGCGCCCTGTTGCCCGCGGGTGTTCTGGCGTCCATCAAACGGAACCGGATCGCCCTAAAGGGACCCCTGACGACCCCCGTGGGCGAAGGCATGCCCAGCCTCAACGTCCGTCTCCGGAAGGAACTGGATCTGTACGCCTGCGTGCGGCCCGTCCGCTCGCTGCCCGGAGTGCCCGCATTGTACGCCGACGTGAATCTGACCGTTATCAGGGAAAACACGGAGGACCTCTATGCGGGTATCGAGCACGAGATTATCCCCGGGGTCGTCGAGAGCCTGAAGATCATTACCAAGGCGGCTTCGCTGCGCATCGCCCGCTTCGCCTTCCTCCATGTCCGGCAGGCCGGGTATCGCACGGTCACGGCAATCCACAAGGCCAATATCATGAAGCTCTCCGACGGTCTCTTCCTCGACTGTTGCCGCCAGACGGCTCGGGAGTTTGCCGATATTCAGTACACCGAGGTGATTGTGGATAACGCCTGCATGAAGCTGGTCATGCATCCCCACGCCTTTGGGGTCTTGCTCACACCCAACCTGTACGGGGACATCCTCTCAGATCTTGCGGCTGGCCTTGGGGTTGTACCGGGGGCGAATATCGGTGACGAGTCCGCCGTCTTCGAGGCCGTCCACGGGAGCTGGCCCGAGGCGGCCGCCCAGGGCATCGCCAATCCCACCGCGCTTATTCTTACGGCCGCCATGATGCTGCGCTACCTGGGAGAAGAAGAGAGGGCCCGGGCCGTGGAAGGGGCCGTGCGCTGTGCGCTGGCCGAGGGCATCCACATCACGCCCGATCTCGGAGGTACGGCAACCACCCAGGATTTCACCGATGCGGTTATCCGGTGCCTCGGCCGGGTGGGCCAACAGCCCGCAGGCGCGGGGAAATGAAGCTGGCGACTGTTCCGGCGCGTCGTGCCATTTTGTCTCTCTATGAGGACCTCTGCTCGAGAAACCAAAGGTCGAGGGAGGAGTCGCGATAGAGGAGGTAGGTCTTACCGTCCGAGGCGAGGATGCGGAAGTACTCCTTTAATTCCCTTTGGATCCCTTCTTGGTACCACCGCTCCAGTACCTGGGTCACCAGCAGTCGGCCCATCGACGGGGAACGGAAGGCTCGTGGGGCCTCGTCACCTTTTGTCCCGGAGTAGCTCGACACCTGAATCGGCTCGGCAATCCGCATCGTGCCCCTCTGCAAAGTCTCACTCAATGTTTACCACCTTTTCCTGGGATGTTACACGGAAAATTGCTGTCCTTGACAGGGTTATGGCTGCTATAGTATACGCGTAGCTTTTCTCTGTTTCAATGTCTGAAGTGATGCACCTAAACCTTGCACCCTGAACCATGAATTATCCCGACGCGCTCGCCTTCCTCTACGGGCTTCAGCGATTTGGCATCAGGCTGGGGCTCGAGAACGTCCTTCGCCTGGTGGAGGCCTTCGGGCATCCCGAGGCGGCATTCCAGTCCGTCCACGTGGCGGGGACGAATGGCAAGGGCTCCACGGCGGCTTTTGTCGACGCGATCCTTCGAGCCGCGGGCTATAGGACCGGGCTCTACACCTCTCCCCATCTGCTGGACTTTCGAGAGCGCATTCTCGTGGACGGCCATCCCATCCCCGAGCGGGAATTGGCCGCGCTCGCCGCAGAGGTCGCGGGTGTCGTCGACCGCATCTTTACGCCGTCACCCCTTTCCTCTCCGACGTTCTTCGAGGCGGTCACCGCCCTCGCGTTTCTCCACTTCGCCCGGGTCGGCGTGAACTGGGGAGTGATTGAAGTCGGTCTCGGGGGCCGGTCCGATGCGACGAATGTCCTGAAGGCAAGGGTCTCCGTCATCACGAACATCGGGCTGGAACACGAGGAACACCTCGGCGACAGCCTCGAGAGCATTGCGGCGGAGAAGGCGGGCATCATTCGGGAAGGGGGTTGGCTGGTCAGCGCTGCGGAGGGAGCGGCCCTGGATGCGATTGTCCGGATTGTCCGGGAGAAGGAAGCCCGCCTGATCAGAGTTCAGGATCATTATCGGGTTGAACGCCTGGGTCGCTTTGAACAGGGGGAAATCTTCCACCTCGCGGGGAGGCTCAGGGAGTATGATGCACTGCACATTTCCCTGATGGGCGGGCACCAGATCTTGAATGCGGTGACGGCAGTGGCCGTTGCGGAGATACTCGAAGAAGACGGGATGCAGGTGGGCGAGGCCGCAATACGGCACGGGCTCGCCACCGCCCGCTGTCCCGGCCGCCTTCAGGTGGTCTCGATGCGGCCCCGGATGCTGGTGGATGGGGCGCACAATCCGCCGGCCATCATTGCGCTGCGGGCCTTTCTGGAAGAGGAAAGATTTGCGGGGCGCCTCGTGGTCGTCTTCGGCGTTCTCAAGGATAAGGCGTGGGAACGGATGCTCGCAATCATGGCCCCTCTCGCATCGGCCGTCATCCTTACGCGTCCCGAGAGCGATCGGGGGGCCGAGCCGAGAGCATTAGCCTCGACCGCCTCCCGGTACTTTCGCCGTGTCCACATCGCCGAAGCGATGCCGGAAGCCTTGGCCGCCGCCCGTCGTTTCGCCGGGACCGATGATACCATCCTCGTCACCGGTTCCCTCTTTACCGCCGCCGGTGCCCTCCGCGCCCTCGGGTTCACCACCCTCTTTTGACGCCCCAGAACTCTCCGGTACGCACTTCTCTCTCCGTTTATCCACCACGCCGCTATTCCGATGATCATCGAGTGTACCGCGGACCCGGAATCTGCGCGGCCCGAGACGGTTGGCAGGAGGACTATGGCCTTGGCCCCTTCGCTTTTTTGCGACGGGGAGATCGGCGAGTCGAGCGGATCGCCCGGAGAAGTGCCCTGTGATTGATCGGCTTTTTCAACATACAGAAGGCTCCAGCTCGGAGCGCCTTCTCCCGGTCCTCTTGAGTCGTGTCATGCACCAGGAGAATCACAGGCAATCGCGGGGAGACCTCTTGGATGATGGGAAGGGCATCGGTGCCGTTGAGGCCCGGGAGATGATAATCCAAGAGCATGAGGTCGAACTCTTCGACGAGGAGAGACCGCACCGCATCCGCGATGTTGGTATGGAAGTGGGTGGTAAATCCCTCCCCCTCCAGAAACCGGGTGAGATCCTGAAAAATGTAATAGTCGTCCTCGATAATAATGATTCGCACTGTCTATCCCCGCCGTCATGCGGGACTAGCAAGGAAGGTGCCAAGGTCCTGAGGAGGTTCGGTCCCTCATTTGTCCGGAAATTTCGCCGGTTATGCGGGTTGGAGGAGGTGATGAAGGTACAAAAAGTGACATTCTGCCCGACCACTGCAGTGGCGTCGCACGAAGCTGACAGGCACCGGCAATCGGCCGCCGGCGGGCGGTGGCCGGGAATGCCCGTGACGCCGCCGACGCCTGCCGGCCTGCCTTAACGGCGGCTTCTGTCTTCGTGGATTTCGATCCGGTAGGTCAAGAGCTTCCGGTAGAGCGTCTTGGGATCGATGCCCAAGATCTGCGCTGCTTGCCCGCGGTGCCCGTTGACCTGCTCGAGGACGCAGATGATGTGCTGCCGCTCTACGGCTTCGAGGGTGGAGAGTGGACCGGACGGGGTCGGCTTGCCCGCGGAGATTCGGTCGACCTGGAGATCGAGGGGGAGGTCCTCGGGTTCGATTTGGGACTTGGGGGAGAGAATGAGTGCCCGCCGGATGATGTGCTGGAGCTCGCGCACGTTCCCGGGCCAGGAGTATCGCGTCAGATATTCCATGGCTTCGGTGCTTACGGTCTTCTTCCCCAACGGGGCAAACATCTGGAGAAAGTGCCGGGTGAGTAACGGAATGTCCTCCGGTCGTTCCCGAAGGGGGGGAATGTGGACGGGCAGGACATTGATGCGATAGAACAAATCTTCCCGGAACTTTGCCGCCTTGACCAATTCCTGGAGGTCTCTGTTGGTTGCCGAAAGGATCCGGACGTCGACATGTCGCTCGCGGGTGCTTCCGACCCGGAAAAACTGTCCGGTCTCGATGACCCGCAGGAGTTTGAGTTGCATGGCCGAGGAGATCTCACCGATTTCGTCCAGCAGCAGTGTCCCTCCGTCTACGACCTCAAAGAGGCCGAGCTTGGCGGAGTGAGCGCCGGTGAAGGCGCCTTTCTCGTGCCCGAAAAGCTCGCTCTCGAGGATGCTCTCTTGCAGGGCCCCGCAGTTGATGACGAGGAAAGGCTGGTCCTTCCGCTTCGACAGCTGGTGGACGGCCTTCGCGATCAATTCCTTGCCCGTCCCGCTCTCACCGGTGATGAGGACCGTGGAGTCGGTCGGGGCGATCCGCGAGAGCATCTCCAGGATCCGCCGGATCTTGGGGCTCGCCGTGACCATCTCCGGAAACTGCTCGTCCTGTCCCAGGCGGGTCTTCAGGTAGAGGTTCTCGCGGAGAATCTGTCGTTTTTCGTACGCCTTCTGGATGAAGAGATTGAGGTCGGCGGTCTTGCACGGCTTGGTGATGTACGTGTATGCGCCGAGCTTCATCGCCTCGACGGCGGTGGGGATGGTTCCGTGTCCGGTGAGGACGATCACCTCGGGGACGAGGGCCCACTTCTTCACCTCCTTAAGCACCTGCATGCCGCCTAGCTTGGGCATCTTGAGGTCCAGGATCACCACATCGTATTCCTGCGCCTTGAGTTTCTCGATGGCCTCCCGGCCGTCCGAGGCGACCTCCGTGTTGTGGCCTTCCCGTCCCAGCTCGGCCTGCAACACTCGCGCAAAGTTTTTCTCGTCATCGGCGATGAGAACTCGGATCTTCCCCTGTGCGCTCCGCATCATCTCCTCTGGCTCACCTGAGTCTTTGCCGGGGGAAAGTAGACACGGACGACCGTCCATTTCCCCTCGACCGAGTGGATGTCGATTCTTCCTCCGTGGGCGCTCACAATTCCCTCAGCGATGTACAGGCCGAGCCCCGCGCCCTTTCCGGGCGGCTTGGTGCTGAAGAAGGGCTCGAAGACCCGGGGAAGTAAATCGGGGGGGACGCCCCGGCCGGTGTCCTCGATCTCGACCTGGACCCCGTGGGCCGATAGCCGGATTGGCACTGCCGAAAATGCCCTCGCCGCCGGGCCGGTCGTCCTGGCCCTCACGGTGAGGATGCCGCCCGCATCCATGGCCTCGATGGCGTTGATCAGCAGGGCCAGGCAGGCCTGGCGGAGTTCTCCCTCGTTGCCCAGCAGCAGCGGGAGTTCGACGTCGAAGTCCTGGGTGACGGTGATTCCCCGGCTCCGGATTTGATACCCCAACACCCGCAGGGTTCCCTCGAGCAGCACGCGGAGATCGACAGGCCGCAGCTCTCCGCTTCCCTCTCGACTCAGGTCGGACAGGCCGGCCAGGACCCCCTTGCACCGGTAGACCTCGTCCTCGATGATTCGAGGGTAGAGCCGCAGGTATTCGGTATTCTCCAGGGCCGGTGTGGGATTCTGGCTGTGTTTGAGGAGCGCCTCGGCACAGGAGGCGATGGTCGCCATGGGATTGTTGAGTTCGTGGGCGATGCCGGAGGCAAGCTGGCCGATTCCGGCTAATTTCTCGCTGGCCAGCAACTGGCGCTCGATCCGCCGGCGTTCGGTGATGTCCTCGACGAGGGTGATCACATGCGTCACATCTCCGCGGTCGTCGGTGAGGGGGACCTTGCTGATCCGGAAGGTCCTCCGCTCCCCTTCCAC
>Ga0302046_10005635_pt1 | contig 10999 bp, 6 predicted proteins | sample RVTome_11_FD_200261 | JGI IMG/M metagenome (GOLD analysis project Ga0302046, IMG submission 200261) | Soil microbial communities from uranium-contaminated site in the Upper Colorado River Basin, Wyoming, United States - RVT147D111 (version 2) ... | reverse complement strand
CCGGGGGCGGAAGCCTCGGGACGGGCACAGTCCGATCTCTTTGGTACCAGTAGGCGACCGAAGACCAGTCATCGTCCCGATCGTTGGCGTGGCCGCGCTCGATGCTCGCGTGGAGTGAGCGGTCGAACCTGATGGGATCTGCGACGTGGAAGCGGTAGAGGTGCGAGAAACCGCTCCAGTCCGGACGGTCGGTGACCGGCTGTCCGTACCATGGGTGTGAGAACGGTTCCGCCGGACTCCACGCTGTGCCCGCCCAGTCCTCCGTCCCCGTGCCGTGGATCGCCGGTGGCCATCGGTCGTCGTCGATGAAGATCATCTCGTCGCCTTCCCCATACCAACCGCCGTCGGTGGAGTGCACGTACAGGAACGCGCCGAGATAGTGACCCGCTCCCCGGATGTCGGCGAAAACGTGGTTGCCGTCCCGGGATGCGTGAGGCTGAGGGCCGTACACGCCGGGCGAGTCCTCCTCGCGACGAGCGGGCGTCCGGTTCCACCAGGCGTGAAAGCGCTCCGCGCGCGGCTGTTCCGGCCAGGACTCGTGATCGATGTGGAGATAGAGCGCGAGCAGCGGAAGATCCGACTGATTCTCCACCTCGAGCCGGAAGCCGTCGGCGAACGGCATCTCGAACCAGGCGTGATACGAGCGCGCATCGCGCGGCGCGACCGAGAGCAGCTCGGAGGCGAACTCTCCCGCCACGCAGTTGCCGGCACCGAAGAAGTCGCCGAAGGGAACCTCGACGCTCGGGGTTTCCTCTCCATCCCAGTACGCGCGCAGCACGAGCGATCGGCCCCAGAGCAGGTCGGGGGCGAGTGCGGTGGCCCACAGGTGCGTGATCCGTCCCGCCCCTTCGGCTTGGGCGACGTTCTGAGTCGCGCCGGGGGGGACGAACGATGAATCGTTGTTCCCGCCGGTACGATCCCACGTCGATACGCGCGCGCGGCGCGCGGCCGAGGGGATGGCGTCGCCGGTCACCAGGCCGGACAGATCGCGCGCGTTGAGCCTGATCTCTCGTTCCGTCATTCGAACCGAGGGCCCGGCCACGCGGGGAGCGGGCTCTCCGGGCCGGGAACCTCGACCTCGCTGTAGTACCGGAGCATCCAGTACGTCGCGAGGAAGTCGATGCTGGGACCCCGCCACGGCACCGCGTGATCCCCGTTGATGATCGTCGGATCCTTCTGCCACAGGAAGTCCGCGAGCCGGCGGACCCCGACCGGCAACGGATCCTTCGCTCGGCGCGCGCTGTCGGTGCCGGGCCGGAACGGGGTGACCACCTCGTCGCCGCCGGGCACCGGCAGGACCATGTCCACCTGGTCCTTCGGCGCGCACTCCAGGGGTCGCTCCTGGATCGGAGCGTTCTCACCCGGATCTTCGGTGATGTCGCAACGCCCGGTGTGCAGGAACGGTGTGTTCCCCGCGCGCGCCGCCTCCTCGTGGAAGGCGTAGTAGTCCAGCCAGTCGCGGTGGTACCCGACCGCCTCGTCGAGCCGGGCCACCTCGCCGGTCAACGCGTAGATCATCGCCTCGAAGAACGGGTTGCCGTCGTCGGTGAGGCTCGCGTCGAGAACGGACATGGCTCGCTCGAACTCTTCTCGTACCACCGGATCCGGCTCGAGCCTTATGAGGTTGAAGAAGGACACCAGATGCAGCTGGTACTTGTAGTAGGCGTTGTGTGGGCTCATCGAGTCGATCACCATCGAGTCGAGCAGCGATCCGGTCCCGACGGTGTTCGCAACCTCTTCGAGCCAGAGGACCTCGTAGCGCTGCTTTCCTTCGGCGTGGCCGATGAGGTTGGCGGCGTGGCGCGCGGTCTGGAGCATGTGCAACCGGTGCAGCGGAACCTGGATGAACAGCGGGCTGAACGGCCCGTTGAGGTCGTTGTCGGTGATCGGGTTGGCGACCCGCCCGTGCGGACGCGGCTGGTTCCACAGGTACTTCAACGCGTAGTCGGTCATGGCCATCAGGTCGTGCGCGAGCGTCGCGCGCAACTCGGGGTTCTCCTCGGTCGCCAGGTAGTCGAGCGCGACCGCGAGACCGAAGATCGTCCCCATGTAGGAGTCGCGACTGGTGTTCTGGACGCAGTACCAGTTCCGGCCGTCTTCCCACCGAAGCGGCCCGATGACGTAGGGCGTGGGGGCGTAGTTGTAGCGGATGTCGGTGTAGGCGGGATCCGCGTCCTCCGGGGTGCACGTACGCATAAGCAGGCCCTTCTCGCCTGGGATGACGCCCCCGCCGTAGTCCAGCCAGCCGGACTCGTCCGGCGTCTTGCTCAAGTCGATCTGCGGGTCGAGCTCGGTCTCCCAGTACTGCGCGATGTTCACAAGGATGTGGTAGTAACCGACGATCTCAGCGGCGCGCGCGCGAGCTTCGTCGCGCTGCCCGCGCCAGAACGCTACTGCTGCGGAATCGCTCGGTACATCGTCGAGCGGGTCGACGCCGAGTAGCACGAGCTGCGCTTTGGCTTGGGCGTACCGCCACGACTGCGCCGCGAGGTATACGCCGGTGTAGTTACCGGAGTCGCCCTCCCCTTCCATGCGCACCGGCTGGGCGTCCGGGTCCAGGTGCGGCCACGCGTCGAACAGCAGCGGGACGATCATGCCCTCGAAGGTGTGTTCGGGGATCAAGGATTCGAAGCGAAGGGCCGCGTCGAGGTCTCCGGCGGTGTCGAGCGGACCGGTGTCGTCACTGATCGCCTCGAAAGGCTCCGCCTGCCCGATGGGCGGATTGACGGCGAGCAGCGCGAGCACGAGTCCGAGGAGCGGGGCGATCCCCCGACGCATGACACCGTTCCCGCGTGATCCCATCTCGGCCCCCTTGACGCACCCCGATTCGTACGAATACCTTACAAATACCGTGAACGGGACACAAGCCCTCATCTGGCGCGCGGCCGCAGCCGTGCTGTGCGGCGCTTTGCTCACGCCCGTGGGAGCGTCCGCCTCATCGCCGCTCACCCCCGACGACCAGGCCGCGGCTCTGCTGCTCGAGGACCGCATCGCGGACAACCTGTGGTACGGCCAGGTCTTCGAGGCGACCTACCGCACGCCCGATCGCACGCCGGGTGATCTCGCGAGCGTGCACAACTTCGGTGACTCGGCCCTGTGGACCGGCACCTATCTCGCAGCGGAGGCGTTCCGGTACGCGACCGCGCGCACCAAGATCGCCACCGGCGAGGACGTGGCTTTCTGGGGCGAGCAGCAGGCGGAGGCGAAGGCCCGCATCGATCAGATAGTCGCCAAGTACCACCTGCTGATCAACATCTCGAAGAACTGGGATTACGAGCTCGAGCCCTCGCTGGACCCGCCGTCGTTCGGCGGCGGCGTGTTCCGCGGCGAGCCCGGGTACCTGATGCGCGCCTGCATCCCCACCGACGCCCCCTCGTGGGCGACCTGGGGCGAGCCGCGCGGCCCCCGGGTGTTCGGGCCCTTGGACTGGGACGACGGCAACCAGTACTGGTGCGAGGACGCGACCAGCCGCGACGCCTACGCCGGCACGACCTTCGGTCTTCTGACCGCGTTCGACCTCGTCGGGCCCGACGACGACGAGCTGCGCGCGCAGATCCGTGACGACGTCATCACGATGACGACCTTCGCCCTGAAGTACCTGTGGAACACGCCGCGGCCGCACGGCAACATCTCGCTGCCGCCGGAGGACCTCGAGGAGTACAGCCCCATCGACGTCTGGGGGCACGACTTCGAGAATTTCATCTCGCCGTTGTTCGTCTACGTCCCGATGGCGAGGCTCAACATGACCCAGATCGCTCGCCACGTCGCCGATGAGGCGGGCACGCCCGAGCAGGCGGCCTTCTGGGAAGCGGTCTGGGCAGAGGAGCTGGCGTCGCAGGGCTCGTTGCTCGCGACGTCGATGGAGATCGATTCCTTCCAGCCCAACGACGGGTACTACAAGTTCAACCTGCATCACCTCACCGGCTACACCACGATCAGGCTCGAGCCGGATCCGGCAGTGCGCGAGCTGCTTCGCCAGGCGTTCAGCGTCATGGACAACACGACTCGCGACGACGTCAATGCGCACTTCGAGACCATCACCTACGCGCTGACCGGCGAGGCCGGCCGTCGTGACCTAGCGATCGAGCACCTCCGGGAGTGGCTCGACTATCGCGCGCGCATCGACCTGGGCGTGCCGACCAACAACAGCCCCGGCTGCGATGTCGAGTTCGAATGTGTGGCGCGGGACTCGCTCGAGCTGGTCGTGCGCGCGGCGGACGGATCGGAAGCCGCCGCGGTCACGCTCTTCCCCGGGACCGACGCCCGGCTGCGCGCGCGCCGCCCCCTGCCGGTGCCGCTCCGTCCCCCGACCGATTTCCTGTGGCAGCGGCCGCCGACGCAGCTCGAGGGCTTCGAAGGGGCGACGCGCCAGGCACCGGGCATCGACTACCTGCTGCCGTACTGGATGCTTCGGTACTACACGGACGTGGCGCCGCCGGGCTTGTCGCCGTTCCCGCCTTACCCTGCGCCGGCGCACGCATGAACACCCGAACGCCGGCACGGCCGTCGCGGATAGCATGAGCGACGCGGAGACCCCCGCAGCCATGAACACCGAGCAGATCCCCTCGTCCCGCCCTTACGCGCTGTCCGCGCGCGGGGTAGGTGTGAGTTTCGGAGGCTTGCGCGCGCTCGACGGCGTGGACCTCGACGTCGAGCCCGGCGCCATCATCGGTGTGATCGGGCCCAACGGCGCCGGCAAGACCACGCTGTTCGATGCGATCAGCGGGTTCATCCCATGCGAGGGGAGGATGTGGGTCAACGGCGTCCAGATCAGCGGCCTCCCACCGCACCGCCGCGCCGCGGCCGGGCTCGGCCGCTCGTTCCAGGACGCGCGCTTGTTCCACGCCATGACGGTGCTGGACACCCTGCGGGTCGCCTGCGAGCTGCACGTACGCGCTTCAGGCGTCGTTGGCATCGTGCTCGGACTGCCCGGCGCGCGCGGCGCCGAGCGCGCTGCGACCGCGCGCGCGCTGGAGCTTGTCGAGCTGTTCGGGCTCGGCGGATTCCGCGACAAGCTCATCCGTGAGCTGTCCACGGGGACACGCCGGATCGTGGACCTCGCGTGCGTGCTCGCCCACGGCCCGTCGGTCGTGATGCTCGATGAGCCGTCGTCGGGGATCGCGCAGCGGGAGACCGAAGCCCTGGGTCCGTTGCTGCGCCGGATCCGCGACCGCACCGGGTGCGCGATGCTGCTGATCGAGCACGACATGCCGTTGCTTCTGCACCTGGCCGAGCGCGTCTACGCGCTCGAGACCGGTCGCGTGATCGCATCGGGGGATCCCGAGGATGTAGTGCACGACCCCGAGGTGATCCGCTCGTACCTCGGTGCCGACGCCGCCGCGATCAACCGGTCGGGCGCGCTGCCCGATGCCGCGCCGAAGCCTCGGGCTACCCGAGCCCGCAGGCCAGCGAAGGCCGCGCGGTCCACGACATCGAACGCCGAAGCCACGACATCGAACGCCGAGGCCAAGATGAAGAAGGTGCGCGCACGCGCAGCCGCCACCAAGAAGGTCACCAAGAGAGCCACGAAGAAGGCGCCCACCACGAAGGGCAGCCCCAGCGTATGACCGCGACGCCGTCACGCGGCCGCGTGCTGCTCAGAGATCAACCCGCCGTGGGCGTGGTCGTCTCCGACGGGCTGCACGTGACGCGCACCGCCGCCGACGGCACGTTCGCGCTTCGCGGGTTCGGGCCGTTCGCGATCGTGACGTGTCCGACCGGATGGACCACCGACGGGTGGCACCTTCCCGCCGGCGACGACCTCAGGTTCGAGCTGCATCCCGATGAGCAGCCGGTCCCGTTCACTTTCGTCCAGGTCACCGACCTGCACGTGTCGCTGGGCGATCCCGCGTTCGGCGACGGTGCGGGCGACGCGACCTTCTACCAGGCCGACGGCGAGTGGCGCGAGCGGATCGTCACCACGCCGGCCGTCCTCGCATCGCTGCTGGAAGAGATCGCGCGCGAGCAGCCCGGCGCTTGGATCGTCGCCACCGGCGACCTGACGAACACCGGCGCGGAAGACGAGTACGAGGCGTACCGTGCAACGGTCGCGGCGAGCGGGCTGCACGTCGTGTCCATCCCAGGCAATCACGACCTCATGCCTCAGCGAGGCGATGACGAGGGAGGCGCCGACACGCTGTACGCGGCGGTGACGGCGCGGTACGAGGGCTACCTCGGGCCGCGGTATTTCTCGTTCGACCACGGAGGGCTGCATTTCATCGTGATCGACTGGTTCACGCACCTGTTGGGGGTCGATCGCCAGGCGCAGGAGACCTGGGTCGCCGCCGACCTCGCGGTGGCAGGCGACACCCCCGTGGTGATGCTGACCCACGATCAGATGCGAGCCGAGTTCTACGCGGGGCTCGCGCGCGCGCCGGTCGCCAGCTTCTCCGGCCACTGGCACACGAGTCGCGTCGTCGTGCACGCGGGGACGACCCACTACAACAGCGCCCCGGCCACGTTCGGCGGCTTGGACTACACGCCGGCGAGCTACCGGGTCGCCACGTGGGACGGCGCGAGGCTGCGGGTGCGGACCGTCGCGCGCGGCGACGGCGCTTCGAGTGGCGCGACGTTCCGGAGCGAACCCGCGCCGGATGGCGTGTGCGCCTGGACGGCCCGCCTGGACGGCGGCGTGCACCTGGGGCCGCCGGTGGTGCACGGCGACGCGGTGCTTGCGACGTCGAAGCGGGAGGACGAACCCGGCGGGTCGATCGCGTGTTTCGATGCGGCCGACGGCACGCTGCGGTGGCGGGTCGCCCTGAGCGCCGGGGTGAAGGCTGCACCGCTTGTCGTCGGCGACCTCGCGGTCGCAACCGCGGTCACCGGCGAGACCGTGTGCGTCGAGATCGGCACCGGGCGGGAGCGGTGGCGGACCGAGATAGCCGATCCGTTGCTGCTGTGGACCTACCTGCGCCCGGCCTCCGACGGCGCGCGGGTGTTCGTCGGGGACGTGGCGCGGTTCGTCGCGCTCGACCTCGTCGACGGCTCGGTCGCCTGGGCCCGCGAGGACCTCGGGAAGCGTGAGAACATGACCGCGCACGCCCACCCGGTCGTCGTCGACGGCACGCTGCTGGTGTCCTTCACCGCTCAGATCCCGGACCTGTGGGGCCTGGATCCGGCGACGGGCGCCACGCGCTGGCCCGCCGGCGTCGCCGCGCGCAGCGTCTACCAAGGGTCGTCGTCGGAGATCGTGATCCACCTTCCCCGGACCCCGGTCGCCGCGCTGGCCGCCGATCCGGATGGAAAGGACGTCTACGTTGTTCGGCTCGGGTCTGTGCTCGAGCGCGTCCGCGCCGCCGACGGCGCGAGTGTCTGGACGGCGCAGTTCCTCGGCTGGTTCAACCCGGCGCGCCCGGCCGTGACCGAAGACGCGGTGCTGGCGTCCGCCGGGACGGGGACCGTGTTCTGCTTCGAGCGCAGGAGCGGCGCTCTTCGGTGGCGAACCGAGGTGGCGCGGGACGCGCCGGTCGCGCTGGGGCCGTACCGGGCCTCGGGGGCGGCGCTGCTCGCCGGGCCGCTGGTCGTCGGCGACGTGGCTGTGGTGGCCACGGGCGACGGGCGTCTGGTAGGTCTGGCCTGCGAGGACGGGCGGGAGGTCGGGATGATCGACGTTGGCGTTCCGGTGACGAGCCGCGCCGCGATCGCCGGCGAACATGTCGTGGTGGCGGCGCTGGACGGTACGGTACGGGCGCTGCCCTTGGCGGCCGTCGGGGTCGGCCGATTGTCGGCACCCTAGTTTGTATGTATAGTTACCATATACGACGTCGAGAGCAGGAAGTCCGGTTCGCCCGAGCGCGGAGGCCTGAGGGTCGGCCGCGTTACGGTGGTCCGGCGTCGGGAGGCCAGAGGGCATGAACGACCGACTGGATCGAGTCTTCAAGCATCCCATATTCAACCACCCGCAGACGCTCCGGGTCCTGACGATCGCCATCTCCGTCACCCTCGTCAGCGGCGTGGCGATGATCGGTCCCGTCGGCGGTCGCGGCGATGATCCCCGCGACAACGAAGGGGCGTTCGTCGTCGACGACGACGTTATCCCGGGGACGACGGCCAGCCTGTCGCCCGGCGCGACCCCATCGCTGAGCGGATCCGGGACGCCGGTTACACCGGGGCAAGGATCGACACCCGGCTTCATCATCCCAGGTGGCGGGAAGCCATCGATCCCGCCCTCGAAGATCCCGAGCTTCGGACTTCGCACCCAAGGCATCACCGCCGACGCGGTGAAGATCGGCATCTCGTACAACGTCGCTTCGTGCGGCGACGCGGCGGTGCTCGAAGCGATGCTGGGGCCCACGACGGCGGGTGATCTGGAGAAGTCGATCAACACGTTCGCGCGCCACATCAACGACACGGGCGGGCTCGGCGGGAAGAAGTACCAGCCGATCATCGTGGACGATGGCGGTGCCGGCTGCCCGGCGAAGAACATCTCGGCAGCGATCAAGATGGCAGAAGAGGAAAAGGTCTTCATGGCCATCCCGGGGCTGCACGTCGAATCCGACTACATCATGAAGCACTACAAGATCCCCGTGTTCGGGGGCCGCGAGGATCCCGACTCGCTCGGCCGGTACGGCCCCAACGGCCTGCAGATCCTCGAACCTCTCGAGCCGACATTCGAGGCGTGGGCGAGCTTCGGCCGGTACTACCTCAACGGACAGGATAAGAAGCCGTGCCTGATCCGGATCGAAAGCGGCGCGGCCGGCGACTTCGACACCGCGGAGCGGATCCTCAAGCAGAAGATGTCGAAGTACGGGCTGACGTTCGCCGACCGGATCTGGGTGTTCAAAGACGACGTTTCGACCGCGCAGCAACAGTCCAATTCGATCGCGGCTGCAGCCAAGGGCAAAGGTTGCGATCAGGTGTACTACCTCGCAGGCAACCCGATCGGCCTGATCTTCTTCACCGACGCTGCCACCCAGAACGGGTGGTTCCCGACCTGGACCTTCACCAGCATGGTGATCCTCACCGACGACGACGCGATCGGGAACCTGATGGATCCCGTGCAGTGGGAGAACGCCATCGGCCTTTCCTACCGCGTGCCGGCCGGGCAGCACCGCGATGAGGGGAATTGCAAGCGGATCTACGAGCGCTACAACGGCAACGACGGGCAGAGCGATTCCGCCGCGGTGAAGCTGGCGTGCGCGACGATCCTGCCCACCGCGGAGATGATGCGCCGTGCGATCCAACTCACCGGCACGCTGACCGCCGATACGCTGTTGCTCGGCGCCGACGCGATCGACAACGACTTCTTCTTCGACGCGACCGTCCCCCTCGACTGGCGGTACCCGAACATCAACGGTCCGTTCAAGACCCGCGGTTTCAGCCACTACACCGTTGTGGACTGGAGCTCGTCGCAGAAGCGCTACACGTTCCCGAAGTACCCCTGTTACTACAAGGTCTTCGAGGCCCAGAACGGCGGCTGCGAGAACCTCACGAAGTACTACAAGAAGTAGCCGATGAGCGAGCGTCTCGCCCTCGACGGAGGAACCCCGGTCCGCCGCCAGCCCCTGTCGATGGGCAAGGGTGTCGCGTTCCTCGGCGACGAGGAGCGGGCGGCGGTGATGGCGGTGCTGGAGAGCCGCAGCCTGTTCCGCTACTACGGGCCCGACCTGCAGGAGACCGTCGCCGGGTTCGAACGAGACGCAGGGGCGTATCTGGGTGCCGCGCACGCCGTCGCGACGTCCAGCGGGACGGCGGCGCTTCGTGTCGCGCTTGCCGCGCTGGGGATCGGGTGCGGTGACGAGGTCATCGTCCCGGCGTTCACCTTCATCGCGACGGTCAATGCGGTCGTGCTCGCCGGTGCCGTCCCGGTTTTCGCCGAGGTCGACGAGACGCTGGGCCTCGACGCTGCGGCGGTCGAGGCGTGCGTGACCGAACGGACCGTGGCGGTCATCCCCGTCCATCTCGAGAACGTCGCCTGCGACATGGACCCCCTGCTGAAGATCGCCGAGCAGCGCTCACTCGCCGTCCTCGAAGACACGGCCCAGTCGATGGGCGCGACGTATCACGGGCGCGCGCTCGGCACGCTCGGCGACATCGGCGCGTTCTCGCTCCAGCTCGAGAAGAACATCACCGCGGGCGAGGGCGGCCTCATCGTCACCGACGACGAGGCGCTGTGGATCCGGGCTGCTCGGTATCAGGATCAGGGCGGTCAGTTCGTGACCGGCCACGGCGGCAGCCGCGGTGCGGAACTCGACGAGCCGTTCGTCGGGGAGAATCTTCGCATGACCGAGATCGCCGGCGCGATCGCCGGCGCGCAGCTCACGAAGCTTCCGTCGATCCTCGGTGCGATGCGCCGGAACAGAGCGGCCATCGAGGCTGCGGTCGGTGTGATCGATGGGATGCAGGCGCGCCGCAGTCCCGATCCCGACGGCGACGGCGCGTCGAGCATCACGTGGTTCCTCCCCGACGCCGCGCTCGCCGCCCGGTTCGCCGACGCCTTGCGTGCCGAGGGGATCCCATCGGCGCAGATCTACGATGGCCGGCCCGTGTATGCGACGCCATCCATCCTCGGCCGGCGGACCGCGAGCGGGAAGGGTGGTCCCTGGAACTGCGCCGAGCATCCCACCGACGTCGTGTACCGGCTCGGGATGTGCCCGCGAACCGAGGCCCTCGTCGCGCGCTCGGCATCCGTCGGGATCGGCGCGCGCTGGAACGAAGACGATGCTCGTGACGTCGCGGCGGCGGTGCAGAAGGTCGCGTCGGTGCTCCTCGGATGAGCTTGCGCGTCGCCGTCATCGGCTGCGGCGCCGCCGCCCGGCGGCTGCATCTCCCCGCGATGCGCGACGCCGGCGCCGACGTGGTGGCGTTCGCCAGCGGCTCGCGCGCGTCCGCGTCCGCGGCGGCGGCGGACTGGGGCGGCGGCATCGTGCACGACGACTGGCGTACGGCCATCGAAGCTACCGGCGTCGATGCCGTCGACATCTGTACGCCGAACCATCTGCACGCCGAGATCGCCATCGCGGCCGCGCGGGCCGGCAAGCACGTGCTCGTCGAGAAGCCG
>Ga0302046_10005634_pt1 | contig 11001 bp, 9 predicted proteins | sample RVTome_11_FD_200261 | JGI IMG/M metagenome (GOLD analysis project Ga0302046, IMG submission 200261) | Soil microbial communities from uranium-contaminated site in the Upper Colorado River Basin, Wyoming, United States - RVT147D111 (version 2) ... | reverse complement strand
ACTTCGTACGGGCCGATCCTGGTGCCAGCGGCCAGTGCCATGATCGCGGCGATTCTACCCCTTGGAGTGCGCTCGACGATCGACCCCGCGTCCCCGCTTCCTACGGGGCTTTTCGCCGCGCTCCTCTCACATGCTGCTCGAACAGGCGCCGGGCGATGTCGTGCAGCATCTGACTGTTCTCGACCTCGCGGACCCAGCGGTCGGGAATCGCGCCCACGCCGAGGCGCGTCCCCAGGACGCCCGGCTCAGGTGCGCGCGGGCTCCTCGCCGAAGAACCGGGGCCCGAACACGGGCCGGCCCGCCAGCGCCGTGTGGAAGCCGTAGCCGGCCGTCCCGAGGATGGTGGCAATCATCAGATACGAGGCCTCGGCGTACGGGACCGACGAGTCGAGCGTGATCGGTACGGCAAGCGCCAGCATCCGTACCGACAGGCTCACCATGAGCGGCAGGACCCCGAGGCGCAACAGGAGCAGGAGGGAGACTGCGATGACCGGCGCGGCGACGAGGAGGACACGGAAGACCTCGGGTCCCCACTCCGGCGATCCTTCGAGCGCGTTCAGCAGCGCCAGGAGGAAGGTCGCGGCGATCGCCACGGGCCGGCGCCGGAGCACGAGATACGCCACGAGCAGGATGCCGAGCAACACGACACCGTTGATGAAGCCGTTTCCGACGGCGGGTCCCAGGACGAAGCGCACGGCAAAGCGCCCCCCGAGCAGGATGTCACTCCCGGTCTCACTTCCACCGGGCGCCAGGGCCTCGGCACCCCAGAGCGGGAGGCGCGGCACGCTGACCCAGAGCGCGGTGCCGACGCCCACGAGCGTCCCGACGAGCAGATCCCGACCGACGAGCGGGTCGCGCAGCCGCCCCAGCAGGAGACGGTTCCAGCCGACGACCATCGTGGGCCAGACGCTCCGGATGTGCGGCTCGAGCGCCACGTACGCCACCCAGAGAAACACGGCGCGCGCTGCCGCCCCCGGGATCAGCAGTCCCAGTTGCCCGTCCCAGGCGCGCAGCGCTTCGGGCACGAAATAGGCCGCGCCGATCACCACGGCCATGCGCATCGCTCCCCGGCGATCGCTGCGGCCGAGACGCAGGTTGCGTCGCGCCAGCAGCGCGAGCAGCACCACGACGAGCAGAGCTACGATCCCGAGCAGCCCCAGGATCCGCTCGGTCACGTCCGGGCGGAAGTCCTCGGCATCGGCAGGCTGCGTCCATGGTGCCTGCACGGCGAAGTAGACGGGCCTGCCCGCGGCGGCCGCCGCCTCGACCCGAAGGGGCACATCCGGGCGCCCGGGAAGTACGCCCTGCCAGGCCGCCACGCGGTCGGCGTACACCGGCGGGATGCGTTCGGGCTGCCAGGTCGAGAAGCCGTCCATGGGCAGGCCAGCCAGATCGAACAGCGCCGCCCAGTCGGGCTGTCTCGCGACGGTGTCACCGGGAAGCGGAACCGCCACGAGCGACGTCAGGCGCCCGGCGGCGTCCAGCACGATCGTCAGCATGCCGGGCTCGGTGTGGGGCGGCCTGGTCAGGTTGACCCAGCGGAGCTGGTCGGGCCTGGGTAGCGTGGGCGGCGACACGAGCAGCGGAACGGGACTGCCGCGGTACCAGAAGCCGATCGCGGACGGGCGATCCGACCGGAGCACGTCCCAGCGATCCGATGAGGCCTCACCGGCGACGACGTACGCGATGTACCCCTCGTCGTACTCGTAGCCGACCTCCTCGTACGGACGCTCCTCCGGATAGCCGAGCGCTGCCGCGACCTCGCGCGCTCGCTCGGTCATCACCTCGGGACTGTCGTCGATCGCGGCGAGGCCGACGACGCTCGCCTCGCGCGACACCGGGCCGAGCAGGACGAGTGCCGCAACGACGCCGGCCAGACACGCCAGCCACCGAGCGCGGCGCCGCAGTGGGCACAGAAGCGGGCGCCGGCAGCGACCTCGCGCTGGCAGGAGGGGCAGTGCATCGCGGGCCCCGCGATTCTAGCGAGGCCCGCCTCAGACGGTCGAGCATGTTCAGGGGTCGGAAGCGGGTCTCGCTCGCAATGACGCTGCGCGTCATTGCTGAGTGCTAGCTTTGCCCGCGCTCGCCACCCCGGGCTCCGCGCGGGCGTAGACGGCATGAACGGTGTCAGGCACGTGCGAAAACCGGACTCATTCGCAAGGATTCTGGCCGTTCAAGCCGTCTAGCTCAGCTCTGCTCGCGCCGGCCAGGATCGTGTTATCTTGCTTGCTAGATAACCAACATGGCGAGCAGGCGATCCGACGGATCGACGGGACTGACAGTTCGCGAGATGGCGTCGCGGGGAGGGCGTGCGCGAGCCCTGGCCCTCACGCCGGAACGGCGTCGCGAGATCGCCAGTCTGGCCGTGGCCGCCCGGGAGCGGAAGAGGCATCCCGAGGGCTTCGTCCGCAATCCCGCGTCGAGTCTCGATCGCGCGTATCGGCATGCGCGATACGTCCGGGAACTGGCAGGCCGGTTCTCCGTGGCCGCCGGAACCGTCTCTCGGGCGTAGACGCCGCATGGCGCGGACGCCAGAGCTCAAGACGCTGGGAACGACGGTCCGCCGATTGCGCAACGCCGGATACGAACCGGTGCTGATCGGCGCTATGGCCCTGATCGCCTATGGATCGTCCAGGGTCACGTTCGATACCGACCTGCTCACGACCAGGCCCAGGGATCTCGGCGAGGCGAAGCGCCTGATGGCGGCCGTCTTCGGCGCTGGCTTCGTCTACGTCACGAAGTTCGACGAGAACGGGAATCCTGTCTCGTGGATCGACGTGCCGGCGGTGGCGGCGGCCCGGATGAGGCTGGACGATCCGGACACCTGTTTCCTGTGGCACCGGAAAACGCAGATGCGCGTGGACATTCTGCTGGATTTCCCGGTTCCGGCGTCGGAGGTGCTTCGGGATGCGAGCCGCGTGACGATCGGGAGAAACGTACGCCTCCCTGTGGCCTCCCTGTCCAGACTCGCTGTCCTCAAGGAGCTCGCCCTGCGCGACCGGAACCGTCCGGAGGACGCGCAGGATCTCGCGTTCATCCGGTCGAAGCTGCGTTCCGCCGGGTGAACCGCCGCGGCTGTTCAGGGTATGCGGGCACGCGCGGAGGTCAGACGGAACCTGCGGGCCCGCCTGGAGGCCGTCAAGCAGCAGGCGGCGGATGGCTCACCCGATCAATCGGACGGCACGAGCCGCTTCAGCTCCTCGAAGAAGTGCTGGACCAGGACGATGTCGGCGTTCTCCGCGCCTGTGTCTGCCTCGGCTTCGGGCGCGGCGCCGATCATCACGAATCGGCCGTCGGGAGCCACGTCATAGGCACCGCCCGCGTTTGGAGGAACGACGAATCCGCCATCGATCACCACCTGTGGGGCGCCGACATCGAGTGCCGGTGCCGTCTCGATGGTGACGCCCAGCAGCCGAGGACTCGCGTCGTCGCCCGTGAGATAGAAGAGCTCCCGCCCATCGGGCGCCCAGACCGGCTCGATGCCGCCGTCGGGCGAGACGCGCGTGGGGGCGCCCGGCCCGGGATACGGACGGATCCAGACCTCGTCGCGTCCCGTCACGTCCGACACGTACGCCAGCCACTGCCCGTCAGGTGAGAGACGTGCATCGCCCTCGAAGTACTGTGTCGCGACCACCACACGAGGCTCGGGGGCTCCCTCGAGCGGCACGGCCAGAATGTCGGAGCTCGTCTCGGCGGACCGCCGTTCCTCGACGATCAGCTCGCGCCCATCCGACGTCCACGCCGAGGGAAGCTGGGGGTTCACGCTCATCAGCAACGACTCCGGCTCCAGCGTGCTGCCGTCAGCCGGGATCCAGAAGAGATTGGAAATGCCTCCGTCGCGGTCGGAGGCGAACGCCACGCGGGTCCCCTCCGGGTGCCAGACAGGATAGATGTTGTGCCCCTCGAAGGTGAGGGGCGTCGGTGGGCGCCCTCCGAGGTCGTACACCCACAGAGCTCCCTGATCGCCAGGCCCGGTCGTCAGCGCCAGCCGCCGGCCATCGGGCGAGAGGCGCAGGTACCGCGGGTACTCGAGCGGCTCGCTGCCGAAGGGCTCTACCCCACCCCCGTCACGCCTTCTCCAGACGAGCGTCCCTGTCCTCGTGCCGGGCGCACCTTCGGCTGGCACGTACACGAGCGACCCGTCTGCCGACAGATCGAACTCGACGGCCCCGGTGGCATCCATCATCACGCCCTCCAGTACGGGCACGGCGTCACCAGTCAGCTCGAGCCTGGCGCGATCGAACGGCGCCGCCCACAACGTGCCGTCCACACCATAGAGGATGTGTTCCGTGGGCACATACCGGGGATTGCTGCCAGGCAGCAGTACCGTCTTCTCGCCACTCGCCAGGTCGAGCACGGCAATCGACATGTCCGCGCCCGCGCCACGGCGTACGGTGAAAAGCACGGCCCCGCCGCCCGGCAGGATCTCGGGCCACCAGTGATTGAGCTCTCCTTGCGCGGCATCGGGCGTGGTCAGCACCGACGGCTCACCACCCGCCGCCGGACCCCGGAACAGGCCTGTGCCTGGGGTGGCCATGGCAAAGACGATCGTCCCGTCCGGACCCCAGCTCGCGCCGCGGGGAGCACTCGTCGTGGGGAACAGCGTCTGGGCCGCGCCGCCCCGCATCGACACACGCTTCCACGTCTGATCCTCGAGGGTGGCAAACCCGACCCAGTCGCCGGCTGGCGAGACGAACGGGTTCCCGAAGCCTGCGTCGGTGCGAAAGAGAGAGGTGCCGTCGAGGCGATCCAGCGGCCGCACCATCAGATGGAGCCCATCCTGACCGCGGGCCCGGTACACGACGCCGGTGCCGTCGGGGAGAACGGCCAGATCGCGTTGGGCAGACAGACTGAGGGGAGCGGCCGCCGGCGTGCTGACCACGAGCCGCGCCGGCCGCCGGACGTCCCTGGGTGCGAGCGTCCAGACGGTCAGCGCCGTGAGGACGACCAGAAGCGCCGCGGCGCCGAGGGCCGGCAGCGGCCGCTGCAAGAGACGCAACGAGGGGACGACCGCAGTCGAGTGCGGGTCGACCGCGTCGAACGCCCCGGCCAGCGCCATGTGCACGTCGTGAATGTCGGCGGCCCGCTGTTTCGGGTCCTTCTGCAGGCATACGCGGACGACCTGCCGCACGCGTGCCGGAACATCGGCAGGGATCGCATCCCACGCGGGATCGAGCTTGACGACGGCGGCAAGCGTATCGGTGACGTCATCGCCGGGGAACGCGCGCCGTCCCGTCAGCATCTCGTACAGCACGCATCCGAAGGCCCAGATGTCGGCGCGCCTGTCGACTGGCTTCCCGCGTGCCTGCTCGGGGCTCATGTACGCCGCCGTGCCGAGGATCAGCCCCGCCTGCGTCATGGCGGGAGTGGTGATCGTCGGCGACTGCGTGAGGCCCGGTGACGAGGCGCCGGCCGGCTCCACGGCCCTGGCCAGGCCGAAGTCCAGCACCTTCACCGCGCCGTCGGGACGCACTTTGACGTTGGCCGGTTTGAGATCGCGATGGATGACGCCCCGCTCGTGTGCCGCCTCCAGGGCCTCTGCGATCTGCATCGCGATCGGGAGTACCTCGTCGACTGGAATCGGACCTTCCGCGATGCGATCCGCCAGCGTGGGCCCCTCGACCAGCTCCATCACGAGCGCGGTCATCCCATCGGACCGTTCGAGTCCGTGGATGGTTGCGATGTTGGGGTGGTTCAGCGACGCGAGCGTTCGCGCCTCCCGGTCGAACCTGGCAAGCCGTTCAGCATCCGACGCGACGGACGCGGGGAGCACCTTGATGGCCACCTGCCGGCCGAGGCTCGTATCGGTGGCGCGGTAGACTTCGCCCATCCCGCCAACGCCGATCCGCTCGGCGATCTCGCAGGAACCGACTCTCGTGCCAGGAGTGAGCGCCACAACGGGCGCGATTCTACCGCGAGATCTCAAGATGCGCGGCGCGCGGTGCGCCGGACGCCCTGGCGAGCGGCACGGCCTCGCGGGCGAGCATGACTTGGCATCAGAAGCAACAGCCGGGCGCCAGATGCGCCAGCGCGAACGCCGACCCTGGGACGCGCTCGCATCCGCCCCCGCTCGTCGGCACGCCGCGCGGACTACTGGTGTGAGCTGTTCCGCTCCTGCCGGCGTCCGATCACGTCGATCACGCCGACGATCGTCACGAAGAGGGCCATTCCACCAAAGATGATCAACAGGCTTGTCGTCATTCGGCGCCCCCTGCGAAGTACGCCGCCCAGCCCATGAACAGCGCCCAGACCGCAACGCCCGTCACCGCAACGAAAGGCGAGAACCGGTCGCCCAGCACTTGTCCGAAGACCAGCGCCCCGAGCGCCAGATTCGCCGTATCGGGTAGCTTATTCGCAAACAGGGACCGCTGCGTCCGCTTCCATCGTACCATCGTCACCTCGCCGAGCGGGTGACCGGTGCGAGTGCCGCGCCGCTCCGAATCGGGCCGACACACGCCATACCGGCGTCGTAGCATGCAGTTCCTGCGGTGCACCGCATGCCCGCGGATCGCGTCTTCTGCGTACGCTCCTGAAGATCGAGTCCTTCGCGCGTTCCGTCGGGCTCCAGGGCAAGGAGGCCGATACCCGGAGCGATGCTCAGAGGTCCGGCGTCAGTTGGATCGCAACGCCTGCGCGAAGCGCGCCACGGGTGGGACGTGTGCCCGGCCGCGCCGTGGCTGCTACCTGTAGCGATGAGCCAGACCACAGACCGACGGACCGGGGCTACTCCGCCGGCGCGAGTCGTCGCAGCTCTTCCGAGAAGTTGAGCACGACGACGATCTCGGGCCCGGCATCGGACACTGCCGCCTCCGCCGGCTTTAGGAACAGGAAGCCACGCGCACATGCCGTGCCGACGTCCGGTCTCCGGTTCTGCATGGAGGTCCGTCTACTCCACTCCTGCCGTCCAGTTGACGATCACCGTGATCGGGGCGGCAGCGTCGGCGGGCTCGACTCCAGCCATGGTGGCCAGGATGCGCTGTCCGTCGCGCGTGACGTCGTACGAGTAGAACTCGGGACTCCGGACGGCGAGACGGCCTCCGAGCTCGAACAGCCGCTCGGCCGGGTCCGCCCGGAAGACGTCGCCCGTGCCGTCGACGGCCACGGTCATCAGCGCGTCGTCGCCAGCCGAGTAGTAGAAGAGCTCCCGTCCGTCCCCCCGCCATCGCGGCTGCGTGCCGCCTCCGCGGGAAACGCGCACCTTCCCGCGTGCCCGCTCACCCGCCGCGCCGGAGACGCGCGCCACGTACACCGCCGGCTCGCCCGTCTCGTCCGAGACGTAGGCGACCCACCGCCTGTCGGGCGAAAAGGCGCCCGGAATCTCGTTGAAGTCGGTATCGACCAGCGGATACGGCTCGCCGTCACCGGTGAGCGGCTGGACGTGCAGATCGGGGTCGCCGGCCCCTACCGAGACGTACAGGAGCAGATCCCCGGACCAGTCGAGGGGTATCGACGTCACGTCGTCCAGGAGCGGCTCCTCGGCACCGGCCCCGTCCGATGCCTTGCGGTACATGCGCACCCCTGCGTCGCTGCCGGCGGCAAACGCGAGCATGTTCCCGTCCGGCGACCAGACGGGAAAGAGCTCCTCGCGTGCGCCGAACGTGAATCTCGTCTTCACGCCACGGCCCAGATCGACGATCCAGACGTCCGGCCACCCCTCCGCGCCGTTCTCGGCGACTGCCGCCCGTTCGTCGTCCGGCGACAGCTCGACGCTCAGATATCGCGACCGATCGCCCACTGTTCCGGTCGCAGTGCCGTTCCGGTCGAGCCATGTGAGCTCGGAGCTGCCCGCCGTCGCCGCTCCCGAGCGGTACACGAGGCGCCCGGTGTTCGACGCCGAGAACAGACCGTACAGAACCAGCCCACCCTGCGTCTCCACGCCCTCGGCGACAGGAAACGGGTCGCCGGTGGCCTCGAGTCGCCCGGTGTCGAACGGCCACGCCATCAGCGTGCCGCCACGCAGGAACAGGATGTGACCCTGCGCGTACTGCACGTTGCTCGATCCGGAGAGCCCGAGCTGGATCCGGTCGGCCGATCCCAGCCGTGCCACGAACAGCGGGAGCCCCGCAGGGTTCAACGCGTCGCCGACGGCGAGCCCTGTGAAGAGCACGTGCTCGCCGTCGGGAAGGAACCACGGACGAATGGCGAACTCGAGCTCGGACGCCAGCGCCTGCTGCGGCTCGCCGCCCCCGGCCGGTACGCGCATCAGGCGGGTCCTGCCATCGGCGGCCGTCATCGAAAAGACGATCGTGCCCTCCTGGTTCCACGTCCCCCCTCCGAACATGCCCCCTACGGCGCAGATGGTGGCCGGCGGGCCTCCGGAGACGGCAACGCGCCGGAGCGTGCCGCCGGCCACGAATGCCAGCGACTGGCCGTCGGGCGACCAGAACATCGACGTCACGCCTTCAGTGCCCGACAGTGGCTGGAAGATCTGCGAATCGAGCGCGCGCACCAGGATCGTGTCCTCGCCGGACGCACCGCGCGCGATCACCGCAAGGCGCTCGCCATCGGGCGAGACGAGGAGCGACGTCGACGCACTCCCCTGGGACGAGAGCGCCAGCTCCCAGCCCTCTGGAAGCAGGATCGACGCGCGCAGCGCGCGCACGTCATCGGCGGCGGGACGCAGCCACGCCAACGTGCCCGCCGCCAGGAGGACGACCAGGAGCGCGGCGGCGGCGAGGAGGGGCAGCGGCCGCTGCCAGAGATGCAACGTGGGAGCGACGGCCTCGGGCGGCCGGTCCGGCAGGTCGAACGCCCCGGCCAGCGCCAGGTGCACGTCGTGAATGTCGGCGACCCGCTGGCGCGGGTCCTTCTGCAGGCACACGCGGACCGTCTGCCGGACGCGTGCCGGAACATCGGCGGGGATCGCATCCCATGCGGGTTCGAGCTTGACGACGGCGGCCAGCGTATCGGTGACGTCTTCTCCCGGGAACGCGCGCCGTCCGGTGAGCATCTCGTAGAGGACACAGCCGAAGGCCCAGATGTCGGTGCGCCTGTCCACCGGCTTGCCACGCGCCTGCTCCGGGCTCATGTACGCCGCCGTGCCGAGGATCAGCCCCGCCTGCGTCATGGCGGGAGTGGTAATCGTCGGCGATTGCGAGAGGCCCGGTGACAGCGCGCCGGCCGGCTGTAGCGCCTTCGCCAGCCCGAAGTCCAGGACTTTCACCGCGCCGTCGGGCCGCACTTTGATGTTCGCGGGCTTGAGGTCCCGGTGCACGATGCCCTGCCCGTGGGCGGCTTCGAGGGCGTCGCTGACCTGCTTCGCGATCGGGAGTGCCTCGTCGACCGGAATCGGCCCCTCCGCGATGCGGTCGGCCAGCGTCGGCCCCTCGACCAGCTCCATGACGAGCGCCGTCCGTCCGCCGGACTTCTCCAGGCCGTGTATGGCGGCGATGTTCGCATGGTTGAGCGAGGCGAGCACCTCGGCCTCGCGCTGGAATCTGGTCAGCCGCTCCGCGTCCGCGGCGACCGCCTCGGGAAGGACCTTGACGGCGACCTGGCGCTTCAGCTCGGTGTCGAGGGCGCGGTACACCTCGCCCATGCCGCCCACGCCAATCTGTTCGGCGATCTCGTAGGATCCGATTCTGGTGCCAGGGGTTAGCGCCACACTGGACGCAATTCTAGCGTCAGGTCGTCACCAACGGCGTAGGGCGGCGAACCTCCGGGCCGGAAGTGCGGCCGATGGCGGGAATCCGGTGGTAGACCCGTGGGTTCTCTGGAGATCGGGGGCCGTGACATCTGGCATGTCACAGCCGTGTGCGCGACTTCGTGGCCGGTGACGTTCGTGGCCGGTGACGATCGGGGCGACAATGACGCCGAGCGTCGCATCGTTCAGATCGGGCCCTGATGGCTACCATTGCGATCGGCGATATCCACGGCAGTCTGCCAGCACTCGCGGACGTGCTGGAACAGATTCGTGGAACGCTCTCGCGCCAGGACACCGTGGTGTTCCTGGGGGACTACATCGATCGAGGTCCGGACAGCAAGGGCTGCATCGACGCGATCTTGACGTTTCAGCGCGACACGCTGGCCGAGGTGGTCTGCCTGCTCGGCAATCACGAGGACTGGTTTCTTCGAACGCTGCACGACCACCGGCGCCATTCGTGGCTTCTTTACATGGGAGCGTTCGAGACGATTCGCAGCTATTCAGCGGACGCGGAGCGGCAACTGCGTGACGCTGTCGCCGAAGGTGGGGCCGAGCTGATCCTGGGACACTGCGTTCTTCCGTACGAGGTCTTCTTCGACCACGTTCCTCAGGAGCACATCCGGTTCTTCGAAGGGCTGCGTCTGTATCATCGGACTCCAGATTGTGTCTGCACACACGGTGGGGTCGACCCGCGCATCGGTCAGGTGCACGACCAGCAGCGCGAATCGCTGATCTGGGGCGCCGGCACCTTCCCGGATGGGTACCAGGGCGCCGACATCATCATGTACGGCCATCGGAACAATGCGGCTCGAGGCATCGACGGGCGGCCGATGCCCGCGGTTGCGGGCCGGACGATCGGCATCGACACGATTGCTCATGGCGTGTTGACGGCAGTACGACTGCCCGACTACCACGTATTCCAGAGTGCGCGGTATGCCGCGCACGGATGCGATGTCTGACATGCGTGCGAGCCCTTGACCTCGAGGTTGACCAGGACTTCCAGAACAGCGAGCGACCGGCTTTCCGCCGTATACACCATGGGCGTTCCGACGGAGCTCCATCGACCCCCACTGCGTCGCGCCCCCTCTCCGTCGAACGCGGACGCAGCCCATTTCGTCTTGATGACACGGCAGGACGCGATCGCCACTGCCGGTCAGATCCCCTGCGCCGAGGTCCTCGCCCGCTGTCGGTGCGCCTCGGGCGCGGTCAGCGGAAGCGCGACGTGTCCGCGGAACGCCGCCCACACGTGGTAGCGGCTCCGCCTGGCGACCCGTCACCCTGCGCACACCAGAAGGTCTTGTGGAAGCCGCCAGTCGCTCAGTGCGGACGCGACGCTTCCGCGGGAACGTACAGCACGT
>Ga0302046_10005633_pt1 | contig 11002 bp, 8 predicted proteins | sample RVTome_11_FD_200261 | JGI IMG/M metagenome (GOLD analysis project Ga0302046, IMG submission 200261) | Soil microbial communities from uranium-contaminated site in the Upper Colorado River Basin, Wyoming, United States - RVT147D111 (version 2) ... | reverse complement strand
GATGCTGGCCGACCTGGGCGCGGACGTGGTGCGCATCGAAGCGCCTCATCGCCCGGATCTGATACGCTCCACCCCGCCCTTTGACGGTGACACATCGGCCTGGCACGCTGTCCTGAACCGGTCGAAACGATCCATTGCCCTCGATCTCAAACAGCCCGGCGCAGTCGAGGTCGTCAAGCGCCTGGTTGAAACGTACGACATCGTCCTGGAACAGTTCCGGCCCGGTGTCATGGATCGGCTCGGTATCGGGTACGAGACGTTGCGCATGGTCAACCCTCGTCTGATCTACTGCGCGATCACGGGCTACGGCCAGACCGGCCCCTATCGCGACCGGGCCGGGCACGATATCAACTACCTCTCCCTGGCCGGCCTGATGAGCCACACCGGACGTAAAGAAGCCGGCCCGCTGCCGCTCGGAGTTCAGGTAGCCGATGTGGGAGGCGGCTCCTACGGGGCGGTGGTCGGTCTTCTATCCGCGGTCATTGCCCGGGAGCAGACCGGCATGGGGCAGTTTGTCGACATCAGCATGTTCGATGGTTCAATCGCCTGGAACGCGCTGGCGGCCAGCCAATACCTGGTCGGCGGCGAGAATCCCCAACCCGAATCCGGGCTGCTAAACGGCGGCAGCTATTATGATTTTTATCGCACCCGTGACGGGCGTTATCTTTCGGTCGGGAGCCTGGAACCCAAGTTTTGGCAGGGTTTTTGTCGGGCGCTTGAGCGGCCCGATCTGATCGAGCAGGGTTACGAGCAGAACCTCCAGGTACAACAGGCGCTGAAAATGGAAATCCAAACCGTCATCGCCACTCGCTCATTGGAGGCGTGGCTGGATATTTTCGCCGGGATCGATGTCTGCGTTGAACCGGTCCTGTCGGTCGAGGAGATGATTGCACATCCCCAGACTCAGGCTCGCCAAATGATTGTCAGCGTTCCCAAGCCGGATGGAGGCCAACAGCAGCAGGTCGCCAGCCCTTACAAATTTTCCCAGAGCAAGTTGAGCTACCAACATGTTGGGTGCGCCGTGGGCGCGCATACCGAGGACGTGTTAACGGAGATCGGGTATCAACCTGAAGCAATCGAGGCATTGCGGGCGGCGGGTGTATTTGGTGGTCAAATCTAAAGGGATTACACTAACTTTTCCCACTTTCCACTAAAATGATAGGGAGAAATAAACTCAACCCTTTCTGCCGAATTGCAGCCACAAACTGGCCGGAGCCCGGACGGTCAATAGTGATCGGCCTCCCGCCTGTAAAGGTTTCTTCTCCCACCCACTGCGCGCCGTCCACCTTTAGCCAGCGCACAACATACTCTTCGCTGGTACCCGATAGATCCAGCCTTACCCTACCATTCGCTGTGCCTGTAAAATAAAGCAAATACTCAAGGTCGGAACTGCCCAGCAGATAGGCCTCGTCGGAACTGTGGTCCGAAAGCAAATGGTTACTGGGAACCATCCTAAAGAAATTGACCGCACCTGCTGCCATTCCCAGGCTTTTTACGTTGTCCTGAGCCGCCCGGTTCAAACCTACCGGCCCACCATCATCGAGGGGCCGGTGGTAGCGGGCGCTTGCCGCGCCGGCAAAGACGGAGCGCCATAGTAACTGGATCGCTTCGGCGGAATCCGCGCCGCTCTTTAATTTCACATTGTTGATCGGGCGTGTTTTGACAGCAGCGATTTTGTGGCGCAGTTTCAATAATTCATCATAATATTTCTGGTTATTGAGATGGTAAAACTGCGAACTGTCGTAGTAGGGGTAGCGGTTCGGATTGTTGATAACGCGGGCCAGACCCGAATAGTCAGCCCCTTGACCACTCATTTTCCGCATATCGGTAATGGCGATGGGCACGCCTTTGGCAGCCGCATAATCATGCGCAAAATCCGCCCAGAAATCTCCCCATGCTCCCGGCACCGAGGACTCGTTCTGTACATTGAAAATGATATGGTCGTATTGCAGCGCATGATCCAGTACTTTTTGAACGTAGGCCTTTTGGTAAGGCAGTACCGTTTTTCCCCCCTTGCTGCTGTTATCCATGCCGGGAACCGTCTGGTTCAAGGGGTGGACTTCCTTACTGGGCCTGGCATTCCAACTTACCGGTAACCCGCTTTCCTCTGCATTATAGTTTACGTTATTCTTGGGGTTCCATGGGTGACTATGCCAATCGCTTTCGATATAGTCAAACCCATCCCAAAATGTAAGTTGTACAATAATCCCGCGCTCATGCGTCTGTTGTAGAAAATTATCCAGATGCTGCCAATAGGCGGTATTCCACTGATTGAGATCGTAATGACCATTGGCGTTTTGCCTGAATGCATAAACATTGCCGTCGTCACGATCGCTCATGGTATTGCGTACGTAATTCCCTCGTACCGAAACCAGCAGGTCAAGGTGATCGGTCAGTTGTGTCCCGGTCCACTGAAACAGGTTGTCCTCATCAGAACCACCGATGAGCAATAGCGGTCTACCCTGATACGACCAGAACCATGGATTATGTTCATATACTTTAATGCCGGTATTTACGGGAGAACCGTTTTCTATTACTACCGGGGCACGGTCGGACACGGACGGCGTGTAGGAAAACACAAGGAAGGATAGGATAAGCAAACGGAAATAATATGTCATAATACCAACCAGGAAGTTACTCTTATAAAGGTTAAAAATTAATTGGGTAGGATGGGGACTCCCATGCCCACCCGATTCGGCGCCGGATTATTTTCTTAAAGACCATAATTTGGTCAGCCGGTTGCCGTAGATTTTTCGTGCCCTGCCTCCGCCCCCGGATCATCTCGCAGCAGCTCCAGGGCGTGGGGCAGCGCCGGCAGAATGGTTTCCAGATTCTCGCGGGCTGCTTTGGGACTGCCGGGTAAATTGACGATCAGGGTACGCCCCCGGATGCCGGCCGCCATTCGCGACAGCATGGCGTGGGGCGTGACGGCCAGACTGTCCCGCAGCATGGCCAGGACCAGGCCGGGTGTTTCTTTTTCGATGACCAGGCGCGTGGCCTCCGGGGTAACATCTCGCGGCGCAAAGCCGGTGCCGCCGGTGGTGAAAATCAAATTTAGGCGCTGCTGATCGACCCAATCCAGCAGCGTCGCCTCGATGGTATCAAGCTCATCCGGGATGATTTCATAGCGTTCAACCACCGCCTTTAGCCGCTCCATTACCATCTCTCGGATGATCGGACCACTGCGATCCTCGTAAGTACCGCTCGCGCCTCGATCACTAACGGTCAAAATACCGACCTTCGCTTGAGACATTTTTAACTCCCTTGTCATTCCTTTTTACCTGCCACCGCGATATCCGCCAGGGCCAGGCGTTCCTGGACCAGGGTCAACAGACGCGGGCGCAGGTCGGCAGCCTGGCCGAATTTGGCCTGGACGATCAGGGTTAACTCGACGTGCTGGCCCACGCTGCCGGACTCATTCACCACTTGCCAGGGCTCGATCAGACCGGGTATCAACTCAACCGCTTCTTCACCCAGTTTTCGCAGCAGCGGCAGCGCCCGATTGAGATCAGCGGTGGGGATGGTAATCGACATATTGGCCGCTGAAAACAAGCCCCGGCTGTAGTTGCCGATATAGCGGAACTCGCCATTAGCGATGATGTACAGCTCGCCGGTCTGGGCCCGCAGCCAGGTCGCATTGAGGCTGACGTGCTCGACCACGCCTTCGATTTTTTGGAGTTGGGCCTTGACGATAATTTTCTCACCTACATTAAAGCGGTCTTGAAAGATGATGTTGATGCCGGCCAGAAAATCGCCAATATCCGTGCGCCCGGCAAAGGCCAGGGCCGAAGCGGCCAGACCCACCACCCAGACCACGGTTTCTTCGGCGACGAAGAGGCTCAAACTGGCAATGCAGGCTACCACAAACACGGTCAGGCTCAGGGCGCTCGCCACGAGCTGGCGCAGGGTTGCTTCCCGTTCCTGTTTCAAAGCATGGATCGACTTGAGTTCCGGCGGCAGCAAGTGATCGAGTTGCGACCAGCGGGTCATATGTCTGATCGGCTCTAATCCGCCGAATGAGAACAGCCGGTTGAGGCGTAAAAAAAGACCGGCAATCCTGGGGGCGAGTCGATGGAGAAGCCAGGCAATGGTAAAGATGGCGCCAACTCGAATGAGTTTGATGAACGTGGCGGTTACGACAAACTCCTGCAGAAATTCCATGAATTCAATCAACCAGGGCGATGTTGGCCAGTTCAAATCGTTCCTGAACCAGCGCGATGATTTGAGGACGAAGGTCGGCGGCCCGGCCAAAGTGCGCCCTGGCGACAAGGGTTAACTCGACCTTTTCTCCCATCGTCCCCGCTTCACTGATGACTTGCCACGGCTCCTTCAGGTCCGGCAGCAGCAGCGCGGCTTCGGCGGCCAGGTTTTTGAGCAAAGGCACGGTTTGATGCAGATCGGTCGCCGCCACTTTGAGCGTAATGTTGGCCGCTGAATACAAGCCCCGGCTGTAGTTGCAGATGAATCGCAGCTCGCCGTTTGGAATGACGACCATCTCGCCGGTGGGCGCTCGCAGCCAGGTCGCGTTGAGACTGGTCTGCTCGACCACGCCTTCAATCAATTCCATCTGGGCTTTGACCAGGAGTTTTTCGCCGACATTGAAGCGGTCCTGAAAGATGATCGATAAACCGGCCAGATAATCACCCACAAACGTCCGGCCCGCAAAGGCCACAGCCGTCGTAAACAAACCCAACATGGTCACGACGGTGTCCGTTGGGGCAAAGTTGTGCAGGCTGATCACAATCGCCAGGGCAAACGCCAGAATCGTGATGGCGCTGGCAATCAGCACTTGCAACGTCTGCAGGCGTTCCTGGCGCAACCGGGTCGGCGATTTCAACTCGGCCGGCAGCAAATCGTGAAGCTCGGTCCATCGTTTCAACATGGCCTCAGATTTGACCAGACGCTTAAGCTGTTCCTTGACCCTGGCTCGATGGCGTTGTTCTTGCCGCGCCAGGTTATCTGATGCGGTTCTTGTCTCCTCATCACCCTCGCGCGTTCGACGCAGTGATAGGCTCACCTGGTTGATACCGAGCATGAGCCCGGCGATGCGTCGCGCCAGGCGATGGAAAATCCAGGCGATCAGAAATAGAAGCAGAATGTTGGCAAACTTCGGAAGGGTTGATGTCGCAATGAATTGCTGCCAGATTTCCAATGGGTTATCACCGTTTGTTGGCTATTAGTTATTAGGTTCTGTTGACATTTCACTTTGTTAGCCAAAAACCCACCCTTCGATACGGCTATCGCCTACTCAGGATGCGTTTTGGGTCGATTTCACATGCTGAGTGCCCGTCAGGGCGTATCGAAGCGGCGAAATCGGCAAATGTCAACAGAACCTGGTAACTCACCTTACGCAGATGGGCCTTTTATAAAGACTTCGGAAGTCTGGTCATTGTAGTAAGCTGGCCTACGGCGCCTCATTCGGAGACTTCCGAAGTCTAGTAGTAGGTAAGGTGAGTTAGTAATTGGTTCATCAATCTCCAATTACCAATGACCATCAATAGAGCCTCTGCTTACCTAGGCTGAGGGTAACCCGCCGCCATGCCTTACTCTAGCGACAAATCAGCATCGGCTGGTTCGACTCGCACAAGACCTGATCGACCACACTACCCAGGACCACGTCCCAGACCGGTCCGGCGCCGAAACCACCTAAAATAATCAATTGGCACCTATGCTCATTGGCGGTGGTCATAATGGTCTCAGCCACAGGCCCCTGTTTTGAAACAAACGTCGCCATCACGCCCTGGGCTTCGAGATAGGTTTGCGCCTTGCTCAAATGCTCCTGGCCGCGCTCTTTTTCGAGCACGGTGATGACGACCAGGGGAATGGACCATTGGCCGGCCAGATAAGCTGCTACGTACAGCCCCTCTTGCGCTTTGGGGCTGCCATCGTAGGCCAATAGGACGGGCTCGAGGTTTGAGGCCAGACCCGGTACGGCCAGGACCGGCCGGGGGCAGCGATGCAGTACGGCCCAAAAGCCTGAACTCAGCCTATCAAGCGGCTGTACGCCCGGTGGGTGGGCCAGCCGCATCACTACCAGATCGACCCAGCGGCCCCGCTCGATGATTTTGCGGGCGATCTGGCCTACTTCGACGGACAGCGTGCCGGGTACGCCGCCGGTTTGGCAGCGCTGCTCGAATTCAGCCCGGATCGCCCGGGTTGGGTCGCTCTCGACCTGATCGTCCGACGATACAACGTAGAGACCCAGCAGACGCCCGCCTTCTCGCCTGGCAATGATTTGGGCTTGCTCAAAGGCTTGCCAGCTATAGGGCTCTTGACTGACCGTCACCATAATATCGGTAAAGAGGCGATCATCGGGTCGGGCGGCTAATCGGCCACGACGCCATTGACCAGGCGGTGGGCCTGTGTCAAGAGAAGCCGGCAGCAGAGCATCGACCAATTTTCCTTCTACCCGCGAGACAATGCGCTGAGCTTTGGGGCTGTAAGTGGCCGCCAGGTCGGAGGCGGCCTTGCCGGTATCGATATGCCAGCCTAACCGTTTCTCCAACGCGGCGCGATGTCTGATGAGCCAGAGGTACAGATCGGTTTCTGTCCGCCCCGGAAACTCATGCAAAATGCCGTGCGTCCGAATGGCGCTTATGACCGGCAGATAGACGTTATCATACCAATGACAGACGGCCTCGGCCCAGGGGATCTCGCTATCTTGGTTCTGCCCCAATAGAAACCGGTGCGCTTCGATGTCTGTCTCGAGTTCCCGATACCGGCCCGGAGCCGTGACCCGCATCCCGGCCCCCGGTCGAAGGTCATCCAAGCGGGTGCGTTCCAGAAAATTGGCGTACTCAGCCTTGATGATGATTTCATCCGGCTGGTCATCAGGACTGAGCGATACCTTCGTCTCGAATTCGACTACATAGGCCTGAATGTGGGTGGCTCCCAGGTTTCGGGCGACCGACACACGGTGGTTGCCATCCAGCACAAAGTAAACCTCGCCGATCTGGTAGACCTCAATCGGGGGCAAGCCGCTTAAATCGAGTGTTGCGGCCCGGACCCCGGCCCAACGCTCGACATTCCTGTCCTGGCGAGGCAGGAAGGTCCGGGTGAATTCTTTGTAACGTCCGACGCTGCCGACGATGGCATCCAATGGAATCTCGTGTAACCCTCGAAAGGTGCCGCCCCTGATCTCGAGTTTTTCGCGGATGTCTTCAAAGGACAGGAGATCGATTGAATGGCCGGTCAGCCGCGCCAGGATTTCCTGGATGGCAGCCTGACGTCGCGCCTGGCGAAAATCATAAACCGCTCCTGTCCTCAGGGCGTTGCTTGGTTCTGGCATGGCTGATTGTTTCGTTGTTCGCTGTTTCCAGAAGTTGCCCGTCTAAGAGACGGCCTGAACCGTCTCGTCTTAAAGGATTTATTATACTACAAGGGGACCTGAGGAGAAATTTGAAGGGGACGTCGGGCTTTTGAACAGGTCTATATTGGTAGCCACGGCGAGATCGCCTGGAGTGAACTAATCGATATTGGCTCTGAAAGTATCTACATGAAAATAATCGGCCAGACCCCGGTAGAGCTCTATCCAAATTTGCAGCCCGAGCGAACGAGTGCATGGACAAGTCGGTTTTATGGGATCATCTCAGGATGTATTTCGATGGGCGCCCGCCGCCGCATTGTCACGCACTTTGTCATTGGATCTGGTGGCGACCAATGACCAAGCTCTAATCGTCTAAACCGGACACTTACGGACAGTCACTCAATATCCGTAGCCATAATTGTTGTAGCCACGGTTGTTGTAGCTGCGATAGGTGTAGGCCCCTCCATAATCGGCCCGGTACCGAGAGTTGTATTGATTATCGTAGCACTGATAACCGTAGGTGTTGCCGTAGCCGTAGCGCTGACCGTAGGAACTGCGACCGTTGTACGAATTTTGGTAGCAGCAGGAATTTCGGTAGCCGTAGTCGGTTTGTTGGCCGTAATCGTTCCGGTAGCCATAATTGTTGCGATAACCATACGACGGCTGGCGGTAGTTGCCTCGATAGCCCTCGTAGTTGCGGCCATACGAGTCGTGGTAGGGACCGCTGGCCGGTGGGGCGGCCAGGCCGACTGAAACGACGGCCACTTGCAGCAGTACCACCATCGCGATGACAGATATTAGTTTTCTCATATTGCCTCCCATTTGCTAAAATCTATGTTTCAAAGCGTGTAATGAACCAGGGTTAATGATGAAGGACATAGAAGGCCCTCATCGTAATCTGGTCATCAGCCGCCACCAGTGCTTATTGTTTGCTGATGTATTGCATAATTGCCAATCGGTTGGCAAAATAAAAAGACCGTGCATGCAACACGCACGGTCTTTTACGCCCGGACCTTTATGCATTGCACCCATTTTTAAGGATCATTCTTAGCCGGCACGCGTTCCGGGCACAAACGAATTTTCGGCTTTCTGGAGATTCAGGATGGGGTTGAGGATTCTGGAACAACGGCCTGGGCTAAGATGGTATGGTATTGATATCTGGATTATATCACAAACTTGATCGTGTAACAACCGGGTTCCCGGCCCATTTAGCGCAAATGAGCCTCAAATTGGCCTCAAAATTCGGTAAGAACCTAAAAATTGTTAGAAATTTAATGTCTCTCAAACCAAATTCAAACCAAATTGCACTATAATGTTGTATAGTGTGCATGTTTGAATGTTAAAAACGTTAAATGATGTGGGTGTACCAAGTTGATGATGTGTCACTAACCCTCCCCTGGACCTTTCTCAATTTCAAGCTGGGGTTTGGGTGTGTTAACACGCAGACCCCGGACAGGCTCCACACTACACATCGAACGTATTTCAAACATCCAAACCCGAGCTTCTATTGGGAGGGGAGAACCATCACGCTCTTGGCTACATCAAATCCTAAAGAAAGGAGGTAAATCGGTCATGCTATTCTTGCCACATGAAGATGGTCAAGGCTTGGTAGAATACGCATTGATTTTGGTCTTAGTGGCCATTGTCGTCATCGCCATTCTGCTACTGCTTGGCCCGGTCGTCGGTAACGCCTTTAGCAATATCGTTGCCAATCTGTAGTTTATTTATCCTGTAGGACTTCTTTTTTTTTCATAAATCAGCAAAGCCACCCGTTTGTCTATGGGTGGCTTTGCTCTTTTCAGTGGTTCGATGGTGCTGTTTCTGCGACCTACTCTTCAGGTTCAGAGCGAACGAGATTATCCTCCAACTCTGTCTGCAAAGGCACAATCCAGGCCGTATGATAGAACAGTGGGTCCGCCTCAACGTCAGTCAGGTCGATGGTGGGATAAATCAGGTACTGATAGGGCCGCCCGTTGAGCGAGGCCCAGGCTTCTACTTTGATGATAGGCTCTTCAACACCGGCCTGGATAAATTTTGTTTCCAGGTAGCGGGCGTATTGCAAGATCATATCAGGCCGGCCAGCCATTTTCTCCCATTGGCGGTTCGTCAAATCCTGGCTGATATCGACCGGCCAGGTCTGGTTCGTGCGGGGATCGATCATCGTAAAGGCGACTCGCCCGCTCTTGCTCCGCAGCTTCATATGCCACGAAAAGCGATGCCCTTCTTCGGTCCAACTGACTTCGCCGGGATATAGAAAATGCCGGAGTGGAATGAGAATTTGGAGGGCTACGTAAACAGTGACAAAGCCGACGACCCAGGGCCGGTATGGGATCACCCGGCGCGGTTCGAATTTGGGCATGGCCCGCCAGGGCAGGCGCAGAAGTCGGCGGGGCCAATCCGGCTCGACAAAGAGAATGGTGGTGGCAATCATCATGTAGGGGAATATCCCAATTGAAAATAGCCAGGCGTTCATCAGATTGAAATAGAGGATCAACAAAAAGGCCAGGAAACGCGTTGGACGCCAGATCAGTAAGAAGCCAATGCCCAGATCAAAAAGCAAGCCGCCATAGCCAAAGATCAGCCCTGCCCATTCTGTTGCAAAAAATGGACCCAGGACCGGATAATGGGCTCGATTGTTGAGCCAGGCTCCAATCGGCTGGCCGACCAGCCAATCGGGGTTGAGTTTGGCGACGCCTCCAAGAAAGTACACCACAAAAATCTGAGCCCGTAAAATAAAGACATTCCAAAACGGCGCCTGTTCGATGCCGAGTTTGGGATTGTGCCAGCGGTCTAAGGCGGCCCAGCGGTCGGCATCGACCACGATGAGGAGAAACGAAACTAAAATGATCAGGTAATAGTGGTTGTTGTAATCGGTTTTATCGATGAGAAAGACGTAGGTGTAGGTGAGACAGAATAAAATGGCTGAAGCGCGGTAGAAAAACCCAACGGTCACGCCCAGGGCAAAAATCCCCATCGCAAAGAAGACCCAGTACATCAATGTGCCGGGCAGCGGCGAAATGAAGGGGAAAAATTCATAGGGGAAAAAGAAGGTAGGTTCGAGGTAGTAGCGCCCGATCCGCCCATATTCGAAGTAACGGGTCACCTCCCAGACCATAATCGCGCCAAACAGGATGCGAAAAACAGCGATAGAGGAGGCATCGACCGGGGTCATCAGGGAGGCAGCCCAATGTTGGAATCCAGCCTTAATTGTTGTTATGAACGTTTTAGGGGAACGAGTAAAAAGCATCGTCTCTCCTGAAAATACGGATCAGGCTGAGCCGCTACGTTTCAAGATCAATCAGTTTTTGCCACGGGCCCTGGATACCATCCTCAGTGACGCCATAAAAGACACGAACCGTATTGGCAGACTCTCGTTGTACCAGGTCGAACCGGGTCTGCCCGGCCCGCCTATATTTCTTCCATAAGCCGATGTCGCCCTGCCAATCGACCTTTTTGACATCGACAGAATTGTTTTCGTGTTCGGTCAGGGCATATTGCCAGAGTTTCCGGGCGGATTTCTTGGTGACATTATGCACCACGTTGCCGTTGCGTAGATCCTTGAGGGTGTAATAGGCGGTTCCCTGGCGAACCTCGGTCGTGACAATTTCGACACCTGTTTTTGGTTCCGGTGACGCGCCGTTTTGGGCCGAGTGGTCAGGGGTTGCCTGGGTTTCCTCGGCGTTCTTTTTTTCTTCG
>Ga0302046_10005632_pt1 | contig 11002 bp, 12 predicted proteins | sample RVTome_11_FD_200261 | JGI IMG/M metagenome (GOLD analysis project Ga0302046, IMG submission 200261) | Soil microbial communities from uranium-contaminated site in the Upper Colorado River Basin, Wyoming, United States - RVT147D111 (version 2) ... | reverse complement strand
CCTCTCCCACGGCGGACTTCATCACGAACGACTGGCCATCCGGGGCGACCACCTGTAGTTGCCTGTTCACGGGGGCCCCCGGTGTTGCCAGCGTCGTCGCGAACAGAGCGAGCGGCGTCCCAGGTTCAGCGAAGGTGCCGCTCGAGACGAGGCGGATCGGAACCGCGGTGAGCGGTCGTTTCCTGCGCGTTTTCCAAGGCGCGATGGACGCGTCGTGCGCGTCCACGGCGCCGGCAGCTTCCACAGACGCGAACGCCTGGCGCTCAGTGCGCGCGTGACGCTTCCGCGAAGCCCTCCTCGTGCACGGCACGGTGATGCCGTCGACACAGCAAGACCAGGTTATCGAGGCAGGTAGTGCCGCCGTCGGCCCAGTGCCGAACGTGGTGCGCATCGCAGTGCTTCGCCGAACAACCCGGGAATCGGCACTGCCGGTCGCGGGCGGCCAGGGCCCGGCGAATCGCCGGCGGAATCGTCCGCGTCTTCCGGCCGACGTCGAGCGGCGTGCCGTCCGGCGCATGTCGCATCACGACGACCGCGGCGTCGCACGCGATGCGCCGCGACGGCCGGGCCGAAGGATCGTGTGTGTGAGCGTCGGGAAGATCAGGAATGACAGGGTGAGTAGACGCCATGTCGCATGGTAACCCCGCGTTTCTCGACCGCTCAGGAGGCCGTACGCGCGACGAACGACACACCAGATGAAGTCGATGCCTCCCCGACGCGACAACGCTCGCCACGCGCCAACGTCGCGCGTGCGTGGGCGTCTCTAGGTACGACCCACGACTACGACGCGGCCTCCGCAAGAGAGGGCGTCACGCGAAACGTTCATGCCACATCGGAACGCAGCCGCGAATCGCAGGTCCCTCGTCTGACCCCAGCGTGCGGCCATGAGACCGTGACAACACGGGCGCACGGCGCTGGTGAACGCAGTTGGGAATCGCCTTGGTCCACGGGTAACATGTGCGCATGTTCGCGCGCTACACGCCGGCAGGGATGCGCCGTGCAGGGTTCGCCCACATACGCGCCCTGCACTCAGGACAGGCAATCGACGTTCGGAACCTGGCCGAGGCGCTGCTCCAGGCGAGCCCGTCGCTCCTGCTGGGCGAGGGTGTGCGCGGGCCAGGGCAGACGATCCCGCGCTCGGTGGACTTCGATGTCGCGTAGCTCGATGGCTTTCGGACGCGCGGCCCTCGCGGTTGTCTCGACCTCGCTTCTTCTCGCCGCCTGCGGCGGCTCCACCGGAGGCGTGATCGAAATGCAGCTCGGCTCGGTCGCCGCGCCCGGCTCGCTCATCGCGCGCACGTCGGAGGAATTCGCGCGCCGCGTCAACGAGCGGCTGGAGGGACGCGTCCGCATCACGCACTTCGGCAGCTCGCAGCTCGGCAACGACGAGGTGATGCTGCAGAAGCTCAAGCTCGGCACGCTCGACTTCTCCGTGCCGTCCACCGTCATGTCGTCGGAGGTGGCCGAGTTCGGCCTGTTCGAGATGCCGTATCTCGTCGAGGACCGCGAGCACATGCGACGGATCGGCGACGAGATCTTCTGGCCCGACATCGCGCCCCGCGCCGAGGCGCGCGGCTACCGGGTGCTGGGGCTCTGGGAGAACGGCTTCCGCCACATCACCAACAACCTCCGCCCGATTACGGCCCCCGCGGACCTGAAGGGCATCAAGCTGCGCACGCCCCGCGGCGAGTGGCGCATCGAGCTGTTCCAGGCGCTCGGCGCCAACCCTACGCCCATGCCGCTGTCCGAGGTCTTCGTGGCGCTGCAGACCGGCGTGATCGACGGGCAGGAGAACCCGCTCGCGCAGATCGCGAGCCAGCGCTTCCAGGAGGTCCAGCGGTACCTCTCGCTGACCGCCCACGCCTACACGCCCTCCTATCTCCTGGTCGGGACGAACCGGTGGAATGGCTGGCCCGACGACGTCCGCGCCGTCATCGAGGAGGAAGCGCGCGCCATGCAGGAGTTCGCCTACACCGAGGCCGAGCGCATGGACGCGGAGCTGCTCGAGTCGCTCCGCGCCGGCGGGATCGCCATCAACGAGGCGGACCGGAACCGGTTTTTCGCGGCCGGACGGTCGATCTACGAGGCGTTCGGCGACGCGGTTCCGGGCGGGCGCGACATGATCGAGCGGGCCATGGCGCTCGCCGCCGACGCGACAGCGGCTCCCTGACCGGTCCCCACGCACGCGGCGCACGGACACACCCGCGCGGAGCGCGGGCAAGCCAGCACTCCAGCAGTGAAGCGTAGCGTCACTGCGAGCGAGGCCGGGCCCGGGCCGTACTCGACGGCCCGGGCCCGGCCTCGCTACACTTCCCTGCCGTGTCGCCCCAGGCCCTGCATCGCCTCCTGCGCGTGGCCCTCGAGCGTGTCGTCCTCGTCCTGATGACCTCGCTGGCCGTCATCGTCGTGGCCGGCGTCGTGTTCCGGAAGGCGGGCGCCTCGCTCGTCTGGTACGACGAGGTCGCCTCGATCGTCCTCGTCTGGCTGACGTACTACGGGGCGTGTCTGGCCGCGCTCGACCGGGCGCACATCGGCGTCCCGAACCTGGCACGGGCGGCAGGTCCCGGGCTGCGGCGCATCCTCGGGCTCCTGCGGCGGACGGTCATCATCGCCTTCTTCCTGGCGGTGGCCTGGGCGGGCTGGCGCGTGCTGCAGGTGCTCGAAGGGACGATGCTGGTCGGCCTGCCGTGGGTGCCGGCCCGACTGACGCAGTCGGTCATCCCGATCGGCGCCCTGCTGTTCATCGTGGCCGAGCTCGTCAGCCGGCCAGGCGGCGAGACGCCGCAGGCCGACAACACCGCGCGATGACGATCCTGCTGCTCCTGGCCGCCCTGCTCGCGCTGGTCCTGATCGACGTCCCCATCGCCATCGCACTGGGCGCCGTCTCGGTCGTGGCCATGGTCGCCTCCACCGGCATCAACTCGCTGCCGAACGTGGGGCTCGTCCTCTTCGACGGGGCCCGCTCGTTCACGCTCACGGCCATCCCGCTGTTCATCCTGGCCGGCGCCATCATGAACGCCTCCGGCATCTCCCAGCGGCTCATCGCGCTGGTGTCGGCGCTCATCGGCTTCGTGCGCGGCGGGCTCTCGATGGTGACGATCGGCACGTCGCTCTTCTTCGCCGAGATCTCGGGCTCGGCGGTCGCCGACGTGGCCGCCCTCGGCTCGATCCTGATCCCGGCGATGGAACGGAAGGGCTACCCGAAGGCATTCGCGGCGGCGGTGATGTCCTCCTCGGCGACGCTCGCGATCATCATTCCGCCCTCGCTCCCGATGATTCTCTACGCGGTGATGTCCGAGAGCTCGGTGGTCGAGCTGTTCGTGGCCGGCATCGTGCCGGGGATCCTGGGCGGGCTGATGCTGATGGGGGTGGCGTACGCGCTCGCCGTGCGGCACGACTTCCCCGTCGAGGAGATCTTCGCCTGGCAGCGGCTGAAGACCGCCTTCCGGGAGGCAATCTGGGCGCTCACCCTGCCCGTCATCATTCTCGGCGGCATCTTCAGCGGGCTGGTCACGGCCACCGAGGGCGCCGGGCTGGCCGTCGTCGCCTCCGCCGCCATCGGCGTGCTGGTCTACCGCACGCTCGACCTCGCCCATCTCCGGGCGGCCGTGGTCGAGGGCGCGAGCCAGACGGCCGTCGTCATGCTGCTGGTGGCCACCTCGGCGCTCCTCGGCGACTTCCTGACCTCGCGCCAGATCCCGCAGCAGGTGGCCGAGAGCATCGTCGGCGTCACCCAGAATCCGCTCGTCATCCTCGCCCTGCTGAACGTGTTCCTCCTGATCGTCGGCCTGTTCCTCCATTCCACGGCGGCCATCGTGCTGGTCGTGCCGATCGTGATGCCGCTCGTCCGGGCCGTCGGCATCGACCCGGTGCATTTCGGGCTCGTGGTGGCGCTCAACCTCGGGATCGGCCAGCAGACGCCGCCGGTCGCGAGCGTCCTCGTGACGGCGTGCTCGATCGCCAAGGCCGACGTCTGGGCGGTCACCAGGATGAACATCCCGTTCGTGGCCGTGCTCCTGGGCGTGCTGCTGCTGGCGACCTACGTGCCGGCGGTCCCGATGTGGCTCGTCGAGGTCTTCTACCGGAAGTGAAGTGCCATCCTCACCGCATGCGGCGGCCAGTTGACGCCTTCTACACCCGTGTCGTGTCGCTCGTGTATAGTAGTGAATATCACTATACTTGGGGAAATCCCGATGGAGAAGACCGTCTCCGCCGCTGATGCCAATCGTCGATTCTCGGAGTTGCTGCGAACGATCAGACGAGGCCGCAGCGTGCTCGTCACGAGTCACGGCAAGCCTGTCGCGCGGATCGTGCCCGCAGCCGAAGGCGATCGGGCGCAGCGGGCGGCGCGATCTGCGCTCCTCACGAGACTCCGCGCTGAGCGGATCGGCACGATCGGGCGTTGGCAGCGTGACGAGCTGTACGAGGACGGGCAGTGAAAGTTGCGTTGGACACCAACGTCCTCGCCTACGCGGAGGGAACCAACGGGGTCGTCATGCGCGACAAGGCCCTCGGGTTGATCGAACGACTGCCTCTTGATGCAGTCGTGCTCCCAGTTCAGACGCTGGGGGAATTGTTCAAGGTCCTGGTCAGGAAGGCGGGACGTCGACCTGCCCAGGCGCGCACGGCGATTCTGTCGTGGCAGGATGCCTATCCCGTCGTCGACACCTCAGTCGCCGTCATGGCGAACGCAGCCGACCTGGCCGTACGTCACGGCCTTGCGATCTGGGATTCGGTCGTCGTGTCGGCCTCAGCGGAAGCGGAGTGCCGGCTGTTACTCTCTGAAGACCTCCAGGACGGGTTCACCTGGCGAGGGGTGACGGTGACGAATCCGTTCGCGCCCTCGCCTCATCCCCTCCTTGGAGGGCTCCTCAGCCCACCTGGAGAACGGGAGAAGCCGACTCGACCACGCCGCAGATCGCGCGCGTAGCCGGCCACAGGGCGACTTTGGTCTGGGTCGAGTGCGATTGCACCTTCTTTCAGCCTGATTTCAGCGGGCACAGGCGATTCATGAAAGGAGGTCGCCGTGACCGCTTCGAAATCCCTTCCGACTCGTCCATCTCTCGAATCCCTTCGCAAAGAGGCAAAGACACTCACGCGCGGCGTCACCGTCGGCAACGCCGATGCCAGCGCACGTGTGCGCGTGCACTTGCCAAAGGTCGACCTGCCGCTGACACAGCGCAACGCGCAACTCGTGATCGCGCGGGAGTACGGCTTCACCGGCTGGCAGGAGCTCACCGCCGAGGTCAGCAAGCGGCTCGGCAAGGGGCTCGAGTGGGCCGTAGCGCAGGCTCGACGCATCATTCACGACAACCACGTCGAGCGCCTGAAGCAGCTATTGGCCGAATACCCGGCGCTGCTTTCCTGGACTGGACGGGTCTGGGGAGAGGCAGACGAAGACGACGCCCGCGGCCTGCTGGGGATGGCCACGAGTGCTTACGCCGACGCCGGCGACGCTCAGCGGGAACAGTGGTTCACCCGCGGAGCATGCGCGGAGTTCCTGATCGAGGCCGGCGCGGTCGTGGTCCCCTCGGTCTGCGGACATTCTCCGATCGCGCGCCAGGGGTCTGCTCGAGCTGTTTCACCGTAAGGGCCTACTGCCGCGCACGTTGAAGTTCTTTGCCGCGCTAGGCGATCTGGACGGCCTTCGCGCCGCTCTCGATGAGAACGCGAGTGATCTCGCAGTTGTCAACGAGGCATTCATGTGCGCCTGCCGCTTCAGGCAAGAAGCCGTCGCGTCACTTCTACTGGAGCGATCCATCGCGCTCGATCCCGACGTGGGCAGGCAAATCGATGGCAGCGTAGGCCGCCGCGCCTTCGTCACACACTTCATCGAAAGAGGACGATCAGATGCGAGGCGGGCCGGACTGTGGGTCGCGTTCGTCATGGACCAGGTCTCGCGTGCTGCCCACGATGGCGATGTGACAGCACTCGTCAGAGGGCTGCAGCGTGAGCCTCGATTGCTCGGTGACGACTGGGTGGACTTTCAGGACGGGCTCATCGGGGCGGCAACGCTGAACGATCGCGGGGCCATCATTGCCGCACTGCTCGACCTCGAGCCCGCGATTCTACGGCGCCAGCCGCCACCGCCTTCGCAAGCCATCGAGCACGCAATCACGTACGCCAAGACGCACCTCACTCCAATGCTCACTCGCATCTGGCCCATGCCTGACGACCTGCCCCACGCGGCTGGCACGGGCGACGTCGCCAGAGTGAAGTGGCTCGAGAAGGCGGAACGGCAGCGGGAGCAGGGAGCACGATGAACGCGCTCGCAAGCCGTCCAGGGGCTTGGGCCCCCTGGGCTCCCAGGGCTATACTGCCCCGAGGTCACCCGTGCAGATCGATCATCAGAAGTGCGTCGCCTGCGCCAACTGCATCTCCGTGTGCCCCATGGGCGCGATCCGGATCGATACGTCCATCAACCGAGCCGTGATCGACTACGACGAGTGCGTCGAGTGCGGCACGTGCTACCGGGGCATGAGCCGGGAGCACCTGAACCCGACCTTCGTCCGGACCGTCCGCGGGCTGGCCAAGATCTTCCGCTTCCGCTTCGAGCCCGAGCCCGATGTCTGCCCGACCGGCGCGTTCGTGATGGAGGAGCTCGAGTGGCCCCGGATCGCGCGGCGGGTCTTCAGTGACCCGCTCGTGGAGCACACCTCCACCGGCATCACGGGCCGCGGCACCGAGGAGGTCAAGACCAACGACGTGGCGCACCGCGTGGGCGTCGGCGAGGTGGGCTACGTGATCGAGTTCGGGCGGCCGGGCACCGGCGTCCGCTTTCACCAGATCCAGGCGATGACCCGTTCCCTGGCCGGGCTGGGGGTGACCTTCGAGCCGAAGAACCCGATCACGCACCTGATGACGGACCAGCGGACCGGGGACCTCAAGGCGGACCTGCTGAGCGAGAAGATCCTGTCGGCCATCGTCGAGATCAAGACGCCGCTCGCCGAGGTGGAGCGTGTGCTCGACACGGTGTCGCGCGTGTCGAAGGAGATCGACACGGTCGTCGCGGTCGGCGTCTCGACACGGTGCGGCGAGGACGGCGAGGATCCGCTGCTGGCGCCGCTCCTCGAGGAGCTCGGCTACAGCTTCGAGCGGGCCAAGACGAACATGGGGCTGGGTCGCGTGACGAACGTGCAGAAGGCGGAGGGCATCGGTGACCAACACCTTGCATCGGTACGGTAAGGCCGAGGCGTTCCGCGACGACTACATCATCTTCGCCATGCCCTCGAAGGGGAAGAACGACGAGGGCGCGATCGACAAGCTCCGGACGTTCCTCACGATCTGCTCGAAGCACCAGCCTTCGAACATGGGCGCCTCGGGCCGGAGCAGCTTTCGGCCCTCGACGCACCTGAAGCCGACGGCGCACTGGAACCGGGACGCCGCGCCGGACTTCGACAGCGTCGTGGCTGGCGTGGAAAAGGCCGGTACGGCCGGCGCCGTCTTCGACTCGCGCGAGAAGGCGGTGGCCTGCCTGCGCGACGTCATCCAGGCCGACCTGGGCCTCTCGGTCAACATCAGCACGTCGGTGGACGGCGCGAAGGACACCGGCCGCGCCTGCGGCATCGAGCGGCACAGCGTGGAGTACTCGCTCGGCTTCACCGATCCGCACGATCACCTGCCCGACGCCCGCACGCTGGAGCTGGCCACGATGTGCGGCCACGGCATGGTCTCGTTCCAGCTCGCGCGGAAGATGCTGGACATGGTGCGCGAGGGGCGCCGTACGCCGCAGCAGGCCGTGGCCACGCTCGCCAGGTTCTGCCCCTGCGGGATCTACAACCCCTCGCGGGCGCTTCGGCTGATCGAGGAAGCGCTGTCCTGACGTCACTGCTGCACCCGTCCCTCTCGGGCTTCCTCGACGGCCTGATCCCCGGGCGCCCGCCGGAGCTCGTGGCGATGGAGGAGGCTGCGGCACGGGACGGATTCCCCATCGTCGGCCCGGCCGCCGGGTACTTCTGCTACCTGATCGCGCGAATCAGCGACGCACGCTCCGTCTTCGAGCTGGGCTCGGGCTTCGGCTACTCCACCGCCTGGTTCGCGCGGGCCGTCCGCGAGAACGGCGGCGGCACGGTTCACCACTCGGTCTGGGACGAGGATCTGTCCCGCCGGGCACGGGGCCATCTGGAGGCGCTGGGACTGGCCGACCTGGTGACGTTCCACGTCGGCGAATCCGTGGCAGCGCTGTCGGCCACCGACGGCACGTTCGACCTCGTGTTCAACGACATCGACAAGGCGGCCTATCCTGCCTCTCTCGACGTCATCGGTGCGCGCCTGCGCCCCGGCGGCGTGCTGATCGTCGACAACGTGCTGTGGAGCGGCCGGATCTTCGACGACGAGGACCAGTCCGCGGCCACGGCCGGCGTGCGGGCACTGACGCAACGCGTGACCTCGAGCCCAGACTGGACGGCGAGCGTCGTCCCGATCCGCGACGGCCTGCTCGTGGCCCGCCGGAACTGACCCGGCCTCACGACTCGAGTGCTGGCCGCGCCCGCCCTCCGCGCGGGCGGCCTGGGGTTACGATAGGCGCCCAGGGAGGCCGGCATGAAACAGTCGATGGTCGCGCGAGTACTCGTCGGTGCGGTGATCCTGCCCGCGGCAGCCGGTCTTCTCGCGCCCACCCAGGCGCGCGCGCAGGAGCGCACGGCCCGGGAGGTGCTCGAGAGCGCGGCCGAGGCCATGGGCGGCCTGGAGCGGCTGCGGAGCCTCGACAACGTCGTCTACACGGGGTGGGGCCAGTACGTCTACCAGAGCGGCGGCGGGTTCGTCACCGGCGACCCCAACGCACCACCGAAGTGGCAGGCGGCGCACGACGCGCAGCGGAGCGTCGACCTGCGAAACCGGCGGGCGCTCCTGCAGGATCGTCGCAGCCTCCTCTTTCCGCTCGCGAGCCCCGTCGGCCACTCCTGGAACCGGAGCAGCACGCTCCAGACCGGGGCGGCGATGCTGGACCACCCCCTGCCAGCCGTCCTGGCCGCGCTCGACGCGTCCACGACGCTGGGACCGGTGAGGGCCGAGGACGGCCTCGAGGTGGTCGAGTTCACCATCGCGGACGGCAACACGCTCTGGATCGGCATCGACGGCGTGACGCACCTGCCCTACTGGGTGCGCTCGATCGGTCCGAGCGCCACGCTCGGCGACCTGGCCACCACCACCTACTTCACGGGCTACCTGCCGTACGACGACGTGTGGCTCCCCGTGGGGCTGATGAGCCGGTTCGACTGGCGCGACACGATCGCGATGATGTTCCAGGTGGACGCGTATCGCGTGAACGTGGACGACCTGCCGGCCTTCCCCGGGCCGCGCGCGGGCGGCGGCCCACGCGGCGGCGGTCCGCCGGCCATCACGGTGACCGAGGTCGCCGACGGCGTCTGGGACCTTCGCACCGCTGGCGGCAACGGCGGGCCGGTGATGGAGTTCGAGGACCGCCTCGTGATGTTCGAGGCGTACGGCGGTGAGGCGGAGACACTCGCCCGGATCGACGCGGCCAACGGGCTGGTGCCCGGCAAGGCGGTCGCTGCGGTGATCGTCAGCCATCATCACTTCGACCACAGCGGCGGCCTGCGGGCGGCGGTGTCCCGCGGCCTGACGGTCATCTCGCACCGCGGCAACCGGGGGATCTTCGAGGAGATGGTCGCGCGGCCCGCGCCGAACTACCCGGACGCGCTCGCGCGCAACCCGCGCCGGCTCGACTTCGTGCCGGTGGACGAGCGGCTGGTGCTCGAGGACGGAACCATGCGGGTGGAGGTGCTGCACGCGGTGGGTCACGCGCACATGGCCAACGCCGTCGTCGCCTGGCTTCCGGCACAGCGCATCTTCGTGGAGGGCGACTTCACCACCTGGAACTGGGACTGGCACTGGTGGGGCGGCGCGCTGCTCGACACGGCCGAGCGGTACGGTCTCGACCCGGAGACCAACATCCCGGTGCACGGGCGGATCACGAGCTTCGAGGAGGCGGCGGCGACCATCGACGAGCAGGTCGAGCGGGCGCGGGCCTTCTGCGCCGCCAACGTCGAGGCCAGCGTGTTCTTCCCGGGCTGTCCGGTGCAGTACTCGCGGGACTCCCGGTAGCGGCCCGGCCGGCGCGATGGACCCGTCCACGCCGCTCGTCACCAACGACGCGGTCGTCCTCGGACTGCTCGCGGTGATCCTGGGCGCGGTCTTCTACACCGCCCACAGCGATCACCCGGCGTTCCGGCGCTTCTACACGTACGTTCCAGCGCTCCTGCTCTGCTACTTCGTCCCCTCGATCTTCAACTCGCTGAACGTGATCGACGGCGAGCAGTCGCAGCTCTACTTCGTGTCGTCCCGGTACCTGCTGCCGGCCACGCTCGTGCTGCTGACGCTCAGCATCGATCTCGAGGGCATCCGGCGGCTGGGGCCCAAGGCGATCGTCATGTTCCTCACCGGAACCGTGGGCATCGTCCTGGGTGGACCGCTGGCGATCCTGGTCTTCTCGGTCGTCGCGCCGGACGTCGTGGGCGGGTCGGATCCGGAGGCCGTGTGGCGTGGCCTCACGACGGTGGCGGGAAGCTGGATCGGCGGTGGCGCGAACCAGGCGGCCATGAAGGAGGTCTTCGAGGTCGGCGACGACATGTTCGCGGCGATGGTGGCCGTGGACGTGCTGGTGGCCAACGTGTGGATGGCGGTGCTGCTGTACATGGCCGGCCGGTCCGCCCAGATCGACGCGCGCATCGGCGCGGACACGGCGGCCCTGGTCGTGCTGCGGCAGCGGGTCGAGGCGTTCCAGCAGCGGCACGCGCGCATCCCGTCGCTGGCCGATCTCATGCTGATCCTCGCGGTCGGCTTCGGTCTCACCGGACTCTCCCACGCCATCGCCGACGCGCTCGCCCCCTGGATCGCCGCGACGGCACCGTCGCTCGACCGGTTTTCGCTGACGAGCGGCTTCTTCTGGCTGGTGGTCATCGCGACCACCGGCGGGCTGGCGCTGTCGTTGACCCGGGTACGGGAGCTGGAAGGGGCCGGCGCGTCGAAGGTCGGCTCG
>Ga0302046_10005631_pt1 | contig 11002 bp, 7 predicted proteins | sample RVTome_11_FD_200261 | JGI IMG/M metagenome (GOLD analysis project Ga0302046, IMG submission 200261) | Soil microbial communities from uranium-contaminated site in the Upper Colorado River Basin, Wyoming, United States - RVT147D111 (version 2) ... | reverse complement strand
ACCCCGATCAACCGCCGGGCCGGGCTCGGGCGGTGATAGGTCTCCTGCACCACGGCGAGGACCTCCTTCGCCGAGAGGGCCGTGCCCGACTTGCGGGGACTGCCGCCGATCTCCTCGGAACCGCCCCAGCGGTTGCCCGAGCTCCGTCCTCCGGCATGGGGATCGACGAGGTTGAGCTGCTCGTACAGCCGGCCGAGCGACGCGGGCAGGAAGGGGTCGACCTGGCGCACGGTGTAGGTCCGCTCGTCCTTCTGCAGCACGACCACGCCCAGACGCTGTCCGTAGAGCCGGCGCAGGGACCGCTCCACTTCATAGACCCCTTCCGAGGCGCCCGACGCCCGGCACGCGATGGCGAAGCGGCCGTTGGAGAGCTCGACGCGAGCCAGCTCCTCGACCCGGTGCTCGTCGGTCAGCTCGCCGGGCTCGTAGGCCAGGGCGTCGATGCGGTTGAGGAGATCGATCGTGTACTCGAGGAAGTCGATCCCCGCCCAATGCCCCGTCTGGCGCACCTCGGCTTCGCGGTTGCGCAACGACTCCAGGCGCTCGAAGCTCTCTCGCTCCACCTCCGGCGGGAAGCCGCACAGCTCGAGCCTCTCGAGACCGTGCACGTCGATGCAACCCTCGAGCCGTAGCAACGGGAGGATCCGCCGCCGCACCGCCGCACCGTCCTCCCGCAGCCGCATGTGGTTCAGCAGCACCCAGATCGCCATGACGGTGTCGAGGTCGGGATCGTTGGCCCACACGGTCCACTCCCTCGCCTGCAGGTCCAGCCCCCGGAGCACCAGGACCGCCGCCTGCTCGCAGGTGGCGAGGGTGAAGCCCCGGACCACTCCGTCGTGGTGATCCAGGTTGTAGACGTCCCGCTGCACGTCCAGGAACGGCTCGCCCTCCGCCGCCCCGTCGAGGAACACGGTCCCGCCGGCGGCCGAGCGGGCGGCGCTGCGCGTGGCCGAGAAGCCCCGGTCGATGCGCACGTGGACGGTGGGAGCGTCGCGGCAGACCAGGGACCGGACGCCCTCCTCCTCCCTGATCGCGTAACGGCCGGGGCTCGGGACGCGGACGGGCCCCTCCGCCCCGCGGGCCGCCCTCACACCCGGTCTCCGTCGGGCAGGTCGATCTCGAGGGAACGGAGCACCCCCTGTCGACGGAAGCGACGCAGGGCGCCGGCCGCCTCGGCGGTCAGCCAGAGCGCCAGAACGAGGAGCACCGAGCCGACCGCGAACAGCGGCCCGCCCCCCTCGCCCCGCTGCCGCCAGAAGTCGACGAGATTGCGGCCCATGGCCAGGAGCGTGGAGGCGAGCATGAAGACCATGGGGAGGCCGGTGTACCAGGGATTGCGGCCGCGCTGCACCAGGTAGAGGGTCACCACCAGCAGAGCGAGCCCGGCCAGCAGCTGGTTGACCGTGCCGAAGAGCCTCCACAGGGCGAGGCCCGCCGGGCGTCCCTCGATCTCGAAGAAGGCGAACCAGGCGATGACCAGCACCGCCAGGCTCGACGCCACGTACCGGTTGCCCAGCACGCGGAGGCGCAGGGTCTCTCCCATCTCCGAGATGTTGAAGCGTAGCAGGCGTGTGGCCGAGTCCAGGGTCGTGAGGGCGAACGAGACCACGATCATCGCCACGAAGGCGGTGGCCGTCCGGTGGTCGGCGACCCCCAGCCGCTCGATGAAATGGGCGGCGCCGGTCACGAAGACGCCCACCTGCCGCCCCAGACCCTGCAGCGAGTCCCAGTCGGCGTAGGTATGGTTCCAGACCTCGGCGGCGGAGAGACCGTCACGACCCAGGACCCCGGCCGTCGTCGCCAGCACCGCGAGGAGGCCGAGCAGCGACTCGCCGATCATGCCGCCGTAGCCGATCGGACGGGCGTCGCCCTCGCGATCGATCTGCTTCGCCGTCGTCCCCGAGGCGACCAGGGAGTGGAAGCCGCTGGCCGCGCCACAGGCGATGATGATGAAGACGAACGGGAAGAAGCTGGGCGCCCCGGGCGGATGCGGACGGAAGGCCGGGGCCGAGAACTCTGGCCGGGTCACCAGGATGCCCAGATAGCAGAGCCCGAGCCCCAGGTAGAGGAGCAGGGAGTTGAGGAAGTCGCGCGCCTGCAGCAGGCTCCAGACGGGGAGCACAGAGGCCAGGAAGGCGTAGCCCAGCAGGATCACGATCCACACCTCCAGGCCCGGCCAGGCTCCGCGCTCGAGGCCCAGCAGAGGCCACTGCAGGCCGGCCCAGACCCCCCAGAAGACCAGGAGGAGGCCAGTCACGGTCAACGGCCCGAGCCGCACCCCCCGTCGGTGATGGAGCCAGCCCAGGGCGACGGCGGCCAGCACCAGGAGCGCCGAGGGCAGCACCGCGGTCGGGAAAGACGCCGGATCGGCGAGTGGCTCGGTGGGGTCCCACCCCTCGCCGATCGAGAAGAGCACGGCGATCACGTAGACGAAGACTCCCATCGCCAGCGCGATCCCGAAGAAGATGATCAGATGGAAGAGGGTCTTCGCCCGGGTCCCGACGATGCCCTCCGCGACCTTGCCGATCGACATCCCGCGTGCCCGGATGCTCACCACCAGAGAGCCGAAGTCGTGCACGCAGCCCACCAGGATGGCGCCGAGGACCACCCAGAGCACGGCCGGGGCCCAGCCCCAGATCACCGCGACCGCCGGGCCGAGCATGGGCGAGAGACCGGTGATCGAAGCCCAGTGGTGGCCGAAGAGGACCGCCGGACGGGTCGGCACGTAGTCGACGTCGTCGCGCAGCGAGTGCGCCGGGGTGACCCGGCTGTCGTCCAGGGCGAGCAGAGCCGGCCCGGCGAGGCGGCGGGCGTACCAGCGGTAGCCGGCGACGTATGCCGCCAGGCAGACGAGGGTCACCAGAGCTGCCATGAGCGGCTGATTCTACTCGCGCTCCCCGCCGCCGCCCCGATGCTACTCTACCCGGACCGCGACCACCCCGGGAGGCCTGAGGATGCGCCGTACGACGCTCGCCACGATCCTGTCGATCGCCAGTCTGGCCCTGCCGCTCGTGCCCTCGGCGCGCGCCCAGGAGGAGGCTCCGGAGCACATCGAGCCCGCCCCCGACCGGGCGGAGGGCGAGGGGCCCTTCTCCCGCGTCGTCCTGCGCGGGGGCACGCTGGTGGACGGCACCGGAGCGCCGCCCCGCGGACCCGTGGACATCGTGATCGAAGGCAACCGCATCGTCGACGTCCGCTCCGTGGGGGCTCCCGGCATCCCGATCGATCCGGAGGACCGCCCCGAGGGCGGAGACGGCGCACGGGAGATCGACGTCTCCGGGATGTACGTGCTCCCGGGCCTGATCGACATGCACGGCCACATCGGAGGCGTGGCGCAGGGGACGCCGGCGGAGTACGTCCTCAAGCTCTGGCTCGGGCACGGCATCACGACGGTACGCGACCCGGCGTGCGGCAACGGTCTCGACTTCTGCCTCGAGCACAGGTCCCGGAGCGGCGAGAACACGATCACGGCGCCGCGGATCCTGGCCTACCCTGTCTTCGGACAGGGTCACGAGGGACCTTTCACCACTCCCGAGGAGGGGCGGAAGTGGGTGCGCGAGATCGCCGCCAAGGGCGCCGACGGCATCAAGTTCTTCGGTGACCGGCCGGACATCATGGAAGCCGCCATCCGCGAGGCGGTGGAGCGCGGGCTGCGCACGGCGTGTCATCACGCACAGCTCGCGGTGACCCGGGTCGACGTCCTCGACAGCGCCGGCTGGGGCCTGACCACCCTGGAGCACTGGTACGGGCTGCCCGAGGCCCTCTTCGACGAGCGGACGATCCAGGACTACCCCCTCGACTACAACTACAACGACGAGCAGCACCGCTTCGGACAGGCGGGCCGCCTCTGGAAGCAGGCCGCGGCCCCGGGCAGCGAGCGCTGGAACCAGGTCATGGACGAGCTTCTCGCCCTGGACTTCACCCTCGACCCGACCTTCAACATCTACGGCGCCAGCCGCGACCTGATGCGAGCCCGCGGCGACGAGTGGCACGAGCTGTACACGCTTCCGTCACTCTGGGAGTTCTTCAGCCCCGACCGCGACTCCCACGGTTCCTACTGGTTCGACTGGACGACCGCCGACGAGATCGCCTGGAAGCAGAACTACCGCCTCTGGATGCGGTTCGTCAACGAGTACAAGAACCGGGGCGGCCGGGTGACCACGGGCTCGGACGCCGGCTACATCTACAAGCTCTACGGCTTCGGCTTGATCGGCGAGCTCGAGATGCTGCAGGAGGCCGGCTTCCACCCCCTGGAGGTGGTGCGCGCCGCCACCCTGCACGGGGCCGAGGCGCTGGGCATCGACGACCGGGTCGGCTCCATCGAGCCCGGCAAGCTCGCCGATCTCCTCGTCGTGGAGGAGAACCCGCTGGCGAACTTCAAGGTCCTCTACGGCACCGGCGCTCTGCGCGTGAGCGCCGACAACGAGCCCGTCCGGGTCGGTGGCGTCAAGTACACCATCAAGGACGGCATCGTCTTCGACGCCAAGGAGCTCCTCGCCGACGTCCGCGAGATCGTCCGCCGGGCCAAGGAGGAGGCCGGGATCGACCGCCTCACCCAGCCGGGAATGGATAAAAGAGGGACAGGTACAAATTGACCTGGGGCCCTGCCGACGTGCAAGGTGGTGTCGTCAATTTGTACCTGTCCCTCTTTTAGGTGGCTGGGCGCCCTACGACGGCGTCGGCGGCTCCCGGCGCGGATCGGGGTCGGCGAGGACCTGCGCCACGCGCTCCTCCCGGTAGCGGCGCACCGCCTCGGCGAACCGTGGCTCCGAGAGGCCGAGGATGGCCCCGGCGAAGAGGGCCGCGTTGATCGCGCCGGCCTTGCCGACCGCCAGCGTGGGCACCGGGATGCCGGCCGGCATCTGAACGGTCGAGAGCAGCGAGTCGAGACCAAGCATCTTCGACTCCATCGGCACGCCCAGCACCGGGAGCGCCGTGTGCCCGGCGACCACGCCGGCCAGGTGCGCCGCCATGCCTGCGGCGGCGATGAAGACCTTCACGCCCGCGTCCTCGGCGGCACGCAGCCACTCGAGGAGCGCCGCCGGCGTCCGGTGCGCGGAGAGGATCCGCACTTCGTGCGGCACGCCGAGGCTCGTCAGCGTCGCTACGGCGTGCTCCATCGCCCCCCAGTCCGACCGCGAGCCCATCACCACGCCGACCAGCGGCCTCTCCTTCATGGCCGCGGAATGTAGCACGGCGCCGCGGGCGGGCGCCGGCGATGGTAGCCTGCACCTGACGTGACTGGAGGGGTCCAGGCCGCCCGGCGCTCGAGCGCCGTCGCGCTGCTCTCGGTCCTCCTGCTCGCTCCGTCCGGTGCCGCGGACGAGACGGCCGAGCGGGAGAGCGGCGAACCGGCTGCTCCCACCGTCAAGGCGGCCGGCGGCGACGCCCTGGCCCCGGCGCGAGGCGCCCTGCGCCAGGGGCGCGATGCCGAGGCCGCGCGGCTCCTGCAGGAGCGACTCGCGGCGGCGCCCGCCGATCGGGAGGCCCGGCACCTCCTGGTCCAGGCGCTGCTCTCCGTGGACGACGTCGCCGGCGCCGCCGCGGCGGCCGAGGTGGCCAGGGAGGAGGCCCCGGACCATCCCCTCACCTTCCTGGGCCTCGCCGACGTCATGACCCGTCGGGGGCAGCTCGCCGGCGCCGAGCGCTTCTATCGGGAGGCCACGCGGCGTGATGCCGCACTCGCCCCAGGCCACCTCGGCCTCGGAAGGCTGCTACGCAGCCAGGGCCAGCGGCGCAGCGCGCTCGCCGCCTACAGGAAGGCCTACGAGCTGGCTCCGAGCGACACTGCGGTCCTGCTCTCCCTCGCCTCCCTCACGCCCGATCCCGACGAGCGCCTGGGCCTCACCCGGAAGGCCCGGGAGATCGTCGAGGACCCCGCCCTCCGGCTCCGCCTCGACGAGGTCCTGCCCGTCCTCGAAGCGCTCGGGGAGCGTGAGCCCTGCCGCCTGGTCGCCCCCGCCGATTCGATCGCGCTGCCCCTGCCTGAGCTCGACTTCCATCAGCGCAGTCTCGAGGGCGCCGTGGCCGGCGGTCGCGACGTGCCCTTCCTGCTCGACACCGGCGCCTCCGGCCTGCTCTTCGACCACAAGCTCGCCGCCAAGGCCGGCATCGTGGAGGTCTCCTCCGGGGACCTGCGGGGCGTCGGCGACTGGGGGGCCCTGCGCGGGGCGTCCGCCATCGCCCCGCTCGTCTCCTTCGGACCGCTCCGCTATGAGGACTGCCCCATCCGGATCGCCGACACCAGGTCCCGGATCGGCGAGCGTGGCGTCGTCGGCGCCGACTTCTTTTCCGACTTCGTCCTCCGGTTCGACTTCGGAGCCGACCGCCTCCATCTCGAGCCCCTCCTGCCCCTGCCGCGGACCGACGGCGTCCCCGAGCTGGCCGATCGGAAGATCGGTCCGCAACACGCCGGCTGGACGCCCGTTCGGCTCTGGTACGGGGACATCCTCGTCGAGACCCGTATCGACGGCGAGCGCAGCGCCTGGTTCGTCCTCGACACCGGCGGGCAGTTCAATCTCGTCGACACCTCCCTGGCCTCGGAGCTGGTCCAGCTGAAGCGCTACAACAAGCTCTCCCTGCGAGGCTTCTCCGGCCAGGTCCAGGAGGTTTTCCAGGCCCAGCAGCGCGTCACGCTCTCCTTCGCCGGCCTCGAGCAGGGCAACGACGGCCTCCTGGCGATGGACCTCTCACCGCTCTCTTCCGGCCTCGGACTCGAGATCGGAGGCATCCTCGGCTACGAGCTGCTGCGTCACCTCGACGTGGCGATCGACTACCGCAACGCCCTGGTCCGGCTGCGTCCGCGCTGACCGACGGCTCAGGCGTTGCGGGCGAGATAGCTCCGCGTCTCGGTCGCGATCACGCCCGAGAGCAGCAGGAGGCCGATGAGGTTGGGCAGGGCCATCAGCCCGTTCATCACGTCGGAGAGCACCCAGACGAAGTCGAGGCTGCGCACCGCCCCGACGAAGATCGCGGCCACGAACAGGACCCGGTAGGGCAGGATCGCCTTCACCCCCACGAGATACTCGACGGCCTTCTCGCCGTAGTAGCTCCAGCCGAGGATGGTCGAGAAGGCGAACATCGAGAGCCCCAGAGTGACGATCCAGTCGCCCCAGTGCCCGGGCAGGCCGCGCTCGAAGGCCAGCTGGGTGAGCGCGGCACCGTTCTCGCCGGAGGTCCACGCTCCCGTCACCAGGAGGGAGAGGCCGGTGAAGCTGCACACGACCAGGGTGTCGATGAAGGTCTGCGTCATCGACACCAGGCCCTGGCGCACCGGCTCGCGGGTCTGGGCGGCGGCCGCCGCGATTCCGGCCGAGCCGAGGCCCGACTCGTTGGAGAAGATCCCCCGCGCCACCCCGAAGCGCACGGCCTGCGCCACGGCCGCCCCGACGAAGCCGCCGGTGGCCGCAGTGCCCGAGAAGGCGCTAGAGAAGATGAGGGCGAGGGCCTCGGGGATGCGGTCGAGATGGCGCAGAAGGAGCCAGCCCGAGCCGACCATGTAGGCGACGATCATGAAGGGCACGAAGAAGCCGGTGAAGCGGCCGATCGAGCGGATGCCGCCGAGGATCACCGCTCCGGCCAGCAGCGCGATCGCCAGACCGCTGGCCCACTCCGGAACGGCGAACGTAGTCTCGAGGGCGTCGGCCACGGAGTTCGACTGCACCATGTTGCCGATGCCGAAGGCCGCCACGGCGGCGAAGAGCGCGAAGAGGAAGCCCAGGGCCCTGCCGAACGGCGAGTCGATCCCCTTCGACAGGTAGTACATCGGCCCGCCCGCCTGCTCCCCCCGCTCGTCGGTGACCCTGTACTTCACCGACAGGATCGCCTCCGAGTACTTGGTGGCCATGCCCACCAGGCCTGTCATCCACATCCAAAACAGCGCGCCCGGCCCGCCAAGGGCGATGGCGGTGGCCACGCCGACGATGTTGCCCGTCCCGACGGTCGCCGCCAGCGCCGTCATCAGCGCCTGGAAGTGGGAGATGTCCCCCTCGGCGCCCTTCTCCTTGCGCACGACGAGCGCCAGGTAGAGGGAGTGCCAGAGCTGGGTGAACTGCAGCCCGCGCAAGCGCAGCGTCAGGTAGAGCCCCGTCAGGAGCAACAGGGGGATGAGCAGGTACGGCCCCCAGACGACGCCACTCACCGTGCCCAGCCACTCGTTCAGCCGCTCGAACATCGCGCCACCTCCCCGCTGCCTGCCGACGATCCGCGCATTATCTCAGGCTGGCGCGCTCCGGACACCTGCCCGGGACGCGCTCACTCCCCGGCGGCTAGACTGGCGGGCATGGAGATCGATCCGGCCACCCTGCCCGTGAAGGACCGCTACAAGCTGCTCGTGGGGGCCGTCGTGCCGCGGCCGATCGCCTGGGTGACGACACTCTCTCCCGACGCCCGTCCCAATCTGGCGCCCTTCTCGTTCTTCAACGCCGTCGGGTCGGACCCGATGACCCTCCTCTTCTGCCCCGGCAACGCGTCCGACGGGTCCGAGAAGGACACCCTGCGCAACTGCAAGCCCGAGGCGGAGGGCGGCACCGGCGAGTTCGTCGTCCACGTCGTGAACGGGGCCTCGGCGCGGTCGATGGCCGTGACCGCGGAGCCGCTCGCCTGGGGCGACAGCGAGATCGAGCTCGCGAGCCTCGAGACCGTGCCGTCGCAGCGCGTGCGCCCGCCGCGGCTCGCCGTCTCGCCCGTCGCTTTCGAGTGCCGGACGCTGCAGGTGACCCGGTTGCGCCCCGGCGCCGCCGGCGGCGGGAACGTCGTGCTCGGCGAGGTCGTCCACGTCCACCTCGACCCCGCGGTCGTCGACGACTCCTTGCGGATCGACCCCCGCGCCCTCGACCCGGTCGGACGCCTGGCCGGGCTCGACTACTGCCGCCTCGGCGAGGTCTTCTCCCTCCCGCGCGGCCGTGCGGCCCTGGACGGCGAGTGAGGGATCGTCGGATTCGGGCTGCGCGGCTCGCTGGTATGGATCGATCCACCGGGGTCCGGCCGGGACGGAGCCCAGCCGCTTCAATCGGCACCGGGCGGCACCGACCGTGCAGGATCGTCTCCGACTATCGGTCCACCGGGCCGGACCGACGGGCCTCGACCGCACCCCCTGCGCGCTCCAAGACCAGGCGCACGTCGCCCTCGGCACCGGAGGAAAAGCGGGCCACGTCGCTGGTGCCGCTCCGCGGGTCCCAGGTCGCCCACGAGCCGTCGGCCTCGGGCAGCAGATGGACGGCCGGATCGAGGCCCCGGAAGGAGACTCCGAGCAGTCGCTCTCCGGCCTCCGGGTCCCAGACGTAGGCCGAGTCGTCATACCCGCGCTCGAAGAGATGGCGCACGAGGGTCACGTCGCGGCCGTCGCGGAAGGCCGTCCCCAGCACCCGATGGCCCGTCGAGCGACCGAGCCGCTCCTCGAGGGCACGCAGGCGCTCGCCGCGGGCCTTCGCAAGGACCTCGAGGGCCACTCGCTCCTCGTAGGCCCGCCAGAGGGGAGCGAGGTCGCCGCGCAGCTCCGCCGCCACTACCTCGTCGAGGCGCGACGAGAGCCGCTCGGCGCGCTCGAGGTCGACCGGCCGGGTCGAGTGCAGGCGGGAGAACCCCACCGGATCGTCCGCCTCGACGCGTAGTCGGCCGTCGGCCTGCCGGATCGTCCACCGACCGCCGCCGGCCGGCTCGTAGGGACCCTCGAAGGACTCGAGATCCTCGCCCGGCAGGTCGACCGGGGCCGGGATCCGCGGCATCTCCTCGCCGTCCAGGAGGCGCGCACCGATCCACTCCAGCAGGTTGCCGGCCCAGGGTTGCTCGGCAACGACGTTGGTCATCAGGATGGCGGTGAGCTCCCGCCCCGGAACGATGGCCATGTCGGCGAAGAAGATCCCGTTGCCCCCGTTGTGGGTGATGACACGCTCTCCGCCGATCTCGGTGGCGACCCAGCCGTAGGCGTAGAAGGACTCTCCTCCGCCCTCGTCGACGTGAGGCGCCCAGTAGGCCTCCAAGGAGGACGGCGAGAGCACCCGTCCCTTCTGGATAGCCCGCGACCAGCGGACCATGTCCCAGGCCGTCGAGTGGATGCCGCCGTTGGCGCGCAGCACCCACCAGGGGCCGTCCGGCGCCATCGGGCGCTCCAGCACGGTGCCCCAGCGCCCCTCCGGACCGTAGCCCTGCGCCAGCCGGCCCTCGCCCCAGGAGGGCAGCAGATAGCCGGTCTCGAAGAGGCCGGCCGGCAGCAGGAGGCGCTCGCGCAGCCACGCCTCGTAGCTCGCGCCGGTCACCCTCTCCAGGATCGCCCCCAGGAGGCTGTAGCCGGCGTTGGAATAGGCGTAGCCCTCCCCCGGCGGGAACGCGAGCGGTTCCGAGAGAGCCCGGGCCACGAGCTCGTCGCGGCCGATGGGGTCCCAGTCGCCGGCGCCCGGGAGGTCGACGACCCCGGACGAGTGGGTCAGCAGGTGGTGCAGGGTAATGTCCCGCTTGTCGGGCGGAACGGCTTCGAGATAGGCGCTCATCGAGGCGTCGATCGCAACCCTGCGCTCCTCCGCGAGCTTCAGGATCGCGGCGCCCGTGAACTGCTTGGTGATCGAGCCCACGGTGGAGACAGTGGCCGGGGACCACGGAACGCCGCGCTCCCGATCGGCGAGGCCGTACCCCTCCGCGAGGAGCGGTCGGTCCCCGTCGACGAGGACGACGCACCCGGCGAAGCCGAGCGCCTCGAGCCGCTCGAGCGTCTCGCGGATCTCGTCGACGGCCTCCGGTTCGACCGCCCGGAGGATGCCGGCGAGCAGCAAGAGGGGTGGAGCGATGCGGGCGAGAGGGCGACGGCGGAGGGAGGGGGTAGCCGAAGGCCGAGACATGCTAAGTTTTTAGCATTCAAGCCGACACCCGTCAACCGTCTCCGCTCCCAGCGCAGCTCGCCCGTATGGAGCGATCCACCGGGGTCCGGCCGGGACGGAGCCCGGCCGCTTCAGTCGGGGCGGGCGGCACCGACGCTCAGGGATCGCCCCGAGGCGCGCACCGGCGCTCA
>Ga0302046_10005630_pt1 | contig 11004 bp, 11 predicted proteins | sample RVTome_11_FD_200261 | JGI IMG/M metagenome (GOLD analysis project Ga0302046, IMG submission 200261) | Soil microbial communities from uranium-contaminated site in the Upper Colorado River Basin, Wyoming, United States - RVT147D111 (version 2) ... | reverse complement strand
CCGGACGGCGCCGCAGCCTCGAACACCACCAGGACACCGGCCGTGTCGCGTGAGCCGGGCGCCCCAACAACCAGCATGTCATCCCAAAAGGTCAACGCGGTCCCGAACGCGGCGGCCGCGATGGTGCCGTCGGGAACAATGCTTGTCTCCTGGCGCCATTCATCCGCTTGTGCTTCGTACCGAAAAACGAAAACCGCCCCCCGTGCACCATGACCTGGTGCACCGATTGCAACCAGATCCCGCGTCACGGCAAGCCCGGCGCCCAACTGATCTCCCGCCGACGAACCAACCGGCTCCAGCCTCGCGGGAAGCTGCCATGGTCCGTTTGGTGATCCCCGCCGCATCACCTTGACGCCGTTCATGCGCGCGGTACCTCCCAGAACGCCCACAGCCAGTACCTGATCATCGGTCGCCAGGACACGACGCGGTGGCTGCATGATTCGCATCAGCCCGGCGAGATCCAGCTGTGTGGGCCCGGTTCCGACGGAACCATCCTCGGCAAAGGCAATGCGTCCTTCCGCTCGCCAGGAACCCTCGCGCTCAAGTCGAAACTGGTGTGCACCGAGTGCGCCGCTCGGGTCACCACCACCCACCAGCACCTGGTCACTCTGGACAGCGAATGACGTACCGAAGCTCTCTCCTGTGTTGGCCCCGTTCTCAGGTGTGAGTCGTGACTCGATCATCCAATCACCCGCGGCATTACGCGCGTATGAAAAGAGTGTCGCCGGTCCGTGACCGGCCGCCGGTTTCAGCACGAGCACCCTCTCGCCAGCGACACCCACCGCCACGCCGTATTGATCCTGCGCGACCAGCGAGAGGGATGCGGAAATCGAAAGACACACCGTGATCAGCAGGGGGTTGCGCGACATTTGAGGTCCTTGCCGGAAGTTGCGGGCTGGGTGAATCTAGCTCCGCACTCGGGCGGAACCAACAAGCGTTTCACATCGCTCCTGACCTGGCCGATCGAGCTCAACGGGCAGCTACCCGAAGCAACGATCCCAACGCCGAAGAGCATGATGGCCACCCCTGCATACACGGCAGGGTGGAAGGCATGCACATCGAACAACATCGTGGCCAACGCACGGCGCAATGCAAAAACTCCGACCAGTCCGACGAGCCCCTCCGGGGGCGAGGCGGCCTTCCCGGACGAGAACCAGCCGAATGCCGTCGCCGCCGCGCGCCCCGATCGAAGACTCAACCGCCAATGCCCCCTCTTGCCGAGGGGGCCAAGGGACAGCATATTTCGGCCATCGACATATCGGCAGCCGATATGTCGAACGCCGACCCGCCACAGGAGAGCCTCATGGCACGATCATCTTCAGCCCGTCCCATTGGCCCGACTCCGGTCGAACTGCAGATCCTCCTGTGTCTCGTCGAAAACGCTCGACATGGTTACGGCATCAAACAGGAAATCACGCAAAGGACTGACGGAGAAATGCAGTTGGGATCCGGGACCCTCTACGAAGCCATCCAACGGCTCGAGACCAGCGGCTGCGTGGAGGAGACGGCAGTGCCGCCCGCAGAGCAATCTGGGCGTCGCAAGAGGCACTACCGTCTCACGAGCCAGGGGCGGCGCGTCCTCGAGTCGGAATTGGGGCGACTGGATCGCCTGGTCCGGTTTGCCAAGGATCGACGCCTCCTCCCCGAGACCTAATGACAAGAACACTGTTCTCGCTGCTGATCAGGCTCTATCCCAGAGCGTTCCGTGAGCGATACGGAGGCGAACTCGTGGAGTTCCTCGAGATGGAACTCGATGACAACACCCGGAGCGGCCTGCGCAGCAGGTATGGGTTCTGGTTTGCCGCCTACTCAGACGCGATACGCACAGCTTTCCGACTTCGTCTCAGGCGTCCTGCAGTGCGGTCCCGCCCTCCTACGCCACGCACACCCAGAGGAATGAAAATGGACTCGATCCGCCAGGACCTGGCCTTTGCTTTTCGGACGATGCGCAGGAAACCCCTCTTTACCGCCGTGGTGCTACTCACCCTGGCGCTCGGTGTGGGTGCGAACAGCGCAATCTTTACCGTTGTCAGCAGCGTGGTACTGCAACCCCTGCCGTACCAGAACCCGGACGACCTGGTCATGGTCTGGGAGCACAACATTCCGCGTGCTCGCCTTACCAACGTGGTTTCGCCCGCGAACTACTTCACGTGGTCTGAAGAGACCGAGGTTTTTTCCAACCTGTCGGCAATGACCGAAACCAGCGAAACGATCACGGGAAATGGCGAGCCCGAACGGATCGGCGCCATGTACACGACTGCAGCGTTTTTTTCCATCACCGGAGTGACGGCCGCCATCGGGCGGGTGTTCGATCAGGATGACGATCGGCCCGGCGCCGCCCGCACCGTGGTTCTTACGAACTCGTTCTGGCGCCGCCGGTTCAACAGCGACCCCGGCGTGATCGGCCGAACGGTTACGATCGACGGGGCGCAGTTAGAGGTCATCGGCGTCCTACCAGACGGATTCGACTTCACGCTTCCCTACTCGTTCAACTCGACACGTGGCTTGGACGTCTGGATGCCTCAGCAGTTCTCCGACGAGGCCCGTTCGTGGCGCGGTCGATGGCTGCAGATCGTAGGTCGACTGGCCCCCGGCGTCACCATCGAGCAGGCACAAGAGCGGATGACGATTCTGGCAACCAGGCTGTCGGAGGAATTCCCGAATGCACAACAGGGGTGGACGGTCAACGTTGTCAAATTACACGACCAGATCGTCGGCGACGCCAGGACGCCCCTGATCATCCTCCTCGGTGCGGTCGGGTTTGTGTTGTTGATTGCCTGTGCAAACGTCGCGAACCTGCTGCTCTCACGCGCAACGGGTCGTCAGCAGGAAATCGCCATTCGCACGGCCCTCGGGGCTGGGCGGGCTCGAGTGCTCCAGCAGGCCGTGACGGAAAGTCTCGTCCTGGCAATGGTAGGCGGCCTTCTTGGCCTGCTGATGGCGTTCGGTACCGTGAAGGCCTTACTCGCACTCAGCCCGGCAAACCTGCCCCGGCTCGACGAAATTGGCGTCGACAGCGGCGTCATCGTGTTCACGCTGATCGTCTCCTTGCTGACCGGCTTGTTGTTCGGTGCGGTGCCGGCATGGAGGATCTCTCTCGCCAATCCGCGTAATGCCCTCACCAGTTCGGCGGCACGAGCCGGGACGAGCATGGCTCACATGCGGACTCGGAACATGCTCGTCGTGGCGGAGTTTGCCTTGTCGTTGATGCTGCTCGTCGGGGCTGGCTTGATGATTCGCAGTTTTGCCCGTTTGACGGACACGGGGATTGGGTTCGATACCGGGAACCTCTTGACCGTACAACTCGAACTGCCGAGCGCGACGTACGGCTCAACCGAAGAGCGCGTGCGGGTTTTCGACGAACTCGTTGGACGGGCAAAAGGATTTCCGGGGGTGACAGCAGCCAGCGCCATCACCCAGCTACCACTCGCTCCCGGTGGATCGGCGACATCTTTCTGGCCCAACGACCGGCCCGTTCCCTCGCCCGGCGAGTTTCCAGTCGCCGACCTGCGCTGGATCCATCCTGACTACCACCAGGCCCTCGGAATCCCACTGATGGCAGGTCGCTTGTTCGATGATCGTGATACGCGCGACAGTCCATTGAGCGTGGTGGTGAGCGGATATCTGGCCGGCGAGATATGGCCGGGAGAAGATCCGCTGGGAAAGACCATTTCCATGGGATGGAATGACACACTTGTGGCGCGGGTCATCGGCGTTGTTGGAGACGTGCGCCACAACGGCCCCGCTGTCGCCCCCCGTCCCAAGCTGTACTGGAACCACCGTCAGTTTCAAGTCTCGAATGCCATGACCCTCGTGCTTCGCACAGCCGGAGATCCCCTGTCGATTGTCAACACCGTGCGAGCAGACGTGGAGACCATGGATCCGAATCTCCCGATCTACAACGTGCGTACCATGGAGTCTTACCTTTCCGACGTCATGGCATCCGCGCGCTTCTCCATGCTCGCCCTGGGCGTGTTCGCCGGCATCGCCATCGTTCTCGCTTGCATAGGGATCTTTGGCGTGATGTCATATACCGTGAATCAGCGACGGCGGGAGATCGGCATCCGAATCGCGTTAGGTGCCCGGTCAACGACCGTTGCACGACACATCGTCAAACAGGGTTCTATTCTCATTGTTACGGCAATCGTCATCGGTACTGCAGGCGGGCTGGCCCTTTCCCGTTTCCTTCAGAGCATGGTCTTTGAGGTCAGCCCGGCCGACCCGATTACGTTCATCTCAGTAAGCCTGATCCTTGCAGTCGTTGCGCTCAGTGCCTGCTGCATTCCAGCGCTACGAGCAGGACGTGTCGATCCCATCCTGGCGCTACGAGAGTAGGAAACGTTCAACGCGATTTCAACGTTCAACGTCCAACGTTCCACGTCCAACGTTCAAGTATTGAACTTCGGGCGTTAAAGCGTTCAGACCCGGGTTCAACGGCCCACTCTCGAGGGAATGGTCGGGTTCCCAGGGAATAGTGCCCTACCCGACAATGAATACTTGAACGTTGGACCTCGAACGTTGAACGTTGAAGTCGGGTTGGACGTTGCTACCGGGCTCTGGGGTGAAACTTGCGGTGGACCTGTCGCAGGTGTTCCCGGTCTACATGTGTGTACATCTGCGTGGTCGACAGATCTGCGTGACCCAACATCTCCTGAAGCGCTCTCAGATCAGCTCCGCGTTCCAGCATATGCGTTGCAAAGGTGTGACGCAGGGTGTGGGGCGTGACACGTTTCTTGATCCCCGCCCGGGCGGCATGACGCTTCACAATGCCCCAGGCACCGACGCGACTGAGCGATCCTCCCCGCGCGTTCAGGAAGAACCTGCCCAGGCTTCGGCCGCGATCAATTGTAGGTCGCACTTCCCGCGCATAGAGCGCGGCCGTGCCGATGGCGCGGCGTCCAATGGGCACGATGCGTTCCTTGTTTCCTTTCCCAACCACACGAATGAGAGCCTCGTCGAACAGAAACGAGGCGGCTTCGAGGCCGACCAGCTCCGACACACGCGCGCCGGTTCCATACGCCACCTCCATCAGAGCTCGGTCGCGCCAGGCCATCGGTTCATCCGGGTTTGGCGCGCCCAATAGCCCCTCGACTTCGTCGAGCGTCAGCACGTCGGGGAGGGTCTTCCATGACTTCGGGAGTTCGAGGTCACGACTGGGATCCTGCGTCGCGTGTCCCTCGGTAATCAGGTACCGATAGTACGTTCTCAGTGCTGCGATCTGGCGACGGATACTCGACGGGGCAAACCCGAGATCCTTGAGATGAAACAAGAGTTCACGCAACACGGTAACACTGATCGCCAACGGCCCGTCAATGCCCTGCGAGTCCGCGAACTCGGCGACCCGGCGTATGTCTCGCATATAGCTGACGACGGAGTTGTCACTCAGGCCGGCTTCGAAGGAGAGAAAGTCCTGAAAACCCTCCAGCCAGAACGCTTGTGACGCGGACTGAGACTCGGCCGTCATGAGCTTTTTCGTGCCGCCCGCCCCCGGCGCTGCAACCACCACACCACACCAATCATGAGGATCAGTCCCGCAACGACACCGCCAATCACATTGAAGTGAAGGATCAGTTCCTTGATCTGATTGAATTCACGCACCACCGTTGCCGCAACGTATGTGATCGTTCCGTACCAGATCGCCGAAGCAACCGCGACCGGCAAACAGGCCTTGGCCACGCCGACACCAGCCACACCCGCGAACGGAGGCACCACGGCGCGAAGCGCGGGAACGAATCGGCTCAGGAAGATCCCCCAGGTACCGTGTTTCCGGTACATGATTTCGAGCCGCGCCAGGGCCGCGGGGCGCAAGAGACGTTCGCCAACTCGGCTGCGGAAAAACGGGCGGCCCAAATGACGGGCCAGAGCATAAACTGTGATCGCAGAGCCAACGTTTGCCAGCCAGGTGACGCCGAACACCGACCATGCAGAGATCCGGCCGGTTCCCGAAATAAACGCGCCAAGCGCCACTGCGGTGTCAGCGGGAACCGGCGGGAAGATGTTCTCGAGGGCTGCCAACACAAAGATTACGAGGTAGATGAGTGTGGCGGGCAGATCCGCCAGACTGAGCAGCAGTTCTTCGATCTGTGTCAAGCGCCGCCCAATGAGGCCACCGCGTGCACGGCCAACCCACGCCCCTCACCCACCGCATCCATTCCCTCATTCGTCTTGGCCTTCACCGAGACGGCACCGGTCGAGACGCCGAGGACATCAGCGAGGTTCTCTCTCATTTTGTTGACGAATGGCGCGATCCTAGGCGCTTCAGTCACCACCGTCACGTCAATGTTGACGATGCTGTAATTGGCGGCGAGGATGCGACGCTTGACCTCCCTGAGCAGCCGCATCGAGTCGGCGTCGCGCCAGCGCTCGTCGCTGTTCGGGAAAAGGGTCCCAATGTCCCCCATGGCGGCAGCACCCAGCAGGGCATCGATGACCGCGTGCGCCACGGCGTCCCCGTCGGAGTGACCCATCAGCCCCATGGCGTGAGGAATCCTGACCCCCCCGAGAATCAGACGGCGGTCGGACCCGAAAACGTGGGAATCATAGCCGTGACCAAAGCGCTGCAGAGACATGGGGAAATGTTAATGGAGCCCGGCGGCGAGAGCCACCGGCAGGGCGCCTCCGGCACCCGTTCCCCGGGCCCACTTCCCAAGCCGAGTCATCCTTTATATTAGGGGGCGCACATCTACACCCCGGATCAACCCGACCATCAAATGCCCGAGTCCTACCTGCTGCTTTCATCACCACCCCACGCCGACGTCAACGTCGCAGGAATCGCCCCGGTTTTTGAACTGACACCCGCCGAGGCACGGGTGAAGGTGAACTACCCCGCGGCGACGATCTGGTTTGCCGGGGAGGACCTTCCTTTCCTACAGCAGGTGGCCCAGAAGCTCCAGAGCTGCGGGGCCAGCGTCCGGCTCATCAAGGGCAAATCGTTGACGGTTCTCACCAGGCGACACCGATTTCGCAGGTTCGCCTTCGATGACTCCGGGTTGCGTTGTTGGGTGGACGACAAGCGGGCCGTGGATATTCCTTTCTCGTGGTCCGTCAGGATTATCTCGTGTCGACCCATGGCCACCGAAAGCTACCAGCGTCAAACGCTCAGACAGACGGTGAAGGCGGCGAACCGTAATAAATCGATGCGGCAGGAAGCGAAGTCATCCCTGACCAGCATCAGGGAACCTGTGGACGAGACTTTCGTTGATTTCTATTTCGCACAGCTCCCCAAGGTGCACCGCTTCACGACTCGCCCCGGCGACACCGATTTTTCCGGACTTGGGGCTACCATGAAGCATAGCGTCAATGAGAATATCGCGGAGCTCATTGCGCAGTTGAATGCCCGCTTTTCGGAGGTTACTCACAGCAAGACCCTGGAGAATCTACCCGCCCCGCGGGCGGCACTCATTGGCCACCGCTCGCTCGGCACGATCCTGGATGACATTGAGGGCGGCCTCTCCACGATGGATCCGTACGATCTCATGTCGCGCCTTTCGTTCCTCGCCCAAGCAGGAAAATGACGTCGCTTACGGTCATCCCGGCCCGGTCCCCTTCCCTGGTATCAACTTACGGCACATATACAAACTATGGGTAACAAGAAGCGCAGCCTCATCGGGCGACTCGTGCCTTTCGTTATCATCTTTGCCGCTGGTACGGGCTTCGGGTACTATGTGAGCGATCAGCGACAGGATGAACGCATTCAGGAGGCGCTCGAACAGGCTGGCAGTGATCTGGTCGAGCGCGGCCGCGAGCTTAGCGAGTCAGCGCGTGACAGCGCCCGGGCGGCTCTGCGACGCCTCGCAGGCGATTCGACCTGAACAACCCCTGACCGGGCATGACCCAGCGCAAGACTGATCACCGACCCGAGGACTGCATGAACTCACTACGCGTACTCGTCATGGCAGTGTCTGTCGTATCATTGGCGACATCTTCCGTTAACGCCCAACAGAACCTTGACGATGTCGAGATACGGACATCAATGGTTGCCGAAGGCATATACGTTCTGGAGGGGCGTGGGGGGAACATCGGCCTGTCGATCGGGACAGACGGTGCGTTCCTGGTCGACGACCAGTATGCTCCGCTGACGGAAAAAATCCAGGCTGCCGTCGCTGACGTGACCGACTCAGCGATCCGCTTTGTCCTCAATACCCATTGGCACGGTGATCACACGGGCGGCAATGAGAACATGGGCAAGGCAGGCGCCATGATCGTGGCGCACGAAAATGTCCGAAAGCGCCTGAACCCCGCGGAGTTTCGGGATGTCATGGGGAACACCAGTCAATCCCCGCCGGACGCCCTGCCGGTGATCACCTTTACCGACGGCGTGACGTTTCATTGGAACGGTGAGACCATCCGAGTGACGCATGTCGAACACGCCCACACCGATGGCGACGCGTTGGTTCATTTCGTCAACGCCAACGTCATTCATATGGGTGACCTGTTCTTCAACGGCCGCTATCCATTCGTCGACATCAACAGCGGCGGCGGGATACACGGTGTGATCAACGCGGCCAATCACGTGCTTGGCGTCGCCGGATCCAACACCAGGATCATTCCCGGTCACGGTTCGGTGGCCGACGCTCAGGACCTGCGCTTGTACCGCGACATGCTGACAACAGTCCGTGACCGCGTCCAGCTCATGGTCAACGATGGGGCAACCGAGGAAGCGGTCCTGGCCGCAGGTGTCACATCCGATCTCGACGCCACCTGGGGAGAAAACTCGGCGCGATTCGTCAGTGCGGTGTATCAGAGCCTCCGCCCGGAGCCCTAGAGATGCTCTGCACAAGTCGTGTGGTGGTCCCGAAGGACGCGGCGGCGAGTTGCACATCTCCCACCGGGCCCCTACGAAGATGTTGACAGAACGGTGAGGGTGGTGCGGGTCAAGACGCTCGCCGCGTGAGCCGGCGACCCCTCGTACTCACTGGCCTTTTCCGCGAGCTGCAGCGGCCGGAGGGACCACCACAAGCTCACACCCGGTAATTATGTCGCGAACCACTGTTACAGGAGACCAGGGCAAGGGTAGTTGATCAGCCCTCACGGGATTCCGAGAATCCTGATTGCCAGGTGCGCCGCATTCTTGGCATTGCCAATGCCAACGACGCCAACCGGGCATCCCGGGGGTAGCTGGGCCATCGCGTACAGCGCATCGACGCCGCGCAGGGGACCGACATCGAGGGGTAAGCCAATCACCGGCAGCTCCGTCAGCGCCGCGACAGCTCCCGGCAACGCGGCCGCCAGGCCCGCCGCCGCAATAATTACTTTGTACCCATTCTTCTTTGCCCCCTTTGCCAGTTCGGCGGTCTTCTCAGGTTCACGGTGTGCGGACGACACGATGAACTCGTACCCAACACCGGCGGCGTCGAGAATCTTGAAGGCTGGGGCGACACGGTCTCGGTCGCTCTCGGAACCGGCGATGATGAGAATGGGGTTTGACACGGCGATTACTTGGTGAGTTTGAAGTGTGAACTAAATTCCATTTGCCCTTGAGATCCAAAGCCGGCTCTTCCACATCCAGCTCCCGTTTTGATCAAACAACCGCTGGCTCCCGACCAACCTCGACGTCGATCACAGTATAGTCCTGCCTCCTCCGCTTTGGCGTATAACCGGCATCCCGAATATACCTTTCCATATCGTCGATTGTCGTACGGTGCGTGGTACCTGCAGCCGATACGACGTTCTCCTCGATCATCAGGGAACCAAAATCATTGCAGCCGAACTGCAGGGCAATCTGGCCCACCTTGAAACCCATGGTGACCCAGGAGGCTTGAATATTCGGGATACTGCCGAGGAGGACTCGCGCCGTGGCTACCGTACGCAGGTGCGTCACGGCATCCGTCTTGGGCGTGTTCCGCATTTCGGTGCCATCCGGCTGGAGCGGCCAGGTAATGAAGGCCGTGAACCCACCTGTTCTATCCTGCACGTCTTTCACCCGGAACAGGTGTTCGATACGATCGGCATTCGACTCACCGAGGCCGTACATCATGGTCACGGACGTCTTCATGCCGAGGTTATGGGCGATCTCCATGACTTCGAGCCATCGATCGGCGCCAGCTTTCTTCCTGGCGACAAGATCCCGTACCTTCTGCACCAGAATCTCACCACCGCCACCCGGGATTGAATCCAGTCCGGCGGCTTGCAACTCACGGATCACTTCTTCGGCAGTCATGCGAAATCGTGTCGCAAAGAAATCGACCTCGGAAGGAGAAAATCCGTGAATATGGATGGGGTGATTCTCCTTGATGTAACGCATGAGATCGAGATACCAATCAAACGGTATATATGGGTTGTGTCCGCCCTGGATCAGAATCTGGACACCACCGAGTGCCCTCGTCTCGTCAATCTTTCTGCCAATTTCTTCGAATGAGAGAACATATCCTTCGTGGTGCTTTGGACGTCGATAGAACGCACAGAACTTGCAGTCTGCGACACAGACATTCGTATAATTGATGTTGCGGTCAACGATGTAGGTTACCACCCGCTCCGGGTGAAGCTCCATTCGCTTCCGATCGGCCAACACCCCCAGTTCCAGGAGCGGCGCGTTTTCGTAGAGATCCAGGTATTCACGGAATTCTGCGGAGTTGCGGTCTATCATATCGATGCGCGGCTCATCAGGCGACAGAAAGGAAGGTCAGGGCACCGTCGGCAACCGTACCACGAGCAGCCAGCCGCCGAAAGAAGCTGGTCAGACCTTCCAGGTGCCGGTATGATAGGGCATAATCGATACCTGACAGGTAATCCAGACACGTGGTACGATCCAGACCGGTTCTGCGAGCGGCTTCATCGGCCAGCTCACTCAGGTGACTCAATCCCCACTCCCGTCCCTGGATCAATGCCTCATGCACCTGCGTGGCGGGTTGTCCATGCCCGTCGCGTCGCCCCGCCCATACAGCGAACACAAACGGCAGCCCCGTCCATTCCTGCCAGAGCGTCCCCAAGTCATAGCGGTGATCGTACACGTTCCGCGCGGCGAGCAACAGAGCGGCATCTCCAATCACGAGCGCAGCATCGTGC
>Ga0302046_10005629_pt1 | contig 11004 bp, 7 predicted proteins | sample RVTome_11_FD_200261 | JGI IMG/M metagenome (GOLD analysis project Ga0302046, IMG submission 200261) | Soil microbial communities from uranium-contaminated site in the Upper Colorado River Basin, Wyoming, United States - RVT147D111 (version 2) ... | reverse complement strand
CTCGCCCCCGCCGACGACGGTGTAGGCGGGGGACTCCGCCACGGCGCGGGCGACCGCCAGGGTGCCGGCGTCGAACGGCGGCTTCTCGAAGACCCCCATGGGGCCGTTCCAGAGCACCGTCCCGGCCTCCGAGAGCGCCACCCGGACGCGCTCGCCGAAGGCCGGTCCGACATCGACCGCCATCATGCCCTCCGGCACCTGGTCGACGGCGACCGTCTCGATGCGGGCGGGGTCGGCCAGGTCGTCGGTGACCACCAGCTGGTGCGGCAGGAGGATCTCGAGGCCGCGCTCCTCGGCGGTGCGAAGGATCCCGGCCGCCATCTCGACGCGGTCCCGCTCGACGAGCGAGCGGGCCATGTCGTAGCCGAGCGCGGCGAGGAAGGTGTTGGCCATGCCGCCGCCCAGAGCCAGCAGGTCGAGGCGCGGCAGCAGGTTCTCCAGGGTGTCCGCCTTGCCCTCGATCTTGGCGCCGCCGACCACCGCGGCGAAGGGGCGCCGCGGGTCGGCGAGCAGGCGGGTCAGGGCCTCCACCTCGCGGACCAGGAGACGTCCGGCGGCCTTGCGAGCCATGCGCTCGGGCACCCCGACCACGGAGGCGTGGGCGCGGTGGGCGGTGCCGAAGGCGTCGTCCACGTAGGCGTCGGTGAGGGCTGCGAGCTCTGCGGCGAAGCCCGGGTCGTTGGCCTTCTCCCCGGTATGGAAGCGGAGGTTCTCGAGCAGGCAGGCCTGGCCCGGCGCCAGCGCCTCCACCGCCTGCCGCGCTGGTGCGCCGACGCAGTCGACGGCGAAGCCGACCGGGGCCCCGAGCAGGCGGCCGAGCTCTCCGGCGACGGGGCGCAGGCTGAAGGCCGGATCGGGGGCTCCCTTCGGCCGGCCGCAGTGCGAGCAGAGGACGACCCGGGCGCCGGCGGCCAGCAGCTCCTCGAGGGTCGGCAGCGCCGCCGTGAGGCGCGCCGTGTCCATGACGCGGCCCTCCTGCAGCGGCACGTTGAAGTCGACGCGCACCAGGACCCGGCGGCCGCGGAGGCTCGACAGGTCGAGGTCGTCCAGGGTGTAGAGAGCGTTCACGCCATCCTCCGGGTCGCCGTTCTCCGGGTCACCAGTCTGCGGATCATTCGGCCTCCCCGCCGGGGGACCCGGCCAGGGCGACGAGATCGACCAGTCGGCTGGCGTGGCCCCATTCGTTGTCGTACCACGCCACGACGCGGAGCAGGGAGCCGGTGGTCCGGGTCAACGGCAGGTCGACGATCGCCGACTCGCCGCGACCGAGGAAGTCGCTCGACACCAGCTCCTCGTCGCTGACCGCCAGGACGCCCGCGAGCTCGCCGTCCGCCGCCTCGCAAAACAGCGCGTTCACCTCGTCGACGGTCACCGGCCGCCGCAGCTGCGCCACCAGGTCGATGAGCGAGACGTTGGGCGTCGGCACCCGCACGGCGAATCCCTCGACGCGCCCGGCGAGATCGGGGAGCACGCGCTCGAGGGCCGAGACCGCGCTGGTGGTGGTCGGAATCATGTTGATCGCCGCGGCCCGCGCCCGCCGGGGGTCCGCGTGCGGCGCGCCGAGCAGGCGCTGGTCGTTGTTGTAGCTGTGCACGGTGTCGAGCATGGCGTTCTCGATGCCGAAGGCGCGGTCGAGCAACCAGGCCACCGGCGCCAGGCAGTTGGTCGTGCACGAGGCGCCGGAGAGGAGCCGGTGGCGCGCGGGATCGTAGCGGTCGTGGTTGACCCCGACGCAGATCGTCAGGTCGACGTCGTCGGCGTTGGCCGAGACGATGACCCGCTCCACCCCCTCCTGCAGGTGCCGCTCGGCGCACTCTCGCGTCTTGCACTGACCCGTGGCGTCGACCACGATCCGGGCGCCGGTCCCGGTCCACGGGATCTCCGCCGGGTCCTCCTCCCGGAAGGCTGCCACCGCGCGGCCGTCGATCACCAGGCGCGAGTCCTCCGCCGAGACCGTCCCCGGGTAGGCGCCGTGCAGGCTGTCTCGGGCGAGCAGTCGCGCCAGCTGTTGGGCGCTGCCGAGGTCGTTGACGGCGACCAGCTCGAGGTCGGGCCGGCCCCGCGCGATGCGGGCCACCGCGCGGCCGATGCGGCCGAGGCCGTTGATGGCGAACGGGATCGGCATGCTGCGCGGATGGGACAGAGAGAAACGGCGTCCGGCCTCGGACGCCGCCGACAGTCTAGCAGAGCGCCGGCCGCGGGCCGGGCCAGCGCCGGTTGGTGCGTAGAATCGCCGTGTGGAGAGAACCGCGCCCCTGGTGCTGGGGATCGAGACCTCGTGCGACGACACGGCGGCAGCGGTCGTCGACGGCGAGGGCCGCGTGCTGGCGTCGGTGGTCTCGAGCCAGCTCGCCGCCCACCGGCCGTTCGGCGGCGTGGTGCCCGAGATCGCCTCGCGCGAGCACCTGGCGAACTGGCCGCAGGTGGCGACCGAGGCGTTCGAGCGCGCCGGCATCGAGCCGGCGGACGTCGAGGTGGTGGCGGCCACCCGCGGGCCGGGCCTCATCGGGTGCCTGCTCGTCGGCCTCTCGCTCGGCCGCGCGCTGGCCTGGGCCCTGGGGCGGCCGTTCCTGGCCGTGCACCACCTCGAGGGGCACCTTTACTCGCCCTTCATGGCCATCGATGGCGCCGCGGCGGCCACGGTACCGGAGCGTTTCATCGGGCTGGTCGTCTCCGGCGGCCACACCAGCCTCTACCGGGTCGATGGAGCCGCCGTCGACACGGTGGCCGAGACCCGCGACGACGCCATGGGCGAGATCTTCGACAAGGTGGGCAAGCGGCTCGGGCTCCCCTACCCGCAGGGGCCGCGGGTCGACGAGCTGGCCGAGCTCGGCGAGCCGTCGCGCTGCCCGCTGCCGGTAGCCACCTGCAGCGACGGGGCCCTGGACTTCTCGTACTCGGGGCTGAAGAGCAGCACCCTGCTGGCCATCGAGGCGCTCGAGCGCCGCGGTGTCGCCACCGACCTCTCGATGGGAGAGCCGGCGCTGGAGGTCCTCGACCTGCTGGCGGGCTTCCGCAAGGCGGCGGTCGACCAGGTGCTCGACCGCCTGGGCAGGCTGCACGGGGAGGCGCCGCTCGGCGTCGTCGCCGTCTCCGGCGGCGTCGCGGCCAACCGGCTGCTGCGCCGCGCGCTCGTCCGCTGGGCCGAGGCGGAGGGCGTCGACCTCCGCCTGGTACCCCTCTCGCTTTCCGGCGACAATGCGGCGATGATCGCGCACGCCGCCCTCTTGCGACACCGCCGCGGCGAGCGCGACGACCCCCTGTCGGTGGAGGCGGCCAGCCGCCTGCCGATTGGCTCTGGGCACGGGCGCCAGCCGGGGGTGGATCTCGATGACTCGGCCGCCCTCCTGTCGGTCATGGACGAGGCGGACGACGGAACGCCGGAGCCGACCGCTTGAAGCCGCACCAGCGCATCCGCAACTTCTCGATCGTCGCCCACATCGACCACGGCAAGTCGACGCTGGCCGACCGCATCCTGGAGCTCACCGGCGCAGTCTCCGGGCGGGAGATGACCGATCAGGTGCTCGACGACATGGACATCGAGCGCGAGCGCGGGATCACCATCAAGGCGCGGGCGGTGCGGCTCGACTACACGGCGCGCGACGGTCAGGCCTACGTCTTCAATCTGATCGACACCCCGGGCCACGTCGACTTCAGCTACGAGGTCTCGCGCAGCCTCGCCGCCTGCGAGGGGGCGCTGCTGGTGGTCGACGCGGCGCAGGGAGTCGAGGCGCAGACGCTGGCCAACGCCTATCTCGCGGTGGACGCCAACCTCGAGCTGGTGCCGGTGATCAACAAGATCGACCTGCCGGCGGCCGATCCCGAGCACGTCGCCGAGCAGATCGAGCAGGTGGTCGGCATCGACGCCTCGACGGCGCTCAAGGTCTCGGCCAAGCACGGCGACGGCGTGGAGGAGGTGCTCGAGCGCATCATCTCGGCGATCCCGCGGCCCGAGGGCGATCCGGAAGCGCCGCTCAAGGCGCTGCTGTTCGACTCCTGGTACGACCCCTACCGCGGTGTGGCGTGCCTCGTGCGCGTGATCGACGGCGCGGTGGAGCCCGGCGACCGCATCCGGCTGATGGCGTCCGGGCGCACCTACGAGGTCGACGAGATCGGCACCTTCCGCCCCAAGCCGACGCCGGTCGAGCGGCTGTCGGTGGGCGAGGTCGGCTACGTCTACGCCGGCATCAAGGACCTCATCCAGGCGCAGATCGGCGACACCATCACCCACGACAAGCGGCGGACCGCGAAGGCCTTCCCCGGCTTCCAGGAGGTCAAGCCGATGGTCTTCGCCGGTCTCTTTCCGGTCTCCTCGGATGCCTACGAGGATCTGCGCGACGCCCTCGAGAAGCTGCGCCTCAACGACGCCTCCTTCAGCTTCGAGGCGGAGAGCTCGACCGCCCTCGGCTTCGGCTTCCGTTGCGGCTTCCTGGGCCTGCTGCATCTCGAGATCATCCAGGCGCGGCTCGAGCGCGAGTTCGACCTCGACCTCATCACCACCGCCCCGGGGGTGCGCTACCGCGCCTACACGACGGACGGTGGCATGACCGAGATCGCCATCCCGGCCCAGCTGCCCGACCCGGTCCGGCTCGACCGCATCGAGGAGCCCTACATCCAGGCCACGATCATCACCCGCGCCGACTTCGTCGGTGGCATCCTGGCGCTGGCCGAGGAGCGCCGTGGCGAGCAGCGGCGCCTGGAGTACCTGGCGAGCGACCGCGTGCTCATCGAGTACGACCTGCCCCTGGGCGAGGTGATCCACGACTTCTACGACCGCCTGAAGTCGGCCTCGAAGGGCTACGCCTCCTTCGACTACCACGTCTCGGGCTACCGCCGCAGCCCCCTGGTCAAGCTCGACATCCTGATCAACGGCGAACCGGTCGACGCGTTCTCGATGATCGTCCATCGGGACAAGGCGTACGGCCGCGGCCGCCAGCTGGCCGAGAAGCTGAAGGAGATCATCCCCCGCCAGCTCTTCGAGGTGGCGATCCAGGCCGCCATCGGCCACAAGGTGATCGCGCGCGAGACCGTGCGGGCGATGCGCAAGAACGTCATCGCCAAGTGCTACGGTGGCGACATCACCCGCAAGCGCAAGCTGCTGGAGAAGCAGAAGGAGGGCAAGCGGAGGATGAAACGGGTGGGCAAGGTCGACATCCCGCAGGAGGCCTTCCTGGCGGTCCTGCGGGTCGACGAGTAGGCCGGCGTGAGCGCGGGCGAGGGCGCGAGCCGATGAAGAGCCCCAGGTTCGCCCCGCAGCTGCTCGCCCTCCTCCTGGGCACCGTCCTGGGGCTCGTCGTGCTGGAGGCGGGGCTCCGTTGGCTGGGCCCGCCGCGGCGCTTCCAGTCGACTCGTGTGGACGAGACGTACCGTGTCCCCTTCCACCAGCCCGCGGTCCGCCCCCAGCCCGTCCCCGGCTCGGGGCCTCGCTTCCGCGTCCTGGTGGTCGGCGATTCGTTCACCTGGGGTGGCGGCGTGCTGGCCGAGGACAGCTATCCCCGGCGGCTCGAGCGACGCCTCTGGGCCGCCTCGTTGCCGGTGCGGATCGAGGTCGACGTGCTCTCCCGGCCCGGCTGGGGAACGGAGACCGAGGCCGCCGTCCTCGCCGGCCGGTGGGACCAGATGGCCCCGGACCTCCTGGTCGTCGGGTACGTCCTGAACGATCCCCTCCCGCCGTCGGGCGCGGAGCACGACCGGTTGACGGAGCCGCTCCGGCGTCGACGCCCGGCGCCGGGACCGACGCGCTGGCTCTACCGCCGCAGCTTCCTCTTCGACCTCGTCTGGGACCGACTGGAGAACACCCGGCAACGCCGCGCGTATCGCGACCACTACGAGCTCCTGCACAGCCCCGAGCATCCCGGCTGGAAGCGGACTCGCGTGGCGATGAGGGCGATGGCGAACCTGGCCAGGGGAGACGGGGTCCCGGCGGTCCTGGTGATCTTCCCCGTCTTCGACTTCGAGCGCCTGGACGACTACGAGTACGCCGACCTCCACAAGATCGTGCGGCGGGCGGCTCACGGGGCCGGCTACCAGGTGCTCGATCTGCTGCCGACCTACCGCGGCGTCGAAGGTCGCCGCCTGCCCGTGGTGCCCTTCACGGACGCCCACCCGAACGAGCTCGCGCACCGCATGGCGGCCGAGTCGATCGCCCGGTTCCTGCGCCAGAAGCGTCTGGTGCCGACCGGCGCGCCGCCGGCGGGCGGTGAGCCCGAAACACGGCCGCCGCCCGTTCCGTAGGAGAAGATGTTTCCCGAAAGGCGGTCCGCCGGGGCCGCCGCGACCCCGCAGAGAACGGAGGAAGGATCCATGCTGAATCGATGGACTGGAGTCCTGCTGGCCGCCGCGCTACCCTGCGCGGCCCCGGCGCTGGCCGCCGACCCGCAGGCCGCGCGTGCCGCCATCCTCGAGCGCGTCGACGCGCTCGACGCGGACACGGAAGAGCTCGCCGAGAGCGAGCGGCTGGCCGAGTTCCTGGAGATCTACTTCGACTGGGCGATGAACGAGTATCCCGAGTTCGCCACCTACATCGGCCACCCGGGCGACCACGATCGGTGGACCGACGGCTCGCTCGCGGCGGTGCGGCGGCGAGAGGGTGACACCCAGCTCGCCCTCGAGGTGCTGCGAGGCATCGACCGCTCCGAGCTCGAGGGCGAGGACCGGCTCAACTACGACCTGCTGATGCAGCAGCTCGAGGACGCCGTCGCCGGCTTCCGGTTCGACGACGAGGTCCTGGTGCTCTCCCAGCTCGGCGGCGTCCACCAGAACGTCTCCCAGATGGCCGCCATGATGCCGACCGCGGACGTCGAGGGCTACGAGGACCTGCTCGCCCGCCTGCGCGGCGTGGGCACGCTCGTGGACGACGACATCACCCTCCTGCGGATGGGCCTCGAGAGGGGTGTCACGCCGCCCCGAGTGACCCTGCGCGACGTCCCCCAGCAGGTGGAGAACCTGCTCGCCGAGGAGCCGCTCGCGAGCCCCTTGCTGCAGAAGTTCGCCCAGTTTCCGTCGTCGATCCCCGAGGTCGAACAGGAGCGCCTCATCGCCGAGGCGGTCGCCGTCTACGAGGACGTCCTGGCGCCCTCCTATCGCGAGCTGCGCGACTTCCTGGTCGACGAGTATCTGCCGGGGAGCCGTGAGTCGATCGCCATGCGCGACCTGCCGGAAGGCGAGTCCTGGTACGGCTATCTCGCCCGCCAGTACACGACCACCGAGCTCAACCCCCGTGAGATCCACGACATCGGGCTCTCCGAGGTGGCGCGCATCCGTGCCGAGATGGATCGGGTGATCGACGACTCCGGCTTCGAGGGCTCGTTCGAGGAGTTCACGGACTTCCTGCGCACCGACCCGCAGTTCTACTTCGAGAGCCCGGACGAGCTCCTGGTGGCCTATCGCGACATCGCCAAGCGCGCCGACCCCGAGCTCGTCAAGCTCTTCGGGACCCTGCCGCGACAGCCCTACGGCGTGGTGCCGGTGCCCGAGTTCATGGCCGAGCAGCAGACGACGGCCTATTACCAGCCCGGCTCCCTGGAGGCGGGTCGGCCGGGCCAGTTCTTCGCCAACACCTCGAAGCTGGACACCCGGCCCAAGTGGGAGATGGAAGCCCTGACCCTGCACGAAGCGGTCCCCGGGCACCACCTGCAGATCGCCCTGCAGCAGGAGATCGAGGACCTCGCCTGGTTCCGGCGCTTCGGCGGCTACACGGCCTTCATCGAGGGCTGGGGGCTCTACTCCGAGAGCCTGGGCGACGACATGGGCTTCTACCGGGATCCGTACTCGAAGTTCGGCCAGCTGACCTACGAGATGTGGCGCGCCATCCGCCTCGTCGTCGACACCGGCATGCACTCGCTGGGCTGGAGCCGGCAGGAGGCGATCGACTACTTCAAGGCCAACACCGGCAAGACCGAGCACGACATCGTGGTCGAGGTGGACCGCTACATCGTCAACCCCGGTCAGGCGCTGGCCTACAAGATCGGCGAGCTCAAGCTCCAGGAGCTCCGCGCCTGGTCCGAGGAGCAGCTTGGGGACGCCTTCGACGTCCGCGCCTTCCACGACGAGGTGCTGGGCAACGGGGCGCTGCCGCTGTCCGTGCTGGAGACCCACATCCACGAGTGGGTGGCGGCGACGCTCGACGCGATGCAGAAGACCTGACGCGCGGTTTGTCCTGCGCGGCGGCCGGGTGCCCGGCCGCCGCCTGTCTACTCCGGCCCGGGCCCGGGCGCCCGAGCGGACCGCAGGGCACCGCGGTGGCGTCTCCACTCCTGCCGCGACTGACCGTAGAGGTCGACGGTGACGTCGAAGGGCGGGAGGACCGCCTGGCGGCCGAGGGGGCCCGAGCCGAGCTTGCGGGCCACCGCGACGGAGGCGACGTTGCCCGGCTCGATGCAGTGGACGACCGCGCTCCATCCCAGCGCGTCGAAGGCCCAATCCATGCACGCCGCGGCGGCCTCGACGGCATAGCCGCGCCGCTGGAAGGCCGGCGCGATGCTCCACGCGATCTCGTGGCCCGGCCAACCCTCCGGATACCACGGACCGACGTAGCCCGCCCACCGGCCGCTCTCCTTCTCGATCACGGTGAGGAGACCGAAGCCCCGCAACGCCCAGCACCCGACGAACGAGGCCATCGCCCGCCAGGCACCGGCCCGGCACTTCACGCCGCCGATGAACCGGGTCGTCTCCGGATCCGCCAGGAAGGCGGCCCAGTCGTCGAGGTCCCGCTCTTCGGGTAGGCGCAGGAGGAGGCGATCGGTCTCGAGCGTCGGGGGTGTGTCGGGGGACATGTCGGAGCCTCTGGCTTCCACAGCTCGCCGGGATGATCCGGGTCGCGAGTCTGACAGCTTCGCCGGGGCCGGCGCCGCGAGCCTGCGGCTGAGGTTATCCTTGTCGTTCTGACCGATGGCCGGCCCGCGCTGGCGCCGGTCGCCCGGCGTGGCTCGCAACCGCATGGACCGCTCTCCAGCTTCCGCCGACTTCGACGCCCTGGTGGTCGGCGGCGGCCCCGCGGGAGCGACCGCCGCCCGTCAGCTCGCCTTGCGCGGCCGACGCGTCGCCCTGTTCGAGAAGGAGCGCTTTCCCCGCTTCCACGTGGGCGAATCCTTCCTCCCGCGCACCATGATGCTGCTGCGCCAACACGGGCTGGGCGAGCGCGTCCAGACCCTGCCGCAGGTCGAGAAGCGAGGTGCGCAGTTCCTCATCGGAGACGGCTCGGCCGGCAACGACTACTGGTTCAAGACCGCGCTGGTCCACGAGACCGAGGACGACACCTTCAACGTCGAGCGGTCCCTGTTCGACCGGACGCTGCTCGATGCCGCGCGCGAGGAAGGGGTCGAGGTCCACGAAGGGGCGCGGGTCGAGGGCCTCGAGCGGCTGGCCGACGGGGATGTGGCGATGCGCGTCGGCGACGCCCTGTACACCGGCCGCGTCCTGGTGGACGCGACCGGGCTCTTCACCCATCTGGGACGGCACTTCGCGCTGCGTCGCGTCCACCCGAAGCTCAGGAACGTCGCGTACTACGGCCACTTCCGCAACGTCGATCGACGGCCGGGGATCGAAGGCGGCTTCGTCACGATCGTGATGTGCGACGAGGGATGGTTCTGGATCATCCCGCTCAACGACCAAATCACCAGCATCGGCCTGGTGATGGAGGAGCGCCACGCCCGCAGGACCGGCGTTACGCCCAAGGAGAGGCTGCACTGGGGCATCCGCAACTGCCCCGTGGTCGCCGAGCGTTGCCGCAGCGCGCAATACCCCGAGCAGACCTACATCACGGCCGACTACAGCCACAGCTGCCGGCCCTACTCCGGTCCCGGGTTCTTCCTCATCGGCGACGCCGCCACCTTCATCGATCCCATCTTCTCGACCGGAGTGACCCTCGGCATGATGACCGGGGAGCGTGCCGCCCAGCTGATCGACGAGGTGCTCGACGGCCGACTGACGGCACGGCGGGCGCGGCGGCGGTACCAACACTTCATCCGCGGATCCACGCGGCCCTACTTCCGGATCGCCGAGGCCTACTACGACCACTCGTTCCGGGAGGTGTTCCTGCAAGGGCAGGGTCCGTTCGACCTGCATCGCGCGGTGGTCGCCGTGCTCGCCGGGCACACCTTCCCGCGGCCCGTCTTCGCCGTCCGTTGGCGCCTGGCCCTCTTCCACCTCCTGGTCACGCTCCAGAAGTGCGGCCTGCCCGTGGCGCCGCGCCAGCGCCGCTTCTCGCTCCTCGCCCGCGGCTGAGGGGAGGGTGCCGTGGCGCTTGACCCCGTTGCCGCCGGGGGGTTGAACCGGCGGTGCGGGGCCCGCGTAGTCACTGCACGATGCGTCTGAAGGTGATCTGGCTCGCCCTGCTCGCGGTCCTCCTTCCCCCGGTGGGACGCGCCGGCGAGGGGGACGCCGCGCCGGTGGTGCTCGAGCTCTTCACGTCTCAGGGCTGCTCGAGCTGTCCGCCGGCCGATCGGCTGCTCTCCGCCCTGAGCTCCTCGCCGGAGCTCGTGGGCCGGATCGTGCCGCTCGCCTTCCACGTCGACTACTGGAACCACATCGGCTGGACGGATCCGTTCTCCTCCGCCCAGTGGTCGGCGCGCCAGCGCAACTACGCCCGGGTGTTGGGGTCCGATCGCATCTACACGCCGCAGCTGGTCGTCGGGGGCCGCACGGACGTCGTCGGTTCCGATCGGCGGCGCGCCGTGCAGGCCATCGAGGGCGCCCTCGCGGCGCCGCAAGCGGCGACGGTGAGGCTCGCGCATGCCCCCGGGGGGGTCGCGACGCTGACGCTCGACATCGACGCGCGGCTCGCGGAGTCGGCGCCGGAGGGTCCTCACCGGGTGCTCGTGGCGCTGACCGAGAGTGGACTGGAGACAGCGGTCGGGCGCGGCGAGAACGGCGGCAAGGTGCTGCGCAACGATCATGTCGTGCGCTGGTTCACCCCCGCCGGCGAGCTCGCGAGCCCGGGAGCGGAGCTGGCGACGCGGGTGACCCTGCCGCTCGCCGACGGCTGGCGGCGCGATCGGCTCGAGG
>Ga0302046_10005628_pt1 | contig 11005 bp, 8 predicted proteins | sample RVTome_11_FD_200261 | JGI IMG/M metagenome (GOLD analysis project Ga0302046, IMG submission 200261) | Soil microbial communities from uranium-contaminated site in the Upper Colorado River Basin, Wyoming, United States - RVT147D111 (version 2) ... | reverse complement strand
TTGTCTGCGGCCGCAAGCCCCATGCGCGCGACCCGGAGGATGACGGGCTCCTAGTTCGGGGTGGCCATGCGTGAGCCGCTTCGAAAGCAGGCGACTATAACAAAAAGAATCACGCGCCGTCCCTGTCGGCGATCCCCAGCTCGCGGATCCGGACGAGGAGCCTCTTGTAGTTGACGGCGAGCGCCTCCGCCGCGCGGGACTTGTTGCCGCCCACCGCGGCCAGTGCCTTCTCGATCGCCATGGCCTCGGCGAGATCCCGGGCACGCGCACCGATCTCGTCCAGGCTGCCTTCGACGCCGACGGCCCTCTCGAAGGCCCTGAGGTCGGCGTGATGGTCGGCGGGCGGACCCAGTCCGAGGTGCTCGGGCCCGATCTCCTCCCCCTCGGTGAGGATCGCGGCCCGCTCGATGCAGTTCTCCATCTCGCGGATGTTCCCGGGCCAGGCGTGCGCGATCATGGCCTCGCGCGACGCGGCGGAGAACCGCAGCGCGTCGCGCCCCAGCTCGCGACGGTACTTCTCGAGGAAGTGATCGGCGAGCAAAGGGATGTCTCCCGTGCGTGCGCGGAGCGGCGGAATGCGGAGCGTCACGACGGCGAGGCGGAAGAACAGGTCCTCGCGAAACCGGCCCTCGCGCACCGCTGCGCGCAGATCGCGGTTCGTCGCGGCGACGATCCTGATGTTGACCGTGAACGTGCGCGTGCCGCCGACGCGCTCGAAGGACCGCTCCTGCAGGACGCGCAGCAGCTTGGCCTGCACGCCGGCGCCGAGCTCGCCGATCTCGTCCAGGAACAGCGTGCCGCGATCGGCCAGCTCGATGCGCCCGGGGCGCGTCGATACCGCTCCGGTGTAGGCGCCGCGCTCGTGGCCGAAGAGCTCGTTCTCGAGCAGGGTCTCGGGGATCGCCGCGCAGCTGATGGCGACGAACGGCGCGGCCTTTCGCGGGCTCATGTAGTGCACCGCGCGCGCGAACAGCTCCTTGCCGGTCCCGGACTCGCCCTCGAGCAGGATCGTGGCGTCGGTGACCGCGGCCTTCTGCGTCTGGCGCGACACCTCCACGAGGCCGGGCGATTCTCCGATGATCCGGGGAAAACCGAGGTGCTCCGCGAATTCGCGCTTGAGGAGCAGGTTCTCCTCGAGCAACGAGCGCCGCTCCACGGCGCGGCGCAGGAGCAGGACGAGATGGTCGGGATCGACGGGCTTGGCCAGGAAGTCGAAGGCGCCCTTCTTCATGGCCACCACGGCGTCTTCGACGGTGCCGTAGGCCGACATGACCACGACCGGCAGGTTCGGGTCGGCGTCACGGGCGACCGCCAGAACTTCGTGGCCGTCCGCGCCGGGGAGTTTCAGATCGGTGACCACCGCCAGATACCGGCCCGTGGACAGCGCCTCGACCGCGCGCTTGCCGTCGGCGGCTTCCTCGATGCTGAAACCCTCTCCCTCGAGAGTCGATTTCAGCATGTTGCGCAGACTGTCGCGATCCTCGACGAGCAGTACGGGAGGCATGCCGAGCCAGTCTAGCACCCGGGGGTCGGCGTGCGGGAGACGCGCCGAACGGCCCCGCTCAGGACGACTTGAGCTTCGCGAGCTTGGCCTCGGCCTCGGACAGCTCGGCGCGCGCTTTCTGCAGCCGCTCCTCGGTCGCCGCGACGCGCTCGGTCGCGCTCAGGCCGTTCCACTCGCCGATCTCCTCCGGGGTCATGTCGGCCTCGGGTCGCGGCAGGAGCGGGTTCTTGATCCTGAGGATGCGCTGCTCGAGCTTCTTGACCTCCGCGGTCTTGGCCGCGATCTCGGCCTGGGCCTCGGCCGTCAGCTTCTTGCGCATCTCCTCGCGCGCCACCTCGTCCGCGATCGTCGCGAGCGCGTCGGGCGTCGCCACCCCGCCCTTGTGCGCCGGCGCCCTCCCCTTCTCGGCGGCGGCCTCGCCGGCCGGAGCCGCCTCGGTCGGACCGAACATCCGCTCGAGGTCCTCGTTGGTGTAGGTCGTCGCCTCGCCCTCGGCCTCGTTGTGCGGCGCCGCCGCCTGCGATTCCGACTTCGAGCTTCCCGCGGTCGAGGATCCCTCGGTTCCGGACGAGCCGTCCGGTTCGTCCTCGGACTGCGGCTCCCCGGCCGTGCACGCTGAGCCCGTTGCGACCGGGATCAGCACGGCGAGCGAGCACAGGACGACGGCGAGGGGCCTGTTCTGGACGCTCATGGCGACACCTCCTGGCGATTCCCAGTCACCACCTTATCGCGGTCCGGGCGGGCTGTCATCCTCATTGGCGCCACGCAGACCGCCGCTGCCATCGGCGATCACAGGTCGGTCTCCCAGCGACTGATGATCACCCGCGGCAGGTCCCAGTCCTCGGGCGGCCAGTTCTTGATGATGTCCTCGTCCCAGTACAGGTCGGGCGTGCCGGCCGTGGGACTGATCTCGCCGATGCCCTGGTAGGAGATCACGCTGCCGTAGTACGTGGCGTTGCCGGTCGAGTCCCAGTAGCCGTTGTTGTACAGGATGCCCCACATCGCCGCCTCGCCGGCGACCTCGGGCCCGTTGTTGTTGCGCACCGCGACGCCGCCGCCGGTCGAGCCGTCGTCGAGCATGTCGTCCCCGGCGTCGGCGACGAACGGATCGTCGATGTCCGCGGTCGGGTACTGCAGGTTGACCCAGTTCTCGCCGGCGTCCCACCGGCCGTTCTGGTTCTCGTCCTGGAACGGCTCGCCGGGCGCCTTGAAGGTCGCCGCGCGACCGTCGACGCCCGTGGTCTTGAAGCTGTTCGCATTCAGGTACAGGAAGCCTCGCGTACCCCACGTGCCGCCCTGGATGTTGATTTCCGGCGTGAGATTGTCGAACTCGCCGTCGGAGTCGTTGTCGTACGGCGCCATGCCGTCGCTGGTGTCGAAGAAGTACAGTCCCTCCACCTGGTCCGTGATGTCGCGGAAGGTCTGGGCGGTGCCGATGCCGTTCTCCTTGAAGCTCGTGCCGCTCGACCACACGTAGTAGTGCACGTCGCTGCTGCCGGAGGTCGCGATCGACTTCCATAGCTCGTAGTCGAACTGCGGGCACGTGACCATCGGCTGGTTCTGGAGGATGTTGGAGTGCGAGCCGTCGTCGGGGTTGTTGTCGTGGTTCGGCCACTGCCCGTCTGCGAGCGAGCTGATGCCGTCCCACACGAACGCCCACGGCTGATCGTTGGTGTTCGGCGCGTCGGCCAGCGGGCCGCCGCTGAGGTAGCGGAACCACGGGTCCTCGACGACCTGGCCCTCGATCTGCGCCTTGTAGGCCGAGAAGTTGGCGGGGTCGTCGTAGCCCCACAGCAGGTCGAGCCGCTCTCCGGGGGGAATGTCCCGCGGGAAGCTCGACCATATCTTGCCGTGGTTGTTCGACAGGTCGCTGTCGGACACGGCGGTCGACGCGCCCCAGTGGACCGTGAAGTCGCCGTTCCAGCTCAGGTTGTCGCACGAGTGCAGCGGTCCGAACGGTCCGGGAAACGGCGTCTCGTTGAGCACGGCCTTGATCATGCGCTCCGAGAGGACCTGCTCGGCCCCTCCCGGCATGGCCTTGTAGATCCTCGCCGTGGCCTTGACGGTGGCCATCCCGTAACGCGTCCAGCTCCCGGCGACGTCCACGTACGGAGGGGCGTAGACGTCGATCCGCGTGATCCGAGCCTGGACGCCGTTGGCCGACGGGTAGTCGGCGAGCAAGCGGGTCGAGAGGTCGGTGAGGAAGGTCTTGGCCGCGGACGAGTAGTTCTCGTCGATCCGCATGTCGGGACCCGCCTCGGTTCCGAGCAGCGTGTTGAACAGGTCGTCGCGGTATGGCTTCTCGAAGACGTCGTCGACGGAGTCGCCGTCGAGGTCGATGTCCTGCTTGTAGTACGGGTTCGCGAGGCTGCCGTCGGCCGCCACGGCCGTCGTTGAGGGATCGCCGTCCTCGTCGATCATGCGCTGCGAACGATCGATGATCGCCACGGACGGATTGATCAGGTTCGACACCGCCATCGGCCGGTCGAACCACCGCTTGACCATTCGCACCCCGGCCTCGCCCGCGAACAGCGCCTGGTCCGAGAGTCGCTCGTTTTCGGCGATCTTGTTCTCGGTCTCCGCCATCAGGAGGTACGAGATCCCGAGCAGGGTCAGGATGACGGTGACCAGGACGGCGATGATCATCGCCGACCCGCGTTCCTGTGTCCGTGCGTTCGCGTGGGTAGCTGGCATCGAAGACTCCCTTGCGCTCAGTTGTGCGGCTCGACGATCATGGTGGCGAACGAGCCGCCGTTCGTGCTGCACTCGCCGGTGATCGACGTCTCCAGACCGTTCTCGTCGATCAGCCGGAACTGGAAAACGGTGGACAGAGCGTCGCGGCGGAAGTTCCCCGTGATTCGGGCCGACATGACCTGATCGAAGACGTAGGTGACGTCCACGGGGTTGGCGCTGTCGCGGTCGACCGGGATCGCCGGCTTCGGATCGCTGAAGACGTTCGTCGCCGGCGAGCCCAGCGGCGGCGTGACGTTCCAGATCAGGGTATTGTCGAACCGCACGCCGGTCAGGAGCGGGTTGTTCCCGACGTTGTCCGCCCAACCGACCGTCATCCCTTCGATGGCCACGGCGGTGAGACAGTTGTTGTTGATCAGCTCCCACGAGACCTCCTTGCACTCGACGTTGACGTTCCCGGGCCCGGTGCACAGCAGGGTGATCGGGCTCAGCGTCGGATCCGGAGGCGAGAGGCAGCAGCCGACGTCGAAGCCGGACGCGACGTCGATCGAGGTCGACTTGGAGCATCCGAGGGAGTTCTTGACCGTCGCCGTGATGATGTACGGCCCGGGCGGGCTGGCCAGCCAGTTGTAGGTCCAGGCGCACGGCCCGACCGAGGCGTCGCACGAGGTGCTGATGATCTCCGTGTGCTCCACCTGGCCGTTGGTCTCGTGGTAGAACTCGAGCGTCACCTCGGCGAAGGTGTCCGTGGAATTCAGGACCTGGACCGTGACGGGGACGACACCCGCCACCGGCGATCCGTCCGCCGGGCTCGCGAAGTCGACGTCGCCGGAGAAGGCGCACTCCGGCACCACGGGTGCCGAGCGCTGCGACTCGTTCGGGCACTCGTCGACCGCGGTCACCGCGTACCAGTGCGCGTATCCGAAGGGAACCAGGTACGTCTCCGTGTACTCGGTGGCTCCGGTGACCGTACCGACGAGCGCGAAGGAGGACGCGTCGACCGGTATCACGTTGCTGGGAATCGGCGTGACCGAGCGGTAGACGTTGTAGGTCTCGATGAAGATCGTGCCGTCGTTGATGTCTTCGGTGACCGCGTCCCATTCGACCTTGACGCCGCCCAGACCCTGGAAGAACGCCTGCACGTTCCCGGGGACCTTGGGCTCGACCCTGCTGGTCGACACGCCCGAGACCTCCGGGCTCACGGTGCTCTCGTTACCGCACAGATCGACGGCCGTGACCTGGTAGTGGTAGGCCTTGCAGTTCACGACCCCTTGGTCGGTGAAGTCCGGGGCGGTCTTGGCACCGACCGTGGTCTCGTCCGCGAGGGCGTTGCCCGGCGCGGGACCGAGGGTCGGCGTGAAGTTCGCCGTCGGGCTGCGGTAGACGCGGTATCCCGCGAGGTCGCGCAGGTTGGGGTCCTGAGCGGGAAGCGCGGCCGTGTTGGCCGTGACCGCGTCCCACGTGACATTGATCGCGCCGTTCAAGTTGGTCGTCGCGGCCGGATTCGCCGGCGCCTCGGGCGTGTTGACGTCCGAGGTCGTGGCGCTGGTCTCGTTCGACGGGATGCTCATGTTCCCGGCGGAGTCCACCGCCTGCACCATGCCGTAGTACTGCGTGGCGTGCGTGAGACCGGCGACGAAGATCGACGTCCCGGGAGTCGCGCGGGTCGTGGTGTAGGTCCCGGAGGCGAGGCCGAGGTTCAGACGGTAGTTGGTGACTTGATCCTCGGGGGCGTTGGCCGTCCAGGTGGCGAACAGGCCCTGGCAATGGCCCGGAACCAGGGTCGGGGTGCCGGGCTTGGCCGGTGGCGTGATGTCGGCCGCCAGGTCCTGGATGCCCACCATGCCGAGGTTGCGGGGCGTGACGTCTCCGTTCAGCAGGAACTTGCGAAAACGCTGCGTGTCGGGGTTGGGATCGGCCGTGTCGACCCAGTCGAGGTCGGGGTCGCGCGTCAGGCCGACGATCTCGATCCCGATGCGGCGGACCGTCCCGCGGGTGGAGATGCCGGACGCGGTCTCGGCTCCTCCGATGTCGTCGGCCGTCGAGGCCAGGTCGAAGGTCGAGTTGATCTGATTGCCGACCTGGCTGTAGTACCTGAAGCTCATCGACTGCACGTTCTCGACCAGGGGAGTTCTGGTGATGAAGTCGCTGCCGCCGTACGTGCCGCCGTCGTTGTTGAACGTGACGCGGTACAGCGTGTACGGGGGCTCGTCGTGGACCAGCGCGACGTTGGGGACGTTGATGACCTCGACGTCGCCGTCGCGCTGCGCCTCCTCGACGTCCGCCGAGAACGTCAGCGTGTCCGGGCTCGACCCGTCGTCCTTGGCGAGCACGTAGGCGACGATCTCGTCGTTGCCGGTCGAGACCGTGAGGAAAGCGTCTCCGTCGAGGCTGTCCTCCGGGGTCGCCGGCACCGTGGGGTCGGGGTCCTCGGCGTCGAGATCGGCGCGCATGACGACCGCGGTGTCGAAAGCGGCCTCGATCTGCTCGTCCGGCCGGTTGGCGTCTCCGTCGGGGTTGTAGTTGAATCCGGCCATTCGAAGGTCGGACGTCAGGCGATCGAAGGCGATCCGCACCGCCTGCTGCTGCTCGGAGACGTTCTCGCCCTTCTTGAACGACTTCCGCGAGGCGTCGTAGATCAGCAGCGCGATGGTCACCGCGACCACCAGGACGGCGAAGGCCACCAGGACCTCCACCATCGTGAGCCCCCGCTCCGAGAGCCGTGCCTTCGTCATGCCGTTGTCCTCCGTTCCGAGCCGTTTCACATCCTGACCGTGCCGAGCCGAATCGAGCGGTCGCGGGTCCCCTCGCTCCAGAACACGGTCACGACCACGCGTATGGCGCGGGTGGTCGCCAGGTTGGGCGGGGGGTTGGTCGGCCCGAGAGACTGGATCAGGATCTCCGCGTGCGAGTTGAACAGCGCCTCGTCGAGCGTCTGCTGCCATTTCGCGCTGTAGGGGTCGGTGCGCGTGTCCACCGTGGCGCTGAGGGCGGTGGTGCCGTCGATGCCGAACAGTTGATAGGTCTGGCGGAATCCCCAACCGTCCATCTCCTCGAGGATCCCGCGGGCGACCGACAGGGCCTCGGTGGCGGTTCGGCCGCTCTCGACCTGCTTGCTTCCGAGGATGAACAGACCCGCGATCGAGATCAGCACGCCCGCCAGCAGGCCGAGCGCGACGATGACCTCGACCAGACTGAACCCTCGCTCGTGACGTCGATTCATTTCCCCCTCCTAGCTCTCGATCCGTTCACGGTCGGTTCTCGGGACTCCGAGGATGTTGGTGGTGATCGTCCAGCGCTCCAGGACGCCGTCCGTCAGGTTGATCTCCAGCACGGTCGTCCCCTCGGCGGTCACGGAGCCGTTGAGCTGGAACAAGATCGGCGAGGTCGACGACGTGATCCGCACCCCGTCGGGCATATCGATGTGCCGCGTGTTGCCCTTGTTGTCGTCGTACTCGTAGTAGTTGTCGGGCTCCTCCATGATCGTGAAGGGGAGCCCGGGGCTGGCGACGCGCGTCGAAACCGCGATCATGCGCGCCGCGCGGAGATCCATGGCGAGCTGGTCGGCGGCTCCCCGGATCTTGGCCTGGCGTACCTGCTCGGCGGCGAGCGGGATCCCGATCGCGACGGCGATCCCGATGATCGCCACGACCACCAGCAGCTCGGAAATGCTGAATCCGCGCTCGCCTGCGCGTCCGGCCGTGCATCGCAACGCCGAAATGCTCACGGTTCGCTCCTCCGTAGACTTCGAGTCCCCCTCATGCACCCGACGTGCCACCTCCCGACGCGTCACGATGGACTCTAAGTGTTGATTAAAAGAGACTTACTATTCCGTCATCCTCGCGGCGCATCGAGCCTGTTCCCAAGCTTGGGAGAGAGCGTCACATTTCGTGACACCTCACTCGGCTCCAGCCAGTGGCAGGCGGATCCGGAACAGGGCGCCGCCCGTCGACCCCTGGGCGGCCTCGATCGTGCCGCCGAGGTCGAGGATCGTGCGCTGCACGAGCGCCAGGCCGAGCCCCGTGCCCCGCGAGCGCGTGGTGAAGAACGGCACGAACACCTGCTCCCTGAACTCGACGGGAATCCCGGGGCCGTCGTCCTCGAAGTCGACCTGCAGGATCCGCCCGGCCGCCACGCGCCGTCCGGCGATGCGAACGCGGGGCCGGCGACCCTCGCCCGCCACCGCGTCGGCGGAGTTCCGGAACAGGTTCCCGAACGCCCGGCGCAGGAGGGCCTCGTCCGCGACCACGTCGCCGAACTCGCCCTCGATCCGCGCCTCCACGACGTCCTCGACCGTCGCGACGCAGCCCTCGAGCAGCGCGAGCAGGGGCAGGCGCGTGCGCGCCGGCTCCGGCGGCTTCGCGTACAGCAGGAACTCGTCGACGGTGGCACCCACCGAATCGACTTCGCGGACGATCTCCGCCGCCGAGCGCCGGACGCGGGGCTCGCCCTCCTTCTGCAGCATGCGGGCGTACCCGAGAATGGTGCCCAGGGCGTTGCGAAACTCGTGCGCGATTCCCGCGGACAGCCTTCCGACTTCCGCGAGGTTCTCGCGAAGCCGCGCCTGGTCGCGCAGCTCGCGGATCTCCGTGAGGTCGGTCATCAGCACCAGAGCCCCGGCCACCTCGCCCTCCCAGCCCCCCGCCGGCGAGATCGAGACGCCGACGTGGCGGCCGCCGCCGCCGTCCCCGACGTCGAGCACCTCGCGTGCCGTGCGTTTGCCGTGGTCGACACACGCCCGGACCCGCTCCCCGAGACCCGCTACGTTTCGGGCGACCTCGTCGATCGACCGCGAGACGGCGTCCACGGTCTCGCACGCCATCAACTTGGCGGCCGACGGATTGATCGCGGCGACCCGGCCCTTGCGATCGACCACCAGCACGCCCGTGCCGACGTCCTCGGCCGCGTTGGTGGCGAAGCGAACCAGCTCGCCGAGCCCGCTCCCTTCCTTCCCGAGCGTGCGGAGGGTCTCGTCCTGTTCCTTGAGCTTCTCGACGACGGTGCGAAACGCCGCCGCCAGCTCGTCGGGCTCCGGGCTCGCCTGCATCGGCCCGTGCTGGAGACCGGCCTCTCCGACGGCGGCCGCGAGACGTCGATAGGGACGGCTGATCCACCCGGCGAACAGCACGACGAGCGTCGCGATCACCAGAACGCCGACCACCTGAGCGATCAGGACGAGCCGGTACGACCCGGTCAGACGTCCCAGCTCGGGCGCCGGCTGAACCGCCTCGATCATGCCTGCCAAACGTCCTCCCCCGTCGAGGACCGGCATGTAGACCGTCAGTCGGGCGTCCACACCCCCGCGCTCGGGTGCCAGCGGGCCCGTGGCCGGGCGGCCCGCGGCGAGGGCGGACCGTTCGCTGTCGGACAGGCGCGAGTAGGCGCCGGAGGCGACGATCGGGGGGCCGCTCTGGAGGACCTCGCGCCCGGCACGATCGAGGAGCGCGACTCGGTCGTATCCCAGCCTGAGGGCGATCCGCCGGGCGGCCGTGGGGGAAAGCTGCGATGACGCGCCGCCGCCAGCCAGCGCGTCGATCAGCGTTTCGGGGCCGATCTCCCGGGCCAGGTCTCGCACCCGGGCGACCGCGCCGTCGCGCACCGATCCCTCGAGCGCGCCCTTGGCCTGTCCGAGCAAGTAGATGTTGAGCAGGTCGAGGACGGCGAGGAACAGCAGCAGGAGCACCAGGAACAGGCGCACCTGAAGCTCGAACCGGCCCAGCCCGGAGCGCTTCGCCACGTCACGGCCCCGGGAGGACGATGCGGAAATAGGCCGTCACCGCCTGCCGGCCATAGAGCAGCGCCGCGACGGCGGCGGGAGCCAGGAAGCAACCGAACGGCAGCGTGTCCCGGAGCGACCGGCCCCTGAGGGGAATGAGAGCCAGGCCGACGCACGCACCCACGAGCGACGCGGCGAACAGCGTGAACAGCACGCCCAGCGGGCCGGTGAAGGCGCCGACCATCGCCATCATCTTGACGTCTCCCATTCCCATGGCCTCCACACCGCGCAGCCGGCCGTAGAGGGCTCCGATCCCCCACAGCACGCCCGCGCCCAGCGCGCTGCCGGAGAGCGCCATGAAGAAGCGCGCCCACGGGAGGTCCCGGCCGAGAAAGGGATTGAACCACGCCACGGCGATGCCCACGGCGAACCCGCTCAGGGTGATGACGTCCGGAAGGAGCTTCTCGTCGAGGTCGGTGAAGAACAGCACGATCATGGGCAGCGTGAACAGCGCCGAGACCAGGAAGGCGAGCGAGGCGCCGTAGAGGTGCCACAGCCCGAGCAGGATCCCCGCGCTCAGGAGCTCGACGAGCGGGTAGCGCAGCGCGATCCGCGCCCCGCAGGTGCCGCACCGCCCTCCAAGGGCGATCCACGACAGCACCGGGACGTTGTGATGCGCGGCGAGGGTCGTCCCGCATGCCGGGCAGCGGGAGCGCGGCCGCACGACGCTCTCGCCCTTCGGCAGGCGGTGGATGCACACGTTCAGGAAGCTCCCCAGCACGAGCCCGAGAACGACGACGAGCGCCGACATCGCCGGTTCCGGCAGCGCCATCAGCGGTCCAGCCCGAGAATGCGGCCCGCGGCGCTCGTCACCCGACCCGACTCCGGATCGTATCCGTAGGGCGCGCCGTCCGGGTCCTGCGGAAGGCCCGGCAGCAGCCCGACGCGGACCAGCTCCTGAAGCGCGCGCGGAAGGCGGTCGTATCGCTCGCGGAAGCTCGCCACGGCGGCATCCAGGCCCTCGATCTCGCGGCGGGTCCGCAGGGTCCGAATCCAGCGCTCCGCGATCGCGCGTCCCCAGTCGTCGCTTTCGG
>Ga0302046_10005627_pt1 | contig 11008 bp, 7 predicted proteins | sample RVTome_11_FD_200261 | JGI IMG/M metagenome (GOLD analysis project Ga0302046, IMG submission 200261) | Soil microbial communities from uranium-contaminated site in the Upper Colorado River Basin, Wyoming, United States - RVT147D111 (version 2) ... | reverse complement strand
GCCGCGCGGACCTACTGGCCCGGCGAGAGCGCCGTGGGGAAGCGCATCTTCCTGGGCCGCCCCCCGGACGCCGCGGCGGCCACCGTGGTGGGGATCGCCCGCGACGGGAAGTACCGGTCGCTCGGCGAAGACGCACGCGTCATGCTCTACATCCCGTTCGCGCAAGACTACCGCCCGCAGATGACGCTGGCGGTGCGGGGCGACGGCAATACGGGCGCCGCCGTGCGCAGCGTGCTGCGCGAGCTGGACCCCGCGCTCCCCTACCTGCATCGGGGTCCCATGGGCGAGGTGATGGCGATCTCGCTGTTGCCCCAGCGCCTGGCGGCCGGCGTGGCGAGCGGGTTCGGGAGCCTCGGGTTGCTGCTGGCGGCCGTCGGGCTGTACGGCATCCTGGCGTACACGGTGGCGCTGCGCACCCGGGAGTTCGGGATTCGCCTGGCGCTGGGCGCCACGGGAGGACGCCTCATCGGGTTGGTGTTGCGCCGAGGTCTGGTGCTGACGGCGATTGGGTTGGGGGTGGGGTTTGGGGCGGCGTGGGGGGTGACGCGGCTGATCGGTGGGTTGTTGTTCGGGTTGAATCCGTTGGATCCGGTGACGTATGGGGGGATTGGGGTGGCGTTGATGGTGGTGACGTTGCTGGCGAGCTATATGCCGGCGCGGCGGGCGCGGGGGGTGGATCCGATGGTGGCGTTGCGGGAACAATGAGAGCCTCGCTGCATCAGGACGATCAACCCTTGCGGCGCTAGGCATTTGTGGGTTAGGTATAGCCTACGCACTCCCAAGGAGCCCTGATGCGTGTGACCGCCATCCTCTTCGCGTTCGCCGCCCTCCCCGCCGCGCTCAGCGGGACGCAACGCCCGGCGGCGGACCAGATCGCCGACGCCCTGCTTCCGCTCCCGCCACCGGCGCGCGCCGACGCCACCGTGCTGGGATGGACGGACGACGGATCGCGGGTGGTGACCCTGCGCGAAGGCACCAACGGTTTCCTGTGCGAGGCGGATCGTCCCGGCAACGACGTGTTTTTCGTCCATTGCTATCCGGCGGCCCTGCGCCCTTATCTGGAGCGCGAGCGCGAGCTGGTTGCCGCCGGCCGGCGCGGCGTCGCCCTCGATGAGGTGCTCGGTCCCGAGGTGCGGGCGGGCACGCTCGAGATCCCCGTTGGGGCGCTGCGATCCTTGCTGAGCGGCCGGATCAACCCCGAGACCGGCGTGCCGGACTCCGTGCGGCTGCGCTACGAGGTCCTGGTCCCGTTCGCGACCGGTCCACAGCTCGGCATCGGCGGCGAAGCGCGGCGCGATCTGCCGTACATCATGTCGGCCGGAACCTACGAGTCGCACATCATGGTGGCGGGCGAGAAGCGGGCGTGGGCGGAACGGGAGGGACCGGCGACGACGCCGTAGGAAGGGACATCGGGTCAGCGCACCGCCGCCGCCGCCGCCGGCGAGGCGTCGAACCGCGCCACCATGGCCAGCACAGCATCGTCGACGCCGACGAACGCCGGCTCGCCGGCCACGTTGGTCACGGCAAGCACGCCGATGTCGCGCTGCGGGGCGAGCCAGACGGCGGCGTGCCAGCGCGCGTCGCTGGCGTTGTGGGTGAGGGCGGCCCCGCCCGCCCAGGCGCGAAAGACCACGCCCCAACCCACCGCGTACGACGTGTTGGGCGCCGGCGTGTGCAGCTTGTCGAACGTGGCGGCCGAGACGAGCCCCGGCTGCCCGCGCGCGCCGGCGAGATGGGCGATCATGTACGGCGCGAACGCGGCGAGCGACGCGTGCACGGTCTCGGCGGGACCGAGGGCGGCGGGCGCGCCCGCCAGCGGCTCACCCGGATCGAGGGCCACCAGGCCCGACGGCGTGGCCAGGTGCCCCCAAGGCTGATCGACCATGCCAACCGTCCCAGGTGCACCGAACCCGGTTGCGCTCATCCCGAGCGGCTCGAAGACCTCCCGCATGAGCAGATCCTCCCACACCTCTCCCGTAACTTCCTCGAGAATCGCGCCCGCCACGATATAGCCGGCGTCGGTGAACTCCCACTCGCCGCGCGCGCCTTCCGGGTCGCGTTGCAGCAGCTCGGAGGCCCACTGTCGCCGCAGCTCCCGGATCGTACCGTTGCCGGCGACGATGTCCGGCCACGACGGCACGGCCGTGGCATCCATGGGAAGCCCGGCGGTATGGTACAACAGCTCCTCGAGCCGGAGATCTTCGTACCCGGGAAGAATGACGCCCACGAAATCCGGGAACACCTCGGCGACGGTCGTGCTCCAGTCGATCACGCCGGACTCGACCAACACGCCCGCCAGCGTCCCGGTCATCGCCTTGGTGAGGGACCCGAGGTGCCAGCGGTCGTCCGCCGTGACCTCCTCGCCGTGGCCGACGGCCCGAATGCCCACCGCTCCCACCTCCACCACCGCGCCGTCGTGCACCAGGATCGCCGCCAGCGACGGCAGGCCCCGCCGGGCGCGGAGGGTATCGAGCACGACTTCGAGCCTGCCATCCCCCACGACCCCGGCTTCCACCGGGTCCTCGGAGGGAACGGTCAGGTCTGAACGGCAGGCACCGGCGACGAGCAGCAGCGGCACCAGCACGTGGCGGCGCATCGGACGCTCTCCAATGGGGAGGTGAATCGCGAAACCGGGTGTTCTGTAGATAACCCTCTGCGGCATGGGGGGTCCGCTGCCCGGGAAGCACCGAGAAAAAGCGGACATGCAGCGGACTTTGCGCTTTCCCCGCCCATCGCTATATCACTGAAACATGCTCCCCGCCTTGCTCGCAGCGGTCCTGCTCACACCCCACCAGGACCGGCCGTGCGACCGGGATCCCGCGCCGCTCGCGGCCAGCGCCGACCTGTACTGTATCCGCCTGACCGCGGCGCCGGGCGTCGCGGGCGTCACGGGCCGCCTCGAGCTGGCGCGGATCCCGGGGCCGTTCACCGTGGCGGTCACCGGAGACGGGACGGCGCGCTACCACGCGGTGTTCACGCTCGCTGGGCTGCCGGAGCCGGCGACGGTCGGCGCCGCCACCTACGTCGCGTGGGTGGCGCCGCCGCTCATGGCTCCTCTGCACCGCCTCGGCGAGGTCTCGAACGGCACCCACGCGGTTGGCGAGATCGCGCTCAACAAGTTCGTCGTCCTCGTCACCGCCGAGCCGTCCCCAGACGCCTCCCGCCCCTCCGGGCGCCCGATCCTCCGCGGCCTCTCGCCGAGCAGCCGGATGCAGCCCGCCGATCTCTTCGAGTTCTCGATCGGCGCGGCTCCCGCGAGCGACGCGGCATCGGCGCACAGCCACCAGGGCGGCGACGACGACGGATGGGGCATAGTGCCCATGCCCCCGGGCCTGACGATGCTCGCCGCCGAGATGTTGCTGCGCCCGCGGGCGGAGCCGTACCTCCCGGCGACCGGCGACGCGCCCCCCGCCCGGCCGCGGGAGATCGTCCGCCTGGCGACGGGCGACACGTTGCGCCTCGAAGCGGGGTTCGTGCGGCGCCGGCTGCACGGCCGCACGTTCACGATGTTCGGCTTCAACGGGCAGTATCCCGGGCCGCTGCTGTGGGTGCCGCAGGACGCCGAGATCGTCGTCGACTTCACCAACCGGCTCGATCAGCCCACCACCGTCCACTGGCACGGCCTGCGCCTCGACAACCGCTTCGACGGCGTGCCGCACGTCACCCAGGAGCCGGTCCCGGCCGGCGGGCGATTCGCCTATCACCTCCGCTTCCCGGACGCCGGCGTCTACTGGTATCACCCGCACGTGCGCGAGGACGTCCAGCAGGACCTCGGGCTGTACGGCAACATGCTGGTACGCTCGCCACGCGCCGACTACTACGGGCCGGCGCACCGGGAAGAGGTGCTGATGCTGGACGACCTTCTCGTGGCCGACCACGGGCCGGTGCCCTACGGCGCCGAGACGGCGACTCACGCGATGATGGGACGGTTCGGCAACGTGTTCCTGGTGAACGGCGAGCCCAGCTACGCGTTGACCGTGCACCGCGGCGAGGTCGTCCGATTCTTCCTCACGAACGTCTCCAACACGCGGACCTTCAACGTGTCGTTCCCGGGAGCGCGCATGAAGGTGGTGGGCTCCGACGTCGGCGTGTTCGAGCGCGAGGCATGGGTGGAGAGCGCCGTCATCGCCCCGGCGGAGCGCTACGTGGTCCATGTCCGGTTCGACGCACCCGGCGAGACGGCGCTCGTGAACCGGATCCAGGGGATCGATCACCTGTACGGGCGCTTCTTCGCGGAGGCCGACACGCTCGGCCGGGTCCGGGTGGACGCGGCCCCGGTCGCGGAATCGCTCGACTCGGCGTTCGCGCTCCTGCGGGAACACGATCATGCCGTGAGCGAGATCGACCGCTACCGGCGCCACTTCGACCGCCCGCCCGATCACGCGCTGGTGCTCACGATCGAGACACGCGACCTGCCGCTCGTGACACGCCGGCTGATGCAGGTGGACTCCATCTACTTCAATCCGGTGGAGTGGAGCGGCACCATGCCGATGATGAACTGGGCCGCGACCACCGAGCAGGTGCGCTGGATCCTGCGCGATCCGGCCACGGGCCTCGAGAACATGGACGTGAGCTGGCAGTTCACCGTGGGCGACATCGTGAAGATCCGCCTCCACAACGCCCGCGAGTCGTTCCACGCCATGCAGCACCCCATCCACCTGCACGGCCAGCGGTTCCTGGTCCTGGCGGCGAACGGCGTCCCCAACGACAACCTGGTGTGGAAGGACACGGTCTTGCTACCCGCGGGCGGCACGGTGGATATTCTCCTGGAGCTGTCCAATCCCGGCCGCTGGATGCTGCACTGCCACATCGCCGAGCACATCGAGGCGGGGATGATGACGACCTTTCGAGTGAGGAGTAAGGAGTGAGGAGTAAGGAGTGCGACTGGCGGAAGGTCGGTTGCCGCACCCGGACTCACGCAAGCACATCTTGCTCTCCCAGCCGACTCCTTACTCCTTACTCCTCACTCCTCACTGTTTCTAGGAGCTCCCCATGCGAGCATTGACCCTGTCCTTGCTACTGCTTCCCACCACCCTCTCCGCCCAGGCGTTCTCTTCGCTGTCCGAAAACGTCCGAGAATTCGTGGCCGTCCCGGAGTCGGTCGTGGCGCTGGCACACGTGCGGGTGATCGACGGCACGGGCGCGGCGGCGCTGATGGATCAGACCATCGTGATCCAGGGCGGCCGCATCGCGGCCGTGGGACCCGCCGGAAGCGTCCCGGTGCCTGCGGGCGCGCGGGTGATGGACCTGACGGGGCACACCGTCATTCCGGGGATGGTGGGGATGCACGACCACCTGTTCTACACGGCGGCCGGCGGCCGGGCGGCCGACCTGAGCCAGAGTGGGCCACGGCTCTACCTCGCCTCCGGGGTGACCACCATCCGCACCACCGGGACGCGCGCGCCGTACACCGATATCAACACCAAGGCGTACATCGATGCGGGCCAGCGGGCCGGGCCGCGCATTCACATCACCGCCCCATACATCACCGGCGCCGGCGGCCAGGGGAGCATGGCAGCCCTGACGACGCCCGAGGAAGCCCGGACGTTCGTCGCCTATTGGGCGTCGGAGGGTGCTGAGTGGCTGAAGGCGTACACGAACATCCACCGCGCCGAGCTGCGCGCGGCCATCGAGGAGGCGCACCGCCTTGGCGTGAAGGTCACCGGGCATCTCTGCTCGGTGAGCTTCTCCGAGGCCGTGGACCTCGGCATCGACAATCTGGAGCACGGCCTTGGCGCGCCCGCCACCGACTTCCTGGCAAACAAGGAGCCGGATCAATGCCCGCCCAACGCGATGATCCGGGTGGCCAGCACCGCCGACCCCACGGGCCCCACGGCTCAGCAGCTCTTCCGCAAGATGATCGAGCACGACGTGTCCATGACCTCGACCCTCGCCGTGATCGAGCCCTTCATCCCCAACCGGCCCACCAAGGACGAGCGGACGCTCGAGGCCATGGCACCGGAAATCCGCGAGGCCTACCTCTCGGCGCGCATGCAGATCGACACGACACCGAACTTCCCGTTCTCGGACGCGATGTTCCAGACGATGATGGCGTTCGACAAGGCGTTCTTCGACGCAGGCGGCCTGCTCGCCTCGGGCGTCGACCCCACCGGGAACGGCGGCGCGCTCCCCGGCTACGGCGACCAGCGCAACTACGAGCTGCTGATCGAGGCGGGCTTCACGCCGCCGCAGGCCGTGCAAGTCATGACCCTGAACGGCGCCAGGATTCTCGGCGTCGCCGACCGGCTCGGCTCCGTCGAACAGGGCAAGGCCGCCGACCTGGCGGTGCTCCGGGGCGACCTCACCGCCGACCCCTCGGTCATCCGCAACGTCACCGTCGTCTTCAAAGACGGCGTGGGGTACGACTCGGCGAAGCTGATCGAGTCCGTGAAGGGGAGAGTCGGGATCAACTGACAGGACAGCAGTAAGCGGTAAGCAGTAAGGAGTAAGGAGTGAGGAGTGAGGAGTGAGGAGTAAGGCGCCGCCGGTGCCCTAAGCTCCGGATCCGCGGGGCGGAACCGCGTCACGCCTTACTCCTCACTCCTTACTCCTTACTCCTCATTGCCTTTCCGGCTAGCTTTGCCGTATTCCGAACGCGCCGGGGTAGGTGGGTATGGTCGTCCGGTTTTACATGGTTGATCGGATTTCCTCCCGCGAGGCCGTGCTGGTGGACGACCAGGGGCACGCGTTCTCCGTTCCGCTGAACCACTTCCGCCGGGGGATCGCGGAGAACATGGTGGTGCGCGTGCCGGTCGAGGACGATGCCCCGCTCGACTGGAGCTCGGCCACGGTGGATCAGGACGAGACCGAGCGCCGGGCGCGCGAGGCGCAGTCGATCCTGGAACGGCTCCGCGAGCGGGACGCCAACGCGTAACGTCGGCTACCAGGCGCCGGCACCTTCCTCCCCGTCCGATCCACCACCATCCCAACACCGTCACGCACGCAGGTGATCCATGCCGAAGCTCACCCCTGATGTCCAATTCCTGGCGGACGACGGACCGGAGCGGTCCTCGGGTCCCGGACACCCCGCCGGTGACGAGTCCGAGCTGTGGGATGCGTACTCCCGCGCGGTCACGGGCGCGGTGGACCGCGTCGGGCCTGCGGTGGTGAGCGTCGAGAACCATCGCGGCTCGCGGCCGGGCCGGGGCGACACGGTTCGCGGCAGCGGCTCCGGGTTCGTCTTCGCCGAGGGCGGGTACGTGCTCACGAACAGCCACGTCATCCGCCGCGCCGGCCGCATCGGTGTGACGCTGCAAGACGGCCGCCGCGCTGCCGCCGAGCTGGTGGGGGACGATCCGGACACCGACATCGCCGTGCTGCGGATCGACGTCCCCGACATGCCGGTCGCCGCCCTGGGGAACTCCCGCGCGCTCCGGGTGGGCCAGCTCGTCATCGCCATCGGCAACCCGTTCGGGTTCCAGCGTACCGTCACCGCGGGCGTCGTCAGCGCCCTGGGGCGCACGCTCCGGTCCGTCGGCGGCCGCCTCATCGAGGACGTGATCCAGACCGACGCCGCCCTCAACCCGGGCAACTCCGGAGGCCCGCTGGTGGACAGCCGCGGCCTGGTGGTGGGGGTCAACACCGCCGTAATCCTCCCCGCCCAAGGGCTCTGCTTCGCGGTCGCCGTGAACACGGTGCGCGCGGTCGCCGAGCAGCTGGTGCGGCACGGCCGCGTGCGGCGCGGCCGGATCGGCGTGTCGGGCCAGCACGTTGTCCTGTTTCGCGAGGCCGCCCGCCGGCACGGGATCGACCGCGAGACCGGCGTCCTCGTGCTGTCCGTTCAGGAGCGGAGCCCCGCCGACCATGCCGACCTGCTGCCGGGCGACGTCATCGTGGCGCTGGACGGTCGCCCCGTGAGCGCCGTGGACGACCTGCACCGCGCCCTGATCGCGGAGCGGATCGGGGTGGCGATGACGATCGTGGTGCTCAGGGGCAGTGAGCTGGTGGAGGTGGAGATCGTGCCGGAGGAGAGTTGAAGGGGTTAGGGGTTAGGGGTTTAGTGAGATCTCGATCGCAAATCCATTGCAGAGGTTGCCAGCCCTAACCCCTAACCCCTAACCCCTAGCTAGCCCCTAGCCAACTACTCTCCTAAAGAATACATTCCCTCCGTGACCACCCCGGAGCCCCCAGTGCCCCCAGCCGACCTCCGACCACATCTCCCGTTGACCTCCGTGGCGTTCGAGATCCTGCTCGCCCTCGCGGACGGGGAGCGCCACGGGTACGGGATCATGCAGGAAGTGGAAGACCGTACCGCCGGGGCGGTCCGCATCCGGCCGGGGAGCCTGTACCGCGCGATCGGCCGCCTGCTCGACGCCGGGTTGCTCGAGGAGACCGACGAGCGTCCCGATCCGGCGCTGGACGACGAGCGGCGCCGCTACTACCGGCTCACCGACCTGGGACGCCGCGTGGCGGTGGCGGAAGCCGAACGGCTGTCGCGGGCGGTGCGCACCGCGCGGAGCAAGAAGCTGCTGCCGGCGCGGCACGCGTGAGGGCGCCGCGCATGCGACCGCGATCCTTCGGTGACCGGGTGGCCCAGTGGCTGCTCGCGGTCTACCCGCGCGCGTTTCGCGAGCGGTTCGGCGCCGACCTGCTACGGACCATGCGCGACGCGCGGCGCGGCGCGGCGGCGCGCCGCGGCCGGGTCGCGGCCACGATCATCTCACTCATCGACTTCGCCGACGTGCTCGCCGGCGGCCTGCCGGAGCGAGTGCGGGCCGGCCGCCGCGCGAGCCCGCACACGCCGCGGGTCCAGCGCCCGCTGCGGGAGGGTCCCATGTCGCTGTTCCTCCAGGATCTGCGCTTCGCCGTCCGCTCGCTCGGAAAGCAGCCCGGCTTCAGCGCCGTGGTCGTCGTGACCGTGGCACTCGGCGTCGGCGCCAACACGGCGATGTTCGGCATCGTGAAGGGGATTCTCCTCGAGCCCCTGCCCTACGCGGAGCCCCAGGAGCTGGCCGTCGTGTTTCAGACGGACCGGATGAACAACACCTCGCGGGAGGGGGTGTCGGCACCGGACTACTTCGACTGGCTGGAGCGCCAGCGGAGCTTCGACGCTCTGGCGGCCTACTCGGGTTTCAATCCGACGCTGGGCGGCACCGCGGGCGAGCCGGAGCGCGTGAGCGTGTCGCTGGTGACGCACACGCTGTTCCCACTGCTGGGATGGGGCGCGGAGACGGGGCGCACCTTCACGCCGGACGAAGATGTACCGGACGGCCCGCTCGTGGCGCTGTTGAGCCACGGCTTGTGGCAGCGCCAGTTCGGCGGCGTGCCGACGGCAATCGGGCAGGACCTGCTGCTCGACGGCGATCGCTACACGATCGTGGGTGTGATGCCGGCGGCCTTCGACTTTCCGGGTGGGTCCGACGTGTGGGTACCCGCCCGGCTGGGGCCCACGTCGCAAAGCCGGGGCATGCACAATCTCATCGCGCTCGGTCGGCTTAGCGACGGCGTCCCGGTGCAGACCGCCGACCGGGACATGAACCGCATCATGGCCGAGCTGGAACGGGAGTACCCGGACGACAACGTCGGGCGGGGCGCCAATGTCGAATTGCTGTCCGCCACGGTGACCGGTGGGGTGCGGCCCGCCCTGCTGCTGCTCATGGGGGCGGTGGGCCTCGTGTTGCTGATCACCTGCGCCAACGTCGCCAACCTGCTGCTGTCGCGCGGCAGCGCGCGCCGACGGGAGATCGCCGTTCGCGCGGCGCTGGGCGCCGGCCGCGCCCGGCTCGTTGGCCGCGTGTTGAGCGAGAGCACCCTACTGGGGCTCGCCGGCGGCGCGCTCGGCGTGGTGCTGGCCTTCGCGGGGGTGCGGGCGCTGCGCGCGCTCGACCCCGCGAGCGTGCCTCGGCTCGACAACGTGGGAATCGACGTGCCGGTGCTCGGCTTCGCGCTGTTGGTGGCGATCGGGACCGGCCTCGTGTTCGGCATCCTCCCGGCAGTGCGGTCGTCCGGTGCGCCGCTCAGCGAGGTGTTGGCCGAGGGTGGACGCTCGGCGGGCGGCGTCCGCACCGGCCGCCTGCGCTCGGCCCTCGCCGTCACGCAGGTGGCCGTGGCATTCGTCCTCGTGGTGGGCGCCGGTTTGCTGATCAAGAGCATGTGGAACCTGATGCGCGTGGACCCCGGCTTCAGGGCGGAGCAGATGGTACGCCTCTCGGTGAGCCTGCCGGGCGCCCGGTATCCGGCCCCGTTCAGCGAGTGGCCCAACGCGCCGCTGGTGTACCGCTTCCATGACGCGGTCCTGGAACGCGCGAACCGGCTGCCGTACGTAACGGGCGCCGCGCTGGCACTCAACCATCCCATGAACCCCGGATGGACCACCCGGATCACGATCGAGGGCGGCCCGACGACGGTCGAGGAAGGCGTGGAGGAAGAGCGCATCCGGCCGGTGAGCGCCGGCTACTTCGCGACGGCCGGCATCCCGCTCCGCACGGGCCGCGACTTCACGTCCGCGGATCGCGCCGATGCCCCGCCGGTGGTGATCGTGAACGAGGCCTTCGTGCGGAAGTACTTTCCCCACGAGGCGCCACTGGGCCGGCAGATCCAGTTTTGGGGCGTGATGCGCCAGATCGTCGGCATCGCGGCAGACGTGCGCTTCATGGGCCTCGACGAGCCCACCCGTCCGGCCGTGTACGGCGCCATGAGCCAGCTCCCCTTCACGGCGTTCGACGTCCTGCTGCGGGGCAACGCCCCACCGCAGCAGATGATCGATGCCATGCGCGCGGAGATCCACGGCGTCGATCCCCAGCTCGCGATCTTCAATACCGAGTCGCTGGAAGCGATTCTGCGTCAGTCACTCGGCGACCGCCGGTTCAACATGATCCTCCTTGGCGCGTTCGCCCTCCTGGCGCTCTCCCTGGCGTCCGTCGGGATCTACGGCGTCATCTCGTACGGCGTGAGCCGGCGCACGCACGAGTTCGGGATTCGCATGTCGCTCGGCGCCGATCCGCGCCGCCTGCGGTACCACGTGCTGACGCAAGGCCTGCGGCTCACGGTGGTCGGGCTAGCCATCGGC
>Ga0302046_10005626_pt1 | contig 11009 bp, 9 predicted proteins | sample RVTome_11_FD_200261 | JGI IMG/M metagenome (GOLD analysis project Ga0302046, IMG submission 200261) | Soil microbial communities from uranium-contaminated site in the Upper Colorado River Basin, Wyoming, United States - RVT147D111 (version 2) ... | reverse complement strand
AGCGGCGACCATTGAACCGCAGCGCGTTCGCTCTCAGTCGCCGGGGGCCGGCATCTTTTTGTTGGCTGAATATGAGACGAGCCGGGCCGGGTTTAGTGCCCTGGGTCGCAAAGGAAAACCGTCCGAGGTGGTCGCCGAAGAAGCGGTCGAGGCTTTGCTGGCCTTCCATCACACCGAGGCCGTGGTCGATCCTTATCTGGCCGACCAACTGATTTTACCCCTGGCTCTGGCCGGCTTTAGCGGCGAGCTGCGGGCCGAACGGTTATCGCGCCATACCTTGACCAACATCTGGGTCGTCGAACAGTTCCTCGGCCCGGTCGCCGATGTCGATCATCGACGCCAACTCATTCGCTTTAATGCGTCACATCGAAACACATAATGAGCCAGATCACCAACCCACCACCTAGGCTGATTATCGATTTGCAGCAGTTGCAAACTTTGTTCGAAATCGGCAAGTCCGTGACCTCTCTGCTCGATCTTGAAGCAATTTTAGTCCGGGTGGTCAAATCTGCCATCGACATGACCGGAGCCGAAGAGGGATATCTGCTCCTGGTCGATGAGGTCAGCGGCGATTTGTATCTGCGTGCTCAGGCTAATCTCAAGGAAAAAGAGGCCAAAGATTTCCGCATCAAGGTTAAGGACTCGATTTCCGGACAGGTGGTGCAGACCGGCGAGCCGATTACGATCTCTCGACAGGAAAACAGCCTTAAGGTAAAAACAGGGTTCACCGTTTATTCACTGGTCAATGTTCCCATCAAGGTTGGCCAGGACGTTATCGGCGTGTTGGGTGTTGACAATCGCCATCAGCAGCGGGCCTTTACCGAATCTGATCAGGCACTGCTCGCGGCGCTGGCCGATTGGGCCGCGATTGCCATTCAAAATGCCCGGCTCTACGCTGACGCGCAAGGGCTGACACGTGATCTAAGACTGGTCAATCATATTAACCGATTGATATCCAGCACCTTGGATATCGAGCAGATCCCTCGGCTGCTCATCCGGCACACCACCGAGATTTTAGAGGCCGAATGTGGTTCGCTGGCGTTGGTCGACCGGGAAAAAGGGGGCGTTGTGTTTCAACTGGCCTATGATGGCCAGGGCAATGAAATCGAGGGCTTGAAAAATTTCTTGATGCCCTTCGGCCAGGGTATCGTCGGCCTGGTGGTGCAAACCGGCCTGCCTCATGTAGTCAACAATGTGAAGACAGATCCCGGCTGGTCGCCCGTGGCCGACCGGCTGACCGGTTTTACGACCCGCAAGATTCTGGCCGTACCCCTTGTGCTCGAAGGGGAGATTCTGGGCGTCATCGAACTGCTCAACAAAAAAACAGGCGGTTTTACCGAGAATGATCTGCAACTGCTCACGTTGGTGGCCTCCGCCGCCGCCGGCGCCATCCACAATGCGCGCCAGTATGCGGCGCTGAAGCATGCCAATGAAGCGCTGCGTCAGGCCCAGGAGCAGCGGATCGCGTCCGAACGGTGGACGATTCTGGGGAAAGCAGCAGCCAACCTGGCTCATCGGATCAACAACAGCACCGCCCTGGTGCCGATTGCAGCCCAGCATCTGGGGCAGCTCCTGGAACCGGTGGAAATGCCGCCGGAATTGAGGCAGGATATCAAGGGGAATTTGGATCGGATCGAGCGAAACTCGCTGGTTACGGTTGACCTGGCCGGCGAACTACTACGCCGCTTCCGCCGGAATCCAATCGAGGCTCATGATATCAATGAACTGGTCGAGCAGGCCCGGTCGCAAGTGGACCTGCCCGAAAATATCAAGCTGGTGAGCCATCTCGACCCGACCCTACCCCTGATCGATACCAGCGATCTGCTAACGGAAGTTTTTGTCGAATTGATCACGAATGCGGTGCGCAGCATGCAAGCTGGCGGGGTCCTGCGGATCGCTTCATTTAAGTCGGGTGATGCCCAGGTTTCGGTCCAGGTCACGGATAATGGGCCGGGCATTTCGGCCGATACGATCGAACGGATTTTTGACATTTTCTATACGACCACACCCGGCGGGCTGGGCTTTGGCTTGTGGTGGATCAAAACCTTTTTGGAACAGCAAGGCGGTGACATCATCGTCGAAAGCCGGCCGGGCCAGGGCGCGACCTTTACCGTGACGCTGCCGTGCAACCCACCGCCATTGCCTTCGTGGTAGAAATGAGGTATAGTTGGTGGGAAGCTCGTTAATGTGGGGCAGTGATGGGTTGATAGAGGAGGTAATTCATGCGTAAACGGATCCTGGTCGTTGATGATGTGTCTGATTGGCGCGCGCAACTGAGAGCGATTCTCAAGAATGAATATGAAGTGATCACGGTTGATAATTATCACGACGCTATGGAAGTTGTTCGAAATCGAGCGGCCGAACTGGTCATTGTTGACTTGCGTCTCAGCCCAAACGATGAAAATAACCGGCAAGGGATGACCTTGTTAGAGCAGTTGGCCGAATATCGCATCAACTCGATTGTTTTGACCGGATATCCGGAGCAAGAACTCCAGACCGAGGCCGAGGAAAAGTACCAGATTTTTGATTTCATCGATAAGAATTCGCTGGCGAAAAATTTTCAACGCCTGGTCGATGTGGTTCGCGAAGCCTTTGATTTGTTGGAAGTCAAGGAGAAGCTCAAGGCCCGGTCGATTCAGGCCGCGAGCGCGCTGCAAACCGTCTCGTTTCCGGAAGAGTTATCCAGTTGGCCCCTGCGCAAATTTCGAAAGAAAAAGCAGGAAAAAAAGAACTGACCGGCACAAGCAGATAGCACCTCATGAGCTTGTCACTTAACCTTGAAAGCATCATCTTATTGCTTTTTTTCATTGCGCCCGGCTTTTTATTTACCCGGACTTATACGGCTTACCGGCCCCGTTACTATCGCCCGCCTGATGCCTTTGAGCGCCTTGTCCTGGCGATTATCGGCAGCGCCATAATCCATGCGACGATCCTGACGGGCATCTCGTTGGGGCTGCTGCTGTACTGGGCGGGCGGAGGGCCGGTCATCACCCTGATCAACCTGATTGGTCCGCCGATGCCGCTGTCCAGCTATCCCCTGCCGGTGCTGGCGGCGCTGATATTTGTCTCGATCCTGTATCTTGCCCTGAGCCTGGTTCTGGCGCGCCGGTTTGCCACGGCTTTAGGGCTGCGCCGGGCCGCCGAACGACCCCGCTGGTGGCGTTTGATTATGGGGGACGATCCCCCTGAGCCGTTTCTATTGTGGCACACGATGCTTCAGGTTGAGCCGTTGAACTTGAACCTGATCCCGCCGCATCTGACGATTCAAATGCGGAGTGGGGAATACTTTGAGGGTGACCTGGCCAGCATGCGCATCGTTGGCGATGAAGAAAACACCATCGAACTGGCTCTACGCAACGTTTTTCGCCGGGCTACTCGACCAGGCCCGGACGGCGGTTCTCATTCGGCTTTGAAACCACTGCCCAATCAGGTTGTCCTGCTGAAATCAACCGATATTCTGTGGTTGAGTCGCAACGATATTCAACGCTAGTTACTGTTACAAGGAAATAATCTACTCAATGTTCGAAGTTGTTTTTCTGGGAACATCGGCCTCGGCCCCATCCATTCATCGAGGGCTGTCGGCCAATATCATATTGCATGAGGAACACCGCTTTCTGGTCGATTGCGGCGAAGGCACCCAACGGCAGATTTTGCAGAGCGGGCTGGGTTTCAAACGGCTTGACAAGATTTTACTAACCCATGGCCATTTAGATCACATTCTGGGTCTGGGCGGCCTGGCCTCGACCTTTAGCCGCTGGGAAGCCATTGACCAGATAGAAATCTATGGCGGGTCGTGGACTCTGGCCCGTGTTAAGGATTTGCTGTTCAAAGTGGTTTTGCGGGCCGAAAAACTCCCTCTGAATATAAAGTTTGTTCCATTAAAACCGGGTCTAATCTTTGAAGATAAAACGTTCCTATTGAGTGCCTTTCCTGTGACCCACCGGGGCGCGGATTGTTTCGGCTTTTTGTTTCAAGAAAAATCACGCCGTTCTTTTCTAAATGAGCAGGCCCAGGCGCTGGGAATTCCGATTGGCCCGGAGCGAAGCCGGTTGGTATCGGGGGAAGCCATTACCCTGGCCGATGGTCGCGTCATTCAGCCGGACGATGTTTTGGGCCCGGAGATTCCGGGAGCCAAGCTGGTGTTTGTGGGCGATACCGGCCGGATCGATGATCTGGTCGAGGTTTCCGGTGAGGCCGATGCCTTGATTATCGAGGCCACCTATCTGGATGCCGATGCTGAGATGGCGGCCCGGTTTGGGCATATTACGGCGGCCCAGGCGGCTCACCTGGCCCGTGAAGCCAATGTCAAACAGCTTTGCCTGACCCATCTCTCCCGCCGTTATCGCGAACCGGATGTTCTTAAAGAAGCGCAAGCCATTTTCCCCAATACGATGGTGGCCCGTGATTTCGACCGGGTCAAGGTCGCCAAAGAAAAGAAGAAATAAGAATTTGCTGTGGGAAAACGACAATAACGACCCAATGCACACGTGTGCATCATACCTCTGCCCAAATTTTGGTATAATTCTTGATGCGACAGCTTCTTATCGATGGCGCGCAGCAGTTGGAGCTTGTTCTTTCTGAAGGACAGTTGGACGCCTTTGAACATTATGGCCGCGAACTCATCGCCTGGAACGAACGGGTCAATCTGACCCGCATCGTGGCCCCCGGCGAAATCGCGACCAAGCACTTTCTCGATGCCCTCTCGGTATCGCTGGCGCTGCCGGAGTTGAGATCACCCTATTCCATAATCGATGTGGGCAGCGGGGCTGGCTTGCCCGGACTGCCTCTCAAGATAGCATTGCCCGATATCGGCTTGACCCTTCTGGAGGCAACGGCCAAGAAAACGGCTTTCCTGGAGCATGTGGTCGGAGTCCTGGGGTTGACCGGCATCACCATCCTGACGGCCCGGGCGGAGGTGATTGGCCGCCGGCCGGATCAGCGGGAACAATATGAGGTGGCCGTCGCCCGGGCCGTTGCGACACTGCCGGTGCTGGTCGAGTACACCTTGCCGCTGGTTAAAGTTGGGGGCCGGGTTATTCTACAAAAGGGGCAGGACCCCTCCTCGGAGATCAAGGAAGCAGCCCACGCCCTACAAATTTTGGGTGGGCGCGTTAGCGATGTTCGACCGGCTCCAATTCCGGGCCTGGAAGCAACTCGCCATCTGGTGATCATTGAAAAGAATAGGCCCACCCCGGAGGCATACCCTCGCCGGCCAGGGCTGCCCGCAAAAAAGCCGCTGTGACCATGCTTACAGTTGGTACCATCGATTGTATTGACGATCCCTTTGATTGGCGGTATACTTTCGTCACCGATGAAAAGACAACGAGAACGAGATTCATTGGCATTAATAACCACTCACAAACTTCAAATTAATATTCTGCTGGCTCTTGTGATCTTGATCACGCTCTCGTTAGGCCCAAGTACCCCTGCCGCTGTTTCGGCTCAGGGCCCCGATTCGGCTGCTGATCCGGCCGTCGAGGCGATTTTTAGTGCCTTAACCCCTGACGAACGAGTCGGTCAACTTTTCATAATTTCTTTTAATGGAACTGAGACCGATCCCGACTCTGATATTGCCGAATTGATTCAAGCCTATCGCATCGGTGGCGTGGTTCTATCGGCGGCTAATGAAAATTTCGTCAACAACGAAAACACGCCGGCCCAGGTTCTGGCCTTAACGAATTCCTTGCAAGCCCTGGCCACCTCAACGGTTACCGGCCCGGCCGATGTCTATAACCCCGTGCCTTTATTTATTGGGGTTTCGCAAGAAGGAAACGGCTATCCTTACACCCAAATTCGAAGCGGCATGATCGACCTGCCCAGCCAGATGGCACTCAGCGCCACCTGGAATACCGAAAATGCCCGTCTGGTCGGGGACGTGACCGGGCAGGAACTGTCGTTGTTAGGCATCAACATGCTCTTTGGCCCGGTCCTCGACGTATCCGATAACCCACGCCCGGAATTAGAGGGCTCGTTGGGGCCGCGCACCTTTGGCGGGCATCCCTTTTGGGTTGGAAAATTGGGACAGGCCTATATCCAGGGCGTTCACGAGGGGAGCAATGGCCGGGTGCTGGCTATCGCCAAGCATTTTCCAGGTTTTGGCAGCAGCGACCGGCCTATCAACCAGGGTGTACCCAGTATTTTGAAGTCACTGGATCAATTGCGCCAGACGGAACTGGTACCTTTTTTCAAGGTCACAAATCTCGAGGCTGACCTTGGCGGGACGGATGGCCTGGTCGACGGACTGATGACGGCCCATGTGCGTTATCAAGGTTTGCAGGGTAATGTTCCCATCAGCCTGGATGCCAGGAACCTGCCCGCGCTGCTGGCCTTAAAAGAGATTGCCCCCTGGCGCCAGGCCGGTGGCCTGATTGTTAGCGCCCCGCTGGGTGTTCCGGCGGCTTTAGAAGGTATTGCGGCTGCCAACGAAAACTTCCCGGCCCGGCGTCTGGCTCAAGATGCCTTTCTGGCCGGCAGTGATCTGCTCTTGTTGACCAATTTTGCGTTTGATGACAACTCGACGGCTGAACTGACCAACATCAAAAATGCCATCGGGTTTTTTCGGGAAAAGTATGCCAGTGACCCCAACTTTCAGGCGGCGGTAGACCGGTCTGTCCGGCGAATTATTCAGGCCAAGGTCAAGAGTTATGGCAGTGAGTTATTCCAGGCCGAGGTGCAATCGCCGGTCAGTAATCTGAGTTTATTAAATGATATTGCCATCGATATTGATCGGATTGCCCAGGCCGGGGTCACCTTGATCACGCCGCTTACCCGAGAAGGCCTGCGGCCTTTAGCGAGCCCGCCTCAACCCGGCGACAATATCCTTATCTTTACCGATGACCGGGTCGTGCAGGATTGCCCGGATTGTCCCGAATTTGCCCTGATCGAAACCACGGCGTTGCAAAATATCATTCTCCAGCTATTTGGGCCGGAGGCTACGGGCCAGATATTGCCGGAGCAGATTACGAGTTTGAGTTTTTCCGATCTGAAAGCGGCCGCCGCCACCGAGAATGAGGCGCGGGACGCTGAGACCGAGGCTTTGATTGAAACGGCGGATTGGATAATTTTCGCCATGCTCGATGTCAGTCCCCAGGCCAATCCCCAGTCAGATGCGGTCAGAGTCTTGTTGAGAAATCGGTTTGATGCCGTGCGCAACAAGAATCTGGTTCTATTTGCTTTCGACGCGCCCTATTTTTTGGATGAGACCGAAATTAGCCAGTTGACGGCTTATTATGGTTTTTATAGTAAGGGGCAAGATTATCAAGAAGCAGCCGCCCGCTTACTATTTCAGCAGTTTGAACCGGCGGGTGCATCACCGGTTGGCATTCCCGCGATTGGCGGGCTAAATCTCAGTCCCGATCCTAATCAAACCATCCAGCTTGAACCAATTTATATGATCGACGCCAGCAGTAACGAAATTCCGATACCCGAACAGGCCGAACCTATGACAACGCTTGATTTAAAGGTGGGTGAGGGCATTCTGTTTCGAACCAGCGTCATTATGGATAAATATGGTAACCCGGTGCCCGATGGCACCCTGGTCGACTTTTGGCGGTTTTATCCACTCGAAGGACTTCCGCTGGAGCCGCTTAGCGCCAAAACGACCGGCGGTGTGGCCGAAATCAGGATTGTCAAAGAGCGGGATACCCCGCTTCAGGTGCGGGCTTCCAGTAATCTGGCGGCCCAGTCCGTCACGTTTAATATCGGTCCCGGCATTGTCGAAACACCCACCCCGACTCCAACGTCGACCTCTCTCCCAACCGACACGCCAACGCCGACCGCCACCGCCACCGATCTCCCAACCGCCACCCCCACCGCGGAACTGACGCCAACGGTCGAACTTCCGGCGGCCCGGCCAACCGATCAACTGCTGCTTAACGGTGACAACCCGGGCTCTGGCCCGGTCGATTTCCTGGATTTGACGTATTCATTGTTGGGCATGATCGTGATTGGCGGTATTGCCTTCACCCTGGGGGGTGATCGCTTTTCCTTAGAAGAGCGAGTCCGGCCGGCCCTGGTGGCCATCGCCATGGGCCTGGTTGGTTATATCTTTTATACGATTCTGGCCATCGCCTACGCCAGGTTTGGCATCGGGGGAGCCGTGGTAGAACAGGGGGCAAACGGGCACTGGGTGGCACCTTTAGTCAGTTTGATGTTTGCCATCTTGGGAACGGCGACCTGGTTTTTGAAACCGGGCCGAGTTTTCTCGTGGGGAAGCGAGATCATGACCAAAACCCAGGAGAAATAACGCATCCCTTTGAAGTCTCAGCGACTCATTTCGCTGACAGGGTTTTCAGAGCCGGGCTCGAACCCGTCACGGCTTGAACCGCCCGGAATAACGGTGAGAATAATCGCCAGCGTTAAAAGGGCGGCAATCAAGGCCAACAAAACCCGGTTGCGCCAAACGGCAAAATGCCAGCCGTTCATGGTTTGGCCATTGATGACAATGGGCGCCCCTTTGAGTAACTCGCGTCGAAATTGTTGAATATGGTCAGGACGATCTTCCGGATGGATACCCAGGGCGTGCAGCACGGCCGACTCAGTTTGGGGTGTAACGTCGGGCTGGATCGCGCGGATGTTTAGCGCGGGAGCGTTCTTGGCTCGTAAGTAGCGGGTTTTGGCATCGGGCGGCGGCTCGTTGGTCAGCAAGTTATACAGTGTCGCTCCCAAGGAATAGACATCGGAGCGGCTGTCGGTGAAGCCGGCATCACCACCAATTTGTTCCAGGGGTGCGTACTGAATGGTGGCTCGACCTTGCAAAACTGTAACAGTTCGATTATCATCAGGCACCAGCAGTTTCACCAAACCAAAATCGACCAGCTTGATGGTGCCATTGGGGGTGAGTTTAATGTTCGATGGTTTGATATCACGATGAAGGACCGGGGGATCTTGCTGGTGCAGGTATTCGAGCGCATTGGTTAACTGTTCGGCCCAGGTGAGGACCTGTTTCTCAGGAATGAAACGATCCTGATGCCTGGCATTTTCGATGATTTCACGCAAATCCTGGCCGGGTACGAAATCCATAACCAGATAGTCACGACCGTTGAAGGAGAAAAAGTCCGAAACTTTGGGGAGATTAGCGTGATCGAGCCGCGCCAGAATACTCGCTTCCCGATGAAAGGCCGCGTGTGATTGTTCCTGGTACTCTTTCGACGCACCGGGGTCTGGAATGACCTCTTTGATGGCACACAGGCGACCTTCCAGACGCAGGTCCTCGGCCTGATAAATAGCGCCCATGCCCCCCTGGCCTACCAGATCGATGATGCGATAACGCGACCATAATATGGTGCCAGAACTCAATATTTCTGACATTGCTCTTCTTCTCCAAAGTTCCGCTTGTGGCTTGAGGATTAATCCTCACTGATTTCGGATGGAACGTGAAGGGTTAGAATCCTTCAACGATAGCTTAACCAAACAAACCCTTTCTGTCAAAATAGCTCATGCTCCTTTGTCGAATCAATCAAGGAGGCGCTAGCCATGTCAAGACACGAAGTTGCCATGTTGCTGGTTCAAGAAGGCAACAGCCCCAAAACCCAATGGCCGCTGGCTAAATCTTCCATCATCATTGGTCGAGAAACTGAAAGCGATGTGCAGATTGCCGACCGCCAGGTTTCACGCCAGCACGCCGAAGTCACTCGAACCGACCAGGGTTTTATGTTACGTGACCTGGGTAGTAAAAATGGGACATTTCTTAACGGCGAACCGGTCAGCCAAGAACCGCGTCTGATGCGTAACGGCGATGATGTGGGCATTGCCCTATGTGCGAAGCTGACCTTCATCGAGGAAAATGCGACTGCACCGGTTATATCCCACCAGTTCCAGCAGCCGTCAATAAAAATGGATCTCGCCGCCAAACGAGTTTGGATCGCCGGACAGGAGATCAATCCGCCGCTGTCCTTAGCTCAATACAATTTGCTTGAACTGCTGTATGAGAATACGGGCCACGTGATCTCACGAGACAAGGTCGTCGAGACCGTCTGGTCGGACGAAGAGGCCGAAGGTGTCTCTGAGCAAGCTATCGATGCGCTGGCCCGACGCTTGCGTGAGCGACTGGCCGAGATCGACCCGGACAACAAATACATCGAAACGGTCCGAGGTCACGGTTTTCGTTTGAATCTGACCGGTGGAACATGAGCCGCCTGTATATTAGTTGACATATTGTTAGTGATATTGTATCATAGGGAGGTCATTGGAGAAGAGCGGGTGTGAAGAAAAAACGGCAAAATCCTAAAGCGCCGGTGGCCCAGTTTGTGGCGATCATCGCACTGTCCATTTCAATCTTCCTTATCATCGACCTGGGGCGTCGAGCAGCGGCGAATTATCGGGTTCAACGCGAGGCCGAGCGCCTGGCTCATGAAGTCGAACTGGTCAAGCGCCAGCAGGCCGAGCTGCTGGCTCATCGTACCTACATTGCCAGTGATCTGTATGTCGAAGAGATCACCCGCAAAGAGTTGAAGTGGGCCAAACCCGGTGAGACCGTTGTCGTCGTTTTGCCAACTCCGGAATCAGCCATCCCTCTTAATCAAACGACCAAAGGCGCCACCCGCGCCACCGCCGTCCAAACACCGGCCCAGGCCTGGCGACACCTCTTCTTCGGACAGCGCTCGCCCGCCATTGCCCCTGCTACCACGCCTTGATTTGACACTCATCGTCTTTTGATTAAAATGACGCGTAGTTCATTAAGCTGATGTAGCTCAGTCGGTTAGAGCACGGAACTCATAATTCCGGGGTCGGTGGTTCAAGTCCACCCATCAGCACAGAGGCCGTATCCCGACCATTGTGTCTGCCTAAAAACCTGCCGGGAAACGGCAGGTTTTTTATTTGCTTGTGAACTTTGGTAGAGCATTTGACTGAAAATCAAAGGGTTCTCCAATAGCCGCAGCGGTAGGAAATTTAGTGGTAGGTTAAACGAATAGAAGTAAAATTAGCAGTTTTTGTTTTAAATTGGCCGTTTCCCGGCCATCTTTAGAAGCCCTACCGGGACTCGGCGGGCTTTTTTTGTTTGCAGGATG
>Ga0302046_10005625_pt1 | contig 11009 bp, 8 predicted proteins | sample RVTome_11_FD_200261 | JGI IMG/M metagenome (GOLD analysis project Ga0302046, IMG submission 200261) | Soil microbial communities from uranium-contaminated site in the Upper Colorado River Basin, Wyoming, United States - RVT147D111 (version 2) ... | reverse complement strand
CGGTCACCTGACATTCGCACAGTCTCCAGCACGTCGCACATGCACGCGGCCCGTGCGCTCCTTGGCGCGCGGAGCCGTTACGCGTCCGTAACCCAATCAACACGCGTACTTGACCGCCCCCCGGCAGTGTCTGGTTCCGTGCGAATCGCGCTCGTCACCGACACCTACGTCCCCCAGGTCAACGGCGTCTCGACCGTCGTGCACCGCATCGTGCGCGTGCTCGGCGACCGCGGCGCCGCGGCGGCCGTGGTGGCCCCGCGATACCCCAATGCCCCCGCAGCGGCCCCCGGCGAGCTGAGGGTTCGCTCGGCGCCGTTTCCCCCGTATCCAGCCATCCGACTTTCACTGCCGGCGCCGGGGCAGGTCGGGCGGTTCCTGAGGCGCTTCCGGCCGGATCTGGTGCACGTGGTCACGGAGGGACCCCTGGGCCTCGCCGGGCGCCGCTTCGCGCTCCGCGGGCGGATCCCCCTCATGACGTCCTATCACACCGACTTCCCCGGCTACTGCCGCCACTACGGCGCGCCGCTGCTGGAGCCCACCGCGTGGCAGTGGCTCCGCTGGTTCCACGGGCCGGCGCGCCTCACGCACACACCGGGCGAGTTCGTGCGCGATGCGCTGCACGCGCGCGGCCTGAGCCGGGCCATCGTGTGGGGACGCGCGGTGGACACCGAGCAGTTCCACCCGGAGCGCGACCGCGTCCGCTGGCGCCGTCGGCTGAGGATACGCGACGGCACGGTCCTGGTCCTGCACGTGGGCCGCCTTGCGCCGGAGAAGAACCTCGATGTCCTGATTGACGCGTGGTCGCTGGCCCACGCCACGCTGGGCGCGCAGGCACGGTTCGTCATCGCCGGCGAAGGGCCATTGGAGGCGCGGCTCGAGGCGTGCCTCCCGTGGGTCACCCGCCTCGGGTTCCTCGACCGCGACGACCTGGCGGACCTCTATGCCGCGGCGGACGTGTGCGTCCTGCCGTCCGCCACGGAGACGTGCGGCCTCGTGGCGCTCGAGGCGATGGCCACGGGCCTCGCGGTCATCGCCGCGGACGCCGGCGGATTCCGCGAGAGCATCCACCCCGATCGGACGGGTCTCCTGGCCCCGGCCACCGACGCGCGGGCCTTTGCCGCCGGCCTCGTGACACTGGCACTCGATCGGGACCGGCGGCTGGTCCTCGGCGCCGCCGCACGCGACTTCGCGCTGACCCGGGCCCAGACCGTGGAGGACGACGTCCTGCTGGCGCAGTACGGCCTGCTGATCGCTCCGCCAGCCGGAGGGGCGCACGCGTGCGCCGCGTAGCCGTCATTCTCGCGGACGGCCTCCGCCCGGACGCGGTCCGCGCCGCGCCGATGCCGTCCCTCGAGGCGCTGGGCCGCGACTACGCACGGGCGGTGAACGTCCGCACGGTCCGGCCCAGCGTCACCGTCGCGGCGCTCGCCTCGCTCGCCACCGGCGTCGGCCCCGGCACGCACGGACTCATCGAGCCGGGGCTCGGATTCCTTGGCCGGTTGAGCGGGCTGCGGCCCCTGCCCCGGGAGCTCGGCAAGCACGGCCTCGGCACGTCCGTGGTCACGGGAGCGCTGGCCCGCGGCGCCGTGCCGGTGACCGCGGCGCTCACGGCCTTTGCCGGGATCGGCCGGCTGCTCACCCTGGGACGGAGCGCTCGTGAGACCGCCGTCGCGGCGCGCGAACTGTTCGAGCGCTTGTCCGCCGGCCTCGCGCTCCTGTATCTGCCGGACTGCGACCGCGCCGGTCACGCCTCGGGCTGGATGTCGGAGGAGTACCTGCGGGCGGCCGCGGAGGTGGATACCGCCATCGGGTTGTTCGCCTCGGGGCTCGGAGACGCCACGCTCCTGGTCGTGTCCGATCACGGCGGTGGCGGGGTGGATCCGCGGGACCACGATCTCCCGCATCCGGTCAACGACGCCATTCCCCTGGTCATCGCCGGCCGCGGGGTGCGGCGCCACCGCCTGCTCGCGGATCCTCTCTCGCTGCTGGACGTGCCCGCCACGATTCTGTGGCGCCTCGGCGTTCCCGTCCCCGGGGTCTATGAAGGGCGGCCGCTCCGCGAGGCCTTCCTGCACGAGTCGCTCACCGCGTCCGGCGCCGCCGCATGATGGGCGCCGTCACGCACGCCGGTGGAGCCCGCGTGACGGTCGGGGTCGGCGTGGCGCTCCTCGCGCTTGATCCGCGGCTCGGGCTCGCCGCACTTCTCGCCAACGCGGCCTCGCACGCCGTCGTGCAGGTCCTGAAGCGCGTGGTGGCCCGGCCGCGCCCCTGCGATCCGGACGGTCGGGCGCTCGCCCTGGTCCACCTGCCAGACCCGTTCTCGTTCCCGTCGGGGCACGCGGCCGCCGCGACGGCGGTCGCCGCCACGCTCACGCTGCGGGAGCCGACCCTCGGATTCGCCCTGGTCCCGCTGGCCGTCGCGGTCGCCGCGTCCCGCGTGGCGCTGCGGGTCCACTACGTCACGGACGTCGTCGCTGGGGCTGCTCTGGGACTCGGCGCGGCGGTTGGGGTCACCCGGATCCTGTTCTGAGCGCCCGGCCCCTGGCCCCAGATCGCCGCCCAATCCCCATATCCACGGGGCCGACGGGCACGAATGTGGAAGACAGACACGCTCGTTACACGGCGGTGGGACCGCCGTCACCCGACCGTTACGTGCCGCGGCGATGATCCCCACACCGGAGAGCGGGGAACGCGCGGCCCGCCCGCTCCCGGGTGATCGCGCGCGCCATCACGCCGCACGATCGCCGGCGCCTCCGGGCCCCAGGAACTCGACGCGACATGCGCACCACGCTCCGCGGGATCGGTGTTCTCCTGGTTGGACTGCTGCTTCCGTCGACCGCGCTCGCCCAGGGCCAGCCCACGACCGCCGGCCGTATCACCGGCCGGGTCGTCAACACCGACACCGGCCGCCCAGTGGAACGGGCGGAGGTGCGGCTGGTGGACCTCGCAGTCCTGGCCCTCACCGATCTGGACGGCCGCTTCTTCCTCCAGAACGTTCCCCCCGGCGTGCACACCGTCGAGGTCCGGCAGATCGGCTATTCAGTGAAGACGGTGACCAATGTGGCCGTCACCCCGGGGGAGACCACGGTGCTCGACGTAACCCTCGGCTCGGCGGTCTTCCAGGTCGAGGCGATTACGGTGAGCGCCGAAGTGGAACGGGGAAGCGTGAACCAGGCGCTCGAGGAGCAGCGGTACGCGCTCAACATCGTGAATGCCCTCTCCGCCGAGCAGATCGCCAAGAGCCCGGATTCGGACGCCAGCCAGGCCGTGCAGCGGGTCAGCGGCGTCACGGTGCAGGACGGCAAGTACGTGTTCGTACGCGGCCTGGGTGAGCGGTACACCACGACGTCGCTCAACGGGGCGCGCATCCCGAGTCCCGAGCCCGAAAGGCGCATCGTACCGCTCGATCTCTTCCCCGCGGGCCTGCTCGACGCGGTCACGACGTCCAAGACGTTCACCCCGGACCAGCCCGGGGACTTCAGCGGCGCCCAGGTTGACCTGCGGACCAGGGAGTTCCCCGGGCGCCGCGTGCTCCAGTTCTCCGCCTCCCTCGGGGTCAACGCAGCCGCCACCGGCCGGACCATGGTCCAGGCGCCCAGCGTGGGCTCTGAGTGGCTCGGGTTCGGCGGGACCGCGCGGGAGATCCCCGACGTGGCGCGGGACGCCGGCGCGCTGGATCAGGCCACGCAAACGGCCATCATGCGGTCGTTCCGGAACGTGTGGAACGCGGACGAGGGGAGTGGCTACCCCAAGGGGTCGTTCGGGCTCTCGCTCGGCGGCGAGGATCCGGTGCTCGGCGCGCGGGTGGGCTACGTCGCCTCCCTTTCGTACGGGTACGACCAGGGGATCCGGAGGAACGAGCAGCGGGCCCTGGGCGTGAGCGATGGAACGGGCGGTGCCCGGCCGCAGAACGAGTACACGGGTTCTACCGGCCGCGGCAGCGTGCTGTGGGGCGGGATCCTGAACCTCAGCACCCGCCTGGGGGGCGTGTCCAAGATCCAGTTCAACAACAGTTACAACCGGAGCGCCGACAACGAGGCCACCAGGCTCGCCGGGGTCTACGAGGAGTTCGGACAGCTCGTGGACGTCACCCGCCTGACCTTCACCGAGCGGAGCGTGCGGTCGCACCAGCTACGCGCCGAGCACCTGCTCGCTGGGCGGCACCGGTTCGACTGGAGCGGCACCTACTCGCGGGTGCAGCGGAACCAACCCGACCGGTCGGACCTGGTGGACAACGCGGTGCAGGCTCCCGAGGCGGGCGGGATTCAGCGGGCCCGCTGGTCGGACATCCGCCAGGGGGCCACTCGCACGTTCAGCGAGCTGAGCGAGCGCAGCGGCGAGCTGGGCGGGAGCCTGCGGTTCGCGTTCGGCGACCCCAGCAGTGAGTGGGCGGTCAAGGTGGGCGGCGGCTACCGGCGCGTGGAGCGGGACGCCGACAGCCGCGCCTTCGACGTCCGGAACCTCACGCTGGACGACGCCGACCTCGCGGCGCCGGCCGAATCGCTGTTCGACGGCCGGTACGCCGACGGCCAACTCCAGCTCGTCCGGAACGCCAACGGCGGCTTCTACACCGCGCGGGACGAGAACGTCGCGGGGTATCTCCAGCTCGAGGTGCCGCTGGGTGGCCGCGTCCGCGTGATCACCGGGGCCCGGGTGGAGCGGTCGCAGCTGGACGTGAACAGCCTGTCCCAACAGGGGGACAGCACGCCCGCCGCGCTCGACAACACGGACGTCCTGCCGTCGCTGGCACTGAACATCGCCGTCTCGCGCAATAGCAACCTGCGTGCGTCGGTGAGCCAGACGCTGTCCCGACCCGAGTACCGGGAGCTGTCCCCGGTTGGGTATTTCGACGTCCTGGGCGGGCTGACCGTGTACGGCAACCCCAACCTCCGGCGCGCGCTCATCCAGAACGCCGATCTGCGCTGGGAGGTCTTCCCGACCCCCGGTGAGGTGGTGAGCCTCGGCGTGTTCGCCAAGCGTTTCAGGGACCCCATCGAGCAGATCCAGGTGGGGAGCACCGGCGGGACCACGCTCAGCTTCGTGAACGCCGAGGCGGCGCACAACTACGGCGTCGAGCTGGAGGTGCGCAAGTCGCTGGGCCTGCTGGGCACCTGGCTCGCGCCGTTCACGGTCGTCGGCAACACCACCCTCATGAAGAGCGAGATCACGCCGGGCGCCGACAGCCTGTCGGCCCTCACCAACGCCAACCGCCCGATGGTGGGCCAGGCGGAGTATGTGGTCAACGCCGGGCTGGCCTACAGCAACTATGCCGGCACCGTTGACGCGGCCCTGCTCTACAACGTGGTCGGGCCGCGCATCGTCGAGGCCGCGCAGCAGCCCATCACGGTGGACACATACGAGCAGGAACGGCACGTGCTCGACTTCAGCCTCCGCCTGCCAGCCTTCGCGGGGCTCTCCGTCAAGTTCGACGCCAAGAACCTCCTGGACGCCGAGCACCTGGTCACCCAGGGCTCCGTGGTGCGGCTCCGCTACACGACGGGGCGGACCTTCTCCCTCGGGTTCAGCTGGGGGAGCGGGCGGTAACAAGAGCGTGACACGTTCGTTGCGGGAGTGAAACGCGACCCCATTTGTTTCCGCGGCACAGTGCTGTCAGCCCTAACCCCAGTCTCCCGAGGAAGGGGAACCCGAATGACGAAGTCCGCCACACGTACGTTAGCGTCGCTCCTGGCGCTGGCGGCGCTCGGCGCCGCCTGCAGCGACGACACGACCGGCCCCGGCGGCCCGCCCGCGCCCACCGGCCTCACGATCCAACAGCTCTCCCTGACCTCGGTGCGGGTCTCGTGGACCGCGGCCGCGGGCGCCACCACGTACGTGCTCGAGCGCGCGTCGGCGGACGATCCGGGGGTGTTTGTCGAGGTCAGCGACGCCATCACGGCCACGCAGTACGACGACACCGGCCTCACGGCGGGCGTCGCCTACAGCTACCGCGTGGCGGGTGTCAACGCCGACGGACAGGGCGACTACTCCACCACGGCCAGCGTGACGATCGGGGCCGCGGAAGCGACGCTGGGCAGCGACGTGACCGCCAGCCGCACGCTCTATAAGGACACGCTGTACACGCTGAGCGGCTACGTGAAGGTGCAGAACGGCGCCACGCTCACCATCGAGGCGGGCACCAGGATCATCGGTGACACCACCGTCCTCGGCAGCTCCCTGTGGATCCTGCGGGGCGCCAAGATCAACGCCCTCGGGACCGCCGCCGAGCCCATCGTGTTCACCTCCGCCCGCGCCGTCGGTAACCGCAAACCCGGCGATTGGGGTGGCATCATCATCGTCGGCAACGCCACGATCAACCGCACGGGCGTCGCGACGATCAACACCGAGGGTCCGGCGGGCGAGGTCGAGAACTACGCCGGCGGCACCGACGACGCCGACTCGAGTGGTGTGCTCCGATACGTCCGGATCGAGTTCGCGGGCTACGACGTCTCCGGCACCGGTCAGGAGCTGAACTCGCTGTCGTCCTATGCGGTGGGGAGCGGCACCAAGTACGAATACATCCAGTCGCTCGGCGGGCTCGACGACAGCTTCGAGTTCTGGGGCGGGGCCGCGCAGGGCCGGTACCTGGTGTCGTACGAGTCCGGGGACGACCACTTCGACTGGAGCGAGGGCTTCCGCGGCAAGCTGCAGTTCCTCATCGCTTTTCAGCGGGAGCGCCTGGTGCCGCAGACCGACGCGGGCTTCCTCTCGAGCGATCCGCGCGGGTTCGAGGCGGACGGCTGCGAGCCCGGACTCGCCGGCTGCACCCTGGCCGACGATACGGCGTCGGTGCCGTTCTCCAATCCGACCATTGCGAACTTCACCCTCGTGGGAAGCACCATCAGCGGCTTCCCGACGGACGGCAACGGCATGGTGCTGCGCCGCGGCACCGCGGGCTGGCTGCACAACGGGATCGTGGCCGGGTACAAGGGCGTCGGCTGTCAGTTCCGCGACGCCTGGACGGACTCGCTCCGCCTGCGCGACTCGCTCAACCTCACCAACATGGTCTTCGCCGAAAACACGGGCGGCAACTACGACGACGCCGCATCCGCGTCCCGGTACTGCCAGGAAGCGAAGTGGGCCGGTGACAATCACCGGACCGCGGCAACGGCGGCGGCCGTGCTGACCAGTCTGGCCACGAACGGCCTGGACTTCACACCGCCGGCCGCGTCGCTGCCGACCACCGGTGGCAGCACGGTGCCATTGCCCGCCGGTCGTACCGCCAACTTCTTCGGCGGCAGCATGACCAATACGACCTACGTGGGCGCCGTCGACCCCGCCGGGCCCAAGTGGTGGCAAGGCTGGACCGTGTACTCGGCCAATTGAACCAGCGAACGAGCGCGGGGAGCGGTACTCGCCGACGGCCGGCGGGTACCGCGCTCCGCTCCCAATCCTCCCCGATGCGCTTTCTTCTCTTCCTCACCGCCCTCGCCGCCCTCGCCAGCTGCCGGGCAGGCGACGCCCGCTCCCGGACCACGATCGTCGACAGCGTCGTCCCGATGGATACGGCGGTTGCCCGGTTCCGGCAGGGACTCGCTGAGCCGGCAGCGCTCGATTCCGGCGCCGCGAGTCTGGCCGGGCTGATGGCGCTCTTCGCCACCCGGCTCGAGCGGAGTGACACCGCGGGCCTCGCCAGCCTGGCGCTGACGCGCGCCGAGTTCGCATATCTTTACTACCCGAGCGTGCCGGAGGCGCGGCCGCCCTACGAGCTGAGCCCCGGGCTGCTCTGGTTCATGATCGAGGGGACCAGCGCGCGGGGGCTCAGGGCCGCGCTCGCCGAGCGGGGCGGGCATCCGCTCGGCTATGCCGGCTACCGCTGTCCGGGGGAGCCACGCGATGACGGCGACAACACCGTCTGGCCGCGCTGCGTGGTGCGCCGAGTCCAGGCAGCGGGCGACACGGTCGAAGAGCGTCTATTCGGTCCAATCGTCGAGCGCCACGGAGTGTTCAAGTTCGTGACCTTCGCCAACAAGCTCTGAGCGTCCGAGGGCGTCCGCGCCGCCGCCAGCGGACGGTAATATGTTGCAGCGGAACGCGTTATGGATAGCGCGGCCGGTCGTCGTGACGTGCCCTTTACCCAACTGTTACACATCTGTGACGCCCGTCGGCGATTCTTCTTCGCTTCGTTGCTCCCGCCCGGGACCCATTGTTCTGGAGTGAGAATCGTCATGGTCAAGCACCACGTTGCTCGCGCTTTGGCTGTCGCCCTCCCCCTCGCCGTGGGCGCTTGCGGGCAGGGCGAAACCGTCCTGCTCAACGGGGCGGGGGCCACCTTCCCGAACATCATCTACCAGAAGTGGATCACGGACTACAACTCCGTCACTCCCGGCGTCCAGTTGAACTACCAGTCCATTGGCTCCGGAGGCGGCGTCCAGCAGTTCACGGACAACACGGTGGATTTCGGCGCCACCGACGGCCCGATGAGCGACGAGGAAGTCGCGGCGGTGGGCGGCAACGTGCTGCACATTCCCACGGTGCTTGGCGGCGTGGTCCCCACGTACCATCTGCCCGGCGTCACCACCCCCGTCCGGTTCAGCCAGGACGTGATCGCGGACATCTACCTCGGCACGATCACGCGCTGGAACGACGTGCGGCTCCGATCCATCAATCCCGGGAATCCACTGTCGGACCAGCCGATCGTGGTGGTGCACCGCTCCGACGGCTCCGGCACCACCTACATCTGGACCGAGTACCTGGCCGCGGTGAGCCCGGACTGGGCCAGCCGGGTCGGGCAGGGGCGCGCGGTCAACTGGCCGGTCGGGATCGGGGGGCGGGGCAATGAGGGCGTGGCCGCGACGGTCAACCAGACCCCCGGCGCCATCGGCTACGTGGAGCTGGGCTACGCCATGATCAACCGGATGTCGGTGGGCGCGGTCCGCAACCGCTTCGGCAACTTCGTGACGCCGGACGTCACGACCGTGGCGGCCGCCGCCGCGGGCGGCGCGGCGGCCATGGGCCCGGACACCGACTTCCGCGTGTCGCTGATTGACGCGCCGGGAGAGCGATCCTACCCCGTGTCCTCCATGACGTGGCTGCTCGTCAAGCAGGACTATGGCACCGAGACGGCAAAGGCCCGCGAGCTCGTGAAGTTCATCTGGTGGGCGCTGAACGAAGGGCAGGCCGCCGCGCCCGACTTGGGCTACGCGCCGCTCCCGCTCGAGTTGAGGCCGTGGATTCAGGCGCGCCTCGAGACGATTACGGCCGACGGCCGGCCGGTGTGGTCCCCCACGGAACAGATGTAGGCCGGCCCCCCGGGGCATCGAGGATTCGATGGCCAAGCTGAGGGCGGTGGGTTGGGGGGACACCGCGTTCAGGGTGATCCTGACGGTGTTCGCCGCGACCATCCCCCTGTTGTTCGTGGCGCTCGTGGCCCGGCTGACCGTGTCCGCCTGGCCCACGATCCGGGCGTTCGGCTTCCGGTTCCTCACGACCTCCACGTGGGACCCCGTCGCCAACGTCTACGGCGCCGCGCCGATGATCTTCGGGACCCTGTTCTCGGCGCTCATCGCGTTGCTGCTCGCCGTGCCGCTCGCCATCGGGGTCGCCATCTTCCTCACCGAGTTCGCGCCGCGGCCGCTGCGCGGCCCGGTGGGCACGCTGGTCGAGCTGCTCGCCGCCATTCCGAGCGTCGTGTACGGGCTCTGGGGCATCTTCGTCCTCATCCCCCTGCTCCGCGCGTACGTCGTCCCGCCCCTCGCGACCCTCTTGGGCTGGACCCCGCTGTTCTCCGGCACGTTCTACGGCAACTCGATGCTGGCCGCGGGCATCATCCTGGCCGTGATGATCCTGCCGTACATCAGCTCCGTGAGCCGGGAAGTGCTGGCCGCCGTGCCGTCGTCCCAGCGCGAGGCCGCGCTCGCGCTCGGCGCCACGCGCTGGGAGGCCGTGTGGAGCGCGGTGCTGCCGTACGCGCGCTCCGGCGTGGTGGGGGCCGTGATCCTCGGCCTGGGCCGCGCGCTGGGAGAGACCATGGCGGTCGTCATGGTCGTGGGCAACCGCCACGACCTCTCGGTCTCGCTCCTGGAGCCCGGCACCACCATGGCGGCGGTGATCGCCAACGAGTTCAACGAGGCGGCCGGGCTCCAGCGGGCCGCGCTGTTCGAGGTGGGCCTGGTGCTGTTCGGCGTGACCGTCGCGGTGAACGCCTTCGCCCGCATCCTCGTCTGGCGCGTGGCCCGGGGCAGCGCCGTGGGGAGCCGCGCGATATGATCTCGCGCGTCGTTCGCCGGCGGGTCGCGAGCCACGTCATGACGGGTCTCACGGTGGTCGCCGCGATTCTCGCCCTCCTGCCGCTCTTCGCGATCTTCGCGGACTTGATCCTGCGTGGCGCTTCCAGCCTCAACTGGGACTTCTTCGTCAAGAACCCGGCGGCCGCGGGCGACACCGGGGGTGGGGTCGCGAACGCGATCGTCGGGACCCTGATCATCGTCGGCGTGGGCAGCGCGATCGGTCTCCCCGTGGGCATCGGGGCCGGCGTGTACCTGGCCGAGTATGGCGGAGGCCGGTTCGGCACGGTCGTCCGGTTCCTGGCCGACGTGCTGACGGGGACCCCCTCGGTGATCGTGGGCATCTTCGTCTGGATGTTCGTGGTGCGCCCCATGGGTCACTTCTCGGCGCTCGCCGGCGCGGTCGCGCTGGCCATCCTGATGATCCCCATGGTCAGCCGGACCACGGAAGAGATGGTGCGCCTGGTGCCCCACTCCCTCCGGGAGGCGGCGCTGGCACTCGGGTTCCCGCGCTGGCGCGCCAGCGCGTACGTGGTGGTGCGCGCCGCCTGGCCCGGGATCGTCACCGGCGCGCTCGTGGCGGTGGCCCGCATCGCGGGCGAGACCGCGCCGCTGCTGTTCACGGCGCTCGGCAACATGAATTTCCGCACGAACGTCATGCAGCCCATGCAGACGCTGTCCCTCCAGATCTACGTCTTCGCCACGGGTCCGTTCGAGGAGTGGCACCGCCTGGCCTGGGGCGCCGCCCTGGTGCTGATGGGCATCGTGCTGATCTTCGGGCTCGGC